>ERZ1370068.213-contig-10191_pt1 | contig 27827 bp, 47 predicted proteins | sample MGYA00561227_ERZ1370068 | MGnify/ENA primary metagenome ERZ1370068 (study PRJEB38410, sample SAMEA6850437) | metagenome | study: Metagenomic assessment of the ecological functions of the soil: analysis of the soil microbiota associated with the...
GTTGTACTTCGTTCAGTTACGTATTGCTCAACGGGTGCAGCACCGCGTGCTCGATGCCGCCGATGTACTGGTCCATCGGCATCCAGTAGTCGTTGCGCGCGTCGACCATCGCGCTGGTCGCTGTCCGGGCCGCAGTAGCGCATGAAGTACCAGGCCGAATCGACGAAGGTGTCCATCGTGTCGGTCTCGCGCCGCGCCGGCTTGCCGCAGCTCGGGCAGGCGACGTTCAGGAACGCGCGCGCGCTTGTTCAGCGGGTTGCCGCGAGCCGTCGGGGATCAGGTCCTCGGGCAGCACCACCGGCAGGTCCTTCTCGGGCACCGGCACCGACGCCGCAGCTCGTCGCAGTGGATGATCGGGATCGGCGTGCCCCAGTAGCGCTGGCGGCTGATGCCCCAGTCGCGCAGGCGCCAGGTGGTCTTCTTCTCGCCCAGGCCCTTGGCGCTCGAGCGCCGCGGCGACCGCGTCGACCGCGGCCTGGTAGCGCAGGCCGCTGAAGTTGTCGGAGTTGATCGTCGACGCCGCGCTCGCTTGTCGGCGTACCAGTCCTGCCAGTGGTCGTAGCTGAAGTGCCTCGCCGTCGACGTGCGATGACCTGCAGGATGTCGATGCCGTACTTCTTGCGCGAACGCGAAGTCGCGCTCGTCGTGCGCCGGCACGCCCATCACGGCGCCGTCGCCGTAGCCCATCAGCACGTAGTTGCCGACCCAGACCGCGACCTGCTCGCCGGTCAGCGGGTGCGTGACCGTGCAGGCCGGTGGGCATGCCCTTCTTCTCCTGCAGTCGCGAGCTCGGCCTCGGTCGTGCCGCCCGTCTTGCACTCGCTCGATGAAGGCGGCGCAGCGCCGGGTTGCGTCGCGGCGCGCATGCGTGGCCAGCGGGTGCTCGGGCGCGACGGCGCAGAAGGTCACGCCCATGATGGTGTCGGCGCGGGTCGTGAAGACGCACAGCGGCCGTCCTGGATCAGGCTTGCCGTCGGCGCCGCGTGATGTCGTGCGTGAAGGCGAAGCGCACGCCTTCGCTCTTGCCGATCCAGTTCTCCTGCATCAGGCGCACGCGCTCGGGCCAGCCGTGCAGGTAGTCGGCTGCGGGTCAGCGACGTTCGCCAGCAGCTCGTCGGCGTACTGCGTGATCGTTCAGGTAGTAGCCCGGGATCTCGCGCTTCTCGACCGATCGCGCCGCTGCGCCAGCCGCGGCCGTCGATCACCTGCTCGTTGGCGAGCACGGTCTGGTCGACCGGGTCCCAGTTGACGACCTGGGTGCTTGCGCGTACGGCGATGCCCGCTCTCGAGCATCTTCAGGAACAGCCACTGGTTCCACTTGTAGTACTCGGGTCGGCAGGTGGCGATCTCGCGCGACCAGTCGATCGCCAGGCCCAGCGGCCTGCATCTGCGCCTTCATGTCGGCGATGTTGTCGTAGCGTCCACTTGGCCGGCGGCACGCTGTTCTTCGATCGCCGCGTTCTCGGCCGGCAGGCCGAAGGCGTCCCAGCCCATCGGCATCAGCACGTTGTAGCCCTTCATGCGCAGGTGGCGCGCCAGCATGTCGTTGATGGTGTAGTTGCGCACGTGGCCCATGTGCAGCTTGCCGCTCGGGTACGGCAGCATCGAGCAGGCGTAGAACTTCGGCTTGCTCGCGTCCTCGGTGACGCGGTAGGCGTCGCGCGCGTTCCAGCGCGGCCTGCGCGGCGCGCTCGATCTCGTCGGGTTTGAATGTCTGGGTTCATGGGATGGGTCGCCGCCGTCGAGGCGTTGGCTCGAGGCAGTCGCGCCGATTATAGGAAGCAGCCTGCGCGCGGCCCCGCGGCCGTCATCGGCGACTCCAGCGCGGGCACGGCGGCGGCTCGGCGACGAAGCCGATGCGCGTCGAGACCCGCCTTCTGCACCATGCCGATCAGCTCGGCGACGCGGCCGTACGGCACGCTCTTGTCGGCGCGCAGCTGCACCTCGGTCTGCGGGTTCTGCCGCGCGGCCGCGGCCACGCGCGCGGCGAAGCGTCGGCGGCGTCGAGCGCCTCGCTCGCCGCAGTAGAGCTGGCCCTGCCGCGGTCGATGCGCCACGGTGATGAACTGCGGCGCGTCGCTCGGGCTGGGCGGCGTCGGTCTTGGGCAGGTCGAGCTTCAGGCTCGAGGTCATCAGCGGCGCGGTGATCATGAAGATCACCAGCAGCACCAGCATCACGTCGATCAGCGGCGTCATGTTGATGTCGCTCATCGGCTGCGGCGCCGGTGCGTGCGTTCGAGGCGGCCGAAGGCCATGCGCTCGGCGCGCTGCCGCTGGCGCGGCGTCGATGATCATCTCGCGCAGGTCGTGGGCGAAGCCTTCGAGCTCGGCCTCGCAGCGCGCCGACCGCTTGCCGAAGATGTTGTAGGCGAGCACCGCGGGGATCGCGACCGCCAGGCCGGCGGCCGTCATCACCAGCGCCTCGCCGACCGGGCCGGCGACCTTGCTCGATCGTGATCGCGCCGGCCGCCGAGATGCTGATCAGCGCGTGGTAGATGCCCCAGACGGTGCCGAACAGGCCGATGAAGGGCGCCGTGCTGCCGATCGAGGCGAGCAGCACCTGGCCGAACTGCAGCTGCGCGCAGCACCGCGGTGCAGCGCGTCGCGCAGGCGGCCGCGTGAGCTGCGAGTCGACGTGGCCGCGCGCTTCGAGCGTGCCGGCGCCGGGCGGCGGCGGTGGCAGCGGCGCAGCAGCGGCGCGCAGCACCTGCTCGCGGTCGAAGGCGGCAGACGCTGCGCGCGGCCGGCCGAGCGTCGGGCGCGGCCCAGAACGCCGGCACTGCGCGCGCGATGTCGCGCGCGCACGCGGCGCAGCAGCCAGGCCTTCCAGAAGATCACGACCCAGGCGCTGATCGACATCAGCAGCAGCAGCGCCGCGACGCTGCGCGTGATCGACGTCGCCCTGCTGACCAGAAGTGCTGCGAAGCCGCTCACGTCGGCGTCGGCGCAGGCCCGAGCACGTCGTCCATGCCGAACAGGCCGCGCTGTCTGGCCGGCGACGGAAGCGCGCGGCGCGCAGGCTGCCCTGCGGCGTAGGTGGCGCGGCTCGGCCGCGCTGGTGCGTGATCTCGATGCGCTCGCCGGTGCCGGCGAACAGCACGGTGTGGTCGCCGACGATGTCGCCGCCGCGGATGGTCGCGAAGCCGATGCGTCGACGGGTCGCGCTCGCCGGTGACGCCTTCGCGGCGCGTAGACGGCGCAGTCGCTTCAGGTCGCGGCCCAGCGCCGCGGCCACGACCTCGCCCATCTGCAGCGCGGTGCCGCTCGGCGCATCGACCTTGTGGCGGTGGTGCGCCTCGATGATCTCGATGTCGTAGCCCTCGCTCGAGCGCGCGCGCCGCCATGTCGAGCAGCTTGCAGCACGACGTTGACGCCGACGCTCATGTTGGGCGCCATCACGATCGGCGATGTGCTCGCGCGTGCTGCGGCGATCTCGCGCCTTCTGCGCGTCGCTGAAGCCGGTGGTGCCGATGACCGCCGCGACGCCGAGCTCGCGGCACAGCCGCCAGGTGGGCCAGCGTGCCTTCGGGGCGCGGTGAAGTCGATCAGCACCTCGGCGCTCGGCGAGGCCGGCGCGCAGGTCGGCTAGCGACTGTGCACGCCGCTCGGCCTGGCCGAGGAAGGCGGTGGCGTCGCTGGCCGATGCGCGGGCTGTCCGCGACGTCGAGCGCGCCGGCTGAGCGCGCAGTCGTCGGCTGCGGCGACCGGCCTCGATCAGCATGCGACCCATGCGGCCCGACGCGCCGGCGATGGCGACGCGCAGCGGCGCGGTCATGGCGCGCTCACGAGCGCGGCTCCGAGCGGCGGGTAGCTGCGCGCCGGCGCCCAGCGGCGCCGGCTGCGCGGCGCGTGCGCGCTGCAGCGGCACCGGCAAGCGCCTTGAGCTGCTTCGGCGGTCAGCGCCAGCGGCGGCGCGTTGCGCGCGGTCTTGAAGGTGTCGATCGAGGCGACGAACTCGCGCTCGCTCGGCAGGTCGGCGCCGGCCTCGATGCTCTTCGAGCGACGTCGCCGTCGAACGAGCACGACGACGCTGCGCGCTGCGGCTCGGCGCCCTGGCGGCGGATCGTGAAGACGTAGTCCCAGCGGTCGGCGTGGAACGGGTCGGCCAGCAGCGGCGAGCCGAGCACGTCGCGCACCTGGGCGCGGCTCATGCCCGGGCTTGACCGCGCGCGGCCTGCTCGCTGGTGACGACGTTGCCCTGCACGACCTCGATGCGGTACGGCGTGATGACGCCGAGCAAGCTGTCGCGACGACTGCAGCGACTGGCAGCCGCCGAGGCGACGCCAGCGCGGCGGCAACGCAGGCGCGCGACGGCGAGAATGGAAGAGGCGAGCGCATGGTGGCGGCACACGGACGCGCGTCGGCGCGCGGCGCCAACGCTCGCTATGATGCGGCGATTCTAGCCGGTGCGCCTGCCCTGCGCCCGGCCGGAGCACGCCATGACCACACGCCGACGAACTGAAGAGCAGCGGCCTGAAGGCCACGCTGCCGCGCATCAAGATCCTCGAGGTCTTCCAGAAGACGACGCAGCGCCACATGACCGCCGAGGACGTCGTTCAAGGCCCTGCTGGCCGAGGGCTCCGACATCGGCCTGGCCACGGTCTACCGCGTGCTGATGCAGTTCGAGCAGGCCGGCATCCTGTCGCGCAACCACTTCGAGACCGGCAAGTCGGTGTTCGAGCTCAACGAGGGCAAGCACCACGACCACCTGGTCTGCCTGGACTGCGGCCGGGTCGAGGAGTTCTTCGACGCCGAGATCGAGAAGCGCCAGAAGCGCGGTCGCCGCAGGCGCGCGGCTTCGAGCTGCAGGACCACGCGCTGTCGCTCTACGCCGCGTGCACCAAGAAGAACTGCCCGAACACGGCCAGAGGTAGACGCGCGCAGCGGTGCCGGGCCTCACTCGGGCCGTTCTGCTCCATCGCCTTGCTGGTGGCGCTCGATGAACTCCTGGTAGGTGTCGATGCCGCGCAGCTGCAGGATCGTGTTGCGCACCGCCGCCTCGACCAGCACCGCCAGGTTGCGGCCGGCGTCGACCGCGATCACCACCTTGCGCACCGGGACGTCGAGGATGTCTTCGTACAGCGGCTCGTAGGGCAGGCGCTCGAACTCGCGCTCCATGCGTCTCCTTGCGCACCAGGTGCACGATCAGCTTCAGGCGCATCTTGCGGCGCACCGCGGTCTCGCCGAAGATCGCCTTGATGTCGAGCAGGCCGATGCCGCGCACTTCGAGCAGGTTCAGCAAGCAGCTCGGGGCAGCGGCCCTCGAGCGCGGTCTGCGAGACGCGGTAGAGATCGACCGCGTCGTCGGCGACCAGGCCGTGGCCGCGCGAGATCAGCTCCAGCCCGAGCTCGCTCTTGCCCAGGCCCGACTCGCCGGTGAGCAGCACGCCCAGGCCGAGGATGTCCATGAACACGCCGTGGCGCGTGGTGCGCTCGGCAGAAATGCTGCGCCGAGGTAGCCGCGCACCACGTCGATCACGTGGCCGGCCGACTCGTCGGTGACGAACAGCGGGATGTCGGCGCGGTCGCACATCGCGACCAGCCTGTCCGGCGGCGTCTGCGCCGTCGGCGACGATGAGCACCGGCGGCTCCAGCGTGCACGATGCGCGAGATGCGGCGCTCGCTGATCCTCGGGCGCTGGCTCGGCTGAGGTAGGCGCACCTCGCGCCGGCCGACGATCTGCACGCGGTACGGGTGGATGTAGTTGAGGTAGCCGACCAGGTCGGCGGCCGACTGCGCGTCGCGCACCGCGGCTTCGTCGAAGCGGCGCTCCGGGTGGGCGTGGCCGGCGATCCACTCCCAGTGCAGCGCTGGTCGCGGTGCTCTTCGAACAGCGCCTCGGCGCTGATGACGATGGGCTTCATCGGGTGCGGTCGATGCGGGCGCGGCGCTCAGGCGACCGACTTCAGCGGGTTCCCAGTCGGAGATCAACTCGGTGCACCGTGGCCGCGTCGGGCTCGGTCTTGCAGCCGCTCGCGCAACTCGCGGTCGCGACAGCATCTCGGCGATCTCGGACAGGATCTCCAGGTGGCGCTGCGTCGCCGCTTCGGGCACCAGCAGGAAGATCAGCAGCGATCACCGGCTCGTCGTCGGGCGCGTCGAAGGGGATCGGCTGCTGCACGCGCAGCACCGCGGCCAGCGGGTTCTTCAGGCCCTTGATGCGGCCATGCGGGATGGCCACGCCGTGGCCGAGGCCGGTGGAGCCAGGCGCTCGCGCGCGAACAGGTTGTCGGTGACCGTGGCGCGCGCGATCGCGTGCTGGTTCTCGAACAGCAAGCCGGCCTGCTCGAACGCGCGCTTCTTGCTGGTGGCGTCCACGTCGACCAGCACATTGCCGGCGGGCAGGATGGCGGCGAGACGGTTCATCGGACGCGCCGCTGGCGGCGGACGATCCGCGCCGGCGGGAGTGACAGAAGACGATGAATTATGCAGGAGTCGGCGCCGCTGCACATGCAGGCAGTCGACAGATGGACGGCGGCTTCGCGTGCTGCGACGGCAAGCACCGCTCGCGGCGGTCAGCTGCTGCGTCAGCGCCGATCCGTTTGGTGGCCGGGTGGTGGTGGTCCTGAACCCTGTCCTTGTGGCGGACGACCTGGCGGTCGAGCTTGTCCATCAGCTGGTCGATCGCGGCATACAGGTCTTCGTCGCGACTGCACTCGACGAAGATGTCGCTGCCCCTTGACGTGCAAAGTGACCTCGGCCTTCTGGCGGCGCTCCTTCTCGCGCAGCTTCTCGATCGACAGCAGCACGGTGATGTCGACCACCTGGTCGAAGTGCCGCGTGACCCGATCGAGTTTTGTGAGCACGTACTCGCGCAGCGCCGGGCGTCACTTCGAGGTGATGCCCGCTGATCGTCAAGTTCATCGGAACATCCTTTCCGGTTGAGCGATCAGGACGCCGGCTGAGGCCAGCATCGACACGGCCGTCGTGCTCGTGCGCTCGGAGCACAGCGGTGCGACCGCGGTGTGCGCGTCCGATCACACGCCTAGCGCCGTGCACGATGTACGATCCACCGGCTTGCAGGCGAGGCGTTGCGCGTCCGTACGTGCGCGATAACTCCCGCTCGCAGTGCCGTAGTCGCGCGCCTTGCAAGCCAGCGTGGACTGCCAGAGCGTCTTGGCAGCCGTTAGTGCCGGCGGCCAAGCGACACCGCGGCTTGAAATCGAGGTGGGCGTCCGACCGGGCCGAAACCAGCCGCGCCGGCGGCGGTCACCGTCGCCCGGGCGTTGGAGTTCACCGCATGCTCAACGTCTTCACGCTCGCCAACGGCCGGCTCGTTCCAGGAAGAGATCGACAGCGCTCGCAGGCGCTCGCCAGCGTCCAGCCCGATCTGGGTCGACCTCGAAGCGCCCACGCCGAGGAAAAGCGCTGGATCGCCGCAGCACTTCGGCCTGTCGCATCCCCGAGGACGTCGGTCGACGACGACCTCGAGGAGTCGGCCCGCTTCTACGAGGAAGACAACGGCGAGCTGCACATCCGCTCCGACTTCCTGATCGACGACGACGACGACCGCCGCGCAACGTGCGCGTCGCCTTCATCCTCGATCAGCAACGGCGTGCTGTTCTCGGTGCACGCCGAGGACCTGCCGGTGTTCCGCCTGCTGCGCACTGCGCGCGCGCGCGCATCCCGGCGCTGATCGAGGACGCCGAAGGACGTGCTGCTCAAGCTCTACGACGCCGACGCCGAGTATTCGGCCGACGCGCTCGAAGGCATCTACGACAGCCTCGAGGCGGTCGAGCAGCGCGCGTGCTCAAGCAGGACGTCGACGACCAGGCCGCCGGCGAGGCGCTGGCCGCGATCGCGCGCGCAGGAAGACTTGAACGGCCGCATCCGCCGCAACGTGATGGACACGCGGCGCGCGGTCAGCTTCATGATGCGCAGCCGCATGCTCAACGCCGAGCAGTTCGAGGAGGCGCGCCAGATCCTGCGCGACATCGACTCGCTCGACAGCGCACACCGCCTTCCTGTTCGACAAGATCAACTTCCTGATGGACGCGCACGGTCGGCTTCATCAACATCAACCAGAACAAGATCATCAAGATCTTCTCGGTCGCCAGCGTCGCGCTGCTGCCGCCGACGCTGATCGCCAGCATCTACGGCATGAACTTCCAGGCTCATGCCCGAGCTGCGACTGGCGCTGGGGCTACCCGTTCGCGCTCGCGCTGATGCGTGGCGTCGGTGGCCGCGCCGTTCATCTACTTCCGCGCGCAAGGGCTGGCTGCGCGTAGCCTTGCGATTTGGCGATGAGGCGGGCGCGCACGTCGAGCAAGGGCCGACGCCGAGGCCCGTCCCCGTGCGAAGCCGTAGGCCGGCCGCCCAGGCGCACGCAGAAGCCAGGTGTCGGCGCGGCCCCGGAGCCCGCTCAGGCGCGCCTGGGCGGCGAGCGCGCGCCGGTCGTAGACCGGGTGGGCGTAAGTGGAACTCGCCTGGCACCGACGCCGCGTGCCGGCTCCTCTGGACCGGGTTGAGCGAGACGATCACCGGCGTCGTGAACGGGCGGCGCTGCACGGCCGGTTGACGAGGACATGGACGCAGACTGCGAATGTCTTCGCCGCCCGCGTCGCGCTGCCGCCAGGCGCTCACTCGCAGTTCCACGCCGCCTGCGTCGCCGCGCGCGGTGCAGTGCGCAGGACGCTGAGCGTCGGTGTGGAGGATGGCGCTGGTTGCGCTGGTAGCGGAGGCGCCGAGCACCTCGCGCCCGTCGTCGCTCGGGTCGGCGAGGAGTGCGCGAGCGACGTCGGTCGCTGTGGCAGGCGATGACGACGGCGTCGAAGCGCTCGCTGCCGCGGTCGGTCGTGACGTCGGCGCCGCCCGCCGGGCAGGCGCCGGACGCGCCGGCGCACCGGCGTCGCCAGGCGGGCGTCGGCGATCGAGGCCAGCATGCGACGTGACGCAGACGTCGGCGCCGCCGGGAATGGAGCCACCGCGCGGCCGGCGCAGTGCATGCAGAGTCCGTGGTCGCGGCAAAGCGCGCCATGGCGTGCCACCGGCATGCGCGCATCTGGTCGCCCGGGCACGACCAGATGCAGCCGAGCAGCGGCGGCAGGTACCAGTCGCGAAAGCCCTTCGAGAAGCGATGCGCGGTCAGGAAGTCGCCGACCGAGTCGTCGTGGGCGACGTCGTGCGCCGAACTCGCGCCAGGGCGGCGGCGTGGCGATTGAAGCGCGGCACCTCGCCGAGCATGTTCCAGAACGCCAGGCCGCACGCAGATTGCGCGGGCTGCGCGAACATGCCTCCCGAGGCCGGCGCTGCTCCACTCGATGCCGGCGGCAGGGATCTGCGCCGAGAACGACATCTCGGCTGGCGCCGTCGCGGACGCCGAGCTCGGCGAGCAAGGCGGCAAACCGCGGCGCGGCGCGCTCGTCGAAGACGGTGAAGCCGATGTCGACGCCGTGAACCCGGCCGCCGAGCGTAGACGTCGACCGTGTGCGCGTGGCCGCCGAAATGGTCGGCGGCTTCGAACAGGGTGACTTGGGCGTGCGCCGCTCAGGCCGCGCGCCGCCGCGAGCGCCGGCGATGCCCGGAGCCGATGACGGCGATCCGTCTCATCGAGTGCCCGGCGGCGCGGCTTCGGGGCGCCAAGGCCTGCCGGCGGCGGCGGCACCGGGTGCAGAAGAATGTCGCCGAGCGCCCCCGGAGGAACGAGGGAGGGAGGAGGAGGGAGGAGAACCCCCGGGGATTTCAGCCGGCATGCGCCGGCCGGCTCCGCGACGAAAACCGGTTCGTCGTGCCTTGCCGGCCCACCCCCGGGCTTCCCGGGCGTCAGGGCGTTGTTTCGGCACGTCGAATCCTCTCTGACGCCGCTCCGGGCGGCGGAGTTCCGTTGGCCGTCGAAATCCGCTCGCATTCCCTCATCAACGTCTCCCTGGCGTACCGGGTATGGGCCGCCTCGCGGGCAGCCGACCATCGGCCGTGACTGGCGACCGGGCCCCCACGCCCGTCGGCGCGCCACGGCCCGACGATATCGCCGTTCGCCCTCGTTCTGGCGCGGCGTCTGCACTCCCTCGCCGGTACCAAAACAGGGTCAGCGACTAAACTCCGCCGGTTGCAAGGCAAGCTCGATGCTCTATCCCGAACTCTTCAAGCAGCTCGAGGCGGTCCGCTGGAACATGGATCGTCGACATCCCGTGGGCACCAGTTCGACGCCGCCCAGGCTGACCGAGGAGCAGGCGCAGACGGTCAAGATGAACGCCATCACCGAGTGGGCGGCCCTGCCGGCGACCGAGATGTTCCTGCGCGACAACCGCGACGACAGCGACTTCTCGGCCTTCATGAGCGTCTGGTTCTTCGAGGAGCAGAAGCACTCGCTCGTGCTGATGGAGTACCTGCGCCGCTTCCGCCCCGACCTCGTGCCCGACCGAGGACGAGCTGCACGCGGTGCGCTTCGACTTCGATCCGGCGCCCGGCGCTCGAGACGCTGATGCTGCATTTCTGCGGCGAGATCCGCCTCAACCACTGGTACCGGCGCGCCGCCGAGTGGCACACCGAGCCGGTCATCAAGCGCGATCTACGAGACCCTCGCCCGCGACGAGGCGCGCCACGGCGGCGCCTACCTGCGCTACATGAAGCGGGCGATGCTGAAGTTCGGCGACGAGGCGCGGGCCGCCTTCGCCAAGGTCGGCGTGCTGATGGCGAGCGCGCGCCGCACTGCGCAGGCGCTGCATCCGACCAACCTGCACGTCAACGCCAAGCTCTTCCCGCGCGACACGATCCAGAGCCGCCTGCCCGACCCCGAGTGGCTCGAGGCGCTGGCTCGACCACCAGATCCAGTTCGACAGCGTCTGGGAGAACAAGGTCGTCGAGCGCATCCTGCACAACCTCGGCCTGCTGCTCGAGCGCAGCTTCGCGAGCGTCCAGGAGCTGAACCGCTACCGCAAGGAAGTGACCGCGGCCGTCGCCGCGGCTGCGGCTGCCGCGGCGCCGCCACCGGCGCGCCCGATCCGGACCGACGGCCAGCCGGCCTGAGGCGCGTCGGCCGGGCGCGCTCAGCTCGTCGCCGCGGCACGGTCCTGCCAGGTCTTGCGATCGGCGGTGACGCTTTGCGCGCTCGGCCGCTCGCCGATCACGCGCTGATAGGCCTTCCAGTCGATGCCGCCAGCGGCGAGCAGGTCCTCGCCGTAGACCGCCTGGCTCGCCATCGCGACCAGCGGCAGGCTCGCGCCACGGCGGCGCAGTCGGCCTGGCTGAATTCGGCGCCCGCGACGTAGGGCGCGAAGCGCGCCAGGCGCGGCGAACGCGGCGATGTTGCGCGACCAGCAGCTGGCGCACGCGCGCTGCGATTGTCTCGTCGCTGATCGCTGCCGCCGAAGAACGCCTGCGGATAGAGCTCGCGCGCGACCAGCTCGAGGTGCAGGTCGATGAAGGTGACGAGCTCGCGCACCTTCGCCGCGGCGAACGGATCGGCCGGGCACGAGCGGCGGCTCGGGATACGCGGCCTCGATAGTACTCGAGGATCGCGCTGGCTCTCGCACAGCGGTGCCCGCGTCGGTGCGGATGAACGGGATCTTGGCCGAGCGGCGAGGCGCGCGAGCGCATCGCACCTCGGGTCGCTCGATACCGGTCGTCCCGACGTTCCTCCTCGCTGAACGCAACGCCCTTCTCGAGCAGCGCGAGCTTGACCTTGTTGTAGTAGTTCGAGATCGGAATACCGCACAGCACGAGCATCGATGTTCTCCTCGCCGAGTCGCCGCTCGAGTCTAAGCCGCGACGCGCAGGCGGCGCGGCGACAATCGCCGCGTGCTGCCCGACTTCGTCGCCAAGCTCTGCCCGCGCGCCGAGCTGCTGCCGCGCCTCGCCGAGCTGGCGCGGCCGGTCGTCTTCACCAACGGCGTGTTCGACATCCTCCACCGCGGCCACGTCACCTACCTGGCGCAGGCGCGCGCGCTGGGCGCGAGCCTGGTGATCGGCCTGAACAGCGACACGCTCGGCGAAGGGCCTCGGCAAGGCGCCCGACCGGCCGCTCAACAACGAAGGCGACCGCGCCTGCGTGCTGGCCGCGCTCGAGAGCGTCAGCCTGGTGACGCTGTTCGACGAGGCGACGCCGCTCGAGCTGCTCGAAGCTCGTGCGGCCCGAGCTCTACGTGAAGGGCGGCGACTACGACATCGAGTCGCTCGCCGAGACCGCGCTGGTGCGCAGCTGGGGCGGCGACGCGCGCGCGCTGCCCTTCGTCGACGGCTACTCGACGACCTCGCTGGTCGCGCGCATCCGCGGCTGAGCGGCCGGCGTTCGATCGGCGCCGAATCCGTGCGCGAGCGGCGCGCGTCAGTCGCCGGCGTCGGTCTTGACCGCCGGCAAGCGGATGCCGAGCCGCTTCGCGCTCGCGCCGCGCCGGGAAGACGATCTCGCGCTCGACCCAGACGGCGCAGGCGCGCCGCGTCCGGGCGCGCTCCTTCAGCAGGTGGGCGAGCAGCGCTTCCTCGCTCAGACGGGCTTCGGCTGGCTGGCCGAGGCGACGCACGCCGTCGGGGTAGGTCGATCGCCAGCGCGCCGTCGCTGGCGGTGAAGCCGACGATCGCGCGAACGTCGGCCAGGCGCACCCAGCGGCGCTGGTCGGCATCGTCCGAGCGACCTGATCGGCGCGGCCGCGAAACGCGTAGTGCCGCCCTTCGACGGCACGCGAGCTGCGCGCTGCTTCATGCCGTCGCGCAGCGCGCCCGCGAGATCGATCAGCGGCCGGGCGAGCAGGATGCCGAAGAGCCGGCAGCGTCGGCACCATGCTCGACGGCCCGAACCAGCGCCAGACCGCCCACGAGATGCCGGCGCAGACCGGCGAGGCGCAGCGCGATCGTGGCGAGGATCCGCGTCATGGCGTTCGCCGGTTGACGAGGAAGATGCCGGCTGCGACGGTCGCGAGCGCGATCAGCAGGCGCGCGCGTCACCGGCTCGGCGAGGAGCACCGCGCCGAGGATGAGGCCGAACACCGGCGTCAGCATGGTGAACGAGGCCAGCCGGCGTCGCCGGGGTAGTGGCGGATCAGCCAGAACCACAGCAGGTAGCTGGCGAAGCTGACGATCGACCGATCTGGAAGGCGAGCGATGCTCCAGGCCAGCGACGACAGGTCGACGGCAGCGGTGCGGCGCCCACAGCGCGCAGCGACGAGCAGCAGCAGCGCCGACACGGCGAGCTGGTAGAGCAGGCGTCTTCTCGGCCGACGCCTGGCCAAGCGCGGTCGCCGCGGATCGCCAGCGTCGTCGCGCCCCAGAGCACGCCGGCGAGCACGCCGAGGCCGTCGCCGAGCCATTGCAGCGGGCCGGCCGCCGGCCGCGAGAAGCCCTCGGCGAAGGCCCAGGCGACGCCCGCGAAGCGCGACCACCAGGCCGACGCTCTGCAGCGGACGCGAGCCGCTCCGACCGGGCGATCAGCGGCATGCCGAGGGCGACGACGAACGGGCGAGATGTAGATGAAGACGACCATGCGCGACGCGGTCGTGAACTGCAGGCCGACGAAGATGCAGAAGAACTCGGCGCGCGAACAGCGCGCCCGCGAGCAGGCCGCCGCGCGAGCGTGCCGTCGCGCGCGAACAGGCGATGCCGCGTCGACCGGCCCAGAGCCAGACCAGGATCGCCGCGCCGGCCGAGCGCAGCGCCGCCTGCCAGAGCGCCGGCACCTCGGGCAGCGCCGCCTTCGCGGCGACCTGGTTCAGGCCCCAGAGAAAGCAGCAGAGCGACGAGGACGGCGACGGCGAGCGCGTCGAGGATGGCGCGCTCTGCGGCTCGCTCGTTCGCCATCCCTCGAGAGGGGCGGACTCCTCGGAGTCCCGTTCGCTCCGCCGAGCCACGGCCAGGCGCATCGTCGCTTCGACCAGCAGCAGCCGTCATCAGCCGGCGACGAGCCCGCTGGCGTGGGCGAACGGCGCGGTCGGCGATGTCCCAGCCGGCGGGATGGCGCAGCGCCGGGCCCCACGGCGCCTCGCTCAGCGACCTTGATCGCCAGCGCGCCGAGCAGCAGCAGCACGCCGATCGCGCGGCGGCGCGGCCGCGCCGTGCACGACCAGGTGCAGCGCGACGCACGCGACGCCGGCGTGCAGCACGCCCGACAGGCCGCCGTAGTGGAGCAGGTCCGGTCGCGGCGAGCAGGCCGAGCTGCGTCAGCGGCCAGGCGAGCAGCCAGGCGCCGCGACCGCATGCCGGCACGCGCGCCGACGCGCCCGAGCGCGCCGACGAGCAGCGCGCCGGCCGAGGTTGGCGCGCGCAGGTGCAGCGCGCTGTAGTGGACGAAGACCGCGGCGAGAACGCGCGCCAGGGTTCGCGCAGCGCGAGCGCCGGCTGCCAGTCGAGCGCCTCGCCGGCTCGACGGCCGAGGCCGACGCGCCGCGCCGACGCGCGAGCACGGCCGGCGAGCGCGCACCACGGCGCGCCGGCCGCGTCAGCCGAACGACCGCACGCCAGAGCGCGAGCGACGGCGCTGCTGCTGCTGCGGCGAGCCAGCTCGGGCTCGACCTGCGTCGGCTGCTCGTCGAGGCGCGCCTGGTGCTGGGCGCGGCGCAGTTCGCGGTAGGCGTCGGCCGCGGCCGCGCCGACGCCTCGCCGGCAGCAGCCCGGCCGCCTCGGCGCGACTGCAGCAGCGCGATGTTGCCGACGTCGTCGAGCAGCTCCGGGTGCGCGCGCGCCGTGGCGCGAGCACGAGGTACTGCACCGCGAACTCGACGTCCATCATGCCGCCCGGCGCTGTGCTTGACGTCGAAGCGGCCGGCCTTGCACCGGATGCGCCGCGCGCACCTTCTCGCGCATCGCCCGCACCTCGGCGCGCAGCGCCTGCGGTCGCGCGGCGCGCGCAGCACGGCGCGGCGCACCGCCTCGAAGCGCGGCGCCAGCCGCGCGCAGCCGGCGCACCAGCGCGCGCGCGTCAGCGCCTGGTGCTCCCAGGTCCACGCGGTGTTGCTGCCGCGGCCGGTCTGGTAGTTCTCGAACGACGCGAGCGAGGTGACGAGCAGGCCCGAGTTGCCGTTCGGCCGCAGCGCGGTGTCGATGTCGAACAGCTCGCCGGCGGCGGTGCGCAGCGTCAGCCAGTTGATGAGCTTGCGCACGAAGGCGCCGTAGACCTCGGCCGCGTTGTCGGGCTCGGTCGTCGCGTCGTCGTAGAGGAAGACGACGTCGAGGTCGCTGCCGTAGCCGAGCTCCTTGCCGCCGAGCTTGCCGTAGGCGATGACCGCGAAGCTGCGGCTCGTCGCGATGCGCCTGCTTCAGGTGCTTCCAGGCCCAGCGCATGCGCGCACGCGAGCGTCGCGTCGGCCAGCGCCGACAGGTCGTCGGCGACCTGCTCGACGCGTGATGTGGCCTTCGACGTCGCGCACCAGCGTGCGGAAGACCTCGGCATGGTGGGCGCGGCGCAGCGTGTCGAGCAGCGATTCCTCGTCGGCCTGGCCCGAGCGCTCCCACGCCTGGTGGCGCGCCTCGAGCTCGCGCGTGTACTCGGCCGGATCGAAGCGGCCGTGCAGCAGGCGCTCGTCGGCGAGCTTCGTCGATGACGCCGGGGTGCAGCATCAGGTAGCGCATCGGCCAGCGCGCCAGGCCGAGCAGGCGCAGCAGCCGGTTCTGCACCTCGGGGCGCTCGACCAGCAGCGCGAGGTAGCTCTCGCGGCGCAGCAGCGGCTCGATCCAGTCGACGAAGCGGATCGCCGCGTCCATCGTGCAGCGTGCCGTTCCCGCACCGCCTGCCGCGGCGCGATTGATCAGCGCGGCCAGGCGCACCTTGCTGTCGTCGCGCAGCAGCTGGATCTTCGGCTGCGCGCACAGCGCGCGCACGCGCTCGCGCGAGCTCCGCCGGGCAGGCGCTCGAGGAAGGCGTCGCTGTCGACCGGCAGCGGCGCGCGCGCCGCAGGTGCGGCCATGCCGTTGCCGTGGCGGCGCGGGCGCGCGGCCGTCGTGCAGCAGCGCGTCGAACTCGGTGGCGACGCACTCGCGCGTCGTCGCGCAGAGCAGGTCGAGCAGCTCGCAGGCGTCCGTCCGTCGCACAGCCGAGGCCGAGGCTGCGCGCGATCCAGCCGAGGTCGCCGTCGACGGTCGGCAGCAGGTGCGTCTGCTGGTCGTCGAGGTACTGGATGCGGTGCTCGACGCGGCGCAGGAACGTCGTAGGCCTCGGCCAGGCTTGCGCGGCGCTGCGGCTTCATCAGCCCGCCGGCGGCGAGCTTGTCGAGCGCCTTCAGCGTCGAGCGCGTGCGGATCTCGGGGAACTGGCCGCCGCGCACCGACCAGCAGCAGCTGCACGATGAACTCGATCTCGCGGATGCCGCCGCGCGAGCAGCTTGACGTCGTTGGCGCGCTCGGGCCGGCCGGCGGCGCGGCGCTGCGCTTCGTCGCGCACCTTGCGGTGCAGCTGGCGCAGGCCCTCGAACACGCCGTAGTCGAGGTAGCGCCGGTAGACGAAGGCGGTGACCAGCGACGCGCAGCGCCGAGCGCGCGGCCGTTCGCGCACGCTCGCGCGCGGCGCGACGACGCGGCTCTTCAGCCACGCGAAGCGCTCCCACTCGCGGCCGTAAGGTAAAGGCTTGATGTCGATGCGAATTTCTTTTGGTCAGGCATTACCCGCCGTTGAACGTCGTGCGCGGCACGCTGAACGTCACCGGCGACCCACAATCTTTGCCCTCACGTGCGGTGCTAACGGCAATTTTGTCCTGACACTCCGGCAAGAGACTCGAAGGAAGATCGAACGGAGTTCAGCCTGTCGCCAACGGGATTACCGTTCCCCTATATTTGGTGTTCAAGTGATATGCGGATTTGTCCGTGCTGCCATTTCTGAATATTTCCAGCGGCCTGCTCAGCGTCGATGGCAGCGGATCAACGGCCGTGATCGGCACGACCGCGGGCAGTTCAACAACATCGGCGATGGCGGTTACGGCGGGATGAACTTTTACCAACGCGCGGCGGGGACGCTCGGCGAGACGCGCTTCGCCGACAGCACGGCGGCAACCGGCGGCGGAAGTGAACGTGCAGAGCGGATCAATCGTCGCTGCGGGAACGACTTCCGTATGGCGACCTCAAAGGCGGACCGACCAATACGATGCTCCGTCAACGTCACCGCAACGAACTCGCGGATCACGCAGTCGAGCGATCGTCGCTGGAAGTCGGCTATCGATCAGGCGGGTACTGCAAGCGTGAGCGTGACGAGCGGCGGACGTTCAACGCCGCTGTGACCGTCAACCTCGACCGGCAGCATCACCATCAGCGGCGGACGTTTACAGCGTCGGGCAATGTCATTGTCATCAACGACCCCGCGAGCAGCGGATCGCAGGGGAAAATTGTTCTGAGCGCGGACTGGTTCGACCACACAGACCGGCGGAGCGTTTGTGTAGATCGCACCGAGCGCGCGGCGGGAACGATACAGGTCGACAGCGGCGGAACCTTCAGCACGTCATCCTGGACAATCACGATCAACCCTACCATGCGATCAACATCAACGGCGGCACGCGTTCAACACGGCGAGCTCGAGCATGTTCGTCGGCGGCATGACTAATCTGATCCAGCGGAACGCCTGTGTTTGATCTTAACCCTTGACGGCGTCTCGTTCACCAAGAGCGGCGGGAACTTATGCTACCGGCGGGAAAGAATCTCACCGCAGAACAACGCACAACTCAACCTCACCGAAATTCACAGTTCCCAACGGCAGCACGGTGACGATCCAGAGCGCGCAGACTGGATGCTCACCAGCTCGATCGGAATTGCCACGGCTGTCCTCACGGGTGGAACCGATCTGTGCTCGTGGACGCTGCTGCCATCGGTCACCGTCGCGACGTCCGGGCTCGGCAACATTGGGGCTTAACGGTGAATTTCACGATCCGAAACGACGCGTCTGATCCCGGAGAATTTCGCATCGCCAACAGCACGAATGCGGCCAACACACTGCGACGCGTCGAAAGCGCGCGGATTTGTCGCTGGGGAATCTGCTGCATCAGCACATCCGGTGGGCGCCACTGGCACGATGATGATCGTCACCGACGCGGGCGCTTTGTAACGCGTAATCCAAGCGCGAGCTTGCTGGACGGTTGGCAACACCAGCGGTAAGTTTTGCCACGCTTCGAGTCGAGAACGGCGGATCGTTCAGCACCGGAAGCGCGATCAGCATCAACCTGCAGCGCTTCAACATCAATATGGAACTTTCAACGCGCACAACATCGTCAATGAACGCGGCATCGCCACAACACCAACGCCGGCAAGATCGATCTGTTCGATAACGACATGATCGTCGCGGGATGAGCTACGGCACCGTAGAATCGCTTTTGAAGTCGGGTTTCGAAACTTCGATTGGCTCGGCACTGGGATCACGTCGTCCGACGCTGCGACGTTCGCAGACCGATGTCTCGCGATACTGGCGCGATCGATAATTCTGAATCTGGTACACACCCCGTAGCGGTCAGACGGTGAACGGAACCGACATCCTCGTGAAGTTCACCTGGACCGGGGACGCGACGCTGGACGGGTGCTTTGTCGATCCGACGACCAACCACCCGTCGCCGCGCTGGATTCACAGCGCTCAACCGGCGAACGGCTCAACACTTCGATTACAACCACGTGGTCGACCCTTCGACGAATTTCAACGCGTTCATCGCAGGGTTCAATGCGTTCAACCGCGAATGGCGGCGGCCGTTGTCGGACGAATCGCTCCTCGCGGCGATCCTTGCGAGCTCGAGCGAGGCGCATGGGTTGCCGCTGGTTCTGCCCGAACCGAGCGGCGGCGGCCGTGGTGGCGACGCTGGTATGCGTCGGCGGCACAGGCTTCCGCGTCGGCGGATTAACCCTCTGTAACCGAGAAGGTGCGCCAAGCTCTGCGGCAGGCGGCAGATTTGGCGAAACCGGCCGTATTTAAACGGTTTACTCGCGAGGTGACCGAGGGGAAGCACCGAAGGGCGATTGACGGGATGATTGCAAGGTAACGTAGAGACCAGCCGCCTTGCCAGGCCGTCCGCACTCATCCCTGCTTTCGCGTCGACGCTGCTTGCGTTTGGGCCCGGCTCTGCTGCCGCAACAAACTTCTCAACCGCCAATGCTGCAAATGTTCGGAGTCCACTTGGGCGTAACACCGAGTGGCGCGCGCCGGACATCTTTATGGCCGGCTACGGCGGAATGTGGGATTGCCCACCAACCGCGTTGATAGCGGCAATCTTCCTGTCGGTACGACGTCTACGACCGTTTCGCAGATCCCGGCAAGCGCGAAAGAGCCGGCACTTCATGGAACGGAATCGTCGCCCGCTGAATGGTCGTTGAGATGCGATCGCGTCGGCGTGAGCGTCTACTGCGGACGAGATGCTGAACCACAACGGGTTAACAACCAGAGCAACTCCGCATTTGTCGCCAGCGGCGGATATCCCGGGTTTGTCAGCTGAAAGGTGCCGGCAACGTGAATGGCGACTTCCACGCCAACGTGCGGATGTGAACACCGATCCGCAGAACGGCCGGCTTCTGGGAGGTCTGGATCGACACGCGCAGGAGTCGAACTACAGCACGTCTGCAACCCGATTCCCAATCCCGACGCTGGTCGGCGTTCGCTGACCAATCTTCCGCGGGGACAACGACGGCCCATGCATCGCCCGCGAACGTTGCGACGGGAGGCGACCGACGCTTCTATCAGAATCGCAGCGTCGGCCCGCGCATCGTGTCGAACCCTGCCACCGGTCAAAGCTGGGCACATCGCAGGTGTACGACTTCACGCGTCCGATACCGCCACCACGGGCGACGCGGTTGAAGAAGACGCGGTCGGCTAAGCATGATGCGGCACGCGCAATGGATGGTTCAGGAGATCGGCGTCGACGGATTCCGTCTCGACGCCGCGAGTAATCACGCGGCGTCGGTTCTCAACGAGCGATTCGATCTGGCGGTCTATCGCCAACCCGCGGCTCAATCTTGACGGCACGCAGAAGCAGGTCTTTAGCTTCGCTGAACTCGCTACGGGCACGAAGATAACCGTGCAGACTTACATCCGCAAGAACATCAACCCCGGCACGCCCACCATCGTCGGAGGAAATCGCGATGCTCGACTTCCCGCTCTTCTATTCCATCCAGCAGAACTTCACGAACAACGGGTTGAGCAACGATTGGCGAAACCTCGTCGGGCGCGAGGCCAGATCTGCACGACGGCAACGCCAACAACGGCAGCCAGGGCGTCGCCTTCGCCGACCAGTCACGACGACGGCGGCGTCTATCTCACCAACGTGGGCGCACGCATACACGCTGATGCCCGGGCAACGCGTGATTGTCTATTTCAATGCCAAGGAGTTCGAACGGGGTCAACGTTCCAAAGACGGACGTAACGACGCGCTCGGCGGTTTTATGGCAACGCGGTCACCGCTGGTGTCGATTATTCGCAACTCGCACGCCGCGGCGAGCCATCCAGCGCTCGACAAGGAAACGCCCGTTTACACGATATGACAAAGACCGCGATCGTCGGCCTGTCCACCGCCCGACAACGGCTTCGACATCGCACCGTGGCGACGAATTTCGCGGCGGGCACTCGGCTGATTATCAACGCAACGCCACCGATTCGACCGTCGATCCGAACGGCAACATTGCCGATTACGTTGTCGTCAACCGTTTTTGCCGTCACTTTTGCGGTTCCGCGCAACTTCAACGTCAACCCGCGTCATGACAAGGGCTATGTCATCTACGGCTCACATTAACCTGCAGTGGCTGCTGTCGATCAGCAGCGGATTGACGTCGACGATTGCAGGCGGCACGCCGACCGCGGCGATGAACGGCACGATTTTCGCCCGCGTCGATCGACGTTGTGAAGGGCGATGCGTTTACGCTCGCAATGCAAACAACGCCTGTTTCGGCTGGCGGCGTGCTCGATGCTTCCGCGGGTGGCGATACCGCCGTTCAGCTTCAACCAGCGCCGGGCGCCGACGGCGTCACCGGAGTCGATCTGAACGGAACGGTAACGGCCGTCGACTTCCGTTCCGCCGGTTTGCTAGTTTACGGCTTCGGGAGCAGTTTCGTAACCAGCCGCAGCCTGCTGGCCACGGGCGGCGACGGCGAGTACCTCCAGCAGATTGACGCGACGCGAAGCTGATTGAAGGCTACAACTACGTCACCGTTCGCAGGTTTCGCCAGCTGCACACTGATGCAGGCGTATCCGCGGTCTACAGCGATTTCCGAAAGTCGTTTACGTCGATCGCGCGCACGCCCAGCAGCGTCGCGACATGATCTCGATCAACGGCCAATCGGACGACCGCGACATCATCATCAAATCCGGATGACAAGACCTCGACGCGCATGCACGTGTGGGTGAACGCGAGCCAATTCAACATCGATCAACTGGTCGCGAGCAAGCCATAGCAGAACAGCTGCCACGCAATACGATCGCGACCTGTTCAAGTACGGCGTGTTCGATCTGAAGCGACGGCAATCAGGCGTTCACGGTCGTGTCGTTCGAGCTGCGCTACAATCCCGGCGCTTGGCTATGCGGGCGGCGGCGTCAGCGTGCTGCATCATCGTGCTGTTCGCCGGCGGGGTTGGGTTAAGGCTGGGCGTGGGCGACACCAACTTCGACAACGCGTACGGCACGTCCGACATCAGCGCCTTCACCAACGCGCTCAATGCCAACAACGCCAGCTTCAACCCCGCGGCCGATCTGAACGCAGGGATACGTCTGTCGACGAGAATGACAACGCGTTGATGCTCCCCGTGGCTGACGCCGCGCGCGCCAACGCGGCCACGTTGCGTTGAACAGCGAAGTGAATCGTCGCATTACGCCACTGCGCCGTGAGCGGCGGGATGCTCGCGATTCCCTCTGACAGCTCGACGTCTCCGGCACGTTGGTTCCCGGTGTGCCGGATCACCGTCACCAACAGTCTTCATCATCCCCGCGAACTTCACGGTGACCAAGACGGGCGGGGATGCAGCGCTTCGATCATCAGCGGGCTGCAAAGTTCCACGGGCTGAACTCCGGAGTCTGCTCGTGAACGACGGCACGGTCAACTTCAACACCGACCTGGCGCGAACCTCACCGTCAACGTCAACGGCTCAAACGCGCAGATCACTTAACGGCACGCAAAAGGTCAAGGTCATCCTCACCGCGGGCTGTCATTAACGCTCGCGGAAGCAACAGGGTACCCACCGTCAACACCATCGCATGCTGCCGCGGAGTACTGGATTTGAAAGCAGACGAACGATTCCCATTGTCAAAGCCACGCCGTACGCGTCAGCGTCGAAACGATGGTGAAGCAGGGCTGGGGGAATTTCGACTGGCTCGGCACCGGCATCACTTCCTCGACCGCGGCCACGTTCGCAGGTCGACGTCTCGCGAATGCTCGGCGTGCTGGACAACTCCGGAATTCAGCTACACGACCTTCGCAGCGGGACAAACAGTGGCGTTGACGGACGTCCCTCGTGAAGCGCACACCTGACCGGCGACGCGACGCTGGATGGCGTGGTCGATCCGGATGATTTCAACCACCTGCCTCGGCTTCAACGGCGGCTTACCCCGCCAAGTGGCTCAACGGCGACTTCGATTACAAACGGCGTGGTTGACCTGGATGACTTTTCAACGCCTTCATCGCCGGCATGAACGCATACAACGCGAGCGGGGCACGACGCTGTCGGAATCGTTCGTCAGGGCCTTTCAGGCTTTGCAAACCGCTAATGGGATTCCGCTGGTTTTGCCTGAACCATCTGCACTTCTCGTGGGGGAGCAGGTATGATGCTGGGCGACGTGCTCGCCGCTGACACGTGGGTGTTCAAAGGAGGTCCTCTTTCGTGACGCGGGCAAACGATTCCGCAACCGAGCTGCCATGGTCATCGTCTTTCTACGGCCGTCGATACGCTCGCAGCGCGACGATCGACTGGACGAACACCTCCGGCGGAAACCAACGACATCGCGAATTGAAAACAGCAAGCCGTCGGTCCCGTTCCCGCCGCCGGCGACACGCGTTTCACCCCCCGAACTTTCACGTCGACCTTCGACACGAGCTTGATGAACGATACGTTGCTCATCGAGCAGTGCCATATCTCTCGCCTACGAGCGCCAATCCGGCATCGCGCACCTATACGCTGAATAAAGCCGCGACGATTAACGCCATGCCAATCTCACGCTCGCTCGCCGGGATCGGGCACCAAGACGTTTAACCCTCATCTTGAATGGCGGGCATTGCTGGGGTCTGATCAACGCGCAGTCACGATCAACAAACTCACCGCGATTTCAAGCTGCGTCATGATGTGCTTGGGCAATAACTTCGCCGGCGTCGGTGACGATCACCGCGACGAGCACGGCATTCCCGCAGACCGCGGCTGCGATGACGGTCAGCGCGGCGACGCGACCAGCACGTTCTCGATGGCCGGCGGAACCTTCGTCACCGGCACCGGCGGGGCTGCACGCCACCCCACCGGCGTCTTTAACGTCAACCGGCGGGCAACTGTGACCATCAACGGCGACAGCGTGGTCGATGGTGGAAGCGTCAGCCGCCTTGAGTTTCTGCCGCAAATCGCTGACGACGGTGCGGAACGGGCGGCAGGTCTCCAGGAGTTCGTTTGTCAATAGGAATGGTACGCCTCCAGGGTCGAGCGCGCGCTATATACCGCCACAACACCCGGCGGAATCATTTCCAGCGGGGAGACCGTGGATATAGCCAGCGCCACGGTCATCGTGAACGACGACGCAACTGATTTACCACAACCCGCGTTGCCGCCTGGTCAGATCATCCTCACCGGGCCCGGTTCCGTTTTCACGCAGACCCAGTCGAACGCACACTCCAAGTTGGCTCGCGGATTCAAGACCGCGCATTGGGTCATCATCACCGCTCAACAGCGGCGGCGTTTTCACAACCGGCACGGGCGACATTACCCTCTGGGAGAACGGCGTGATCAACGTCACGGGCGTGGACGTTCAACGCCCATGGAAACGTCATCAACGGCAACGTCACCGCGTGCAGGGGCGCCAGCGCATCTTTCTGTGCAAACCGCTGCCAAAGCCCTGACGATCGCCGTCGGTCCCGGTCACAGTAACGGCGACCCAGTCTCAGCGTCAGCAATGGCGCGCGTTCAGCCACCGGCACAGCGCGATCTTCATCGATACCACCGGCGAACTGAACATCGATGGCGGCACTCTTCAACGCGCACAACACTGTCGCCGCGCGCGGCACGCTGTCGATCGCCAATGGCGGAAGATCGACCTGTTCGACAATCATGATCATCGCCAACCTGAGCTAAAGGTGCGTTGCCGCGAGTTGCTCGTGAAAGCCGGGTTCGGTGCGAAAAGTAACTTCGACTGGCTCGGCAGCGGAATCACGTCCACCACCGCGGCGGCGTCGCAGAGCGACGTCTCATGCTCTGGTGCCTGCCGACAACCGAGACCAGCTACGCGAATTTCAGCGGGTACAGTGTGAGCCTCAACCACGTCCTGGTGAAATTACGGACCGCGACGCCCAATCTCGACGCGTGGTCGATCCTGACGACTTCAATCACCTGTATCGCTGGCTTCACCGGTGCTCAACCTGCCAAATGGCTCAACGGCGACTTCATTACAGCGGCGTCACGGTCCGACGACTTCAACGTTCATCGCGGGGTTCAATGCGTTTAATGCGAGCGGGGAGCAGCTCTCCGAAAAATTTCGTGGCGAGCTCGCGGCTTTATGAGCGCGCACGGACTGCCGTTGACGCTTCAGGTTCCTGAGCTGTTGTCGGTCGTGCCTTTGAGTCTGACGCTTCAAGCCGCGCCGACGGCGGGCCGGCAATTCCAGATCGTAAATATACTCGTTTGACGAATAAGTGCAGGCCGCTAGGGATTTTTACCACACGCTCCGCTTCTCGGCGTAGAACGCATGGCGGGGACACGTCTGGGCAATTCGTTTTTTGCACGTCGTAACTGAAGGGAGAGTGATCATGACCAGGGCACTTCGTCGGCGGCACCGTTGTCGGCGCGCTTTGGGGCGCGACGTTATCGTTCGGTCTCGCGGCTGGGCAGGGGTGGCGAGCGCGCCCACCTTCGTCTGACGGGCTACGAGCGGCTTGAATTGACTACTGGGGCATGTAGAATGGGAACTGAATGTTTTGGGGTTCCAACGACTCGGGAGCAACCGCGAGCGTCAGCAACGGCAGCGTTTACGCCAACGGTCTGTACACGGTGAGCATCGCGAACCCGACCAGCTCGTTCCTGCAGAGCGTGATGCTCACCATCAACGACACGCTGAATCTCAGCGCGAATGCGCTGTACGACATGACGGTGACCACGCGTCGGCGGAGACAAACTGGGCCAGCGGGGACATTGGTGAATATTACGGTACGACGCTGGACAATGATATTAATAGGTGTCGTTCCGCATTCAGAGCGACAACGCCTGGTGACCTATGCGGGAGCGCGCTTTCGCAGTTCTATAACTGCCAGTGGTTCGCTCATCGTGAAGGAGAAGCGTAATAACCGCGAGATCAACGCGGACCTGTACAACGCCGGCACGGTGAAAAAGCACAGACGGGTTTAAGTTGCACATGATCGGCGGGGAAATTCGGTCGTCGCGGGCAACATCGCCTTTCCGGATGGCGGGACCGTCAGGCTCACCGGGCAAACGCACATCAACGCGACGTTCACGAGCGGCAGTCTCACCGATGTTACGGGAGCTGGGTAATGGAAACGTCTTTGAGGGGGACGCCAAATTGACGACGATTCGAATGTCAAAACTCATCGGCGAGACCAACGCGATCAATGGCCCGGTAACTCTCGGCATGGGGCGCGACGTGCTCGAGCTGTCCACTGGCGGCGGGGATGCGCGGCACGGGCTCGATCAGCGGCGATGGACTTTCAAATGGTCCGAGGAACTCTTTACGGGAACGACGCGTCTGACGCCGGCTCGCTGACCAACAAGCGTTGCCGATGCTCATCACCGGGACGGGCACAAAATCTTCTACGCCGGCCGATTCACCAACGCGGGCGATAAGGTACCTGGGATCAGGCAGGGCAACATCTATGCGTATTATGCCCCGACCTTCACCAACAGCGCGCTGGACACAGGACGACGTCAACTAACAGGCTGTCCAGGCGGGGAATGCGGGCGCTGCTGAACAACCTGAACGCTGAAGAAACCGCGGGGATGGGAACCGCCGCGACAATTCAGGCGGACCCTGGTCAACACTGGGACCGTGCAGGTGATCATGATACCCAACTCACCGGATATACCGCTGCGTCGGCGAGCACCGGACAGTTCATTTCCAATGACGGCGTGGTCCGGCTCAGCAGCCACCAGATACTCTACACCGCCAGGCGAGCTTCGGCGGTTCAGACAAATAGAGTGAATTGTTGAACGCCAACACGATCGCCGGCACGGCGTCAGCGTCGTGACGGGGCGCGTCGCTGCAAAGTCATCGGCGATAGCAACTCGATCACTGGCACGTTGAACCTCGCTTACGACAGTGAATTTGTCCCGGAGCAGCGGGTGTGGGTTGCGCGGGAATACGCTATCAGCGGACCGAACATATCCCTCTGACCAGTGGAACTTTGTACGGCGACGACTGACGCCGGTACTCACCAACTCCGCGAACATGGCTATCGCGCGGGTGCAAGCAAGACCCTGTACGTCGGAAGATGATATCCACTTCAACGCTGGTGATGTGAAATGGAACAGCGGCGACATCTACACGTACTACGCCGACGTTCACCAATAGCGGCACGTTCGAGATCGAAACCGATGACACCAACGTCTCGCTGCTTTATCGCCGCGGAAATCCATGCCGCTCGTGAACTCCGACGCTGACCAAGACCACCGGCACCACGTCTCCACGATTCAAGCTGATCTGGCTAACAATTTGAACGATCTCTGCCGCGGAGTCGGCACGCTGCATCACATATCGGCTACACGGCCGCGTCCGTCAGCACCGGCACTTCGTTTCCAATGGCGGAACGGCGCCTGCTACGCAATCCGCGAGCGCGCGAGCTTCGGGCTCGGGCATCGGCGAGCTGGCGGCTGGCAACACCATCTCGGGCATGGAAACGATCTGTCGGCTGCGACAGTCGACGTCGTCAGTGACAATAACAACTCCATCACCGGCATCGCTGAGCCTCGGCTCGTTTGAGCCGCATTCGAGCTCACGAGCGGCGGCGGCTGCGTGGAACGGGTTCGATCGACGCGCGGGACATTTCAATTGATCGCAGGCACGCTCTACGGCAACGACATCGACGCGGGCACGCTGACGTGCAGCGCGCCCATGCTCATCACCGGTCCGGGAAACAAGCTTCTCTACGCCGGCCGGTTCACCGTCGCCAACAATGACGGCACCTCCATCTGGGACGCGAGGGCAATTATCTACACCTACTACGCGCCGACGTTCAGCAACACCGGCTCGTTCGATCTGCGCGGCGACGTCTGATGACTCCCGCGCGGACGACTGGCGCTGCTGGTCGACAATTTCCGGCACGCTCAAAAAGACTTGCCAGCGCGGGCACCGCCATCGATCCAGGCCGACCTGGTGAATACCGATGATCCGCGCGAACATCGGCGTGCTCGAGCTCGTCGGACTACGCCGCGTCGCAGAGCAACGGCACTTCACTTCCAACGGCGGGGTGCGAATGGTCAGGCTTGTCAATCAGACGCTGACCACCGGTGCATTCTTCAGCGGCACGGAACCGGCGAGCTCGGAGCGAACAACATCGCAGGATGCCGATGTCGGCAACGGCGCGGCGCTCAAGGTTGTCGGGACGAACAACGCCGTCAACGACAGATCAACACATCGGCGAGATGGCACAGTTGGAGCTGGCGACGAGCGGCGTGAGCGGCAGCACTGGATCGATCGGCGCAAAGCCGGGACCTTCCTATTCGCATCCGTTGCTTGGCGACGGACACCAATGCCGCCACGCTCTCTATCAATGCGTCGTGGGATGCACATCAAGCTAATACGTAACTGAACGAAGCCTACA
>ERZ1370068.5986-contig-4987_pt1 | contig 27824 bp, 29 predicted proteins | sample MGYA00561227_ERZ1370068 | MGnify/ENA primary metagenome ERZ1370068 (study PRJEB38410, sample SAMEA6850437) | metagenome | study: Metagenomic assessment of the ecological functions of the soil: analysis of the soil microbiota associated with the...
CCAGCGTCAGCTCCGGGTCGAGGATCGCCCAGTCCGGCAGCAATCGCGGCGCGACGACGCCCTTCTTTTCGGTCGTGGGCGTCGTGACGATCGCAATCGGCGTCACCTCCGAGCCGGTTCCGGCCGTCGTCGGCGCCAGCAACAGCGGAAGGCGTTCGCCCTTGGCAAGGCCGACGCCGTAGATATCGTCGAGGCGGTCAGGCGTTTTGGCGAGATAGGCCACCAGCTTCGCGGTATCGAGCGCGCTGCCGCCTCCGATCGAGGCGACCAGTTCGATCTCCTTGTCACGGCAAAGCGCGACCGCCCGCTCGATGACATGCGACGGCGGATCCGCCTCCACGTCGTCGAATACCGTGAGCTCGCAGCCGCCCGCGACAAGGCCCGCCTCGGCATTTTTCGTCAGCCCGGCGTTGCGTACACCCTTGTCGGTGACCAGCAGGACACGCTTTGCCCCGTATCCCGCAACCAGCTCAGCCAGCTTCTTCGATGCGCCTGCCTCGAACAGAATGTTGGGCGGCGCCTGGAACGTGAACGGTTTCATCTGACATCACTCCTGATCTGATGGGACGGCAATGCTGCAAGCGCAGCAGTGAGTTCTTCGGTCACGGCGTCGATCGGCTGCAAACCGTCGACGATATTGAGTAGTCCCCGCGACCGGTAGTATTCGGTGACCGGCGCGGTTTGCTCGCGATAGACGTCCAGCCGGGTCTTGAAGACCTCGGGATTATCGTCACGGCGCACAGGCTCGCCTCTGTTTGCCGCTTCCTCGGCGCGGCCCCTGATGCGGTCGAGCAGCGCATCTTCATCGACCTCCAGCTCCAGCACCGCGTCGAGCTTGATGCCCCTGGCGGCGAGTTCCTGATCGAGCGCTTCGGCCTGCGCTACCGTGCGAGGAAAGCCGTCAAGGATAAAGCCGTTTGCCGCGTCGGAATGGTCGATGCGGTTGGCGATAACCGACACCACGACATCATCGGGCACGAGTTCGCCACGATCCATGATGTGTTTGACACGCAATCCCGCAGCCGTGCCTTCCGCGACGGCTTCGCGCAGCATGTCTCCGGTCGACAATTGCGGAATGCAAAAGCGGTCGACAATTCGCGTTGCCTGCGTGCCTTTCCCGGCGCCCGGCGGTCCCAGCAGAACCAGTCTCATCCATCATTCCCCATACGATAGTTTCAGTTCTTTGCCCGCGCGATCGCCTCAACGATGAGCCGGCGCGCTTCGGCACTGTCGCCCCAACCGATCACCTTCACCCATTTTCCGGGCTCCAGGTCCTTGTAGTGCTCAAAGAAATGCTGGATCTGCTCGATCGTGATCTGCGGCATGTCGGCGATCCCGTTGACGTGGGCGTAGCGCATCGTCAGTTTCGGCATCGGAACGGCGATGATCTTCTCATCGCCGCCGCCCTCGTCATCCATTTTGAGAACGCCGATCGGCCGGACATTGATCACCGCGCCCGGCGCGATCGGGCCGCGAGTTTGCCACCAGAGACGTCGATCGGATCGCCGTCATCCGAAAGCGTATGCGGAACGAAGCCGTAATTCCCGGGATAGCGCATCGGCGTATACAGGAAGCGATCGACGAACAGCGCCCCGGCGGCCTTGTTCATTTCGTACTTGATCGGTTCACCGCCGATCGGGACCTCAATGATGACATTGACGTCATCGGCGGGATTGTCGCCGATCGAAATCGCCTCGAGATTCATTTCGACGCCGACCTTTCGGCTGTGCCGGTTCTTGATCAGATCATCGACCACCGCCGGATCGGCCAGCGTCGAGGTGTCGCCGAGCGCGCCGACACTCGTCCTCGGCGATCTTGCGCAGGATGCGGCGCATGATCTTGCCGGAGCGGGTCTTGGGCAGGCCGGGCGCGAACTGGATGAGGTCGGGCGCGGCGATCGGGCCGATCTCCTTGCGCACCCAGCGCGACCAGTTCCTTGCGCAGCTCCTCGGTCGGCTGCACGCCCGGTCATCAGCGTGACATAGGCGTAGATGCCCTGGCCCTTGATGTCGTGCGGATAGCCGACGACGGCGGCTTCCGACACCTTCTGATGCGCGACCAGCGCGCTCTCGACTTCGGCGGTGCCCATGCGGTGGCCGGACACGTTGATGACGTCGTCGACGCGGCCGGTGATCCAGTAATAGCCGTCCGCGTCGCGGCGGCAGCCGTCGCCGGTGAAATACTTGCCCGGATAGGTCGTGAAATAGGTCTCGATGAAGCGCTCGTGGTCGCCATAGACCGTGCGCATCTGGCCGGGCCAGGAATCGGCGATGCACGAGATTGCCCTCGCACGCGCCGTCCAGCACCTTGCCGTCGGCGTCGACGACCTCCGGCATGCACGCCGAAGAACGGCAGCGTCGCCGAACCCGGCTTCAGCGCTGTGGCGCCCGGCAGCGGCGTGATCAGGATGCCGCCGGTCTCGGTCTGCCACCAGGTGTCGACGATCGGGCAGCGCTTGTCGCCGACGACGCGGTGATACCATTCCCAGGCTTCCGGATTGATCGGCTCGCCGACCGAGCCGAGCAGCCGCAGCGACGCGCGGCTGGTGCTTCTTGACCGGCTCTTCGCCCGCCCGCATCAGCGAGCGGATCGCGGTCGGCGCGGTGTAGAAGATGTTGACCTTGTGCTTGTCGACGACCTCCCAGAACCGCGACATCGACGGATAGTTCGGCACGCCCTCGAACATCAGCGTGGTCGCGCCGTTGGCGAGCGGGCCATAGACGATGTAGCTGTGGCCGGTGACCCAGCCGACATCGGCGGTGCACCAGTAGATGTCGCCGTCGTGATAGTCGAACACGTATTGATGCGTCATCGACGCAAACACGAGATAGCCGCCGGTGGTGTGAACGACGCCCTTCGGCGCGCCCGTTGACCCCGACGTGTAGAGGATGAACAGCGGATCCTCGGCGTTCATTTCGGCCGGCGCGACAATCGGCCGACGCCTTCGCTGGCTTCGTCCTCGTACCAGACGTCGCGGCCGTCGACCCAGCCGATTCGACCGCCGGTGCGCTTGACCACGATCATCGTCTTCACGATGCCGGCGGCTTTCTTCGCCGCCTCGTCGGCATTGACCTTCAGCGGCACCTTGCGACCGCCGCGCAAGCCCTCATCCGCGGTAATCACGACTTTGGATTTGCAGCCCTCGATACGTCCGGCCAGCGCATCCGGCGAGAAGCCGCCGAACACGATGGAATGGACCGCCCCGATCCGCGCGCAAGCCAGCATGGCGTACGCCGCTTCCGGGATCATCGGCAGATAGATCGTGACCGTGTCGCCCTTCTTCACACCATGACTCTTCCAGGCACGTTTGCGAAACGGCAGACCTGATCGTGCAACTGCCCGATAGGTGATTATGCTTGGATTCACTCGGGATCATCTCCCTCCCAGATGATCGCAACCTGGCTCGGCACGCTCGGCAGGTGCCGGTCGATGCAGTTCATCGCCACGTTCGTGGTGCCGTCCTCGAACCATTTGATCGAGAACCTTGCCGGGCTCGAAAGACGTATTCTTCACCTTCGTGAACGGTCTGATCCAGTCGATCCGCTTGCCATGCTCCGCCCAGAATGTTATCGGGCGTCGAAACCGACGAACGCGTACATGCTGCCTATATTTCGCCGCGTCTGCATGCGCGCCGCCGCGCCCAATCCGCCGGCACGGCATGGATCAACGTGTCCGATTTTCTGTGTCTCACCCTGGAGCCTCCTCGGACGCAGCGCTAGATGCCACGTCTCGGTTCAGCCATCGTCACTCGACTCAGCGCAGGACGCCGCAGGTGAACAGACCTCGGCTGCGGCCCGACATCGCTCTTTATTTAGTTCAAATCGACCGGCGGGCTGGCTGATCACGCACTTCGAGCTCGCGAAACTGCGCATTCATTCTTTCCATCTGTTCCTTGAGATGGTTTTGATAGACCGCGCCCATCTCCTGCGGATCTTTTGCATGCAACAGCCGCTGCGCAAGCTCGAACCCCGCAGCCACATTTGCTTCGGCGAACGCCACCGCCTTTTCGTTCATTTCTTTCGCAGTCGAATAGGTCGCGCGAACGCCGGAATCGGCCTTCTCCCTCAGCTTCTGGGATTCGCGCTATGTACTTCGACACGGCTTCCTTTGCCTTATCGAGCGTGGTCTGCGCCATTTCGCGCATCTTCTCGGCTTGCTCGTTGATCTGCTCACTCATTGCACTCTCCATTTCCGGCGTTTGCGATTTCAGTTCCGACTGAAGCGGTTAAGTTTTCGCCGATGGCTTACGCGGTCGGCTCGACGACCTGTTTCAGCTTCTCGCGAAGCTCATCCACCAGCACCCGCGTATTTTCGGTGTAATCGATCGGAACCACGACGAGATGCACGCCGCCGCCCTTGAACGCGTTTTCGAGCGTCGGGATCAAGAGTCCGTGCTTTCGACCCGCGAGCCTTTCGCGCCGTAGCTCTCGGCATATTTGACGAAATCAGGATTGCCGAACGTCAGGCCGAAATCCGGGAAACTATCCACCGCCTGCTTCCAGCGGATCATGCCGTACGCCGAGATCTTCCAGGATCAGCACGACGAGATTGAGCTTGAGACGAACCGCGGTTTCCATTTCCTGCGAATTCATCATGAAGCCGCCGTCGCCGCAGACCGCGAGCACCCGGCGCTCGGGATGCAGCATCGCCGCCATCATGGCGGACGGCAGCCCGGCGCCCATCGTCGCCAGCGCATTGTCCAGCAGCAGCGTGTTCGCCACATAGGTCCGGTAGTTGCGCGCGAACCAGATCTTGTACATCCCGTTGTCGAGCGCGACGATGCCGTCCTCGGGAATGACCTTTCGCACATCGTGCACGATGCGTTGCGGGGTCGGCGGCCAGCGATCCTCGGTGCTGCGGTCGGTGAGCCGCTTCAAAATGCCTTCGCGAAGGCCGAGCAACGCCCCGGCATTGTGCAGTCGTCCCTCGACGCGATCCGCCAGCAGTTCCAGGCTCGGCCCGACATCGCCAACCACCTCGCATTGCGGAAAGTAAACCCGCTCCACATTGGCCGGCGTGTAGCTGACGTGGATCACCTGGGGACCCTTCGGGCCCATGATGAACGGCGGCTTCTCGATCGTATCGTGACCGATGGCGATGATCAGATCGGCGCGATCAACGGCTTCATGCACGTAGTCGCGTTCGCTGAGCGCAGCCGTCCCCATATAGAGGTTGCCACCCCGGGTACGGTTCCCTTCCCCATCTGCGTCGTGAAGAACGGAATTTGCGTGCGGCGGACGAACCCGCCGATACCCGCCGTGCTCCGGGGCCGGGACGCGGCGGCGCCGAGCATGATCAATGGCCGCTTGGCCTTGAGGATCATTTCAGCGGCGCGGTCCAGCGAAGCACGATGCGCGACCGGAATTTCGATCGGATGCTGCGGCACCATCGCGACGTCTTCTGCTTCTTCGCCCGCGATGTCCTCCGGCAATTCCAGCAGGACCGGACCCGGTCGCTCTTCCATGGCGATCCGAAAGGCATCGCGAACGATCGTCGGAATACTGCTCGTACTGACGATCTGGAGCGAAAGCTTGGTCAAGCGGCTTGAAGGCACTGACCACGTCGACAATCTGGAACTTTGCCTGCCGGCTGCTCATGATGCCCTTCTGCCCGGTGAGCATGATCATCGGCATGGCGCCGAGCAGAGCGTAGGCTGCTCCCGTCGTCAGGTTCAGCGCGCCCGGACCAAGCGTGGTGATGCACACGCCGGGCTTGCCGGTCAGCCGCCCGTAAGTCGCGGCCATGAAGGCCGCGCCCTGCTCGTGGCGCGTCAGGATCAGCTTGATCGACGAGTTGCGCAGGCTTTCCACGACATCCAGGTTCTCCTCGCCGGGAACCCCGAAAATTCGGTCGACGCCCTCGTTCTCGAGTGCGGCAACCAATAAATCTGATCCCTTCGGCATTTTGTTCTCCTAATCTTGCAGTTCAACGTAACGGGTCAATTGCACTTCGCTGTGTTGCACCCAAGACACCAATCGCGCTCAAGTCGCGGACGGCACTCCGCAGTTTCCAGCTATCCCAACCGACGGATGATGCTTTGCGTGAAGTCGCCGGTGGACGCCTTGCCGCCCAGATCCGGCGTACGAACGCCATCCTTGCGCAAGACCTGATCAATTGCGGTTCTGAGACGGTTCGCGAGCTCCGGCTGATCGATATGCTCCAGCATCAGCCCGACGGCCAGCAGCAGAGCGAGCGGATTGGCGATGCCCTTGCCGGCGATATCCGGCGCCGAACCGTGCACGGCTTCGAAGATCGCGGCATCCGGTCCGATGTTGGCGCCGGGAGCCATGCCGAGGCCGCCCACCAGTCCGGCGAGCTGATCGGACAGGATATCGCCGAACAGGTTGGTGGTGACGATGACGTCGAACTGCCAGGGGTTCATGACGAGCTGCATCGCGGTCGCATCGACGATGCGATCGTCCATCTTGATCCTGCCCTCGTATTTCTTCGCAACCTCGTGGCCGACCTCGAGAAACACGCCGGTCAACGCCTTCAGGACGTTGGCCTTGTGCACGACGGTAACCTTCTTGCGTCCGTTCTTGAGCGCATAGTCGAACGCGAATTCGATGATCTTGCGCGATCCCTCGCGGGTGTTGACCCCGGTCGAAATCGCGACGGCGTGCGGATCGTCCCCGATCGGGATGTAATGTTCGAAGGCGACATAAAGACCGCCGAGGTTCTCTCGCACCAGCACGATGTCGATATCGTCGAATCGTCCCCCGGGAACCATGCTTCGAACCGGACGCACATTGGCGTAAAGGCCGAACTCCTCGCGCAGGCGAACATTGATCGAGCGGAATCCTCCGCCGACAGGCGTCGTCAACGGGCCCTTCAGGGCAAGCCGCGTGCGCCGGATGCTGTCCAGCGTCGCCTGCGGCAGCGGATCACGGCTTTCCTCGATGGCCGCCAGGCCGCCCTGGCGGATGTCCCACTCGAACGGGGAGCCGAGCGCTTCGAGAATATCGACGGCCGACTTCACGATCTCCGGACCGATACCGTCGCCTGGAATGAGTGTCGCGGGAAGCTTCGTTTTGATTGAGCAGGCATTTTCATATCCTGGTAGGTGAGAGCTGCGGGCTTGCGGATGTCGGACATGCTGCTTTGCGCTCAATGCACGGGGCTTGGCGGCGGCTACGGGAAGAGTTTCCTGCTTGTTGATCCACAGCACCGCGATGATCCCGGCGATCTGAAGCAGAGCCAGCGGAATCAAGGCCATGGGAAAGCTACCCGTCGCCTCCTTGATGACGCCGAGCAGCCACACCGCGCCCGAAGTGCCGATGTGCGACAAGGTATTGATGCCCGCAATTCCGGCCGCAGCGGTCGCCGGAGAAAGTGTTCCGGTCGCCAATGCCCAGAAAGGTCCCTTGATCGAATAATTGCCGATCAAGACCACGCTCAGAATAGCAAGGCGTCACCGGCAACGAGTTCGTGAGCATGGTCGCAAGCGAGCGCCGTTGCGCACAACGCAAGGGGTATTGCGGTGTTTTGAGCATGCGCGTTCGATCTGTCCGAATATCTTCCCCAAAAGATCATCGCGACCGAGGCGATGCCGAACGGGATGGCATTCAGGAAGCCGGTCTCCATGTCGGACATCCCGAACGACTTCACGATCTGAGGCTGCCACAGCGACAACGCGTTGCTCGTCGCCGAGCTCCCCGCATAGATCAAACCGAGGATGAGCACATATTTGTTGGTCAGGATTTGCCACAGCGACATGTGGCCGACCTTCTTTGCCATCGATCTTTCCGACTGCAGTCGCGCATCCAGCCATTCACGTGCCTCCGGTGCGAGCCACTTTGCATCGGCAGGCTTGTTCGGGAGCGCGAAATAACAGACCACTCCGAGAATGACGGCCGGAATGGCTTCAACGATGAAAAGCCACTGCCAGCCTCGCAAACCGAGCAAGCCATCCATCGCCAGCAAGGCGCCGGATATCGGCGATCCCAGAAAACTCGATAGCGGGATCGCCACCATGAACACAGCAACGATCCGGGCGCGATAGGCCGCCGGAAACCAGTAAGGTCAGATACAAGATCACGCCGGGAAAAAACCCGCCTCCGCTGCACCCAGCAGAAAGCGACTCAGATAAAACGTAATCGGCCCTACCGCGAAGGCGGATAGAATGCCGACCAGTCCCCATGTGATCATGATGCGCGCGATCCAGATGCGCGCGCCAACCTTCTGCATCGCAAGATTGCTGGGAACCTCGAAAATAATATAGGCGATATAGAACAGCCCGCCGCCCAGCCCGAATGCCGCCTGGCGTAAGGCCCAGATCCTTGTTCATCTGCAGAGCCGCAAATCCGGCATTGACGCGGTCGACGTACGCAATGAAATAACACACCATGAAGAACGGAATGATGCGCCACGTGATGCGGCGCATCGTTTCCGTCTCGATCTTCGATAGTGGCGCAGAAGTTGATCGGCATGGCGTCCTCGTGATCGGGTTGACGGTCAGGCCGCCAGCTGGCGCAGCACGTATTGGAGGATCCCGCCGTTGCGGAAATACTCCAGCTCATCGAGCGTATCGATGCGGCAGGTCAGCGGAACGACGGCCTTGCTCGCGCCATCGGGTCCGCAAATCTCGATCGCAAGTTTCTGCCGAGGAACCAGGCCGCTCTCGATCCCGCGCAGGGTGACGATCTCGTCGCCCTTCAATCCGAGCGACCGCCAGGAGGTGCCCTCCTCGAAGACCAGCGGCATCACGCCCATGCCGACCAGGTTCGAACGGTGAATGCGCTCGAAGCTTTCGGCGATCACGGCCCGGATGCCGAGAAGGTTGGTGCCCTTGGCGGCCCAATCGCGCGACGAGCCGGTGCCGTATTCCTTGCCGGCGAAAACGACCAGCGGCACCTTGTCGGCCTGGTAGCGCATGGCGGCGTCGTAGATCGACATCCGCTCGCCGCTCGGCTGATGAATGGCATAGCCACCCTCGACCACCTTGCCGGCTTCGTCCTTCACCATCTGGTTCTTGATGCGGATGTTGGCGAACGTTCCGCGCATCATCACTTCATGGTTGCCGCGGCGGGTGCCGTACTGATTGAAGTCGACGACGCGGATCTGGTGGTCGCGCAGATAGTGCCCGGCGGGACTGCTTTCCTTGATCGATCCCGCAGGCGAGATGTGATCCGTGGTGATCAGATCGAGGAACATGCCAAGGATGCGCGCATTGATGATGTCGGTGGGAGGCGTCGGCTCCTTGGTCATCCCGACGAAGTAAGGCGGGTTCTGAACATAGGTCGAAACCGAGTCCCACTCGTAGGTTTGCCCCTTGGTGACGCCGATATTCTTCCAGTTGGTATCGCCGCTGAAGACGTCCGAATAGCGCGCCTTGAACAACTCGCTGCCGATCGTGCGGTCGATGCAATCCTGGACTTCCTTGCTCGAGGGCCAGATATCCCTGAGATACACCGGGCTTTCCGTCGCTGCCCAGTCCGAGCGGCTCCTTCACCAGATCCAGCGCCATCGATCCGGCCAGCGCATAGGCGACGACAAGCGGCGGCGACGCGAGATAGTTCGCCCGCACGTCGGGATTGACCCGCCCCTCGAAGTTGCGATTGCCGGAGAGAACCGCGACCGCAACGAGGTTGTTGCCCGAGATCGGTTTCGAGATCGCTTCCTGCAGCGGTCCGGAATTTCCGATGCAGGTCGTGCAGCCGAAACCGACGAGATTAAAGCCGAGCTTGTCGAGATCGGTCTGAAGACCCGATTTCTTGAAGTACTCCTCGACGATCTGCGAACCCGGCGCGAGCGAGGTCTTGACCCATGGTTTTGTGCTCAACCCCTTGGCGACGGCGTTGCGCGCAAGCAGTCCGGCCGCCAGCATGACGCTGGGGTTCGACGTATTCGTGCACGACGTAATCGCCGCGATCACGACATCGCCGTGGCCGAGATCGAAATCTTCGCCTTCAACGCGATGCCGTTTGTCCATCTGCGCGGCCTGGCGGAATTCCAGGTCCATCGCGCCCAGAAAAGAGGTCTTCGCGGTGTCGAGCGTTACGCGATCCTGCGGCCGCTTCGGTCCCGCCAGCGACGGCACGACATCGGTCATGTCGAGCTGCAAGCGTATCCGTGAACACCGGATCCGGCGTATCGGCGGTGCGCCACATGCCCTGGGCTTCGGCATAGGCCTTGACGCAGCGCGACGCGTTCGGGATCGCGGCCGGTGGTCGTCAGATAATCGATCGTTCGCTGGTCGATCGGGAAGAAGCCGCAGGTCGCGCCATATTCCGGCGCCATATTGGCAATGGTGGCGCGGTCCGCGACCGTCATGTCATCGAGCCCCGGACCGTAGAACTCGACGAATTTTCCGACCACGCCCCGCTTGCGCAGCATCTGCGTCACGGTCAGCACGAGATCGGTCGCGGTGACGCCTTCCTTCAGCCGGCCGGTCAGCTTGAAGCCGACGACTTGCGGCAGCAGCATCGAGATTTGCTGACCGAGCATGACGGCCTCGGCCTCGATTCCTCCGACGCCCCAGCCGAGCACGGCAAGGCCATTGACCATCGTGGTGTGCGAGTCCGTGCCGACGAGCGTATCGGGATAGGCCAGTTCGGCACCGCCGTCTTCGGGCGTGCGGGTCCAGATCGTCTGCGCCAGGAATTCGAGATTGACCTGATGGCAGATGCCGGTGCCGGGCGGGACCACCCGGAAGTTCGAAAATGCGCCCTGCCCCCATTTCAGGAAGCGATACCGCTCACCGTTGCGCTGGTATTCGAGCTCGACGTTCTTGGCCAGCGCCTGACCATTGCCGAAGGCATCGACGATCACGGAGTGATCGATGACGAGATCCACCGGCACCAGCGGATTGATCTTTTGCGGATCGCCGCCGAGATTCTTCATCGCGTCCCGCATCGCGGCGAGATCGACGACTGCCGGGACGCCGGTGAAATCCTGCATCAGCACCCGTGCCGGTCTGAAGGCGATTTCCTTTCGGCCGAACCCTTGTTCTGGATCCAGTTTGCCGCGTCCTCGATGTCGGCCTTGCTGGTGCTGCGGCCATCCTCATTGCGCAGCATGTTTTCGATAATGACCTTCAAGGAGAACGGCAGCCGCGAGACGCTGGACAAGCCGTTCTTCTCCGCAGCGTGCAGCGAATAATAGGCATAGGTCTTTCCACCGATCGCGAGAGTTTGGCGAGCACCAAAGCTGTTGAGATACTGCTTCATCACGAAGTTCCCTTCATTCTAAGACCGGCAAGCAACGACAGAAGGCCCAGTGAAACGGAGGAAACGACAGGGTGCGGTGCGTTTTACCGGCTTGACCGGCCGAGTCGCCGAACTTCCTAATTCGTGCCCCCAAAGGTCTGTTAAGCTAACCGGGCCCCAGAATCGTCCGTCGCCGATTTGAAGCCTGTCTATTTTTCTGAAGCTGGAAACGGATCGAGACCCGCTCTTTTCAGTGCCGGAGCAGCTGCAGCTGAAGCCAAGAAAGCGATGAGTGCCCTTCCGGCCTCCGGCTGATTGGCATTTGCGGTTAAGCCTGCAGAAAAGACCGTGATCTTTTGAACTTCGGGCGGCAGCGGCCCAACAAGATCGGCTCCAGCGATCGGCAGGAGTTCGCTGATCTGCTGGAAGCCGAGTTCGGCATCGCCGCGTGCGACAACACTCGCGACCGGTTCAGCCGGAATCATTCTGGCCTTACCCTTCATGTCGTCTGCAATGCCGAGGCGCTTGAACAATTCAGTACCCACATAGACGCCGCTGGCACTATCGGAGTATGCAACCGACTTCGCGTTCAATAGTGTCTGCTTCAGTGCGTCAGGCGTTCGGATGTCAGGCTTTGACGCCCCGGCGCGTACCGACATCCCGATCGGCGAGCGTACCAGGTCAACACGACTGGTTCTGACTGCCTTGCCTTGCTCGATCATCTCGCCAAGCGCGTCGCCGACCATGATGAGCACATCCGCCGCCTCCCCGCGTGCCAGTCGCACGGGGATGGCGTTCTCCGTCGTACCCATCGAAGGGCCATAGGCCGTGACGACCGTGTTTCCCGTCGCGCGTTCAAATTGCGGTACGAGTTCCTTGCAAGCGCGCCGCCAGGCCGCCTGAGATCATGACCTTGACTTCGGACGCCTTGGCGATGCCCGCCGCGGCCGAAAAGAGGATCAGAAAGCTTAGCGCAATTAGCCTACGCACGATGGTCGTCATGCTCATCGGTAACTTCCTCAACGCAATAACTCCGGAACCGCGTTGGCTCGACGACGATCAACGTCATCGGCCAATTTCGGGTGGGCGTTCATGCTCCTATCACCCGCTCGCCCGAGCTAGCCCCAGATAGCGCGGGCCGTTCCTGCGTCCTGTAGACGAAGAAGGTACCCGCCAGACCACAGATCGCCGCGGCGCTCATCCAATATCCGGGCGATGCATTGTCTCCAGTCGTCGCGATCAACCACGTACAGATGGCCGCGGTGAACCCACCGAAGGTTGTTGCCAGGCTATAGGCGAGCGAAAATCCTGACGTCCGCACGTCGACCGGCATGACTTCGGTTAACGCGACGATCATCGCGCCGTTGTAGCTGGCATAGATGAAAGACAACCAAAGCAGGACCGTCAGCATCTTCGAGAACGTCGGGCTTGCGGCCAACCAGGAAAGCGCGGGATATGCAGTCAGAAATGCCAAAGTCGAGAAGGCGATGAGGATCGGCCGACGACCAATCCGATCGGACAATGCGCCCATGATGGGAAGCCAGATGAAGTTCGATATTCCCACGCAAATCGTCACGATCAGGCTGTCGGCTGCGGTCAGCTTGAGGACCGTCTTTCCGAAAGTCGGCGTGTAGACCGTTATGAGGTAGAACGACACGGTGGTCATGATCACCATCATCATTCCCGCGAGCACGATGACCCAGTTTGCCAGAATGGACCGGTAAATTTCGCTAGGGGTCGGATGATGTTTGCGAGCGAGAAACTCGTCGGTTTCCTGCAATGACCGCCGAATGAAGAATACGAAAGGAACGATCAGGCAGCCGATGAAGAAGGGAATACGCCAACCCCAGTCATCCACCTGCGCCGGTGAAAGCCATGCATTCAAGGCAAAGCCCAGCGAGGCTGAGACGATGATGGCGGCTTGCTGGCTTGCCGATTGCCAGCTCGCGTAAAAGCCCTTCTTGCCGGGCGTCGCCATTTCCGCAAGGTAAACCGAAACGCCACCCAGTTCGACGCCGGCAGAAAATCCTTGCAGCAGGCGACCTATCAATACCAGAATCGGAGCGACTATTCCGATGGTCGCGTAGCTTGGCACGAAGGCAATGAGGACTGTCCCGGCAGCCATGATCGACAACGTCACGATCAGGCCTTTTCGCCGGCCGATGCGATCGACATACGCGCCCAGAATGATTGCGCCAAGCGGACGCATCAGGAAGCCCGCGCCAAATGCGACAAACGTCAGCAGTAATGACGCGTACTCGTTTTCGAGTGGAAAGAATGCTTTCGCGATGTAAGAGGCGTAGACGCCCGATAGGAAGAAATCGAACATCTCAAGAAAGTTGCCGCTCGTGACGCGGAGCACCATCCCAAGCTTCGATTGTCCGGTGGTAGCCGTCATGCCGTCCTCCCTCTTGTCGCTATGATTTTTTGTCTAGTTCACCCGTCTGGCAGGTGTTTCAAACTTGACCGTACCCGGGTAACCGGGACGCTTGGCCGCTATCGTCAAAAAATGCGGCTCTGCGTCAGAGTATATCAGTTGACCTGTCATCAACCTGTCACAGCCGCATCGCCGCAAACAATCCGATCGAAACCGAGATGAGGAAGGGGTGGTCAGCACTCAGCCTCGGTATCACACCGATGGTCCTCACCAACCGCTCGCTCAACGATCGAGTCGATCGCGAGCAGGACGAACATGCTGAGAACTGCTTCTGATATTGTGCCTTGAAATCCAAGTTCCTGGATTTCTATCGATCCTGCAACGCGCGGCGCCACTCCTTAAGAAAGCTCGCGCGCTTCGATTGATCGAGATAGGTAAGCAATTCCGGCCCAATATGGATCGGCTTTTACTGCATCATTGCGGTCCGCCGGTATCACGCCATCCGCGCCGAGACCAAGGCGAATAGGACCGACGGATCGGGCCAGGAGAAACTTCTGGCCGCGTTCCGAGAGCAGGTAATCGAGAAACAGTTTCGCGGATCTCCGGATGTTGCGCCGCGACGGGTATGAAGGCGATGCGCGACATCAACGTGATGTAGTCGGCAGGAAACACGATGCCGATAGAAGCATCTTCCTTGGCCCGTTCGATCGCGTAGGATCCGATCATATTGTAGGCGATCAGATGTTCGCCGGATGAAATTCGATCAAGCACCGTTCCGGTTGTCGAATAGAGTTTGATACCGGCGCCGCCAAACGCACGGACCATATCCCAAGTCGTCCTGGTGATCCGGGAATCGCGCGTGATGAACAGGAACCCGGCCCCGCTCTGCTCCGGATCATAGGACGCGATCTTGCCTCGATAGGTGTCCGGCTTCCTGCTCAGAAGATCTGTCAGCTCCGCGCGGGTTCGAGGTATATCGGACTCTGCAACGAGTTTCTTGTTGTAAACAATGACAATCGGCTCTGCGGTGATCGCATAGGCTTCGTCCTTCCAGATTGCCCAGTCCGGAATATGCGTAATTTCCTTCGACACATAGGGTTGAGCATACCCGTCGTTGACGAGCTTGATCTGCAAATCCATCGCGGAACTCCAGATGATGTCTCCGGGTGTCGCGCTGGAGGTCGAGGGATCGACGATTTGATTGTAGATGTCGTTAGAATTTATCTTTGTGTGGACCGTATCGATGTCCGGATGACGTGCCCGGAAATCGGCAAGCAAGTCGGCGACGTCCGCGTCCTGGGTGGTCGACACGATGTTGAGTTGCTCCCGGCTCCGGCGGCAACTGATGCCTGCCCCCTGGGAGCCCACATGCGCCTGCTGCGACATGGCGGGCCATGCCAGCAGAACTCCAACGCACAAGACCAAGGCTTTCACCGCCCCCATCTTAACGTTTCCTCATCCATGAGCCGCTTTGCGGGCTTCAGTTTATTCAGGGCTGCAACCGTTTTGCGGCATTGGCACAGTCCGGCCTCAACTTGAACTTTCACTATCGCGCCTGGCAAGAGGAAAACTCGCGGAAACCCGAAGGCCCCGGCCTCCCGGGCCAGGCGAAAGCACAATTTCAGCCCCAAGACGGTCCGACAGCGCTTTCACAATGGCCAATCCGAGGCCGCTGCCCTCAGGTCCGTTCGTCATGGGAATCCGATAAAAGCGCTCGAACACACGTGCAAGATGGGCCTCCGGAATCCTCGGACCGGTATCCTCGACTTCGACGCGCGCGATGGTTGCGTCAACGATCGTGCGGACTAGGACCATCCCGCCGGCGCGGTTATAGCGGATGGCATTATCGATCAGGTTTGCCAGCAGCTCGCCAATCAGAACGCTGTTCCCGGGAATCATCGGCGCGCCCGTCAAATCGATCGAACTGCACGTCAATATCTCGCGCGAAAGCCTGCGGCGCACGCTCCGACAAGACGTTGAAGGCGATCTCGTTCAGATCGACGTTTTCGGCGACCGGTTGCGCAATGTTTTGCTCATCGGCCCGGGCCAGGGTGACGAGCTGCCTGAGGAGCCTTTCAAGGCGATTGATCGCACCATCCACTTCGTTAAGGGCGGATTGGCCCGCTGGCGTCTCCGATCCCAGGCGTCGCACGAGATCGAGATGCGTCCGCAATATCGCCAACGGCGTTCGCATCTGGTGGGAGGCATCGGCGGTGAATCGGCGCACCAGTTCAATGGCCAGATCCAGTCGCTGCAGCAGCGAGTTTACGGCAAGCGCGGGCGCCAAGGCTTCCTGCGGCACCCGGGAAAGGTCGAGCGGACTGAGATTTGGGCCGCCGTGAACACCCGCGCGCATCAATTTCCCGCTTGAGTTCGCCAAGCGGCCTCAGGCCTCGATCGACCGCGTACCAGCCGAGGCACGCAATGAGCCCGATCAGTCCGGCCTCGAGAACGGCAAGTCCGATGAGCATTTCACGCTCGACGGCGTGGCGCGCCTGTACCGTTTCGGCGACAGCGACGAGGACCAGCCCCGGCCTGCCGTAAACCTGCCGCGCCTGCACGCCAATGCGAACCGGTTTGCCGCGGTATGAGCCATCGCGATGACCGGTCTCGCCGGCCTTCAATCGATCGAACCCGGTCAGCGGAAGATCCTTGTAGCCAGTGATCAATTCGCCAAGGTAAGTCACGCTGTAGTAGATGCTGTCGTGAGACTGGCTCTCCAGCATGCCCAGCGCAACCTGCGGCAAGTCGACGGTCAGCTCGCCGTCTTCCACACCGACACGTTCGGCGATGGCAAGAACCGATCCATCGAGCAGGCGGTCATGGGTTGTCTCGACGACCCGCTGGATCAGCACCATCCCGCCGATTCCCAGGACAACGGCAAGCACAATAGCGGGCGCCACCAGATTGGTGAGGAGAGTTCGCCTCAACGACGGCCGCCAGGTGGGGATCACTATACCTCCAACAGGTAGCCCAGCCCACGAACGGTCCGGATCCGCGGCCCATCGGGACCGAGTTTCTGGCGAACGCGAGCAACATAGAGTTCAGCCGCGTTCGGCGCTACCGGTTCGTCGAAGCCAAACACCTCCGCGATCAGCCGTTCCTTGGACACCAGTTTGCCGGCCCGGGTCATCAGCACTTCCAGCACGGCAAACTCTCGGCGTCGCAATTCGAGAGGCCGGCCGCTCAGCGTAATCGTGCCTGCGGCCCGGTCGAACGCCAGCGGGCCACAGATCAAGGTTGGATTAGGCAACCCCTGCCCTCTTCTCACGAGCGCGCGGACGCGGGCATCGAATTCGGAGATATCAAATGGCTTGGAGAGATAATCGTCGGCGCCGAGATCGAGCCCGCTAACCTTGTCGTCGACCGTATAACGGGCGGTCAGAATCATCACTGGAACAGTTGATCTTTCTTGCCGTATCTTGTGCAGGACTTCGAAGCCCGACACGTTCGGCAGGTTGATGTCCAGAACGATCAGGCTGTAGGGTTCGAGCAACGCGGTCTGCGCCGCCGAAGCGCCGTCGGATTCAATATCGACGGCAAACCCGGACAGCTTGAGCCGCTCGGCAAGGCCCCGCGCCATGGCGGCATCATCCTCGACAATCAGAATTCTCACTGAACAAGCCTTCCGCGTTCACCCCGCCATTTTTGATCAACGCAGCGACCTCCTGGGCGTACTGTTCGATCAGCCACCGGAGCCGGTGCCATCCCAGCGTTCCCGGTAAAAGTGCCTCAAGCTGACCGCAACTACCCGATGAGCTGCACTAAAAACGGTGATTCCAAATCCACAATCGCTTCTTCGACTGTGCACCAGAACGATGGGCGTACCTTCGCCCGCGTCCTCGCAGGCCATGGGAAAATCCATTGATGGCTCACATTTCAGTTCCGATGGAATGGGCCAGTTGGCTTAATCTCTCTTGTGCCCATAACTGTGTGCTGGTGCATACTGCAAATAGAAACAACAAATTTGACACGGCGCATTTGAAACTCTCTCAGGCAGTTCTCTCCGAGAGGATTAGGTTTGGCCGCAAGCATAGTTCTCCTCAAGGCGCAATGTAGCAAGCGATTAACCCAAGGGCGCATAACTATCTTCCTCATCAAAGTCATATAGCTACCCGGACGTGTGCGACGGCACGTCCGCAGTTGGCGAAAGCCGACACCGCATTCCGGGACATAGGTTGTCGCCCTAGAAGATCGTTGGGTTCGAACGGTCTACTTTAATGGCCGACGCCGCAGCCCAGATCACCCACCTTGGTGACGAAACTCACCTTCTGAACCGGGCGTCTTGTCTGCGCCGGGCCTTGGAAACATGTAGCTGACTTCAGTGATTTGACCCTTCCGGTTTCTGCGCGGCGGCGTGAGAGTCCGGACCATATACCCTGCCGGTGGCGTCCTTAAGGGCCCTAATATCCGTGCTCAGAAATTGCTTTGCGCATTGTTGCTGGCGACGGCAAGGATTTTGCCATCGCTGAGGTCAAAGCAAAATGGATAGAGGTCGCGGTCTAAGTATCCACCTTCTCCCTTGTTGATCAGGTCGAGGGTTTTGGTTTTATCTGCTTCACTGCGGCAGCCGCCTTCACCAGCATAGCTTTGGCTTCGTCGGCCGTGCCGAACTGGCCCCGTGCGAAAGCCGTTGGCGAGACCATAACGACTGCGGCGCACGCCGCAGCGATCATAAACGTGCGAACCATGGATTTTCCTTCCTGTTAGACACGGCGGGCAGGGCGCGCCCGAGCAGAAGGCGGATGCCGGAGACACCACAACACAGACCTCAGGGCAGACTTCGTGGAATGATCGCCTGGCGACGGCACTCCTTCACCTGCGCTGCATGCAGATGGGATTTTTGGCATGTCCCGGCGGGCAGCTCTCAGACAAGGCTACACCGTTTTCGTGCTCGGAAGGGGCGTAATGTCTCTTCGCCAGCTCGCTGCGTGATGCGGATCAGGGGGCGGCCTTTGGATCGCACTCGTGACCGTGCCGCAGACTGGCTGTTCAAAGTGACGTGGCTCGTTGAAGAACCCGAATTTCGAGGTGTCCTCCCCGCCGGGCGCGGAGTAGGCTAGTCGGCGCGGTCCGAGGGCGCGTCTTGACCAAAACGGGCGATACCGAACGCAGGCTGATCGCGATTTTTGCAGCCGACGTCGAGGGATACAGCCGCCTGATGGGGGCCGACGAGGTCGGTACCTTCAAGGATTTGACCCAGCGACGAGACATCCTTGACAGCCTGATTGCCTCCCGTCGCGGTCGGATTGCCAATACTGCCGGGGACAGCGTACTGGCAGAGTTCGGCAGCGCCGTCGATGCCGTTCAGTGTGCGGTCGAGGCGCAGGCGGCGCTTTCCCAAGCTAATGTGGGCCTGTCACCTGACCGTCACATCAACTTCCGCATCGGCGTCCATGTCGGCGATGTCATGATCAAGGGGGTGACCTTTTTGGTGATGGTGTAAACATTGCGGCCCGGCTGCAAACCCTCGCTAGTGCTGGTGGCGTCTGTCTGTCAGGCGTCGCGTATGATCAGGTCAGAAAAATTCTACCGTTTGCGTTCGCTGATCTTGGCGCGCAACAGGTCAAGAACATCGATGAGCCGGTTCGGGCATTTACGCCCTAGTCGCCCGATTCATTCAGATTGCAGGGTAGAGGTGCTTGAGTTTGATACGGGCATTGGGGGTTGAGAAGTGCCAACTGGCCTTGGCGTGGTTGGCATTGCGGTCGTGCTCCCATGCGGCGATTTCCTCGACGAGGGTCTGTTTATCGGCAATCCGACGGTCGAGGCACTGGGACGTCAGGACGCCGATTTCGGACTCCGCCAGATCGAGCCAACTGCCGTGCTTTGGCGTGTAGTGCCATTCGAAACGTTCCACCAGCCGCCTGGCTTCGACGGCCGGAAAAGCTTCGTAGAGTGACGCCTTGCTGTGGATGTTGAGATTGTCCTGGACCAGAACGATGGTCTTGGCGTTGGCGAAGTGGCGATCGGCCAATTCTTTCAAGACGTGAGCGTAGTCCACGGCGGTATGGCGATCGGTGACCTTGACGTGGCGCCAGCCTTCGAGCGGTGCAAACATCATGAAGATGTTGGCGGTGCCGTTGCGCTCGTACTCGTAATCGCAGCGGGCCGGGCGTCCCCGCTTCATCGGGATCGGCAGGCGCGTCTCGGCAAGGAACTGCTTGGAGGTCTCGTCCAGGCACACCAGCGGGTAATCGGGATCGCGTGGCCGCGTGTAGACGGCCAGCACGTCTTCCATGGCGGCTACGAACGCACTATTGGCCTTCGGCGGGATGACCCAGCACTGCCGGCGATGGGGCTGGAGAATGTTTTTTTAGTGCCCGCCCAATCGTCGAGTCGCTGGCGCGATCGACAATTTGCAGTTCGACGACCTTTTTCTCCAACAGCCGCAAGGTCCAGCGCGCGCGTCCCTTGGGAGGTTTGGAACAAGCCAGCGCAATCAGTTTGGCTTCTTTCTCGCCGTCAAAAATCCGTGCAACCGCCGGTGTCGCCCGTTGCTTGCGGCTCAACACAGCCTCGAAGCCTTCTTCCACCAGTTGCTTCCGGACCCGGTAAACCATGGATGCACTGGTCTCCAGCGCCTTGATAATCCGGTTGTCACTCCAGCCTTCACCGGCTTCCGACACATCGGCCTTCAACAATATCCGCGCCTTCAGCAGCCGCTGGGCCGCGCTCTTGCCCTTTCGTATCACCGCTTCAAGTTGCTCCCGTTCCTCAACGCTAAGCCGCACAACATACTTCTTTACCGAAATCTCCTTCGCAGCCATCATTGCCTCCGCCGCATGCCATGCGGCTGAAGCGAATCACAAGATTCATGTCCTTGCAAATTGATTGAAGCGAGCGACTAGTGGCAGAGCGAGCAGCGGTAGTCACTGCGACCGCGAATGCCTCGGTACCGCTCGCGCTGCCCGACAAGCCTTCCATCGCCGTTCTGCCGTTCCAGAACATGTCAGGCGATCCCGAGCAGGAATACTTTGCCGACGGTATCGTCGAAGACATCATCACCGCGCTGTCGCGCTTCAAGTCGCTGTTCGTGATCGCGCGCAATTCGAGCTTCACCTTCAAGGGCCGAGCGGTCGATATCAAGGAAGTCGGGCGAAGGCTCGGCGTGCGCTATGTCCTCGAGGGGTCTGTGCGGAAGGCGTCGGGGAAAGTTCGCATCACAGGGCAGTTGATCGATGCGGTTACAGGCGCGCATCTATGGGCGGACAGATTTGAGCGTGATCTGACGGACATTTTCGCTCTTCAGGACGAAGTAACGCATCGCCGTTGTCTCGGCCATTGAGCCAAAGATGCTTCAAACAGAAATTGCAATGGCGACGCGGCGGCGACCGGAGAACCTCACCGCCTATGATTTTTATCTCCGTGCTATGCCGCAGTACTACCTAACGACCCGCGAAGGGTTGGCCGAGGCGATAAGGCTGGCTCCATCGCGCCTTGGAGCTCGACCCTCGGTTCGGCTCTGTCGCGGCTCTGGCAGGTGTCTGCCACATGCTCAACGTCGTTTTGGGCTATAGCCAACGATCCCCAGTTCGACCGCAAGGAAGCAGTTCGGCTTGTTCGTTTGGCATTGAGCATCGACGATGGTGATCCGGAAACGTTAGCAAGGGCTTCCGTAATCTCGGCGTTCATGGTCGGCGATAGTGAAGCCGAGATCGAAATGGCTGACCGGGCGGTCGCGCTCAACCCAAATTCATGGATCACATGGAACAGCAGAGGCTAGGTCTATAGAATTGCGGGGCTGCCGGAGGAAGCGATCCGGAGCTTTGAACGTGCCATTCGCATGAGCCCGGTAGACCCGCGGCTACACCTGACGCTTACTGGCATTGGGCTGGCCCTTATTGAGCTTCGTCGCTTTGACGAGGCGATCGTCGTAGGGAAGAAAGCCCTTCGTCAGAATCCCTCCTATGTGGCAACTTACCGCTGCCTCGCGTCCGCCTTCGCCCATCTCGGACGTGACGCTGAGGCGCACGACGCGGCGGCGCGTGTGCTTGAGATCGATCCCGCCTTTACAATATCGGCGCTTATCGCCCGGGGCGGACTATCAAACGCAAAGCTGTTGATTGAGGGTCTTCGGAAAGCGGGGTTGCCCGAATAGCCCGGTGCGCAGTACGGACGAGGCGATCTGGCACATAGCTGCCCCGGACGTGTGCGACGGCACGTCCGCAGTTGGCGAAAGCCGACACCGCATTCCAAGGCGCATCCGTTGGTCAACCGACTGAACCTTGCTTAGCACCGGCTGGTGCCGCGCCAACAACACGCCGATAACGCCAAACATCGTGGGCGCTTTTTTCTCGGCGCCGCATCTACCAATTGTGACCACTTTGCTGGCGACCGACATCCGCTTCGGTCGGGTAGGCCTTGCTCAGCTTGGCGTCATTGGAAAACAGCGCGTAGGGCATTGGAGTTTTAGCTCCGCGAAAGGCTGGGGGTAACGCTGGACGCGCCTCGGGTTTCCCGTTCCAAAGATTGGCATTTGTGCGAGTGCCGGACTATCGAGCCGTCATGCTCAAGTCCCCGTTTGAACCTTGCATTCCACCTGGCGGCGACGGTCCCCGACCGCCCCGAGTGGCTCCACGAGATCGCACGACGGCTATCGCCTGACTGTTCATCGCGACGGCGAGCGCGTACGGCTATGGACCCGCAACGGCCATGACTGGAGCGATCGGTTCCCGCTGATCACCGAGGCTGCGCTGCGCTACCGCAACAGCTCGTTCGTGATCGATGGCGAAGCCGTGCTGCTCGGCGTTGATGGCCGGTCCGATTTCGACGGCCTGCACTCGCGCCGACACGATGCCGAGGTCGAGTTCTACGCCTTCGACATCCTGGTGAGCGATGGCGAGGATCTCCGCGGCCTGCCGCTGTCGATGCGCAAGGCCAGCCTCTCACGGCTGCTGGCGCGGCGTGTGGACGGTATCTTCCTGAGCGACTTCGAGCAGGGCGAGATTGGCCCTGACCTGTTCCGCCACGCTTGTCTGATGGGGCTGGAGGGCATGGTCTCGAAGCACCGCGAGAGCCTATATCGCGGCGGCCGGTTCCGGCATTGGGTCAAGATCAAAAACCGGGCGCATCCGGCGTTCAGCCGGGTGCAGGATCAGTTCTGAAACAGCGCCGGCACGGGCGCATGCGACGCTTTGAGGTCCCAGACGTGTACAATGGATCTCACCGCAGAATGCGTGAGACTCCTTTGGGATTGCGGATTAGACAAAAGCATCATGCTGATCGTGTGTTCCAGCCGGAACACATCGTGAAGACGTGCGACCAGACTCTCGGTCGCGAGCGTCGCAGATGAATGGACGATATCAGCCATGCAAGCTGGGACGACGCCGAAGAAAGGACAAGCTCTTAACGGGCGCGCTGCCGCGCTCAAGCTGATGCGGCTGGATGGCGCGCGGCGTGCCGACTCAAGCGGCAAGTGATGCGCGCGTGCGGCCAAGGCCGGCTCGGTTCCATTGCAGTTGCGCTGCCGCTGACCGGGGCCTGGGCGCAAGCGCGCCATCCGAATGCCAGTCGTCGCCCGGCCACCGATGGCGTGCGGTGCGGTCGTTCCGAATCGTGGACTCTCAGCGCACCTTTGCGACGGGCAGCGAGCGTGAAAGGGCAAACAATTGGTCCCAAACGCGACCTCACCGACAAACCGTAACTATTCGTCCCGTATACATCCGCGAGCTGTGCCTGCACACAAGTCGCGAGCGTCCGAGTCAGACCCAGCCTGCTGAAAGCCGATCGGCGCGCAGCCAATTGCGCCCCGATCCGAGCGCAGGCGAGCGCCACGAAGACCTTCAAGAACAGCTGAAACCTTCCAATGGAGGTGTATTTTCGGGATTGAATGGCATTGTCATCAAGAGCCACGCAGGCTCGACGCCAAGGGTTTCGCAGACGCCATCAATCCCGGTTACAAAAATGGCGCTCCAAGAGTTGCACTCCAAAGTCAGGCAGACAATAGCATCTGCGGTTAGACGGCGCGGCAACAAACGGAGGACGTTATGGCGTGGCGTGACGACAAGGCTCGGACAACCCTGATCCGCGAGGCGGCGGGAAGCATGCAGCCGGGCAAGACGCCCCGGGCTTTTGCCGAGCTTCTGTTCGACCACACCAATATCGAGGACCTCGTCGAACTACGATGCCGCTTCCCTGGCCTTCCTGGCAGAACAGGCCTGGGAACATGTGCAGCGACGCACGGCGGGCAGTGCCGATATCCGCGTTATCAATCCGATGATGCCGGACGGGCGCGAGATCTCCGTACTCGAAGTTCTCAACGACAACATGCCCTTCCTGTTCGATTCCACCATGGCGGAACTCGCCGAGCAGGGCATCGAAGTCACGCTGGTCGCCCACCCGATCATCGCCGTGGAGCGCGATGAGCAAGGCAAACTCCTGCGTTTCTACGGCGAAACGCTGACAGAGGGGGCAAAGGGCGAGCGCGAAAGCCTGATCCATCTCCACATCGCCCGTCTCGGACGCCGATGCCGACCGCCAGAAGCTGATCGAGGGCCTCACCAAGACGCTCAACGACGTGCGCGCCTGCGTCACCGACTGGCGGGCCATGCGCGCCCGCGTCGAGCAGGCGATCAAGACCTTCAGCTCCAATCCGCCGCCGCTGCCGATCGACGAGGTCGCCGAAGCCAACCAGTTCCTGCAATGGCTGTGCGCGGACAATTTCACCTTCCTGGGCCTGCGCGAATATCGCTTCTCGTCAAGCTTTGATAAGTCGACCCAAATTCTTTAGGGCCAAGGCCTCCGGCATCTGTGCGATCCCGATGTGAAGATCCTGCGGCGCGGCACCGAAATGGTGGTGATGACGCCGGAAATCCGCGAATTCATGCGCGAAGGCCGACTGTCCTCATCGTCACTAAGGCCAATGTGAACAGCCGTGTTCATCGCCGCGTCCGCATGGATTACGTCGGCATCAAGCTCTATACACCCGACGGCCGGCTCGCAGGCCGCCGAGAACTGGCTCGCGGCCCATCCTGAAGCTACGCGCATCCGCCGTTCGGTCGAGGAGATCGCTGCCAGTGGCCTGACGCTCGCCAAGCTGACGGTGGCTGCGAATTTGCTGGGCGATTTGGTGAAGGGCCGAGAGGGCACGCTCACAACAAGCAATTTGGAGCATGCGCAGTTGTGAGACGCCACTATCCGACAAAGAAAGCAGCTTAGGCGATTCAGGATTGGCTTCGTTCGAACGTCGAAACGGGATTGGAATACGGAGCAGACGGTACCAAAACGCGGCCTGCACTCGGACAAAACGCCCACCCTCATAATATCGGGCGCGCGTTTCATAAAGGGAAACCTTGCGCGACGGGCACATCGGCGAAGTTGTGTTTGAGGGTTTGCAATGCGTATCGCGCCAGGCCCGGAATCTCGCCAAACTCACCGGCGCTGAATTTAGGAGGGTAAGAAATGTCCAACAGGTTTACCCAATACATTCTGATCGCGATGGCGCTTGGCATTGTGATGGGGACGCTGGTTTTCAACTATCTTCCCGATAGCCGCGTCGAAATCGCAGCCGACGTAAACCTGATCGCGCTGATGTTCCTGCGCCTGATCAAGATGATCATCGCACCCCTGGTGTTCGCGACCCTGGTCGGCGGCATCGCCCACATGGGAAGCGGCTCCAAGCTCGGGCGGATTTTCGCAAAGACCATGGGCTGGTTCGTCAGCGCGTCATTCGTTTCGCTGCTGCTTGGATTGATCATGGTCAACCTGTTGCAGCCGGGCGCAAATTTTCCCGGCACCCTGCCGGACAAGCTGCAATCGACCGGCCTGCCGGTATCGCAGTTCTCGATCGAAAAATTCCTCACCCATTTGATTCCGACCTCGATCGCGGATGCGATGGCGCAGAACGAGATTCTGCAGATCGTGGTGTTCGCGGTGTTCTTCTCGGTGGCGATGGGTGCGATGCCGGAACGCTCCAAGCCGATGCTGGCGCTGATCGATGACCTCGGCCACATCATGCTGAAGGTGACCGGCTATGTCATGCTGTTTGCGCCGCTTGCGGTGTGGGCGGCGATCATGGCGACGGTGTCGAAGAACGGCCTCGGCGTATTGTGGAAGCTGATCGTCTTCATGGGCGGCTTCTATCTCTCGCTGCTGATCCTGTGGGCCATCCTGGTCGTCGTCGGCTTTATCGTGCATCGGGCCAAGATACAGCCATCTGCTGCGGCTGATCCGCGAACCCCTGATGATCGCGTTCTCGACAGCGAGTTCGGAAGCCGCGTATCCGAAGACGCTCGAGGGCCTCAATCGCTTCGGCGCATCGTCGCGGATCTCGAGTTTCGTGCTGCCGCTCGGCTACTCGTTCAATCTCGACGGCACCATGATGTACTGCACCTTTGCCAGCATCTTCATCGCGCAGACCTATCACATCGACATGCCGCTCGGCACCCAGCTTGCGATGCTGGCGACCTTGATGATCACCTCGAAAGGTGTTGCCGGCGTTCCCCGCGCTTCGCTGGTCGTGATCGCCTCGACGCTAAGCCAGTTCGGCATTCCCGAAGCGGGGCTGTTGATGATCATGGGCATCGACACATTCCTCGACATGGGACGCAGCGCCACCAATGTGATCGGCAACTCGCTGGCGACCGCGGTGGTGGCGAAGTGGGAGGGCGAACTCGCGCCCGAGCACGCGCTCGGCCCCGACGACGTCGTGCCGCCGGACATGATCCCCGGCGAGTTGCCGGGAATGCAGCCCGGCCACGCATAGGAGGCGAGCCATGGGCTACCTTCCCAGGAGATGCGCGCCGGCGGCAAGCCTGCTGGCCGCGGTGGTTTTGCTGGCCACGGCGGCAGGCGCCCAGAGCGGCGGAGCTGCTCGCCCTGCCGGCGCGCGCAAAAGAACCCGAGACGCCTGAAGCCGCGCTCGAACAACCCCGCGCGCTGCCGCGTCCATGCCCGTGCTGCGGCAGCCGCATGATCATCATCGAGACCTTCGCGCGCGGCTGCGAGCCGAAGTACCGGCCCACACCGCTCCGGCGGCAATCAGGATCGACACGTCATGATGCCGTCGCCATCGATCTACACCTATCGCAGACGCCCGGCATTCTTGCCGGCTCTCAGCCGGCACCGCCCAAGCTCGCATCACTGCGCTGCATTCACCAGCCGTCGCGCGACCAATCCTGTCGCGCTACCCGCAGATCGCTCGTTCACACCGACGCATGCGACCATGCTTCGCCGCAAGCCGATCGCGGCGACCGCTTCAATCCAACCTCAGCAAGCCCGAACCTGCGGCAAAATCCCCATAGCGCCCGCGGCACCGCCCACGCCTACGTCCCGCGATTTCGTGCCTTGGCGCTTTTCGGACGCCGGCCGCACGCAGCGCGTGGATAGCATCGTCATGCCGGCGTCCGAAAACCTGCACATTAGCGGTCATTAGCTGAGCCGCAACAATCACCAGCCACAACGCAATTGAAAGCGGAGTTCCCAGTCAGAGGCGGGCGACCTGTACGCAAGCCGCCCACCCTTAAGATCATTCCATCAGTGGCCAGGGCCTTTGGCAGCTGTTTCCGCCTGCGCAATCCTTTTTCCAGCTTCTGCTTTGACGGCGTCGAGATTGAAGCTCGCGCCGCGCTGCATCGGCGGGAATTCGACGAAGGTCTGGAGTTCCTTGCCCACTACTTGCTGAACGAATACGAAGCGCCAGAACTGGTATTTGAACCAGTCGAAATATTGCTGTGCGCCGTCCTTCGTCCCGTTGTTGGGCCAGCCTGTGCGCTCGAATGGATCGAGGCGCAGGTTGGTGATGTAAGGCACGTCAGGTCTGGTTTTTCGCCCAACCAGCCGGCGGGCTGGTCGATGAAGCGGTACTTGTAGTCGTCTATCCGCACCGCGCCGACCGTGCTTTCACCAAGGTAGAAGATCTCGTGCCGCACGGACGGCCCTTGCCGGTGATGGCGGCCAACTGGTTGTAGCCATCCAGATGGTTCTTGTAAGTCCGGCCGCCGATCTCCTTCCCCTTCAGCAATTCGTCGGTGATATTCGGATTGCCAGCCGCGGCGACAAAGGTCGGCAACCAGTCAAGACCCGAAAAGATGCCGTTCTGCACAGTGTCCGCCGGCACGTGGCCAGGCCAGCGAATTATGCAGGGCACGCGGAAGCCGCCCTCAAGGACCGTTCCCTTGGACTGCGCAAACGGCGTCTGACCGCCATCGGGCCAGGTAAAGACCTCGGTGCCGTTGTCGGTGGTGAAGACGACGATGGTATTGTCGTCCACGCCCATGTCCTTGAGCTTTTGCATCACCAGACCGACATCGTCATCGAGCTGGGCCATGCCAGCAATACGTAACTGGAACGAAGTACAT
>ERZ1370068.9484-contig-826_pt1 | contig 27822 bp, 31 predicted proteins | sample MGYA00561227_ERZ1370068 | MGnify/ENA primary metagenome ERZ1370068 (study PRJEB38410, sample SAMEA6850437) | metagenome | study: Metagenomic assessment of the ecological functions of the soil: analysis of the soil microbiota associated with the...
GACGTGCCTGGTCGGATGTGTTACTTCAACACCGCCGGTGTTCCAGATCCCGATCGAGGGCGGGCGGGCATCGATCGCGTTCGCCGCGCACCAGCGCTGGTCGCGGTGGTCGCCGACCCCGCGGTGCTTGTGCAGAACGACGCCCCGGCGGCGCCGGCTAATCGCTGCGCCGGTCTTATCGCCTGCAGTCGCGGCCGTGGCGGCAGCGAGCGCGGCGCAGGGCACACGGCGACCTGATCCGCCATTCCGTCGCGCAGCTCGACGCGCTACCTGACTCCTCGAGGTCGCGTGGCTCATGGAACTCACGTTTGCTGCGGAGGGCCGCTTCGTTCAGTCGCGCTCTCGGATCATCGGGACGACTATCGACACTCGCTGATGCTTTCGGCGCCCCACGAACTCTGGGAGTTGATGACGGGCCAAGATCAGGGCTGGTGATGCCGGACGTCATGCCTCGGTTGCGGGTGGGCAGGTTCCACCGTCGGCAACATTCGATTGCCAGATCACCGCCAGCGATCGACGGCAGCTACTTCAAGGCGCACCACGCGACGCAGGCGTGAACGAAACGATCAAGCGACAGCCCTCGTACGGTGTACTACTTCAATCGCGAACCCAAGAAGGATTCACCGGCGGCGAGTTGCGGATCTACGACGACACGCTCAGCAACGGAAGCTCGCGGTCACCGACTCGTTTCAGGTCATCGAGCCGCGCGGCACAACAGCATCGTGTTCTTGCAGTCCCCGGTGATGCACGAGGTGATGCCGGTGAGCATGCGCCTCCAAGCAGTTTCGCGACGCCCGCTTCACCGTCAACGCGGCTGGGTGGACCGGGTGTGACGTTTTAGCGTCGTCTGGCCGTCAGATCGGCGAGCAGAACGCCACGTGGTTCGGGCCGAAGCCCGCCGGAACCCACGCCCGGTTGATCATCGACCGCTGCGCGGAAAGATCGATGGTGTGGCGCTGGTTGGCGTCCTGCCGGCCGTCAGAAATTTGTAGACCGGCGCCATACCCGCAGGCACTGGCCGTTGGCGTCGGGCAGCACCGCGTGCCAGAACCGCCGCGAAAGCTCTCCAGAGTCCACACTCCGACCCAGTTCGCGATGATGAGCTGGCACTCGAAAGCGTCGGCGCGTGAAGTCAGTGCGAATTGAACACTCCCGAGTAGAAGCGGCACACCGGTTTCGCGCCGGGCGGCGCCAGCGCCGGATTGGCCCAGGCATCAGAAGATCTCCGCCGGTGCGCTGGAAGATGGCGCCAAGCACCGCGTCGACAGGAAGACATGCCTCGCCGGAGACCGGGCCGTGAACGAAGTAGTGGTCCAGATCGGCGCGGTAATGCACTCGATCACGGCAACCGTTCCCGGCAGCGGCACGGTGCTCGGGCGCGCGTGCCTGGAGCGCGGCGCGATGTCGAGGATTCGGAGCCGCATAGGAGGCCAGAGGCTGCCGCAGGAGCTACGCCGCGTATCGGCGAAGGGGCGCGCCGATCCCGTAAGGATGCCCGCAGGAGTGCGCCCGGGGCGTCAGGTTCGCATTGCGCGCGATCATCAGCGACGCGGCCGCGGCCAGCGCAGCGGCGCGGCGGCGCTGGTGCCGATGGCGACACTCGTAGAATCGGGTTGCCGGCCGCTTGCCCCGTCGTTGCCGGTGGACGGCACCCAGGCCGAGTCACATCGTCTCCCGTCGCCGCCTGGCGCGGAGATGTCGACGCGCTGGCGGGAATCTGAATAACTGGCGCGAGCGCTCCTCAGCGGAGGTTGCTCGCGCGCCTCACCGCCCGATCACGTCGCTGCAATCGGCGGGCGCCGAGGTCGATCGCCTCGTGTCGCCGTCGTTGCCCGCCGCGGCCGCGATGACGGTGCCCTGCGCCAATGCCGTGCTGATCGCATCTTGAGCGCCTGCGGTATCAGGTTGTGGTACCGCACCATGAGCTCATGTTGATGACACGCTGCGGGGTCTCGGATTCGAGCGGCACGCCGACACACGGGTGCGCCCGCTGACCAGAGGACGCCGGCGACGATGTCGTCAGAAGGTGCCGCCGCACCGGCCGAGCACCTTGCACCGGCAGGATCTTCGCGGCCCAGTTCGAAGCCGGAGGCCGCCGACGCCGCTGCTGAGCTGTTGAGCGGCGATGATCCCGCTCACGAAGGTGCCGTGGAAGGGAGCTTCGCCTGGCGAGATGCCGCTTCGCCGCAGTCGTTATCGCCCACGTTCCATCGCCCGGATACGCTCGCGCGTCGGGATCAACTCGGCCGCTAGCCGTGGCCGGCTCATCAGCGGATCGGTGATGAAGTCGTAGGCGGGCAGGTGAATTCGGCCCTGCGAGGATCGGGTGCTGCGTGAGCCCCGTCGTCGATAATGACGGCCACGGTGGTGCTCGCCGCTGCCTGAATCACCGCCAGATCCCATGCGCTGCGGAGCGTTGACGCCGCCCCTGGGGTCCTGCAGCGCCCATCGCGGGGAAGCCAACACACGGATCGTTGGGGACATGATGAGGGTGGGCGCGGATCACGGGATCGGCGTATTGCACGGCGGGATCCCCGCCTGCAGCTGAGCCGGCCATCTGCGCGAGCTGGTCCCTCGGGCACCTGCGCTCGCCCAATGACCCAGCACCCAGAACGTTTTTCCGATCTGGCGCTGCACCGATCATCGCACTTTGCCCGCCCTCCGTCCCATCCAGCGCGGAAGCAGGGTGTTCCCAGTCGGGTGCGGCTCAGCTTGCAGGGGGCGCCGCCAGAAGCTTGTTGCCCAGCACGGCGGAGCTGCGCTCAGACGGGAGTCAGAACCGAGGTCGTCGTCGATTCGGCCCACTGGGGCTGCTGCTGGTCCCTCGGCGCAGGCGGCGGAGCATTGCGGCGGCGTCCGCGGCGAGCGGCTGTGCGAGCGTGAACTCCAGTGCGCCGGTGCGGGTCGGTGCCCGACAACGTCGAGCGGAACCCCGGCGAGCGCCTGCAGCTCGGCCAGCGCGTGCCGCCGGGCAACTTGCCCGTGCGCCGCAGCGTTGCGGATGGAGCATCAGCCGGATCTGGCGACGGTCTGCGCGGCCGGCCAACGCGAGCGAGCAGCGCGCAAGCACACGACAAGCCCAGCCGGAACAGCGATCGGTGCGACATGGCGATGGCTCCCTGAGTCTCTCGGCCGCGCCGCCTCGCCACGCCGCAGGGCAATGCGCAGCGATCCTACACACGACAATGGAATTGTCAGCCCGGCTGGCGGGCGATACGCGACGTTTGTGCCTTTCAACGACCGGAAATCCGAGTCCCGAGCCGCCCGCTGCGCCCCTGCGGTAGCGCAGGGTCCAAAAGATCAATCTTTCACCGCGAGGTGCCAGCGTTGATCTCCTTGCGCGTAAGGGCGACAGCAGTTTGACCATTTGCGCGAAAATCGCGCGGATTGGCGGCGATCACCTGGCCTGCCGTACAGATACATCGCCTTCGCCGCTCGAGATCGCCGACCAGCCCGCCGGCTTCCGACGATGAGCAGGGCTGCCGGCGGCGACGTCCCAGGGATTGAGCCCGACTTCCCAGAAGCCGTCGTAGAAGCCCGCGGCGACGTAGGCGAGGTCGAGCGCCGCGGCGCCGGGCCGGCGGCAGGCCGGCGGTCTGCGTGATCATCGTCTTGCATCATCTGCGAGATACGTGTCGAGATAGCTGCCGTCGCGGAACGGGAAGCCGGTGCCGATCAGGCAATCGCGCAGATGCTGGCGGCGCGAGACGCGGATGCGGCGGTCGTTGAGGAATGCGCCGCGTCCGCGCGTCGCGGTGAAGAGGTCGTTGCGCACCGGATCGTAGATCACGCCCTGCGTGATCACGCCCCTGTGCAGCGAGCGCGATCGACACGCAGTATTGCGGAAAGCCGTGCAGGAAATTCGTCGTGCCGTCGAGCGGATCGATGATCCAGACGTGCTCGGCGTCGGCGTTCGCGTCTCTGGCTGGTGCCTTCCTCGGCGAGGATCGCGTGGTCCGGATAGGTCGGCGTGCAGCGTGTCGACGATCGCGCGCTTCGGCGCGCGCGATCGACCTCGCTCACGAAGTCCTTCGGGTCCCTTCGCCGTGACCGTGAGCAGATCGAGATCGCGCGCGCCGCGATTGATGATGCTGCCGGCGCGGCGCGCGGCCTTCACGCGTCGTGAGCATCGATGTATGCGGACGCGCGACGCCGGCATTCTACCGCTGCGATTCTCGCCAGCTCCTGCATCGCCCGCCATGGCATCGCCGCTTGACGCGCGTTCGCGTCGTCCTCGTGCGCGCCGAGCCACCCCGGCAACATCGGTGCCGCCGCGCGCGGCGATGCTGACGATGGGCCTCTCGCAGCTCGTGCTCGTCGCGCCAAGCGGCAATTTCGCATCCGGACGCCGATGCGCTCGCCGCGCGCCGGCGTCGCGCTGCTCCGCGCCGCGAGCGTCAGTCCGACGCTCGACGCCGCGCTCGCCGGCGCGACGCTGGCGATCGGCTTCTCGGCCCGGCGCCGCGCAGTTCGCGAGCATCGCGTTGCCGGTGCGCGCCGCGGCGCTCGAGGCCGCGACAGCATGCGGTCGCGGGTGAGGTCGCTCTGGTGTTCGGCACCGGAAATGTCGGGCCTTTCGAACGACGAGCTGGCGCGCTGCCAGATCGTGGCGACGATCCCGGGCGCTCCGGGTCAGACATCGCTCAACCTCGCCGCGGCGGTGCAGGTCGCTGCGCATACGAGCTTTCTCTCGCCGTGCACGACGGGGCGGTATGGAGCGCGCCTGCGTTCGCGCCGGCGACGCAGGACGAGATCGCGGCGCCTGTTCGCGCATGGCGAGCGGACGCTGATCGCGATGCGCTTCCTCATCCCCAGCGGCCGCAAGCGCCTGCTGCCGCGACTGCGGCGATTGTTCGACGCGCGCCGCCTCGAGCACGAGGAGGTCAACATCCTGCGCGGCATCCTGGCCCGGATCGAGGCAGCTGGTGGCGCGCGCCGGCGCGCGACGACGGCGAGCGGTCCCGATGAGCGCGGAGCTCACGGCGTCGCCATCGGCGGACGTCCGCCGGTGCCGCAACTGCGGTGCGCCGGCGCCGGGACCGTTTTGCGCGGAGTGCGGGCAGGAAACCAATCTCCGCCTGCCCGACGCTGCGCGAATTTCTGCGCGAAGCCCTCGGCCCGACTACGTCGCTCTCGACGGCCGGTTCTGGCGCACCGTCGGCACACTCGTCTTCCGGCCGGGACGGCTCACTCGCGAGTATCTCGCCGGACGCAGAAGACGCTACGTGCGGCCAGCCCGCCTGTATCTTTTCTCGACCCTGGTGTTCTTCGCGGTTTCGCGTTTCTTCGTTTCGCCCCTGAACCTCGGAGGTCGGTGCGGACGAGCCGTCGGCGACGGCCGGAAACGGCCCGGCCGCCAAGGCCGAGCAGCGTGAAAAGCACGCTGAGGAGGACGGCGGCTTCGTTCTCGACGATGAGACGCAGTTGCAGGTCCTGCAGCGAGATGCCGGGCGGCTCCGCGCTGAAGGAACGCTGGGAACGCTTCAACAAGCTCTCGCGCGACGAAAAGGCCTACCAACTCACCGACGGAATGCTCCGCTATGGACCGTATGCGATGTTCGCGCTGTTGCCAGCCGTTACCTTGGTCCTGCAACTCTTGTACGTGGGGCGGCATCGGCGCTACCCGGAGCGACCTCGACTCTACGGGGAACACATGGTCTTCGCGGCGCACAACCACGCCTTCCTGTTCGTGGCCGGAACGGCGGTGCTGCTTTCGCCGCTCGCCTGGCTGCGCTCGGTCATCGCGGTCTGGATCGTCGTCTACCTGCTCCGATCGCTCTACCGGGTCTATGGCGGCTCCCGCCTCGGCGTGGCCGTGCGCGGCTCGCTCCTCTTCCTGATCTATTCGATCCTGCTCGGACTGGCTACCGCCGGGCTGGCCATCGTCGCGGTCCTGCTTCGCTGACCATTCTGGGCTCCGTCCGGATGTGCGAAAATTGAGCAATGTTCAGTCGGCTACGTGAAGACATCGCGGTCGTGTTCGACCGCGATCCCGCGGCGCGCACCCGCTGGGAGGTGCTGACCTGCTATCCGGGCTGCACGCGCTGACTTGGCACCGATGGGTGGCGCATCCGCTGTGGCGATGGGGCTGGCGCTGGCTTGGCCGCTGGATGTCGCACTGGAGCCGCTGGCTGACCGGAATCGAGATCCACCCCGGCGCGACCATCGGCCGGCGCGTCTTCATCGACCATGGCATGGGCGTCGTGATCGGCGAGACTCGCTGAAATCGGCGACGATTGCACGCTCTACCACGGGGTTACCCTGGGCGGGACGTCACTGGAACCAGGGCAAGCGCCACCCGACGCTCGGCCAGGGCGGTCGTCGTAGGGGCGGCGCGAAGATCCTCGGCCCCATCCTGGTCGGCGACGGGGCCAAGGTAGGCTCCAACGCCGTCGTCGTCGCGCGACGTTCCGGCAGGAGCGACAGCGGTTGGAATCCCGGCGCGGATCGTGACCGGCGAACCAGGCCCTGCGCCGCGAGCACGCAGGCGGCCAAGATCGGGTTCTCGGCCTACGCGATCAGCGCCGACATGAATGACCCCATGGTCCAGGCAGTTCACTCTCTGCTCGACCACGCGACGGCCACCGACGAGCGATTGCAGAAGCTGATCGATCTGCTGCAGGCAGGGGGCATCGAGTGCGGTGATGCCAAGGCAACCGCCGACCGGTTCGACCCGGAACAGCTCAACCGGATGCTTGACTGAACTAGTCAGCCTTTTAGTTGACTAAAACCCTCAGGTATTAGTAGAATTCGCTCTGTCGGCTGGGTGGACCGGGCGACGCGACGGAGGGTAGGAAACGATGCGATTGACCACCAAAGGGCGTTTTGCCGTCACCGCAATGATCGATGTGGCGATGCACGGTGGCGAAGGACCCGTTACGCTCGCCGGCGTTTCGGACCGGCAGAAGATTTCGCTGTCTTATCTCGAGCAGCTGTTCGGAAAGCTCCGCCGGCACGGGCTGGTCGAGAGCGTGCGCGGTCCGGGCGGCGGCTATCACCTCGCGAGGCCGGCCGACGCGGTTTCCGGTGGCCGACATCATCGTGGCCGTCGACGAGCCGATCGATGCAGACGCAATGCGGCGGCAAGGAAAACTGCAAGGACGACAAGCGCTGCATGACGCACGAGCTCTGGGCGGCTCTCAACGACGCACATCTTCGCGTTCCTGCGCTCGGTGACGCTCGAGCAGCTGGTACGGCAGCAGGACAAGCAGGCGAGGTCGCGGTGCTGCAGGATCATCGCATGCACCGGTGCGAGAAGCCCGAGCCGGCGGTCGGTCTCGAACCGGGCGAAGCAGGCATCACGATGAAGAAACCCGATCTACCTCGACTACTCGGCGACGACGCCGGTCGATCCGCGCGTCGCGGCAGAAGATGATCCCGTACCTCACCGAGCATTTCGGCAATCCCGCGTCGCGCTCGCACGCGTTCGGCTGGGAAGCCGAGAAGGCCGTCGAGGAAGCGCGCGAGCGACGTCGCGGAGCTCGTGAACTGCGACCCGAAGGAGACTCGTCTGGACCTCGGGCGCGACCGAGGTCGATCAACCTGGCCCTCAAGGGCGCGGCGCACTTCTACAAGGACAAGGGCAAGCACCTCGATCACGGTCAAGACCGAGCACAAGGCCACGCTCGACACGATGCGCGAGCTCGAGCGCGAAGGCTTCGAGGTCACCTATCTCGACGTCAAGCCCGACGGTCTGCTCGACCTCGAGAAGTTCAAGGCGGCGCTGCGGCCCGACACGATCCTGGTCGTCGGTGATGCTCGTGAACAACGAGATCGGCGTGATCCAGGACATCCCGGCGATCGGCGAGATCTGCCGCGCCAGGGGCATCATCTTCCACGTCGACGCGCGCGCAGGCCACCGGCAAGGTCGCCGATCGACCTCGCAGCGCTGAAGGTCGACCTGATGAGCTTTTCCGCGCACAAGACCTACGGCCCGAAGGGCATCGGCGCGCTGTTCGTGCGGCGCAAGCCGCGCGTGCGCATCGAGGCGCAGATGCACGGCGGCGGCCACGAGCGCGGCATGCGCTCGGGAACGCTCGCCGACGCACCAGATCGTCGGCATGGGCGAGGCGTTCCGCTCGCGCGGCTCGAGATGGCGGCCGAGAACGAGCGCATCCGCATGCTGCGCGACCGGCTGCGCAGCGGGCCTCACGGACATGGAAGAGGTGTACGTGAACGGCGACATGGAGCAGCGCGTGCCGCACAACCTCAACATCAGCTTCAACTTCGTCGAGGGCGAAGTCGCTGATCATGGCGATCAAGGACGTCGCGGTGTCGTCGGGCTCGGCGTGCACGTCGGCATCGCTCGAGCCTTCGTACGTGCTGCGCGCGCTGGGCCGCAACGACGAGCTCGCGCACAGCTCGATCCGCTTCACGGTCGGCCGCTTCACCACCGAGGAGGAGATCGATTACGCGATCGAGCTCCTGCAAGCGCAAGATCGCCAAGCTGCGCGAGCTGTCGCCCTTGTGGGAAATGTACCAGGACGGCGTCGATCTCGAATACCGTGCAGTGGGCTGCGCACATTAGAAGCAAAGGAGTAACGACATGGCATACAGCGACAAGGTACTGACCACTACGAAAATCCGCGCAACGTCGGCTCGTTCGCCAAGGACGAGCGAGGCGTCGGCACCGGCATGGTCGGCGCGCCGGCGTGCGGCGACGTGATGAAGCTGCAGATCAAGGTGGGCCGGACGGGCGTCATCGAGGACGCGAAGTTCAAGACCTACGGCTGCGGCTCGGCGATCGCGTCGTCCTCGCTCGTCACCGAGTGGGTGAAGGGCAAGACGCTCGATCAGGCCGAGACGATCCGGAACACGCAGATCGCCGAGGAGCTGGCGCTGCCGCCGGTGAAGATCCACTGCTCGATCCTCGCCGAGGATGCGATCAAGGCGGCGGTCGCCGACTACCGCAAGAAGTACGTCGACGGCGAGGCCCACGACAGCCAGCCCGCCGCGCCCAGCCCGCAACCACGGCCGCGGAGTGAAGGAAAACCGAGGGACACCGGAGCGGAACTCGAGCGAAGATGAGCGACTTGATGGGGATAACCCTCACGGAGAACGCAGCCAAGCACGTCTCGGGCTTTCTGTCCCGTCGCGGAGGGGCGTGGGCTTGCGCGCTCGGCGTGCGCACGACCGGCTGCTCCGGCCTCGCCTACAGGATCGAGTATGCCGACGAGGTCCGCGCCCGACGATCACCGTTTCGACAGCCACGGGATCACGGTGGTCGTGGATCCCAAGAGCCTGCCGTATCTCGACGGGCACCGAGCTCGACTTCGCGAGGGAGGGCTTGAACGAGGGCTTCAAGTTCAACAACCCCAACGTGAAGGACGAGTGCGGCTGCGGCGAAAGCTTCAACGTTTGAGCAGGAGCGTCCCCCAGCGGGGCGGGACGAAGTGGGGAGGCGCAGCGCGCATGCATACTCGTCACACTCCCCAACCGCTTCGCCGCAGGGGAGGGGCGAAGCACATCAGTGATCGACTTCTCGCCAAGACTACTTCGCGCTCTTCGGCCTGCCGCGGCGATATCGTCTCGACCCGGCGATCGACACGCTCGACACTGCGTACCGCGCGCTGCAGCGCGCGCGTGCATCTCGATCGTTATGCGACCGCGGGGAGACGGAGCGGCGGCTCGCGCTGCAATCTGCCGCGCGGGTCAACGAGGCTTACCGCGCGCTCGAAGGATCCGGTCGAAGCGGGCGCAGCACCTGTTGTCGCTGCACGCGGATCGAAGCGCTTGTCGCGAGACCGACACGGCGCTGCCGGCCGGATTTCCTGCAGGATCGAGCTGCACGGCGCGAGGCGCTCGCGGAGGCCGAGGCCGAGCGCGATCCGCGCCGCCTTGCCGCGCTCCGCGAGGACGCGCGTCGGAAATCGCGGCGGCTGGAGCCGCGCTGGCCGACGATCTCGACGACGCACAGCACGCGCTGGACGCGGCACGCGACACCGTGTGCGCAAGCTGCGCTTCCTGACCAGGTCGCCGCCGACATCGGAGACGGCGTTGGCCGGAAGTCGAGGACTGATGGCTGCTGCAGATCGCCTGAGCCGGAGCAGGCGCGCCGGCGCCGCGCCAGCTCGCGGCGCGCGGTCGGCATCGACCTCGGCACCACGAACTCGCTGGTCGCCACGGTGCGCAACGGCATGCCGGTCGTGCTGCCCGACGCGCAGGGCCGCCTGCTGCCGTCGATCGTTCGCTACCGCAACGTGACGGCGTCGACGTCGGCTACGCCGCGCAGGATGGCGCTGGTCGTCGATCCGCAGAACACGATCGTCTCGGTCAAGCGCCTGATGGGCCGCGGCCTCGCCGATCTCGACGACGCGCCGCTTTCCGTATCGCTTACGTCGCCGGGCATGGTGCAGATCGAAACGCGCGCCGGCATCAGCACGCCGGTCGAGGTCTCGGCCGACATCCTGCGAGCGCTGCGCGAACGCGCCGAAGCGACGCCTGGGCGGCGCGATCGACGGCGCGGTCGTCACCGGTGCCCGCGCGTACTTCGACGACGCGCAGCGGCAGGCGACCAAGGACGCGGACGGACTCGCCGGGCCTGAACGTCCTGCGCCTGCTGAACGAGCCGACCGCGGCGGCGATCGCCTACGGCCTCGACAACGCATCCGAGGGCACGTACGCGGTCTACGACCTCGGCGGCGGCACCTTCGACATCTCGATCCTGAAGCTCTCGCGCGGCGTCTTCGAGGTGCTCGCCACCGACGGCGACACGCGCGCTCGGCGGCGACGATTTCGACCACCGCGTTTACTGCTGGGTGATCGAGACCGCCAGGCGTCGGTCGCCGTGTCGCCGTCGCGACGCGCGGCTGCTCATGCTCAAGGCGCGCGAGGCGAAGGAGAAGCCTGACGACGCACGACAGCGACGCTCGATCGCCACGCTGTCGACCGGCGAGACGATCGACGGCTGACGCTGACCGCGGCGACTTCGCCGACATCAGCGCAACGACGCTGGTCGGCGAAGACGCTGGCCCGGTCAGCAAGCGATGCGCGATGCGCAGCTTGACGCCCGCGGACATCGAGGGCGTGGTGCATGGTCGGCGGCGCGACGCGCATGCCGCAGATCCAGCAGGCGGTCGCGGAGTTCTTCGGCGCAGCCGCCGCTCAACAATCTCAATCCCGACCAGGTCGTCGCGCTCGGCGCCGCGATCCAGGCGAACGTGCTCGCGGGCAACCGCGCTACCGACGACGACTGGCTGCTGCTCGACGTCATCCCGCTGTCGCTCGGGCCTCGAGACGATGGGCGGCTCGCCGAGAAGATCATCCCGCGCAACGCCACGATCCCGATCGCGCGCGCGCAGGAATTCACGACCTTCAAGGACGGCCAGACCGCGATGGCGATCCACGTCGTGCAGGGCGAGCGCGAGAAGGTCGCCGACTGCCGGTCGCTCGCGCGCTTCGAGCTGCGCGGGCATCCCGCCGATGGTGGCGGGCGCCGCGCGCATCCGCGTCACGTTCCAGGTCGACGCCGACGGACTCGCTCGTCGGTCTCGGCGCGCGAGCAGACCACGGGCGTCGAGGCAGCGATCACCGTCAAGCCTTCGTACGGGCTCGCCGGACGCCGACATCGCGCGCATGCTGGAGGAATCGCACGCTCACGCCGCCGACGACATGGCGGGCGCGCGCGCTGGCCGAGAGCGCAGGTCGAGGCGAGCGCATGGTCGCGGCGACCGAAGGCGCGCTCGCGGCCGACGGCGATCTGCTCGACGCACGCACGAGCGGCGCGCGACATCGACGCCGGCGATCGCGACGGTGCGCCGGCTCGCCGGCGGGAGCGACCGCCACGCGCTCGATGCGCCGCGGTCGGCTGCGCTCAACCGCGCGACCGAGGAATTCGCCGCCCGGCGCATGAACCGCAGCGTCGCGCACGCGCTCGACCGGGCGCAGCGTCGACGCCCTGGGCTGAGACTGGCCGCGATGCCCGAGATCGTCGTCCTGCCGCACGCCGAGCTCTGTCCCGAAGGCAAGACGTTCGAGGCCAGCCAGGGACGAATCGATCTGCGACAATCTGCTCGACCACGGCATCGAGATCGAGCACGCGTGCGAAAGTCCTGCGCGTGCACGACCTGCCACGTCATCGTGCGCGAGGGCTTCGACTCGCTTCGCCGTCGTCGGAAGACGAGGACGACCTGCTCGACCGCGCCTGGGGCCTGACGCCCGTGTCGCGGCTGTCCTGCCAGGCGAAGGTCGGCGAATCGAAGCTGGTGATCGAGATTCCGAAGTACACGATCAACTACGCCAAAGAGACGACCAAATGAAGTGGACCGACTAGCCGCGAGATCGCGATCGCGCTGGCCGGACGCGCATCCCGACGTCGACCCGAAGCGCGTCGTGTTCACCGACCTGCACCGCTGGGTGCTCGAGCTGCCGGGCTTCGACGACGACCCGAAGCACAGCGGCGAGAAGATCCTGGAGGCGATCCAGATGGCCTGGATCGACGAGGGCTCAAGAGGCTAGCGCCAGCGCGAAGAGATTGAGCACCGCGTCGAGCCCGCAGTGATCGATGGCGTAGCGTCGCCTGCGCGCGCACGACGCGGCTTGGCGCGATACGCGATCGCAGACGTCGGCGCGCGCGAGCATCGGCAGGTCGTTCGCGCCGTCGCCGATGGCGACCGTCGAGGCCGTCCTCGCCTGCGTAGCTCTCGGCCGCAGTCGCGCGAAGCGTCTCCGCCTTCGCGTCGGCGTCGACGATGATCGCCGAGCGACGCGGCCGGTGAGCTTCCCGTTCGACGATCTCGAGCGTGTTGGACGAGCGCGTAGTCGAGGCCGAGCCGCGCCTTGCAGCCGGTCGGTGAAGAACGTGAATCCGCCGGACACGAGCAGGCGTCTTCGCGCCGACGCGCTTGCAAGTCCGGCGAGCATGCTTCCGCGCGCCGGGCGACAGTCGCAGCCGCTCGTCGTAGACGCGTGCCGAGCGCGGCGACGTCGAGACCCGGCGAGCAGCGCGCCACGCGGCGCTCGAGGCTTCGCGCGAAGTCGATCTCGCCGCGCATCGCCGCCGCGGTGATCGCCGCGACTTCCGGCCTTGATGCCCGGCGAAGTCGGCGATCTCGTCGATGCACTCGATCGTGATCAGCGTCGAGTCCATGTCCATGGCGACCAGGCGCACGCGATCGAGCCGCTGGGCGCGCGGGACGAAAACCGAAGTCGAACCCGCGCGCGTGCAGTAGGCGGCGACCCGGTGGCGTTGGCGGCGAGCGGCAGGCGGAACGCCTGCGCCTCGCCGCCGGGGGAAGCGCGCCGATGCCTCGCGGCGCCGCCGAGATGCGCCAGCGCTTGAGCCCGGGCGTAGCCGATCTCGGGCGCCTGCACGACCAGGTCGGCCGCGGAGCGCCGGTAGCGTCCAGCTTCCTCAACGCCTGCCCCCGGCTCGCCTTCTTCGATGGCGCGCGGGAATCCGCCGGCGCCGCGTCGCCCGCAGGAACGAACGAAATCGATCTTGGTTGCTTCGAGGTCGACGCGCAGCGACCTTGACCGTGATGCGATCGGCGAGCCGGTAACTCTGCCCGCTGCGCTCGCCGTTCATCGCGTGACGCATCGGCGTCGAAATGGAAGTAGTCGTTGCCGAGCTCGGTAACGTGCACCAGGCCGTCGACGTTGAGACCGTCGAGCGTGACGAACAGACCGAAGTGCGTGACGCCGCTGATCGTGCCGTCGAATGTTTCGCCGACGCGATCCTGCATGTAGTAGCACTTGAGCCAGTTCTCGACGTCGCGGGTCGCGTCGTCCGCGCGCCGCTCGGTCAGCGAGCAGTGCACGCCGAGCTCCGCCCATGCCGCGCCGCCCGGCTGATAGCGCGTGCCCGGCGAGACACGCCTTGATCGCAGCGATGCATCAGCAGATCCGGATAGCGGCGGATCGGCGACGTGAAGTGGGTGTACGCGTCGTAGCCGAGCCCGAAATGGCCCTCGTTGTCGGGGCTGTAGACGGCCTGCTGCAGCGAGCGCAGCAGCACCGTTTGCAGCAGGTTGAAATCCGGGCCGGCTCTTGATCTTCCCGAGCAGCTGCGCGTAGTCGGCGGGCGTGGGATTGTCACCGCCGCCGAGCGACAGCGCCGATGCCGGCGAGGAACTCCTTGCAGCGCCTTCAGCTTCTCCGGCGTCGGCCCTTCGTGGACGCGATACAGCGCGGGGTGCTTCTGCTTAAGCAGGTACTGTGCCGCGCAGACGTTGGCCGCCAGCATGCATTCCTCGATCAGCTTGTGCGCTTCGTTGCGCACCACCGGAACGATCGCCTCGATCTTGCCGTGCGTGTCGAACTTCAGCTCCAGCTCGATCGTCTCGAAGTCGATCGCGCCGCGCCTGCGCGCGCGCCTGCGGCCAGCGCCTTGTACAGCGCGTACACGCTTTCGAGATGCGGGAGCAGCGCCTTGGCATCCGCGCTTCTTCGCGGCCTTCGGCTGCGACAGCCAGTCCCAAACTTGCGTGTACGTGAGCCGGGCGCGCGAGTGCATGACCGCCGGGTAGAAGCGATAGCTCGTTGATGTCGCCGCTGCCGCGCAGATCGGACATGTCGCATGGCCATGCACAGCCGGTCGACGTGCAGGCTTGAGCGAACATAACTCGTTGGAGAGCTCTTCCGGCAGCATCGGAATCACGCGCCGCGGGAAATACACCGAGGTGCCGCGCTCGCGCGCATCGCGGTCGAGCGCATCGCCGTCGCGCACGTAATGGCTGACGTCGGCGATCGCGACGATGAGGCGGAAGTCCTTGCCGACTGCGCTCGCAGTACACGGCGTCGTCGAAGTCCTGCGCGGTCTCGCCGTCGATCGTTACCAGCGGCAGATCGGTCAGGTCGGTGCGGTCCCTGCGATCGGCGTCTGCACCGTAGTGCGGCAGGCGCGTCGCCTGGCGCTTGGCTGCGGTCGAGAATTGGTGCGGCAGATCGTGCTTGCGCAGCGCGATCTCGATTTCCATGCCCGGATCGGTGTAGTTGCCGAGCACCTGCACGATCTTCGCCAGCGCTTCGCGGTGCACCGACGGCTGCTCGATCAGCTCGGCGACGACGACCTGCCCGGGCTTCGCCTTGCCGCGCATGTCGGGCGGAATGAGGATGTCCTGGCTGATGCGCTTGTTCTCCGCGACGAGGTACCAGATGCCGTGGTCTTCGTAGACGCGGCCGACGACTTCGCGGTTGGCGCGCTGCGAGCACATCGACGATCGCGCCTTCCGGTCGGCCGCGCTTGTCGATGCCGATCTGGCGCGCGGTCGCGCGATCGCCATGCAGCGCCTTGTGCATCTCCTTCGGAGACAGGAACAGATCCGCGCTCCCGTCGTCGCGGGACCAGGAAACCGAAGCCGTCCGGGTGGCCCTGCACCGTTCCGGTCACGAGATCGAGCTTGGCGACGACGCAAAGCTGACCCTTGCGGTTGGTCATCAGCTGGCCGTCGCGCTCCATCGCCGCGAGCCGGCCCGCGAACGCTTCGCGCTCCGGCGTCGCCGCGCACATCGAAGCGCGCGCGCGAGCGTCCTCGGCGCGTCATCGGCACGCCGCGCTCGCGCAGAAAATCGAGGATCTGCTCGCGCGACTGGAATATCGACGTCGCACGCGCGCGATGCGTGCGACGCGGCGTTGTCGCCGGCGCAGCTTCGGACTGTTTTCGAATGGCGGGTTTCTTTGACAATGCATAGGTACTCTTTCGTAAAATTATCGGTTGGCTGTCGCCCAGATGGCGGAATTGGTAGACGCACTAGGTTCAGGTCCTAGCGGTGGCAACACTGTGGAGGTTCGAGTCCTCTTCTGGGCACCACTCTTCACCTCGGGCTTCCAGGATCCCGAAGAAGCGCCTTGAGCGCCTCCGGGCCGCAGGCTCTGTCGTACACCTGGAAGGGCTGGTAGATTCCAGGGGTTGTCGGGCAGGTGCTCGACGTGAATAGTCGGGCCTGATCACCGAGGACCTGTACCAGAGCGATCGCGGTGCGAACTCTCCGTGATGTGGGGAAAACGCTGCGGCAGCGTCCGGTGCACCGCTTCGAGCGTGTGACCGGAATCGACCATGTCGTCGACCAGCAGCACGCGGTCGCCGCAGCCGCGGCGCGGTCATCGTCATGTGCTCGGCGATGACGCAGCTTGCCCGCGCATCGTTCCGCCCTCCGCGGTGTACGAGTGCGTCGACAGGATCGCGAGCGGCATGCTCGTAGATGCGCGACAGCACGTCGCCGACGCGCAAGCCCGCCGCGCGCGATGCAGATGATCTGGTTGAAGCGCCAGCCGGATTCGTGCACCTGCAGCGCGAGGCGCTCGACCAGCGTGTTGTATTGCGTCCCAGCTGACGTGCAGGCTCATCGTCATGCGGCTTCTCCGTGTCAGTGGAACGGATGATGCATCAGGATCGTCTCGTCGCGCTCGGGGCCGGTCGAGACCATCGCGATCGGCACCCCGGTCAGCGCCTCGATGCGTCGCAGGTACGCGCGCGCGCTGGCGCGGCAGCGCGTCGAAGCGCTTCACGCCGACGGTGCTCTCGCGCCAGCCCGGGCAGCGTCCTCGTACACCGGCATGCATTCGGCGACGGCGTCGGCGCCCGACGGCAGCAGCGTCGAGCGGCTTGCCGTCGACGCGTGTAGCCGGTGCAGATCCGGATCGCGCGGCATGCCGTCGAGCACGTCGAGCTTGGTGATGCACGAGCCCGTCGACGCCGTTCAGCTGCAGCGAGCGCTTGAGCGCCGGAATGTCGAGCCAGCCGCAGCGGCGCGGGCGGCCGGTGACCGAGCCGAATTCGTTGCCGCGCTTGGCGAGCCGCGCGCCGATGTCGTCGGTGAGCTCGGTCGGGAACGGGCCGGTGCCGACGCGCGTCGTGTACGCCTTGACGATGCCGAGCACGTAGTCGAGCATCTGCGGGCCGATGCCGCGCGCCGGGCGCTGCCGCGCCGGCGAGGCAGTTCGACGAGGTCACGTACGGATACGTGCCGTGGTCGATGTCGAGCAGCGCGCCCTGCGCGCCCTCGAACAGCAGCGAATCGCCGCGCGCGGCGCGCGTGCCTGCAGCAGCGCCGCGACGTCGGCGACCATCGGCTGCAGCGCCGGCGCGAGCGCCAGCGTCGCGTCGAGCGTCTCGCTGATACGGCGACCGCGGTCGCGCTTGAAATATTGCGTCAGCACGAAGTTGTGATATTCGAGCAGCGCGCTCGAGCTTGGCGGCGAAGCGATCGGGATAGAACAGATCCTGCACGCGCAGCGCGCGGCGCGCGATCTTGTCCTCGTAGGCCGGGCCGATGCCGCGGCCGGTGGTGCCGATCTTGCGTGTCGCCCATCGCGCGCTTCGCGCGCCTGATCGAGCGCGACGTGATACGGCAGCACCAGCGGGCACGCCGGCGAGATCGCAAGCCGCGAGCGCACCTCGACGCCGGCGCGCTTCCAGCTCGCCGATCTCCTGCAGCAGCGCCGACGGCGACAGCACGACGCCGTTGCCGATGTAGACGCGCGACGCTACGGCCGCAGAATGCCGGACGGAATCAGCCGCAGCACCGTCTTCTTGCCGCCGATGACCAGCGTGTGGCCGGCGTTGTGGCCGCCCTGGAAGCGCACCACGCCCTGCGCGTGCTCGGTCAGCCAGTCGACGACCTTGCCCTTGCCTTCGTCGCCCCACTGCGTGCCGATGACGACGACGTTCTTGCCCATGCGCTTCGTGCACGCTCACGCGATGCCGCTCAGAGCGCGCGAGCTGGCGCAGGTCGAGCGTGAAGCCCGTCGCCGGACGAGCGCGGCCGAACGCCTTGCCGATGCCGTCGTAGCGCTCGCCGCGGCCGATCGCGTTGGCTTCGCCGGCGGTGAACACCGAGAAGCTCGCGCCGGTCTGGTAGTGATAGCCGCGCAGATCGGCGAGATCGATGTGCAGCGCTTCGACCTCGCGGCCGCGCGGCCTGCGCCAGCGTTTCCAGCGCCGACAGCGCGACCGGCGATCGACGGCGTATCGGGCAGCCGCGCGCGCCGCCGCGAGCACCTCGTCCGCCGGCCCGTACAGCGTCGGCAGCGCGGCGAATGCGTCGCGCCAGGCCGCGGGCAGGCTCGCGGCGTCAGCTCGGCGACCGCCGGCACGTCCTGTTGCGCAGCGCCGCGAACAGTTCGCGCTGTCGCTGGCGTTGCCGGCAATGCGCGCGCCGTTGGCCAGCGCGCGATAGACGCCGACGTGGCCGAGGTCGAGGTGCAGGCCGCGCACGGCGGCGGCGTCGAGCGACGACGAGCAACAGACCGAGCACTTCCCGGTCGGCCGCGATGCTCGGCGTCGCCGTACAGCTCGGCGCCGATCTGCAATACCTCGCGCGTCTGCGCGAGCCCGGTGACCGACGGTGCGCAGCACGCTGCCGGCATAGCACAGGCGGGTGACGCCGGCTTCGTTGAGCAGGTGCGCATCGATGCGCGCGACCTGCGGCGTGATGTCGGCGCGCACGCCGAGCAAGCGGCCCGAGAGCGGATCGATCGACCTTGAAGGTCTGCAGCTCGAGATCGCGGCCGGTACCCGTCAGCAGCGAATCCAGATGCTCGACCAGCGGCGGCTGCACGAGGCGGTAGCCGTGCTCGCGGAAGTGGTCGAGCAGCGTGCGCCGCAGGCGCTCGATCCGCTCCGCCTCGGGCGGGAGGATATCGTCGATATGCTCGGGCAGCATCCAGCTACGCATAGAACAGCGGCGAGGAGGACGGCACCGATGCCGACGCAGAGTAAGACCGACGAAGCGAAGTTGACCGTCGGAAAGTTCGGTGAGGCGCGCGGAACGCGTCGCGCCAGGCTCGCGGCGCGAGCAGCGGCAGCAGCCCTTCGAGTACGAGCACCAGCGCGCACGCCGCCAGGAAGGATTCGCGGCACGTCTGCTCCTCCAGGCTGATGCGGAGCTTCATGAGCGCTCTGGCATCGCCCGCAAGGCTCGGCTACTTGGCGTCGGGCCGCGGCGCGCCCTGCCGCCGCCGGACTGCTTCAGGTACTGGAAGAACTCGGAGCTCGGATCGAGCACCATCACGTCGCTCTTGCTCCGGAACGTCGCCTTGTACGCCTCGAGGCTGCGGTAGAACGCGTAGAACTCGGGATTCTGCCCGTACGCCGTCGCGTAGGTCGCCGAGGCCTTCGCATCGCCGTCACCCTTGATCTTCTGCGCCTGCTTGTAGGCGTCGGCCAGGATCACCTCGCGCTGGCGGTCGGCGTCGGCGCGGATCTTCTCCGATTCGGCCGCGCCGGTCGAGCGCAGCTCGTTGGCGACGCGCTTGCGCTCGGACTCCATGCGCTGATAGACCTGTGCAGAGCACTCCTCGGGCAGCTCGACGCGGCGCAGCCGTACGTCGATCGATCTCGACGCCGATCTGCTTGGCGTCGGCGTCGGCGCGCTGCCGTGTCGTGTTCATGATCTTGTCGCGCTCGGTCGAGATCGCCTCGTGGATGGTGCGCTTGTTGATCTCCTGGCCGAGGATTGGCGCGGATCGTCTGCGCCAGCACGCTGCGGCGCGCTCCTCGTCGCCGGTGACGCTCTGGTAGTACTTGCGGACGTCGACGATGCGCCAGTAGGCGATGAAGTCGACGTTGAGCGGCTTCTTCTCCGAGGTCGTGATGCGGTCGGGCTTCGGGCGCGTCGAGCAGGAGGATCCGGCGGTCGTAGAAGCTGATGTTCTGCAGCCAGCGGAACCTTGAAGTACAGGCCGGCCTGCGTCTGCGCATCGATGAATTCGCCCAGCTGGAACTTGATCGCGTACTGCCGCTGGTCGACCGTGTAGACGCGACTGCGACAAGACCAGCAGGGCGGCTACGACCAGCGCGAGGATGGGCACGAGCGCGCTTTCATCGTCCGTCGCCCCGCTCGCGGGCCCGCGGCAGCTCGCGGCTGCGGCTCGGGTCGAGCGCCGTCGAGGCTTCGGGGCCGGCGCCTGGCGTGCCGCCTCGGCGCCCGCGCGGAGCCGAGGACCGGCCGCCTGCGATTGCTTGAGCAGCTGATCGAGCGGCAGGTAGAGCAGGCTGTTGGCGCTCTTCTGGTCGATCAGCACCTTGCTCGTGCTGCCGAGCACCGACTGCATCATGTCGAGGTAGAGCCGTTCGCGCGTGATCGCCGGCGCCTTGTTGTACTCGACGAGGATCTGCGCGGAACCGGCTGGCATTGCCTTCCGCTTCCTGCACGACGCGCGCGTTGTACGCCCTCGGCTTCCTGCAGCAGTCGCGACGCCATCCCGCGGGCGCGCGGGACGACGTCGTTGGCGTAGGCCTGCCCCTCGTTCTTCTGCCGGTCGCGATCCTGCCTCCGCCTTCACCGCGTCGTCGAACGCCGCGCGCACCTGCTCGGGCGGCTGCGCGTCCTGCAGCGACACGCTTGCGATCTGGATGCCGGTGCCGTAGCGATCGAGCATCTCCTGCATCAGCGTTTCGACGTTCTTGGCGATCTCGGCGCGGCCTTCGTAAGAGCACGAAGTCCATCTGGCTGCGGCCGACCACCTCGCTGATCGCCGGTGGCCGCGACCTGCAGCAGCACGTCGTCATCGGATTGCGCGCGTTGAACACGATAGTCCGTTGGCATCCTTCAGCCGGTATTGGACGGCGAACTGAGCATCGACGATGTTCTCGTCGTCGGTGACGAGGAGCAGGCCTCGTCCCGTAGCGGCTGCCCGAGCTCGTCGCCGTGGATCTCGACCGTCTTGACCTTGGAGAAATCGATCACATCGACTGCTTCGATCGGGAATGGAAGATGCCAGCGCGGACCCGGCGACGTGGTCTCGGTGTATTTGCCGAAGCGCGTGACCACACCCCGCGCCGGCCTTCGTCGACGATGTAGAAACCGCTCGCGAGCCACACCAGGAGCACGAGCGCGGCGAGCAGTCCTGCCCCGCCGAGCGGAAAACCCGTGCGCGGCGGCTCGCTGATCTCGCCACCGTCACCGGGCTCGCGGCGGCCGAACAGCTCGTTGATGCGGCGGTTGACGTTGCGCCAGATCTCGTCGAGATCGGGCGGCCCGCTGCGGCCGCGCTTACCCCATTGCGGATCGTTGAGGGACATGGCGGATGCCCGGGGCGGGAGGTTGCCGCGGGTGCGGGTTGTGTGGTCGAAGTCCGTGGCGCCGTCAGGCGGTCGCGCGCTCGGGCTTCGCGCCGCGGGAACCATTCTGCCAGCGCGGCGCGCAACCCGCGCACGCTTCACCGGTCAGCGCGCTCAGACGGACGGCGCGAATCTTACCATATTCGTCGCGCTCTAAGCCTGGAGCCAACCCCGTCGCGTCGCATTTGTTCATGACGAGGTATGCGCGGCACGCTTTCGGCGCCGATCTCCGCCAGCACCGCGTCGACGGCGGCGCGGCTTGTTCGTCGCGATTGGCGTGACTCGCGTCGACGACATGCAGCAACAGGTCGGCATCCACGGCTTCCGCCAGGCGTCGCCCGGAAAGCCGCCACGAGGTCGTGCGGCAGATCGCGGATGAAGCCCACGGTGTCGGAGAGCACGATCGGCTCGGCCTCCGGCAACGGCAGGCGGCGCAGCGTCGTGTCCAGGGTGGCGAAGAGCTGGTCGGCCGCATACGCGCGGGCGCCGGTCAGAGCGGCTGAACAGGGTGGACTTGCCGGCGTTGGTGTACCCGACGAGCGCCACATTGCGCACGCGCTGCCCGCCGCCGCGCGCGCGCGCTGAGTGTCGCGCTGGCGGGCGACGTCCGACAGGCGACCCCTGAGCACCTTGACGCGCCCGCCGATCAGCCGGCGGTCGGACTCGAGCTGTGTTTCGCCCGGGCCGCGCAGTCCGATGCCGCCTTTCTGCCGCTCGAGGTGCGTCCAGCCGCGGACCAGTCGCGTCGAGAGGTGCTCGAGCTGCGCGAGCTCGACCTGCAGCTTGCCTTCCGCGCTTTGCGCCCGCTGGGCGAAGATGTCGAGGATCAGCGCGATCCGGTCGACCACGCGGCAGCCGAGCGCGCGTTCGAGGTTGCGCTGCTGCACGCCGGAGAGGGCGTGATCGAAGATGACCAGATCGGCGCCGGTCGCTTCGCGCCGAGCGGCGATTTCGGCACCTTGCCGCGACCCGCGAACAGCGCCGCGTCGGGCTTCGCACGGCGTGCCGTGACCACGTCGACGAGCTGCGCGCCGGCCGAGGACGCGAGCGCCTTCAGCTCCCTCAGGCGCTCCGCCGGGTCGCCCTCGCCGAAGTCGAGCTCGACGAGCAGCGCCCGGTCGCCCTCGGGCGGACGTTCACTCAGGCTTCGCGCTCGCTCTCGTGCGGCATCGTGATGGCGCGGGCCGGCACCACGGTCGAGATCGCGTGCTTGTACACCATCTGGGTGACGGTGTTCTTGAGCAGGACGACATACTGATCGAACGACTCGATCTGCCCCTGAAGCTTGATCCCGTTCACAAGGTAAATCGAAACCTGAACGTGTTCCTTGCGCAGCGTGTTCAGGAACGGGTCTTGTAGCATTTGCCCTTTGTTGCTCATCTTGTGCTCCGCTTGTTATTGGAAGCGTCCCGACCCGCATCGCTCTCGCGAGGCTCGCGGGACAACTTCTTGGCCGCACCCGTTGCCCAAGGCCGCCGGCCCCGGGAAATCCCGGGAAGCGGCGCTCCTAGCGCCGTTTCCGCCGGTGCGTGGCGGCCGTCCGCATAGGGATTGGCGCCGGTCTTGAATTGTATCCTAAGCGGCGTGCCCTGCAGTTGGAACGCCTCCCGGAAGAAATGTTCCAGGTAGCGCCGGTACCCGCCCGGGATGCTGCCGAGCGCGCTGCCGTGGATCACGATGAGAGGCGGGTTCATGCCGCCCTGGTGCGCGTAGCGCAGCTTAGGGCGCACCAGCCCGGTTCGCGGCGGCTGCTGACCGCGCGACCGCTGCCTGCAGCGACCGCGTGAGCCGCGGGGTGGGCAGCTTGGCCATCGCCGCGCCGTACGCGCGATCGATCGCCTTGAACAGCCCGGTTGAGCCCCTTTCCGTCCTGCGCCGAGATCCTGAGCAACTCGGCGAAAGCCAGGAAGCCGAGCTTCCGGTCGAGCTCGCGCTCGAGCTCGGGCTTTGGCATCTGCAGTTACCGCGTCCCACTTGTTGGCGGCGACGACCAGCGCCCGGCCGGCCTCGAGTATGTGCCCGGCGATGTGCGCATCCTGCTCGGAGACGCCGCCGGGCGCATCGAGCAGCAGCACGACGACATTGGCGTCCTCGATCGCCTGCAGCGTCTTGATGACCGAGAACTTCTCGATCGTGTCGCTGACCTTGCCGCGCCGGCGCACGCCTGCAGTATCGATCAGCGTGTACGCGGCATTGCCGCGATCGAAATCGAGATAGAGCGCGTCGCGCGTGGTGCCGGGCTCGTCGAGCGCGAGCACACGATCCTCGCCGAGCAGCGTATTGACGAGCGTCGACTTGCCGACGTTCGGACGCCCGACGATCGCAACCTTGACGCGCTCCTGCGCGGCTCCGGTCGAGTCCTCGGTCGTGGCGACGGGGGCGGGACACAACGCGAGCGCACGCTCGATCAGGTCGGGCACGTTCTCGCCGTGCGCCGAGGAAATCGGCACCGGCTCGCCCATCGCGAGCTCGTGGAATTCCGCGGTTACGCGCTCCGGCGGCAAGCCCCTCGGCCTTGTTCACGGCCAGGAGCACCGGACGGCCCGGAGCGTCGAAGCAGGTCGGCGATCGTGCGGTCCTGCGCCGGTCAGTCCTTCGCGGCCATCGACCATGAAGATGACCGCATCGGACTCCGCGATCGCCGTGCCGCGTCTGGCGCGCCATCGCGTGCATGATGCCGCTCTTCGCCTTCGGCTCGAATCCGCCGGTGTCGACGACCGAGATAGGGGCGGTCGCCGCCGCGCCCGCGTCCGTACTGACGATCGCGGGTGAGACCGGAAATCGGCGACCAGCGCCGCGCGCGACGCCGTCAGGCGGTTGAACAGCGTGGATTTGCCGACATTGGGCCGGCCGACGAGAACGAGCGTGGGCAGCATTTTCGCGACGACGGCATGCCGGGCGCAGGGAGGCTTGTGAACGGCTACTGCGCGGCCGCCGACGGTGCTGATCAAGTTGCTCGCACTCTGCCAGACGGCCGCCTCGCCTGCCGCCATCGGCTGCGACAGCGGAGGCTTCCCGTCGGTGGCGGCGCGGCCCACCAGGCGCCCGTCGTTGCGATCGAGCAGATGCAAGTAGCCTTCGGCGTCGACCACGCCCAGATAATCGCCGATCACCACCGGACCGCTCGGATACCGCCCCGAGCTTGTCCTGTTCCACACGGACGATCCGGTCGTCTTGTCGAGCGCCTGGATCGCGCCCTTGTCGTCGGTGATGAACAGGTAGCGATTGTCGAGCGCGATGCCGCCGAGGCTGCCGATATCGCGCGACCACAGCAGTGTGCCACGGCTGACGTCGAAGCAGGCGACTCTGCCCTGATACGCGGCGGCGCAGACCTCCCGCGCGTCGACCGCAGGCAGGCTGGTGATGTCGGCCAGTCGTTCGAGTTCCGTCGCGCCCTTGGGCGTCGTGACGTTGCCCTCCCAGCCGAGCGCGCCTGTCGCCAGATCGATGCCGAGCAGCTTCCGCCGGCGGTCCCCGTGAACAGAGCGCCGCGGGTGATGACCCCGCCGGAGAAGCGTCGCACGGTGAGCGGTGGATTGGTGTGCTGATAGACCCATTTGCGATTGCCGTCGGTGGCGGAGAGGCCGAAGATCCTGCCGTCGAGCGACCAGACGACGACGATGCCTTCGGCGATTTGCGGAGGTCCGGCGACTTCGCTCGACACCCGGGCCTGCCACAGCGGCTTGCCGCTCGCATCGAAGGCGAGCACTTCGGCCTGTTGGTGCCGGAGACGACCATGCCGTCGTCGGCGCCCACGCCGCCGGAAAGCGCGCTTGCTGGCGCCCGTGTGCCAGTTCGACCGGCCGGTCGCGGGGTCGACGCTCACGACATCTCCATCCTGTGCGGCGGCATAGATCGCATTGGTGCGGATCGCCGGTACGAAGCCCACGCTCCCCTTTCCACCGAGCGGCACCTGCCAGTTGATCCGCGCGGCGGTCGCCTCGCTCGAACTCCGGCAGTGGACCGAGCTTTGCGCGTACCGGGACCGGCCCACGGCGGAGGAAGGTGACCCACGAAGGGACCCACGTCGTACAAGGTCGAGCAGCCGCTAAGCAGGAACGATGCCGCCACAGCCGAGCGCGAGCGGCAGGCGACGCGCGAAAGCGCGAGAATCACGCGCGCGCTCGCGACCGCCTCATTTGGCGGCCGGGGCCGCTGCCGGTGGCGACGGAGTCGTCGGCGCCGGTGGTGTCGCGCTCAGGCCGTCGGGGTGGGCGTTCCGGGAGCACTCTCCATGGGTCCGCCCAATGCGTCGAGCTTAGCCTGCACGTAGGCCCGGTAGGCAGACTTCGAATCGAGTTTGGCGAACGCGCACTCTGGTACGCCGCCCTCGCGTCGGCGCCTTGCCGGCGGCTGCGAGAATGTCGCCCCTCAGGTCGGCGTAGATGGCGGCGAAGGCGTCGTCGGTCTTGACGTCGATCGCGCGCAGCGGCCTTGTCGTACGCTTTTCGTCGAGGAGCGACTGCGCCAGCCGGAACCGCGCCACCGCCTTCAGTTCCTCCTCGGCGGCGTGGTCGACGATCCATTGCAGCTGCGTCTTCGCCCCGCTCTTGTCGCCGGCGTCGTACAGGAGGTGCGCATAGAGCAGCGCGGCACGCGGGGCGTACGCTGTGCCGCCGAACTGCGTTTCGATCTGCGTTGCCGGGTCTTTCGCCTTCGCTGCGTCGTTGGCTCGCGGGCCGCCTGACTCACCGCCTGATAGAGCACGCTGGCCTTCTCGGCCTGGCTCGATTGATACCAGCGCCAGCCCTGCACCCGATGACGATCACCGCAACCGTCATGACGGCCGCGCTCACGTACTTTCCGTATTGCCCCACCACGCCTTGAGGTCCTCGATCTGGTCCTGCTCTTCGAGATCGTAGATGGCCATCTGCGTGTCCCTTGTATCGTTGTCGGTCGGTGCTCGCGCAGTTCAGTGCGTGGCGGCGAGGTGAGCGGCCACGGCCTCCGGCGGCAGTGCGATCTGCTCGCCTACGACGCGCAGCGGTTTCACTGCGACGCGGTTCGCCGCCGCCTCGTCGTCGCCGACGATCAGCGCGTAGCGCGCGCCGCTCGCGTCGGCCTTCTTCATCTGCGACTTGAAACTGCCGCCGCCGGCATTGACAACGATGGCGAGCCCGCGTCGCGCAATGCTCTCGGCGACCGCGGCTGCGAGCCGCGACGCGGCCTCGCCGGCATGGACGACGTAGGCATCCGGCCGCATCGCTGATGCTGCGCCGCGCATCCATGCAGCAGCAGCACGCGCTCGACGCCGATGCCGAATCCGCAGGCCGGGCGTCGGCTTGCCGCCCAGCTGCGCGAACAGCCCGTCGTAGCGCCCGCCGCCGGCAGATCGTCGCCTGCGCGCCGAGCCGCGTCGGTCACCCACTCGAACACGGTCGCGATTGTAGTAGTCGAGCCCGCGCACGAGCCGCGGGTTGACGCGTGTAGGCAATGCCTGCCGTGCGCAGGCGCGTCCTGCACGGCTTCGAAGCAGCTGCGCGCGCATTGCGCCGAGGCTGGTCCGACGAGCGCGGCGCACCCTCGATCATCGCCTGCATCGCGGGATTCTTGCTGAATCGAGGATGCGCAGCGGGTTGGTGTGCAGCCGCCGCGTCGCGTCGGCGTCGAGCGACGTTCGCGTGCCGCTCGAAGTAGCGCGATCAGCTTGTCGCGGATGCGCGCTCGCTCCTCAGCCGATCGCCGATGGTAGTTGAGCTGCAGCGCGATGCCTTCGAGCCCGAGCGCCGCCACAGCCGGCGCGAGCATCACGATCTGCTCGAGCGTCGACGTCGGGCCCAGCGAAGCCCGAGCGCCTCCGACGTCGAACTGGTGGAACTGGCGGTAGCGGCCCTTCTGCGGGCGCTCGTGGCGGAACATCGGCCCGCTGGTACCAGACTCGCTTCGGGCCGTCGTACAGGAGGTTGTGCTCGATCGCCGGCGCGCACGATGCCGCGCGGTGCGCCTCCGGGCGCAGCGCGAGGCTCTCGCCGTTAGCGGTCGCTCGAAGGTGTACATCTCCTTCTCGACGATGTCGGTGACCTCGCCGATCGCCGCGCACGAACAGCGCCGTCGGCTCGACGATCGGCGTGCGGATGTTGCGATAGCCGTACTGGCGCGAAGACCGCGCGGCACGTCGTCCTCGAACAGCTGCCAGCAGCGGCGCCTCGTCGGGCAGCACGTCGTTCATGCCGCGGATCGGCCTGGATCGTTGCTGCCGTCATCGTGTCGCCACGCGGCCTTGACGGCGATCGACTTCTTGCTCGCGGCTTGACGTGCGCGCGGCGCTCGCCGCGCGTAGCGTTCGCGCGACGTAATCGTCGACGATCTGCCTGGAACTCCTCGGCGATGCGCTCGCCCTTGAGCGTCACGGTCTTCTCGCCGTCGACGTAAACCGGCGCGACCGGGCGTCTCGCCGGTGCCCGGCAGGCTGATGCCGATGTTGGCGCAGCTTCGATTCGCCCGGGCCGTTCACCACGCAGCCCATGACCGCGACGTGCATGTCCTCGACGCCGGGATAACGCGCGCGCCAGACCGGCATCTGCGTCGCGCAGGTAGGTCTGGATCTTGTCGCGCGAGCTCCTGGAAGAACGTGCTGCGTCGTGCGCCCGCAGCCCGGGCAGGCGGTCGACCATCGGCGTGAACGAGCGCAGGCCCATCGTCTGCAGGATCTCCTGCGCGACGATGACTTCCTCGCGTGCGGTCGCCGCCCGGCTCCGGCGTGAGCGAGACGCGGATCGTGTCGCCGATGCCTTCCTGCAGCAGCACGCGCCATCGCGGCGGTCGAGGCGACGATGCCCTTCGAGCCCATGCCCGCCTCGGTGAGGCCCAGGTGCAGCGG
>ERZ1370068.3330-contig-2444_pt1 | contig 27819 bp, 41 predicted proteins | sample MGYA00561227_ERZ1370068 | MGnify/ENA primary metagenome ERZ1370068 (study PRJEB38410, sample SAMEA6850437) | metagenome | study: Metagenomic assessment of the ecological functions of the soil: analysis of the soil microbiota associated with the...
GGTGTACTTCGTTCAGTTACGTATTGCTAACGCATGGTGCTCCCGGCGGACGTGGACGTCGTTGTTCACACGGCCGCCCATTTCGGCAGGAGAAAGCCGCCGCGGAGATCGTCGAAGCCGAGCAGGTCAATGTGCTCCGGAACGATGAAGCGCTGTGCGAGGCGGCGGCAGCCGCGCGAAGGCGCGCCACTTCATCCTCATCTCTGAGCGTCTTCGCTTCCTTAGCGGAGGACTCAGCGCAGTACAGCATCTATGCGCTGTCGAAGAGGCACGCCGAAGACGTGGCGCGGTTCGTCTGTGCGCAACCGCTTCGCTCCCGCTGACCGTACTGCGGCCTTCCCAGATTTACGGAGCACGGGTCCCCGCGCGCGCACCAGCCTTCTGCACATGATGATCGACAGGGCGAGGAAGGGCGAGGACATCCTGCTTGTACGGTCAGCCGCGATCCGCGGCGAAACTTCATACTACATCGACGATCTGACGCGCCGTGATATCGCAAGGTCGATCGACCGCGCGAGGAGTCGTCGGGGACCTATTCCCGCCAGCACCCTGACGACGTGACGTACTCGCAGATCGCCAAGGCCGCGTTCGAGGCCTTCGTGACCGAGGAAGCGTCCGTTTCCTGCGCGACAAGCCCGATATCCCGGACAACGTCTTTGCCGGCTAGATGATGCGCTGTACGAGGCGATCGGCTTCCGCCCAGCACGACCATCGAGGACGGCCTCCGGCGGATCGCACGCACGGTCAGCGAAGACGATCCTGGTTTCCGGCGCGAGCGGCGTCGTCGGATACGGTATCCTCCGCTCGCTCCGGAAGTCGGGCAAGGATCTGCGCCTCGTCGGGACCACGATCTACGACGACTCGGCCGCCGAGGGCTTCTGCGACATCTTCGAGCTGGCGCGCGCCGACGCATGACGCCGGCTACCTCGGAGTGGCTGTCCGGGATCAGTTTCGACCCACGTCAGGTCGACCTGATCATTCCCGGAATCGAGGGCCGACATGTACCGGTGGACCGAAGCCGTTGGCGAGCTGGAGCGGGCGGCATGCGGTGAAAGCGCTTGCCAACGAGCCGCGACTGGTGCTGCTGTGCAAGGACAAATGGTCGTTCTTCGAGGCGACTCAGCAAGAGCGGCCTGCCCTGCGTCATCGACAACGACCTCGAGTCCGACTTCGATACGCTCGCCGGCAGGTTCGGGTTGCCGTTCCTGCTCGAAGCCGCGAATCGGGTTCGGCTCCAAGGGCATCGTGACGAGTCGATTCGCTCGACGACGTTCCTCGCGCATCAGGCCTAGGATCGGGACCGGTGCTCGATGGCGCAGCTCCGATCATGGGCACGGAGGATGAAGAGTTCACGACCTCCGCGTTCTGCGACGGCAAGGGCGGCTTCCACGCGCACATGACGCTCGAAGAGGAAGCTCTCGGCCGACGGCTTCACCGATCGGGCCGAGGTCGTGCAGGTCGACGACATCGCGGAGACGGTGCGCGACCTGTGCGGCCTTTTCAGGCCGATCGGGCCGACCAACTTCCAGTTCCGGCGCACATCGAGGGACGTCTGAAGCTGCTCGGAGATCAATCCGCAGGATATCGTCGTCCACCTCGATCAGGACGCGCGTTCGGATACAACGAGTGCGCGATGGCAGTCGAGTATTATCTGGAAGGGCAAGACGCCGCAGCAGCCGGTCATCAGGCCAGGACGCGCGGTGCGATATACAGAGGATCTGATCTTTTACTCATGACCATCGGAATCATCTCCGACATCCACGGCAATTACGAGGCCCTGAAAAAGGTCCTCGCCGAGCTCGACCGGATGAACGTGTCCGAGGTGATCTGCCCTCGGCGATGTCGTCGGCTACTACACCCAGGTCAACGAGTGCTGCGATGAGCTGAGGAGCGCGGCATATCCGTTGCGTGATGGGCAATCACGACTGGTACATGGCGGGCGGCGGCTTCTGCCTGAGGTCCAAGAGCGTCAACGATTGCCTGGTCTACCTGCGAAAAGTAATCACCGCCGAGAACGTGGAATGGCTGAGAAGCTTTCCCGTGCAACTGCCGGATCGAGGGGCTCGCGCGTCGTGCATGGCGGATGGTCCGACCCGCTCGACGAATACCTCAAATGGACGGAGACGTATTTCGACACAGATCGACGGGAAACCGCTTCGCGTCCGGACACACGCATATTCAGGCGATTCACACGAGCGGCGGCAAGACGTACTGCAATCCCGGCTCCGTAGGGCAGCCGAGAGACAAAGATCCCAGAGCGGCCTTCGCGACCTACGATGGGGAATTCACGCTGCATCGGCGTCGAGTACGATCACTCAGCCGGTGTTCGATCTCATGAAGGAGGCGGGCTTCAGCGACTACTACTACGGGTAGCCTGAAGACCGGCGCACGCAGGCTGTGCCGCCTTCCCGAAGCAGCGCGGTACGGAAGGTGTTTAGGTGGCGCAAGCTGGGCGGGTGTTCGACCCCAGAGACGTCGACATCGACTGGATGAAGCGACTTCGCCCAGGCGCCGTCCGCCCTGGTGCTCGACGATTGCGTCCGCGTCTACTTCGCTTGCAGACCGGCCGCCGACAGCAACGGCCAGTTCGTGAGCTACGTCGCCTACGTCGACTTCAAGCGAGACAATCTGCTGGAGCGGGTCAACATCTCGACGGAGCGGATCCTGCCGCTCTGGCGAGCGAGGAACGTTCGACGAGTTCGGCACGAATCCGGCGTCGGTGATCCGGAACGGAGCAGAGTCTGGATGTACTACGCCGGCTGGACGAGGTGCGAATCGGTGCCGTTCAACTGCGGCGATCGGCCTGGCGGTCAGCCGCGACAACGGCAAGCGACGTTCGCGCGGATCGGCAACGGGCCGGTGCTCTCCGTATTCGTTCGACGAGCCGTTCGTCATCGGAAGCCCGCGGATCAGGAATTCAATGGCACGCATGTATCTATGGTACGTGGCCGGAAAGAAATGGATCAAGGGAGACGGCCGACCGGAGCCCGTCTACAAGATCCGCATGGCAACCTCGCGCGGATGGGATTCGCTGGACCAAAGCATGGGGCGGATCTGATCGAGAGCGTTCTCGAGGAAGACGAGTGTCAGGCGAGCCCGGACGTCTTCTTCTCCGAACGGCAGGTACCACATGTTCTTCTCGTACCGCCACACGCTGGGCGTTCAAGGATAGAGGCCGCGGATACCAGGATCGGATATGCGTCGTCCACCGATCTTCGGACCGTGGACACGGGACGATGCCAGAGCAGGGATCGCAGTCTCGCCGGATGGGTGGGACTCCGAGACCATCAGCTATCCCAACGTATTCGAGCTCGATGGGAGCACGTACATGTACTACCAGGGGAATCAAGTCGGCAAGTTCGGGTTTTGGGCCTGGCCCGACTGAAGCCGACTCCGTAATGGACGAATGCTGCATGAAATGGAAGAAGCTGGGAAAGATCTTCGACCCGACCGATCATGGCGCTTCCGAACGGCTGCGTCGAATTCGCCCAATCTCCCCAGGCGTTGGTGTGCGCCGATTTCATCAGGGTCTACTTCTCGACGAGGCAGCGCGACGCATTCGGCAAGTACGTGAGCCACGTCGCGTTCGTCGATTTCGACAGGCAGCTCTCGCGGATGCTCGGAGTCTCGAAGCACGCGGTCATCGAGCTGGGCGGGCTGGGATGCTTCGACGAGCACGGCATCTTTCCGATGAGCCCGGTTCCGGGACGGCGATCGCGTGCTCGCCTATACGACGGGGTGGAACCGCAAGGTTTCGGTACCCAGTCGATTCATCGATCGGCCTGGCCGACGAGCACTGACGACGGCCGTAGCTTCTCGGAAGTTCGGGACCGGCCCGGTGGCTACCTCCTCGCTGCACGAGCCGTTTCTGATCGCCGACGCGTTCGTGGCGTTGCACGACGGCACCTATCACATGTGGTACATCTACGGGACCGCGTGGACGTGCGCCGGCCCCCGGCGACCCCCCCGAGCGGGTGTACAAGATCAGGCACGCAACCTCGGCGGACGGCGTCGCTTGGGAGAAGGAAGGCAGGCAGCTGATCGCCGACAAGCTGCGGCAGCAGCGAATGCCAGGCGCTGCCCACCGTCATCCACTTCGACGGCCGCTACCACGATGTTCTTCTGCTACCGGCGGCAGTTCGGTTTTCGCAAGCGATCGCGAGAGTGCCTATCGGATCGGATACGCGTTCTCCGATGATCTCGCGAACTGGGCAAGGACTGACGCGGCACGCGGGCATCGACGTCTCGCCGGACGGCTGGGATTCGGACATGCAATGCTATCCGAGCACGTTCGAATGCGATGGAAACATCTACCTTCTATACAACGGTAATGAGTTGCGGCGGCGGGGTTTTGGCGCGGCCGGTGCTCGGACGCTGAACGCGCCTAGCGGAAGTTCTACTGCGTCGACCTTTTAGGCCCAACGCGAGGACGACAGAGAATCGACGCGATGCCCTGGATCGCGTCGGCATTCAGCGCCGATCCCGGTCGGGAGGGACGATCTGACACGCTCGGCCACGACGACCCGGTGTTCGGGAGCATCAGCCCGGCGTGCGGATGGCCGATCGATACGGCTCCATACTGACGTAGCCGGGCCAGAAATACTCGCGCGCAAGTATGCGATTTTCGGCATGACGGGGCATCGACGATTCGATCGCGCGTGACCGGAAAGTAGGGCGCGACCTCTACCACGCGTTCGTACTGGTAATTGTTCCAAGTTCCGACTCGTCGTATCTCGAGCAGGCTGAGGCCGGGGATTACTTTAGTCTGCTATGCTCGGTAGCGCTGATAGTTTGCGCCGATTGGTCGCGACAAAATCGTCCAAGTCCTCGAGGTTGGTCAACCCCATGGCGGCAGCGATCTCAGCCAGCTTTCCGTTGGTTCCCGGATAGATCACGTTGTCGCAGCCCGCAAAATCCGAAGTGCGCATCAGCCGCATCTTCTCGGCCAGAAGTATCGTTGTTCGTCACGACCGCACCGCCTTCAAACGTGTTGAAGAATTTTGTCTGCGTGAAAGCTGAAGACCTCGCACTCGCCGAATCCGCCAAGAAGGACGCCGTTCAGACTGCAGCCAAACCCGTGCGGATGCGTCAAACATCGGCCGCAGGTTGCTGCTCCGCCGGCCGTGGCCTCGAGTTCCTTGACAGCGGAGAGCGCGACCCCATGGATGGACACCGACGATTCCGGTGGTCCGCGGCGTGACTCATGCGCCGAACCGCGGCCGGATCCAGGTTATGCGTTGCTGGATCGATGTCGGCGAAGATCGGCGTGATCTCCTGCCACTGCAGCGCATGTGCCGTCGCGATGAACGTGTACGAGGGAACGATGACTTCGCCCTTGAGGTTCCAGATGCGCGCGTGGCGATCTCCAGGCGATGGTCCCGTTGCACATCGCAGACGCAGTGCTTGACGCCGAGAAATGTCGGCGATCTTGCTGCTCGAATTCCTGGGCGACGGGCCCGTTGTTCGGAGAGCCAACCTCGATCGAGAATCTCTGGCCGCGCGCTGCAGGAACCGCTCGTGATTGCCGATGTTCGGCTGGCCGACATGCAGCGGCTCGGCGAACATGGGGCGGCGCGCCGTTGATCGCCAAGGTCCTTCGCGGTCCGGATGGCCTTGCACTGGTGCGCGCTGGCTTGGAGACCGGCTTCGATGGCGGCGGTCCATGGCTGCGCGAGCAGGTTCAGTTGAGCGATGCTTGTCAGCTTATCGCTCGCCACTACTGCCAAAGCCGTTCACTGCCCGCGTGCTCTCTTCGAACTCATCGACGATCCTGAACAAGGCCTGGATGACAGGAACCGAAGCACAAGCTGGGCCAGCCTGCTCCATCGGCCTGAGCTCGAACGCCTTGTCGCCGCGATTCCAGCAGCTCACCATCAACTGGCCCTGGTAGTCCGAGTCGATCAGCCCGACCAGATTGCCCAGCACGATGCCGTGCTTGTGACCGAGTCCGGAGCGCGGCAGGATTAGCGCGGCCAGGCCGGGGTCGCCGATGTGGATCGCGACGCCCGTGGGGATCAGCTCGGTCTGGCCGGGCATCAGTGTGATCGGCGCGTCGATGCAGGCGCGCAGGTCCATGCCCGCGGAGCCTCGGCGTCGCATAAGCGGGCAGATAGGGCCGGATCCGCTCGTCGAGGACTTTGAGCGCGACCGTGGCTTGAGCGCGTGTCACGTGGCGACGGATCGGATGCGGATCGCGGGCGCGCGAGACGTTCGGCGATTTCGGCGACCAGCCGTGCGCGCCAGCGCCAGCTTGTCCATCCGCGGCAGAGGGTGCGCGCCGTTATCGTCGAGCAGCGTGACTTCGTTGTGGTCCTGGCCGAGCGTATCCTGCGCCCGATTGGCGATCAGCAATGGCAGCTTCTTGCGCCGGCGCTTGGCCTCGCCGTTCTTGTTGACATCGTTCGTTTCGGCTGCGAAGCCGACGCAGAACGGCGGTTTCGCGCGCGCCGCGACCGTGGCGCAGGATGTCGACGGTCGGCTTCGAGCGTCAGTGTCAGCGGCTGCTCGCCCTTTTTCTTGAATTTGACGGTCCGTGCTTCGGCCGGCGCATAGTCAGCGACGGCGGCCACCGCGATGAATATGTCGCACGGCTGCGACGCCTCGAATCGACCTGCGACGGCCATGTCGGCGGCGCTCGTGACGTCGACGCGCGCTGACGCCGCGCGGCGTTGCCACCGCCGACGGACCCGCGACGAGCGTCACCTCCGCGCCTGACTCGGCGCACGCCTGCGCCAATGCAAAGCCCATTTTGCCTGAGCTCGAGTTGGTGATGCCGCGCACCGGATCGATCGCTTCGAACGTCGGTCCCGCGGTCAGCAACACGCGCTTGCCGGCCAGTAGCTTGGGCTGCGCCGAGGCGAGCAGCGCGGCGAGAATTTCCTCGGGTTCGAGCATTCGGCCGTCGCCGAACTCGCCGCACGCCTGGTCGCCGCTGCCCGGGCCCGAGGATCTCGATCGCCGTCGGCGGCAGCTGAGCGACGTTGCGCTGCGTCGCCGCGTTGCCCCACATCTGCACGTTCATCGCCGGCGCGATCAAGAGAGGACAGTCGCGCGCGAGGCAGAGCGTCGACAGAAGGTCGTCGGCGTAGCCATGCGCCAGCTTGGCGATGAAATCCGCGGATGCAGGCGCGACGACGATCGCGTCCGCGTGACGCGACAGATCGATGTGCCCCATCGCGTTGGCCGAGCCCGATTCCCACAGATCGGTCAGCACCGGGTTGCCCGACAGCGCCTGCATGGTCATCGGGGCGATGAACTGCGTCGCGGCCGCGGTCATCACGACGTCGACCGCAATGCCTTCCTTGACCAGCAGCCGCGTCAGCTCCGGCAGCCTTGTACGCGGCGATGCCGCCGGTCACGCCGAGAACGACGCGTTGCAAGCGGTCTCGCGGAAGCGATGTCATCGCTGAGCTATCGTCCATACGGTCGAGCGTCGCGCGGTCGTGGCGCAGTTTAATATGACCCGGCACCACGGTACAGGGGCGTCGACGATGCGTATTGCCGATTGGCCCGAAGACGAACGTCCGCGCGAGCGGCTGCTCAAGCTGGGCGCGGCGGCGCTGTCCGAGGCCGAGCTGCTGGCGATATTTCTGCGCACCGGCATCGCCGGCAAGAGTGCGGTCGAGCTGGGCGCGGGACCTCCTGGCATCGCTTTGGAAGCCTTCATCGCTTGTTTGCGCCGCGCTCTGGAAGATGTCGCGGCGGTCCGCGGCTTGGGCCCGGCCAAATATGTCCAGCTGCAGGCGGTGGTCGAAATGGCCGCGTCGCGCGCTGGCCGAACAGATCCGGCGATCGAGACGCGATGAAGCTCACCCCGCGCGGTGCGCGACTACCTGCGCCTGTCGCTGGGCGGCCGGCCGCACGAAGTGTTCGTGGCGATGTTCCTCGATGCGCAGAACCGCTTGCTCGGGTGCGAAGAGCTGTTTCGCGGTACGCTGACGCAAACCAGCGTTTACCCGCGCGAAGTCGTGAAGACGGCGCTGCGCTACAACGCTGCCGGCGTTATCTTTGCGCACAATCATCCCTCCGGCGTCGCCGAGCCGAGCCGCGCCGACGAGCTGCTGACGCAGACGCTCAAGCAGGCGCTGTCGCTGGTCGAGATCAAGACGCTCGATCATTTCATCGTCGCCGGCACGCGGACCGTGTCGTTCGCCGAGCGCGGCTTGCTTGATAGGTGTCCGCGCCTAATGCCATTGAAACGCTTCAGGCACTTGAATAGAATTCACGGCTTAGCAATCCAAGGCTGTTCGCAATTTCAACGAGTTGGAGCGAGCGATGGCTCGAGTCTGTCAAGTAACGGGCAAGGCCCCGATGGTCGGGCAACAACGTTTCCCACGCCAACAACAAGACCAAGCGCCGGTTCCTGCCGAACCTGCAGCGTCGCCGCTTTCTGGGTCGAAAGCGAGAACCGCTGGGTCAGCCTGCGGCTGACCAACGCCGCGCTGCGCACGATCGACAAGAACGGCATCGACGTCGTTCTGGCGGAGCTTGCGCGCCGCGCGGCGAGCACGTCTGAAGCCGGCTGACCTGACAGGAGATTCGACCATGCGCGAAAAGATCAAGCTGGAATCGTCGGCCGGCACCGGCCACTTCTACACCACGACCGAAGAACAAGAAGCTGATGCCGGAAAAGATGGAGATCAAGAAGTTCGATCCCGTCGCCCGCAAGCACGTGATGTACAAGGAAACCAAGCTCAAGTGACGCCGGATGCTGCGCACTGGCGCGGTCAATGAAAAAGCCCGCCATCCGGCGGGCTTTTTATGTCGACGCTTCAGTCGCTTGGTACTTACGCGTAGCTCCGCAGGCCGTCGCGAGAAATTCTGCAGCGGGACGATGTCGCTCGCCTCCGCGCGATGACACCAGTCCTGCAGGCGCGCCAGCAGTTGCTCGCGCGAATCGTTCGAACGCTCCCACAGCGCGGCCAGCTCCTGCCGCATCGCGTAGATCGTCTGCAGCGCCTTGCTGCTCTCGAGCGTCGGTCGCGAGCCGCGCGCGATCGGTTTCGGGCAGCGCGCGTCTGCGTCCGATTGGAACCATCGGCGCAGCCGCCGCAGGCTCGGCACTGTCGCGGCGTCAGCTCGCCGCGCCGCGCGCGCTCGCGCAAGCTCGCGACTTCGTGCGCGTACGCCTGCTTGAGCGACGGGCGTAGCTGGTCAGCACGGCGTAGCGGTGGGTGATGACCGCCTGCAGCGTCTCGAGGTCGGCATGGAGCTTGGCGCGATCGAACTTGAGCCGCGGCGCGACCTTGCGCACCGTGGCGAGGCCGAACGATCTCGAGCGCGCGGATGTACGTCCAGCCGATGTCGAATTCGTACCAGCGCGACGACAGCTTGGCCGACGTGCCGTAGGCGTGGTGATTGTTGTGCAGCTCTTCGCCGCCGATCAGGATGCCCCAGGGCACGATGTTGCGGCTGGCGTCCTCGCAGGAGAAGTTGCGGTAGCCCCAGTAGTGGCCGATGCCGTTGATGATGCCCGCGGCGGTGACCGGGATCCAGGCCATCTGCACCGCCCAGATCGTCGCGCCGAGCGGACCGAACAGCGCGAGGTTGACGACCAGCATCAGGCCGACGCCCTGCCAGGAATAGCGCGTGTAGACATTGCGCTCGATCCAGTCGTCCGGCGTGCCGAGACCGTACTTCTCGAGCGTTTCACGATTCTTCGACTTCGTCGCGATAGAGCTCGGCGCCTTCCCAGCAGCACCTTGCTGATGCCGCGCGTCTGCGGGCTGTGCGGGTCGTCGGCGGTCTCGACCTTGGCGTGGTGCTTGCGGTGGATCGCGACCCATTCCTTGGTGACCATGCCGGTCGTCAGCCAGAGCCAGAAGCGGAAGAAGTGGCTGACCAGCGGGATGCAGGTCGAGGCCGCGGTGCGCCTGGCGCGCGATGCAGGATAGATCGTCACCGCGGCGATGGTGACGTGCGTCAGCGCCAGCGCGACGACGACATAGCCCCACCACGGCAGCGGCATCAGGCCGTGGGCGAGCAGCGAAAGCGGATCGAATGACATCAGTGGAACATCCTAAAGGGAGGGCGTGGCCGGCCGGCTACTGTGGTATCGGACGGTCGACAGTTTACATCGTTTCGTTCTACCACCCGACCGGCGATCGCCCAGGACTGTCCAGTACACTAGCGATCAGCGCCGAGTGAGCTCGCGTCTGCGACATTGTCGCCGGGCGGCTCGGCCGATGATACGAACCTCGCGCTGCGGGTACGGGATCTGTGATGCCGTTGTCGCGAAAGCGCTTTCCATATGCCGAGGTTCAGAGCGCGGATTTCAGGTTGCCCTGGCCCATTTTCGGGGTCGTTGATCCAGACCGCGAGCTCGAGGTCGATGCCGTTGTCGCCGAACCGGAGCACGTTGACGACCGGCGCGAGCGTTGCCGCTGGCAGGACACGCGGCTCCGTGGCGGCGAGCTCGGTCATCGAGCCGCATCGCCAGCTCGAGGTCGCTGTCGTAGCTGATCTGCACGGGCACGCCGATCTTGATGTCGCTTGCTGGTGTACGAATGATTGAGCACGGTCGTCGTCACCAGCATTTCGTTTGGGCACGATCGCCTCGATCGCCGTCAGGCCTCGCACGACGACGTAGCGCGAGGTCACCACGCTGACGATGCCGGTGCGGTTGTCGACGGTGATCATGTCGCCCAGCCGGACCGATCGGTCGAGCAGGATCGTGAATCCGGCGATGTAGTTGCTGGCGAGCTTCTGCAGATCCCAGGCCGATGCCGACGCCGAGGGCGCCGCCGAACACCGACAGCACGGTCACGTCGACGCCGACGACTGACAGCGCCACCAGCACGGCGATCGAGCAGAAGCAGCGCGCGGAAGACACTTTCGCCGCTACAACGCGGAGATTCCGGTCGAGATGCGTACCGGACGCATCAGCCGCTGCTCGAGCAGGCTCGAAGCCCAAAGCGACAGCACGATGGCGATGATCGATCACGATCGCGTCGCGTCCGAGGATCGAGGACGCTGAACTTCGCTCCTTGCCGATCGGCATCCGCGCGTCTTCGAGCGCGCAGCGCCGATCTCAGGCAGCACGCCGACGTAGTAGAGCAACAGCGCGCCCCAGATCGCGAAGCTGAGCGCTCGCTCGGATGCCGAGAGCGGCTTGGACGCCGAAGAGGTTGCGCAGCGCGTAGATCGCAAGCCGGATCAGCGCGAGTGCGACGACCAGCGGAAAGGCGATCGGAAAAGAACGCCGGCACCTGCCAGTGCCGGAAGACTGCCGCTGGCGACGTAGAGCAGCGCCAGCGCCGGTCAGCGGAAAGATCAGCCGGTTGCAGGCTGCCGGCGCCGAGACGAGCGACGCGGGATTCGACGCTCGCTGGTCAGGTGCACGCGGCGATCGACCGCCCAGGCGACGCGCAAAGCACAGCGCGATCGTCGCGAGCTCGATCCAGCCGTTCGGCGTGCGCAGATGATGCCTGGATGCGCTCGAGATCGAGAGGCGTCAGCATAGCCGGAAGTTTAGCGCGAGTCGTTCATTCGCAACCGGCCACGGCGTCGCGTGCGCCTTCGAGGCGCAGCCAGTTGTCGCGATAGGCGCGGGCGACTTCGCGCGTTGTCGCGCAGGATCACGACGTTTTCGGCGTTGCTGCCGCTGTGCGGCGAGCGGTGAAGTTGTAGCTGCCGGTGATCGTTGTCGCGCGTTGCCGTGTCGGCGTCGACGATGACGACCTTGTTGTGCGCGGCCATGGTAATTCGCCGTCGAGCCATACGTCGACGCCGCCGCTCGACGAGCTCCGCCAGCACGTTCTGCGGCAGCGTCGCGCGCCTGCTGACTGTCGGCGATCACCTGCACCGAGACGCCGCGCTTGCGCGCGCGCTGACCAGCGCGCCGGCAATGCGTCGTTGCGTGAACGAGTACGCATTGACGAGCACCTCGCGCTTCGCGCGCGTCGATCGCGGCGATGATCAGATTGTCGATAGCGATCGCCGGGCGTGAACGCCGATCTCGATGCTTCCGGTCGCGGCGAAGCGCGCTCCGGTCGCCGGCGGCGGATCGGCGACGGCGCTCGAGCCTGCCGCGACATACGACGATCGCCAGCGCGCCGGCAGCGGCGCGTTGCGCTCTCATGCGAGCGCTCCGAGCACCGCGGCGAAGAATCCGTCGCAGCCGTGGCGCGCGCGTCGACAGCCGCAGCGTGCGTCCGGTATCGAGCGCGACGCCGGCGCGCCGCAAGCTCGGCTGCCGCGTCGCCGAGCGCGAATTCGGGATGGGCGCGCAACGAACAGCCTCGACGATCGCCTCGTTTTCGTCGGGCAGCACGCTGCAGGTCGCGTACACCAGCCGGCCGCCCGGCTTGACCAGCGTCGCCGCCGCGGCGAGGATCGCTCGCCTGCTTCGATCGCCAGCTCGGGGATCGCTGTCCGCCGCCTGTCGCCACTTCAGGTCGGGATTGCGGCGCAGCGTGCCGAAGCCGCTGCACGGCGCATCGACGCAGCACGCGGTCGATCTTGCCGGCGAGCCGCTTGATGTGCGTTGTCGCGCTCGTTCGCGATCAGCGTCGGCTGCACGTTCGACAGTCCCGAGCGCGCGCAGTCGCGGCTTGAGATTCGGGCCAGCCGCGCGCGGCGAGACGTCGAACGCGTAGAGCCCTTCCCTGCGAGCGCATCAGCGCGCCCAGCAGCAGCGTCTTGCCGCCGGCGCCGGCGCAGAAGTCGACGACCATGTCGGTGCGCCTGGGCGCCACCAGGAAGCACGAGCAACTGGCTGCCTTCGTCCTGGACCTCGATCGCGCCGGAAGTGAACAGCGGATGCGATTGCAACGCAGGCTTGCCGGCGACGCGAAGACCCAGCGGCGAGTACGGTGTCGGCGACGGCGTCGATGCCGGTGCGCCGTGAGTCGCGGCTTGCGCCTCGTCGCGCGTGATCTTGCATCGGGTTGACGCGAAGATCGAGCGGCGCCGGCGCGAGCCACGACGCGCGCCAGCGCGTCGCGCTCGCCGCGGGCAGCGCCGTGCCGTGAGCGTGTCCCAGAGCCAGTCGGGCAGATCGGCGGCTTCGGCCGGCGAAAGCACGCGGCTTTGCGCGCCTTGAATTCGCGTCGCCCACGCCGCTTCGTGCGGTCGACAGCGCGCCTTCGAGCTCGCGCAGGCTCGCGCCCAGTTCGCGCACGGCGGCGGCGATGGCGAGCGCGCGCGGCGAACCGCTGCCGGCCTGCACGCCGGAGCGAGCGCCAGCCGGCGCAGCACCGCGAACACGCCGTCGGCGATGAACGCGCGATCGTGCTGCCCGAGTCCGCGATGGTGCGCGGAAGAAACCGCGCAGACGCGACTGTCGGCCGGCTCGTTGAGCGGCAGCACGGCGGCCAGCGCGTCGGTCGAGCGCGCGCGAGCTGGCTCGCGCGGACCGTCATTGCTGCGCGACGGTATCGTCGACGCGGATGCTGTCGAGCAGGGCCTTCGACGGTGCGCGCGCGCGTTGGACAGCCGCAGCTTGACCGGCGACATAGCGCAGCGACGGCGCGAGCCAGACTCTGCGCCTTGATCGTGCTGTCGGCGTCGACGCGCTTCCAGATCTCGGCGTCGACCTCGCCGAAGCGCAGCGTGATCTTTCGGTGCCGATGCGGCGGAAGCGTCACGTGATACGATCGCTGCGCGTGGTCGCGATGTTGAACTCGATCTGGTCCTGCGCCGGCGGCGCGAAATAGAACTGCCAGAGCACGACCAGCGGATCGAACGTCGGCAGCTCGAGCGGCGCCGGTCTGGTCGCCGTTCAGCTGGACCATGCCGGATTCCCAGTCGAAGCGTCGCCGCCTCGCGCCGGTCCGCTGATGCGCTCGACGCTGTAGCTCGTCGGCTGCAATCCGTCGGCGGTAATCGCGCCCTCGCTCTTCGCCCTCGCCTCGCCGGGAAACAGCAGCGCCGCCAGGCCGCGCGCCTCGCCGACGGTCGAGATGCGGTACTGACTGCCCGAGTGCTCGAGCCGGTAAACGGCGTCGCCGATCAGGAAACCGCGAGTGCCGAGGAACGCGCGCGATACGCAAGATCGATCCGCGGCGGCAATTCGCGCGGCGGCGCCAGCGACGGCGCGGCGGGGATCGCTTCCTCGAGCGGCGGCGGCGCGACAGGCTCGGGCTCGCGCACGGGCTCGGGCACCGGCGTCGCGGCTGCGACGACTTCGGGCGCGGGAGTCTCGACCGGAGCCGCCGGCGCGGCGCGAACGACGCGGCGATGCTTGGGCTTTACCGGCGCAGGCGTTTCGACCGGCGCCGGAGGCGGCGGCAGCTCGGTGATCGTCGCCAGCAGCGGCGGCGACTCTGTCGATCGCGGTCGGGCAGCCGAATCGTCGACTGCAGCAGCGCGATGTGCACCGCGAGCGACGCCAGCGCCGCCACCGCGAGGACGCGCCGAGCCGGGTCGCTGGTCGAAAGATGCAAAAATGCGATGCGCGAGGACATGTTAGTGGGAGCTTACCGGCTTTGGCCGGGCATTGCCGGTTGGACGGTCAGGACGGCGGGAGTTCGTCGCCTTGTCCGACGGCGCCTGCAGCACCGCCGGGTCGGCGATTTCGCCCCGGATGCGCACGCGCGAGCCCTCGATCGACAGCCGGTCCGAGCAGAACCAGCGCACCGCGGCCGACCAGCAGCCGGTGCTCGACCGCCAGCACGCGCGCGGCCAGCGGCAGCCTCGTCGTCGTCCTGTTGGACCGTCACCGCGGCTTGCGCGACGATCGGGCCGCAATCGACGTCGGAGGTGACGAAGTGCACGGTGCAGCCGTGGATGCGCACCCCGTCGGCCAGCGCCCGGCGGTGGGTGTGCGACGCCCGGATAAGCCGGCAGCAGCGAAGGGTGGATGTTGAGCAGCCGGCCCGCATAACGCGCGACGAACGCAGGCGAGCAGGATCCGCATGAAGCCCGCGAGCACGACCAGGTCGGGCGCTTTGCATCGATGGCTGCGGCAAGCGAGCGCTCGAACTCGACGCGGTCGGCGAAGGCGCGATGATCGACGACCGACGTCGCGACTCCGGCGGCAGCGGCGATCGCGAGCCCCGCCGCATCGGGCCGGTTGCTGATCACGATCCCGATCGCCGCGTCGATCTCGCCCGCTCGAGCCGCGTCGATCAGCGCGGCCATGTTGGAGCCGCGGCCGGAGATGAGTATCGCCAGACGCTTCATCCGGTCGCCCGCGCCGATAGCGACCACCGGATCCCGCCCGCGCGACAGGTTCACGCGACGACGGTTGCCCGGCGCATCGGCCGCGGCGCGCGCACGACGGTGCCGATCGCGTGCACCGTCTCGCCCGATGCGGAAAGTCGCGCGATCGCCGCGGCGGCTGCCTCGGGCGCGACGACCAGCACGAAGCCGATGCCGCAATTGAACACGCGGTACATCTCGGCGGCAGCGACGTTGCCTTGCCGCTGCAGCCAGTCGAAGATCGGCGGCCGCGGCCACGGTGCGGCGTCGATGCGCGCCGCGAGCTCGTCCGGGAACATCCGGTGCGTGTTCTCGCTCAAGCCGCCGCCGGTGATGTGCGCCATGCCCTTGACCTCGCACTCGGCGCAGCAGTGCCAGCACCGGCTTGACGTAGATGCGCGTCGGCTCGAGCAGCGTCGTCGCCGAGCGTGCGCTCGCCGGTGACGCCGGCGATCGTTTGCGCGAGGTCGGCGTGCCCGCGCTCGAGGATGCCGCGGATCAGCGAAAAGCCGTTCGAATGCGGTCCGCTGGACGCGAGCCCGAGCAGTACGTCGCCGGCAGCGATGCTGCGGCCGTCGATCGCGCGCGACTTTCTCGACGACGCCGACGGCGAATCCGGCGAGATCGTATTCGCCGGGAACGTACATGCCTTCGGCATGCTCGGCGGTCTCGCCGCCGATCAGCGCGCAGCCGGCCAGCTCGCAGCCTTGCGCGATGCCGCTTGATGACTTCGCTGGCGACGGCGACGTCGAGCGTTGTCGCAGACGAAGTAATCGAGGAAAGAACAGCGGCTCGGCGCCCTGGACCAGGATGTCGTTGACGCTCATCGCGACCAGGTCGATGCCGATCGTGTCGTGCCGGTTCAGCGCGAACGCGAGCTTGAGCTTGGTGCCGACGCCGTCGGTGCCGGCGACCAGCACCGGCTCGCGGTAGCGCTTCGGCAGCTCGATCAGCGCGCCGAAGCCGCCGATGCCGGCCAGCACCTCGGGGCGCAGCGTGCGCTTGGCGAACGGCTTGATCGCTCGACCAGCGCGGTCGCCGGCATCGATGTCGACGCCCGCGTCGCGATACGAAAGCGGACGGCCGGGGACGCTTTTGGGGGCGCTCAATGCGGTCTCGGCCGTCGCGGCGGTGTAGGAAGGCGAATTGGATTGAGTCGCGGCGTCGCGCCCTGTAAAGTGCGCGGGGAGATTTTACCGGAAATGACACTAGGGAGCCTGCCGCCCGAACATACGCCGTTGCCGGGCGGAGTCGTTCGCGGTCATGCGCAGCAGCGCCAGCAGCTGACTCTGCAGCACTACGGATGGATCATCGGCGTCGCGGTGATCGTGGCGCTGCTGCTGCACCTGCTGGGCGACATCCTCACACCGTTCCTGATCGGCGCGATCCTCGGCGTACATCGGCAATCCCGCCGTGAGCTGGGCCGAAACGCATCGCGTGCCGCGCACGATAGGGACCCTGCTGGTGGTCGCGCGTCACCGGCCTCGCGGTGTTCGGGCTGATCCTGGTGCTGACGCCGCTCGTGCACTCGGAGTTCTGCGCAGCTGGTGCGGCGGCTTCCCGACCTCGCTCGTGCTGCTGCAGACCAAGTTCGCGCCATGGCTCCAGCAGACGTTCGGGATAGAACTGCAACTCGATATGGACTCGATCAAGGGCGATGGTCGCCGACAACCTGGCGAGAGCGCAGGCGCTGACGCCGAAGGTGCTGTCGAGCGTCAAGGCCGGAGGCACGCTGATCCTCGCCATCCTGATCAATTTGGCGCTGATCCCGGTGGTGATGTTCTATCTGCTTCGCGACTGGAACATCATCCTCGCGCGGTTCGAGGAGCTGACGCCGCGGCGCTGGCTGGCCACGCTGCGCGACGGTGGCCGTCGAAGTCGACGACGTGCTCGCCGAGTTCCTGCGCGGCCAGGCGTCGGTGATGGTCGTGCTGGCAATCTACTACGTGATCGCGCTCTGGATCGCCGGTCTGCAGTTCTGCGTTGCCGATCGGTCTCCTCACCGGCCTGCTGGTATTCGTGCCCTACGTCGGCTTCGGTCTGGGCCTGGTTCTCGGCGTGCTGGCGGCATTGCTGCAGTGGCATGGCTTGCCGGGCTTTGTCGCCGTGCTGGTCGTCTACGGCGTCGGACAGCTGCTGGAGGGCTACGTGCTGGTGCCCTGGCTGGTCGGCGACCGGATCGGATTGCATCCGGTGGCCGTCATTTTCGCGTTGCTGGCTTTCGGCGAGGTGTTCGGTTTCGCCGGCGTGCTGCTCGCGCTTGCCGGCGAGCGCGGTGCTGCTGGTCGCTCTGCGTCATCTGCGCAAAGCGTACAACGAGTCTGCGCTCTACCGGTAGTGTTCCTGGGCGGCCCGAGTACGGCGCCGTCCGCGAACGGACCGCGCCTTCATTGACTGACGCGACAAGCGCGAAAAAGCCGACGATGGAACAGCTGATCTTCGAGCTCGCGCCGGCCGAGCCGCCGCGTCTTTCGAACTTCCTTTCGGGACGAAACGCGGAGCTGGTCGCTTTGCTGCCGCGATTCGTCGCCGGAGACGTCGGTGAGACCGGCTTGCTGCTCTGGGGCGCGGCGGGTGCGGGGAAGACGCATCTGCTGCTCGCGGCGATCGCATCGGCGCAGCAGCAGGGCATCGCCGCGCGTTGGGTCGCCGATCCGGGCGAGCTTGCCTCGACGACCGACGAGCGCCGTCGCGCTGGTCGTCATCGATCGCGTCGACACGGCGGACGCCGACGCCGCGGCGGCGATCTTCACGCTGTACAACGCGCAGAAACAGCGCGGCGGCCGGTTGATCGCCGCCAGCCGCACGCCGCTGGCGGCACTGCCGCTGCGCGAGGACCTGCGCACGCGGCTCGGCTGGGGGCTGGTTTGACGAAGTGCTGCCCTTGTCCGACGAAGACAAGCCGGCGGCGATGGTCGCATTCGCCGATCAGCGCGGGTTTCACCTGTCGGCTGACGTGATCGATTATCTGCTTCACCACGGCCGGCGCGACCTGCCCTCGCTGCTCGCCACGCTCGCCGCGCTCGACCGGGCGTCGCTGGCGAGCAAGCGCACGATCACCGTGCCGCTGCTGAAGTCGTGGCTGAAGCGGGCGGATGCATGAGCGGCGGCGCGGAGCCGCCGGTCGAGCGTCTGACGCTGTTCGATCTCGACAACACGCTGCTCGGCGGCGATAGCGACTACGGCTGGGCGCAGTTTTTGATCGAGCAGGGCGCGGTCGATGCCGAAGACTACGAGCGCAGAAATGGCGAGTTCTTTGCCGACTACAAGGCGGGACGGCTGGATATCCACGCGTTTCTCGAGTTCCAGCTGCGACCCGCTGGCCGACAACGACCCGGCCGCGCTGTTCGCCTGGCGCGACCGCTTCATCGCCGAAAAAATCCTGCCGATGCTGCTGCCTGCCGGCCGGAGGATCGTCGACGAGCGGCTCGCCGCCGGCGATCTCGTCGCGGTCGTGACGGCGACCAACAGCTTTATCACGCGACCGATCGCGGCGCTCTACGGAGTCCGCCATCTGGTCGCCACCGAGCCCGAAGGTCATCGCCGGCCGCTTTACCGGGCGGCCGAGCGGCGAGCCCTGCTTCCAGGCGGGCAAGTCTCGCCTGCCTGGATACCTGGCTCGCCGGCTTGAACCGGAGGCTTTCGGATTTCGCCGAATCCTGGTTCTACAGCGATTCGCATAACGACCTGCCGCTGTTGCTGGCCGTGACCCATCCGGTCGCGATCGATCCGGACCCGGTGCTGGCCGCCGAAGCGCTGTCCCGCGGCTGGCCGATTACCAGCTGGCGATGAACCCTATCCGGCCGATAGTGCCGTTCTGTCAACCGTTTATGGCGGGGTAGCGTTAATGGCGGCGACACGGTTTCGAGTGTCGACCAACCCACCCATAAGACTGAGGACAGACTCCACTGAACAAGCTGTTGACCGCGCTGCTCGCCGGCGCCTTTGCCGTATCGCTGACCGCCGCCGCGCAAACCCCGGCTCCGGCGCCAGCACCCGCACCTGCCGCCGCGCCGGCCAAAGGCCGACGCGGCCAAGGCTGAAGCGGTCAAGGACGCCGCCCAAGCAGGATGAAGCAGCGGCGAAGAAGGCGGACAAGGAAGCCAAGAAGCAAGCGCGAAGAAGGCGAAGAAAGAAGCCAAGAAGGCCAAGAAGGAATCGGACAAGGCGGCGGCGGCAAAGAAGGATGCTGCGGCCAAGTCCGACAAGGCGGCGATGGCGCCGGCACGCACCCGCCGCCCCGGTTGCCTCCCGCTGCGACCACTGCACCGGCTGCTGCCCGGCCAAGAAGTAGATCGAGACAATACCGTTGGAAGGCCCGGTTTCAAGCGAGGACCGGGCCTTTGTTTTCGTAGTTGGTAAAATAGCTTATAATCATAGGGTTAATGGATTGGCGTCTGCTTCGATGGACAGCAAGCATCGTATCGTCGTCGGATTGTCGGGCGGCGTCGACTCGTCGGTCGCGGCGTGGCTGCTCGAAGCGCGCAGGGCCACGAGGTCGTCGGCGTCTTCATGAAGAACTGGGAGGACGACGACACGACGAGCTACTGCACGTCGCGCGAGGACCTGGTCGACGCGGCCTCGGTCGCCGACGTGATCGGCATCGAGCTCGAAGCGGTCAACTTCGCGGCCGAATACCGCGAGCGCGTTTTCGCGCAGTTCCTGCGCGAGTACCGCGCCGGGCGCACGCCCAATCCCGACGTGCTGTGCAACAGCGAGATCAAGTTCCAGCGCGTTCCTCGACCACGCGCATGCGCGCTGGGCGCCGAGCGCATCGCCACCGGGCACTACGCGCGCGCTCGAGCGCGCGACGCGACGGCGTCGAGCTGCTGCAAGGCGGCCGACGCGGCAAGGATCAGAGCTACTTCCTGCATCGGCTGACGCAGGCGCAGCTGGCGCGGACGATGTTTCCGGTCGGCGATCTCGCCAAGCGCGACGTGCGCGCGATCGCGCGCGAGCAGGGCATACCGACGCACGCCAAGAAGGATTCGACCGGCATCTGCTTCATCGGCGAGCGGCCGTTTCGCGAGTTCCTCGCGCGCTACCTGCCGACGCGAGCCCGGACCGATCGAGACGCCGGACGGGCGAGCGCAGTCGGGCGAGCACCAGGGTCTCGCGTACTACACGCTCGGCCAGCGGCAGGGCCTGGGCGTCGGCGGCACGCGCGGTGGCAGGACGCGCGCCCTGGTTCGTCGCCGGCAAGGACCTGCGCGCGCAACGCGCTGATCGTCGTGCAGGGCCACGACCATCCGCGGCTTTACGCCGACGCTGTCGAGACGCGGAACGACTGCACTGATCGCCGGCGCGCCGCGCCGAGCGGCGCGGCGCTTCGCTGCCAAGACGCGCTACCGGATGGCGGACGCACGCGTGCACGCTCGAGCCGCGTCGCCGCAGGACGCTGGCGCGTACGCTTCGACGCGCCGCAGTGGGCGCCGACGCCCGGGCAGTATCTGGTGCTCTACGATGGCGACGTGCCTGGGCGGGGCGGTGATCGAATCGGCAGGCGTGCGCGAGGTCGCGCCCGCGCTCGCCGCAGCGGGCTGACCGTCACCAAGGCACCGCGCGAACGGCGGTTTCCGCGCCTGCGCCCTCGAGAGGCGCTCAATCGTCGGTGCAACAAGTTGTTACCAAGAAAATCGCCCGCACACGTTATCTCCTTGGTTCGCCGAGCGTTAATGATCGGGGCAACGCGCCGATATTCGATTCGACGCCGCGCCGCCGCAGGGAACAGGCAGGCGATCCCGGTGTTAGCCGAGCTCAGCGATGCTTCAAACGTATTCGTGAGGTGTCGATGCTGCAATTCGATCCGGTCTCCGGCGCCGGCGAGAGTGGCGTTGCGCGAGCATCGCGCCGCCGGCGTGCGTGGCCACGCGCATCCCGCGCTCGATCGTCTGTTCGCGTTCGCACTGGTGCTTTTGCTTGCGCTGCTGATGCCGGCGCACTCGCAGGCGCAATCGTCGGGCGTGTGCCGCCCGACCTCGAAGCGCAATCAGCCGAATACCTTCCCGCAGGATCAGCCCGATGCGCTGCTGGCGCCGATCGCGCTGTATCCAGACGATTTGCTCGCGCAGGTGCTGATGGCGTCGACCTACCCGCTGGAAGTGGTCGAAGCGGCGCGCTTCGTCCAGCAGAATCCGGCGCTGTCCGGCGCCGCGCTCTGACGATGCGGTTCGAACCAGGCGCTGGGATCCCAGCGTGAAATCGCTGACGGCGTTTCCGCAGGTGCTGGCGATGATGAGCGATCGGCTCGAATGGACGCAGCAGCTCGGCGACGCCGTTCTTGCCAACCGACAACAGGTGATGGACACCGGTGCAGGCGCTGCGCGCCCGGGCCGAAGCGGTCGGCACGCTGCAGGACACCGATCAGCAGCATGTTTGCACGTCGGACCAGGCGATCGTCATCGAGCCGGCGCAATTCGATTACGTCTACGTGCCGGTCTACGATCCGTTGGTCGCCATGCGGGCCGTGGTGGGTCGCGTCGTATCAGCCGTATTTCTGGTATCCGCCGGCGTTCTCGGCTATCCGGTGCACTGGCACGGCGTGGGGATCGTCTGGGGCAGACCTGCGTCGGGTCGACCGAAACCATTGGGGCTGGGCTCGTCCCGAATGGCGGGCGGCAGGATCGACGTGACGATCGGCCGCAACGAATTTTTCAACCGCCCGACAATACCGCAACTACCGCGGCAGCGTTTCGCGGCAGCACGCGCCCGAACACCGGCGTGGCGTCGCTTATGGAAGTGCGCAGGTGAACGATCGCTTCGTCAACGCCGAACGGCGCTTATCGACGCGCGGCGCGAATCGCGAGCCGGCGTGCCGTCCGCCGCGCCTGGCCGGCAAGCGACCGCGCCGCAGACCGCCTCCCGGCTATCGGCAGGCGCTCTTCCGATTCTGCGTGCGACGCCGCAGACGGCGCCCGGTTACCGCCAGGCATCTCCGGATTCACCCGGCACGTCGCAAAAGCGCTCCCGGTTACCGGCAGGCGCCGCCGGATCAGCGCGCTGCGCCTGCGTTGCGTCAGGCGCCCACCGCCGCTGCGCCGGCTGATGCCCCAGGTCCAAGCGCAACCGAGGATCGCACCGCCGCCGTCGATGCCGCGCACTGTTGTCGCGACGCCGCAAGCGGCGCCCGCGCTGCCGCCATCGATGCCCCAGATGATCGTCACCACGCCGCAAGCCGCGCCCGCGCCGCCACCGGCGTATGCGCGCCGGCTCCGGCCCAGGCGGGCCGAGTCGTCCGTCAGGGATCAGCACCCGCGCCGGCCGACGCCGGGGATACCGGACCGTCGCGGCGCTGATTGCAAGCTTCGCCGCGCGCCCGGCCTGCCCAGATTTCCGCGCGTCGGCGGCTGGAGCGCCAGAACGGGATATCGTCGTCCAGGTCGTCGACGTTTTTCTTGGCCGGCGCCGAGCCCGCCGGTTTGCCGCCGACCGCCGCCTGCGCCAGTCGTTCGCGCTGCCCGGCGGCGGCTCGCCACCGCCGCCGCCACCACCGCCGCCACCGGCGCGGCTACCCAGCATCTGCATGCGGTCGGCGATGATTTCGGTGGTGTACTTGTCCTGGCCTTCCTTGTCCTGCCACTTGCGCGTCTGCAGTCGGCCCTCCACATACACCTGGCTGCCCTTCTTCAGGTATTCGCCGGCGATCTCGGCGAGCTTGCCGAAGAACGCGACGCGGTGCCATTCGGTGCGCTCCTGCTTTTCGCCGGCCTTGTCCTTCCAGCTGTCGGTCGTCGCGATCGACACGTTGGTCACGGCTTCGCCGCCGGTCGTGTAGCGCGTTTCCGGATCGCGGCCCAGATTGCCGACCAGAATCACCTTGTTCACTGATGCCATCGAGCTTCTCCCATGCGTAATGCGCTTGTTCGATGCTACGCCCGCGCTGCGAGCGATGGACTCGGCATTTCGCATCGTCCGGATGGCCGGTTAAAGCCGATGCGGGCCGATGCGATCGAACGAGCGCTGTCGGGCGCGGTCTGATGCCGGCGGCTTGTCGGCATCGAACCGAGCGTGCGAAAAGGAGTATATTAGCAGGTTGCCTCAACGCCTTTCGGCACCGTAACGCAACACCATGGACTACATCCGAATCCGCGGCGCACGCACGCACAATCTGAAGAACATCAACCTCGATCTGCCGCGCCACCGGCTGATCGTCATCACCGGCCTGTCGGGTTCGGGCAAAAGCTCGCTCGCGTTCGACACGCTCTACGCCGAAGGCCAGCGGCGCTACGTCGAGTCGCTGTCGGCGTACGCGCGGCAATTCCTGCAGCTGATGGAAAAGCCCGACGTCGATCTGATCGAGGGTCTGTCGCCGGCGATCTCGATCGAGCAGAAGGCGACGTCGCACAACCCGCGATCGACGGTCGGCACCGTCACCGAAATCCACGACTACCTGCGGCTGCTCTACGCGCGCGTCGGCGAGCCGTACTGTCCCGAACCATCCGGAGCAGAAGCTCGCTGCGATGACGATCTCGCAGATGGTCGACGCGGTGCTGACGCTTGCCGGAGGAAACCGAAGCTGATGATCCTCGCGCCGGCGGTGGTCAACCGCAAGGGCGAGCAGGTCGAGCTTTTCGTCGAGCTGCGCGCCAAGGGCTTCGTGCGCGTGCGCGTCGACGGCAAGGTGTACGAGATCGACGCCGTCCCGAAGCTGACCAAGAACACCAAGCACACGGTCGAAGTCGTCGTCGACCGGTCTGCGCGTGCGCCCGGATCTCAAGCAGCGGCTCGCCGAATCGTTCGAGACCGCACTGCGCAACGGCGACGGCCGCGCGATCGCGGTCGAGATGGACACCAGACGTCGAGCATCTGTATTCGGCCAAGTTCGCCTGCCCGATCTGCAACTATTCGCTGGCAGAGCTCGAGCCGCGCCTGTTCTCGTTCAACAATCCGATGGGCGCGTGCCCGCGCTGCGACGGCCTGGGCTCGATCAGCTTCTTCGATCCCAAGCGCGTGGTCGCGTTTCCGCAGCTTTCGCTCGCCTCGGGCGCGATCAAGGGCTGGGACCGCCGCAACCAGTTCTACTTCCAGATGCTGCAAAGCCTCGCGCAAGCATTACGGCTTTCGATCTCGAGCAAGCCGTTCGACAAGCTGCCCGGAGCGCGTGCAGCAGATGATCCTGTACGGCAGCGACAAGGAAAAGATCGCGTTCACAGTATCTGTCCGATCGCGGCAAGCCGATGGTGCGCGAGCACGCGTTCGAGGGCATCATCCCGAACCTCGAGCGCCGTTATCGCGAGACCGATTCGATCATGGTCCGCGAGGAGCTCGCCAAATATCTGAATTCGAAGCCCTGTCCCGAGTGCGACGGCACGCGGCTGCGGCGCGAGGCGCGGCACGTCAAGGTCGGCCCACCGGGCGACGAGCGCGCGATCTACGAGATCAGCAACCGTCCGCTCAAGGAAGCCGGCGAGTTCTTTCGCAAGCTGAAGCTCGAAGGACAGCGCCAGGCGATCGCCGACAAGATCGTCAAGGAGATCGTCAGCCGGCTGCAGTTCCTGAACAACGTCGGGCTCGATTACCTCGTCGCTCGATCGCTCGGCCGAGACGCTCTCCGGCGGCGAGGCGCAGCGCATCCGGCTCGCCTCGCAGATCGGCTCGGGACTGACCGGCGTGATGTACGTGCTCGACGAGCCGTCGATCGGCCTGCACCAGCGCGACAACGACCGGCTGCTGACGACCTCGAAGCACCTGCGCGACCTGGGCAACAGCGTGATCGTCGTCGAGCACGACACCGACGCGATCCTGTCGCGCCGATCACGTCGTCGACATGGGTCCGGGGGCCGGCAGAGCACGGCGGACAGATCGTCGCGCAGGGAACGCCCGAAGAGATCCGCCGCGCGCCGCACTCGCTGACCGGACAGTATCTGGCCGGGCACCGGCAGATTCCGATTCCGGCGCACCGCCACAGGCGCGATCCGCAAGCGCGTGCTGACGATCACCGGCGCGACGGGCAACAACCTGCAAGGACATCACGCTCGAACTTGCCGGTCGGCGTGTTCGTCTGCGTGACCGGCGTGTCGGGCTCGGGCAAGTCGACGCTGATCAACGATACGCTCTACCACGCGGTGGCGCGGCACCTGTACGGCAGCACGGCCGAGCCCGCGCCGTACGCGGAGATGCACGGCCTCGAGCATTACGACAAGGTGATCAGCGTCGACCAGAGTCCGATCGGCCGCACGCCGCGGTCGAATCCGGCGACCTACACCGGACTGTTCACGCCGATCCGCGAGCTGTTCGCGCAGGTCAAGGAGGCGCGCGAGCGCGGCTACGGGCCCGGACGCTTCTCGTTCAACGTCAAGGGCGGCCGCTGCGAGGCTTGCCAGGGCGACGGGCTGATCAAGGTCGAGATGCACTTCCTGCCCGACGTCTACGTGTCCGTGCGACGTCTGCCACGGCCAGCGCTACAACCGCGAGACGCTGGAGATCCAGTACAAGGGCAGGAACATCCACGACGTGCTGTCGATGACCGTCGAGCAGGCGCACGCGTTCTTCGAGCCGGTGCCGGTGGTCGCGCGCAAGCTGCGACGCTTGCTCGACGTGGGCCTGGGCTACATCACGCTCGGACAGTCGGCGACGACGCTGTCGGGCGGCGAGGCGCAGCGCGTCAAGCTCGCGCTCGAGCTGTCGAAGCGCGACACCGGGCGTACGCTGTACATCCTCGACGAGCCGACGACCGGCCTGCACTTCCACGACATCGAGATGCTGCTGACGGTGCTGCATCGCTTGCGCGACCACGGCAACACCGTCGTCGTGATCGAGCACAATCTCGACGTCATCAAGACCGCCGACTGGGTGATCGACCTCGGGCCCGGAAGGCGGCGCCGGCGGCGGGACGCATCATTGCCGAAGGTACGCCGGAACAGGTGGGAAACACGCCGAACAGCTATACCGGGCGCCTACCCGAAGCCGGTGCTCGAACGCCATGCCGGGCAGCCGGCTGGGCGCGCGTGGCGAGACGGCGCGCAACGGACGGGGCAAAAAGGCTGCGGCTGATCTGGCTGGGGTAGGACGCCGCAGGGCGGGAGCAGGGGCCCGCGCGAAGCGTGGGGATGCGACCCCGGAGGCGGAGGTGGCCAGCGACGGCGAGGTGCCAAAAGGTTCGGCGTGCCCGTGCGGAAGCTGACGCGAGTGCTTGTGAAGGAGGAGCGATGGAACCGGTCTGGAAGAAGCTGCTGCAATAGTCGCCGTCGCGGGCATGGCCGGCGCCGTACGGCGTGGGCATCGCTGCCGACCCATCGCGCTGGAGCTATTCGGGTGCCACCGGCCCGGCGAAGTGGGCGCAAGCTGGAGAAGGATTTCGCCGCCGTGCGAGCAGGGCAAGACGCAATCGCCGATCGACATCCCGGACGCCGAGGCCCGGAAAGGCGACTTGGCCGCCGCTGTTGTTCGACTACAGGCCCTCGCCGCTGCGGATCATCGACAACGGACACACGATCCAGGTCAACTGCGCGCCCGGCAGCCACCGGTCTCGGTCGGCGGGCACGCGCGCTACGAGCTGGTCGAATTCCACTTCCACAAGCCGAGCGAGGAAAAGATCAGCGAGGGCCACGACATGGAGCGCCGGCTCGTCACCGGGGCAAGAACGGCAAGCTCGCCGTCGTCGCCGTGCTGCTCGACGAGGGCAAGGAGAGCGCCTTGATCAAGACGCTGTGGGCAACCTGCCGCAGGCCAAGGACAAGGAGAGCGTCGTCGACGCGCCGTGAAGATCAACGTCTCCTCCGAGCCTTATTCCTCGCGACAAAGGCTATTACACGTTCGCGGGCTCGCTGACGACCCCGCCGTGCAGCGAGGACGTCAAGTGGTTCGTGCTGAAGACGCCGACGCAGATCTCGGCCGACGAGATCGCCCGCTTCGCCACGAAGTCCTATCCGATGAATGCCCGTCCGGTGCAGGAGCTCAACGCGCGGACATCCAGGCCACGCGTAGCGCACGCGCACGCGTCTGGCCAAGAAAAGCGCGGCGCCGACTCGAAGTCGGGCCGCGCTTTGTTCCACGCGCTAAGCTGTTCGCTGTCGCGACTCGCAATTCCCGTCGATCCCCGCTGCGCGGGGGCCCCTCGCCGGTGCTCTCAAGGCGGACTACTGAATCGTGATCTGCTTCGCTGTTGGTCTTGGCGAGCTTCGGCAGCGTCAGTTGCAGCACGCCGTCGACATGCTTCGCCTGGGCGCGCGTTCGCGTCGACCGCTTCCGGCAGCCGGATCGCGCGCGTGGCCTTGCCGAAGCTACGCTCACGCCACAGCGCTCTTGCCGTTGGCTTCCAGCTCTTCCGTGAACTCGACGCCGATCGAAACGTCGCGGTCTTCGACCTTCACTTCGATCTTGTCCTTCGCTACGCCCGGCACCGCGGCCTTGACGATGTAGGCTTCCGGCGTTTCGATCACGTCCAGCGTCGATCGCTGCCGCCGCTGGCCGCGTTCGCTGCCGTTGACCGGCGCGAAGAACGCCCGAACGCCGATCCGAACACGCGATCCAGCGGATCCGAAATAGCCCGAATCAAACTGGTCATTTGTCTCTCCATTGGTTTTCCGCGGCGACAAGGAAAAGCCTTTGAGCCGCGCACGACCGGTACATGGCGGCCCCCGGCCGAATTCAAGGTGTCGGGTGCGTCCGGCGACCGGAGGGTCGGTTCGACGGCCGGGCGGTCCCCCGCGCAGCGACCGGCGGCGCGTGCGCGCTGAC
>ERZ1370068.646-contig-10590_pt1 | contig 27817 bp, 40 predicted proteins | sample MGYA00561227_ERZ1370068 | MGnify/ENA primary metagenome ERZ1370068 (study PRJEB38410, sample SAMEA6850437) | metagenome | study: Metagenomic assessment of the ecological functions of the soil: analysis of the soil microbiota associated with the...
GTCCAATTGTTCCAGACTCAAGATCCATGTCTCGTTGCTCCTGCTCTCTCCTCGCCACGCTCATGTTTAACGCCGGATTGGGCGTGAAGACATCGCACTTAAAATCTCTCATGCAAAAAGGCAGGGTGATCTTGGCCGGACTCGCGGCCAATCTGGTCATCCCCATGCTCTATATTTTTGGGGTCACCCTGGTCATGCGTCTGTGGTATGAACCGGACGAAGCGCAGCATATCCTTGATCGGCCTGGCGTTGGTCGCCGCCATGCCGATTGCCGGCGCGTCAACCGCCTGGGCGCAGAACTCCAACGGAAACTTGGCACTGAGCTTGGGATTGGTCCTCTCCTCAACCGTACTGAGCCCGCATCATTACCCCAGTGGCGCTGCAGGTGTTCGGGGAGATGGCATCGGAGGAGTATGAAACGGTGCTGCAGAGACCTCGCCGCCTACGGATCGGGAGCGTTCTTGGGCCTCTGGATCGTACTGCCATCAATGCTGGGCCTTGGTGTACGATTCGCTGTTCCTGAAGCCCGGCTCACGGCCGTCATGCCATTCATCAAACTCATTAATTCCATCGTGTTATTGCTGTTGAACTATCTCGAATGGAGCGGTCTCCCTTCCCCAGGCGGTGGCGGATCGCGATTTCGACTTTTGGCGGTGACGTTGGGAATTACCACAGGTCTCTGCGTCACGGCCTTTGCCTCCGGCTATGGGCTCAGCCGTCTGTTTAAGGTAGACCAGGCTGACCGTGTCTCGCTCATGTACGGACTGGGGATGAATAACAACGGGACTGGGCTGGTACTGGCCTCTCTCGCGCTCGCTTCTACCCGCGAGTCATGGTCCCGATCATCTTTTACAACTTGGTCCAGCATCTGGTGGCCGGAAGTGTGCATGAAGTGACAGGCCGGAACGTAGCTGTTCAAAAGTCTGGCGGGTGCATAAATCGAACAAGAGATGTTCAATGTCCTCTGCGCACAGGGTTCAAAAACCTCTCTCGAACTCAAGACTCGATAGGTCGATTTTTTTAGCGACTTTGACGTATCCCCTTTCGCCCGTTCCAAAAACAAATGAATTTGGCATTGCGAGATCTGTATTATGCAAGTCACCCAAGAGCAGCATGGCCAGCAGGATGACGAGGCTCCTGTGACCACTGGCGGTGCAAGAGTTGGGAGGGAGAGATCATGACAACGAAACCCGCCTTTGTCCGAATGGTGCGGTGATATGGTGAGCGTGCTATTGGGGATGTCAGGGATGCACTTCCCTGGAACCTCTTCCTAGTTCCTCCAAGTATTGGGAAGCCAAGGAGGTGATTCGGTACGGTCGGTGATCACGGATTACAGCGCCTGTAAGATGTGGTCCACCGTGAAGTATGCAGAATCTGGAGAAAAGAGAGGAAATCATCACAGACAATTTGGGCTACTGGATCCACGTCCCTCTTCTGAAAGAGTGCATGGAGCATAAGGGCTACAAGTACGTCGGTCCGGAGGCCGGAAGCCAGTTACATCCTCAGTAATCACGGTCGCGAGTGAGCCAGCCGACACACGTCTGACGGGAGATCTACCTTCCAAAATGCCACATCAGCCCCACCACAAAATTTTGGGAGTCGTAATTTCCTTGGATCCCGTTAAACCTGATCTCCGTGTTGTTGTACTTTGAATTCGCCAAAGAACGCCCATTCCGGTGTCAACACATACCGAGCGCCTGGCGACGAACTGAAAACCCAGGGATTAATTTGGGTGTTCGACAGTCCACCCTCTGGAGCCGGTCGCAAAACAATCCGCGTATCCCGGATGCCGCCATAGGGTTGGAAAGACCTCGCTCGCGGACGGCGAGCGGATGATCAGATTGACAGCCCAGACACTAAGCCGAAGGGAACTGGGCCCGATGCTATCGGCAAACACTCTGCCTGATGCCGTCCCCTCCCACAATCGTCTCGTTGCTTCACGTCTGGTTTCGTGGGTGTACAGATTCGTTTCTATTCCGCAGCCAAGTGACGCGACTCAAAAGAATATAGCTTACCCTTTTGCACCCTCAAGGAGACCAGACTTGAGTGCGAGATCATTGATGTGGGCGTTGGTGACGCCGCCTCCCAGGGTCGGATCGGAGACAGTGGTATTCGAGAGCCCGCCCGGAGCGGAAACGCCTCCATACCCGCCGACATACCACCCGCCTGCGCCGTGGTTGTGAGAAGGCCACTTACCGTGACAGTCCACGCGAGAAGCAGTCCACCAGTGTTCCAAAACCTTGCGGAGCCAAAACGGATTGTTTTCATGGTGCCCCTTCTGCGGGCTGACCTCCAATCCGCAGGTCTTGTACGCTTAGAGTAGCGTGAGCTCTGTTCCTAGATCAAGAATCGGAAGGCGTATCCATGCTCGGTTTTCTATGCGTTGAGTGGCTCAATTGAGTAGGCTTGCGCTGTCACCAGGATCAAAATCAGTTGTTTTTGACCCTTTCAACAGCCAGCATCGTGAGCCTCAACTGAATCCAAGGGATAACGGCTAGCTCTTCATAACCTTTTTGACGCCTGTTTGACGCCTGCAACCACATCGGTCCTGCCAATCAAAGGCCCTACCACTCGTTGACCCTAGTTGGATTAACGCCAAAGAAGGTGAGAGTTCGGAGGTTCGAGTCAAGCACGGAACCCAACCAGCGCTGTCCAGGCCTAACACTAAGACCTGAACCGGTTTAAAGTTGGGCAGGTGAGGCGCTTGACTTCTCCTACGATCAAGTGTTGGCTATCGGGTATGAGAATCTCACCCTCAGGAAGGAGCGAGCTACGCAGGATGCCGACGGCTCGATCTTTCGCCCTTCCGGTATACCCTTGATACTGGGCGTCTTGGCGCTGGCAGTGGTGAGCGTCTCTTCTTGCGGGAAAAAGAAACCGACCGCCTTCTTGCCTCCAACGCCGCCGAACTTCACCGAGGCGCTTCGGTATGCCCAGCGGGCCGCGCTCGCGTATGAACAGGACGCAACCATTCAGAAGCAGAGTGGCGCGGGGTGCGCATCAGCATCAGTTCTCCCCTGTCGTCCGGAATAAAGGCCTATGTGGAGCTGGATGATGCCAAGCGTGTGCAGTGGATCGTGGTTCGCGGCACCTCAAGCCCGATCAACATACGATTGGATGTGGATTACAACAAGGTCGTGGACCCCGATTGCAGATCCCGCTCCATAAGGGGATTTGCGGACGCGGCGCTTCAGGTGTGCCAGTTCGCGAAGCCGCTTCTGAAAACGGACTATGAAACCGAGTCACTGGACATAGTTTCGGCGGGGCCGCCGCAGTCATCGTCCTCATGTTGCTGAAGGGAGGATGGATTCAAGCTCAGACAGGCGATGACCTTCGGCCAACCGAAAGTCACGAACGGCGACGGGGCCCGGAAATATCGCACGCTGCCGTTGCTCCGCTTTGCTGAACGACAAAGACCCCGTGCCCCTGCTGCCGCCCATCGAGTTGTTTGCAGTGTTAGACGAAGGTCCGTATCAACACTTCGGCCCGGAGGTCGTGCTGGAGGACGGTTCGAACTACCGCTTTTATCACAGAATCATCAGGCTGAACGCCTGTCGGTGTTTTTCGTTCTGGAATAACCTGAAGAACCTCAGTATTCAGGATGTGCCTGGAGCATTTCATCTCCACGTATCTTCACACGCATCCGGCAGAAGCCTCGGCGTGCTCCTCCGGGTTCTACCTCGCTTTTATGGGACACCTGGTTATACGGCTGCTGATGGGCCAGGGGAGAGGTGTCATGGCTGGGCTTCCCCTGATTTTGTGGACACCTTCCGTGCATAATCAGCGAAGGGAGGTGCCGCATGGGCCAGCAGCGACGGAGTTTCACGCCAGAGTTTAAGCAGGACGCCGTGGACTCTGTGCCGGCGCAGTGGGAAGAAGAGTGAAGCGTGTCAGGTGGCGCGGGAGGTGGGCTTGGAGTCAACAAAAATGAGCACAATCTTCGTACCACCATGGTGCATGTCTCCTGGAGCACGGCGTGTATGAGTCGAAGCAGGGTAGCTCCTCGTCCTAGACCCTGCTCTTCTTACTGGAGCAACTCAATCCATCGTCCCACAATGCCCTCTTTAGTCGGCCACACCACCACCGCGCGTCGACTGCCATTGCTCGCACTCTACCGCGTCCACGACATGACTAAAGAACCAGTGAGAAGTATTCGCTCTCCCCAACGCCACGGGCGGGGACCACACATTTCCGGAAAAGTTGAGGGGTAGTAGATAGGGCCAGCGCCCACTGCCACAGCGTGAAAGCGATCGTTACCCGAGGATGCGATGCTGCATTTCATGATGTTCGAGAATGGCGAGTGGAATCGAGTCACTTAACTCCTTATCGCGAACCAAGTAACTTTTGGGGCGCCTTGTGTATAATCTCGATACCCTCGGGGTCTGAGTCTCTCTTAACGACGGAGCGCTGCGCCTGAGCCAGAATCAACGCGCGATACTGACAGCCGGAAACATCCAATTGGGCCTGCTGTGTAGCTGAGTGCTTGTCCTGGTGGTATCGCTAGTAGCTGGCGGCGATCGCGTAGAGGAGATGTCACCTCCGAACTGGCCCGGCGGAGTAACCGAGCGATCCTGTTCATATGACAAACTTCGCGTGGCTTATTTCTCCAACTTCCATAAAAACCATAGATCGCGACTGCTCGTACGCAACGTGAATGGCCCCTTGGCCATCGGCAGCCAAATGCCCAAAAATCCGTGTCGAGACTGCTCTCCGGCTCAAGCACGCATCCATGCGTCGATAGGTCGGCGCCATTTCTGGCACGATCATGAGCTTGTCCGCTTGCGTGTGCCAGGGCCAGATGAGTCCAAGCGGGGGATACCCTCCAGCAACTGCAAACCAGTCCCATCGTCCTGGTGTGCCGACCTCCTCCCCCTCCGATCAAGAATGCCCAGGTCAAATCTCGGGCGCCCGGCAACGAAGCTAGGCCGCCATCTGGATCGTAAGGCCTGCCTCTTTCCAAGGTGGTGCGTTCAACCGCCACCCAGCTTCCTTCTTGCTTAATCATATGCTCATTGCCGATCAGGACATGGAGCCGCCCGGATCGGTCAAAGGCGGCATCCAGGTTCCGAGGAGTGTCGACGGCGGATTTGATTAGCTCGCGCTCGATGACACCATCAGGACCGAGAACAACGTGATGGACCTCGTTGATTTGTTTGGAGGAAATGAAAATGTGAGCCAGGCCCGTGTTGTCAACAAGGGCCTTCACCTTCTCCAGACCCGTCGGCATCTTGAGTAAGACATGAAGAGGGCCAGCATGAATGAATGGCGTGATTTGAGTGGTCACGTCCTCTGTCGGAAGAATCGGAACTGTCTTGATGCACCCAGAAAACAGAGAGATGCGATCAAGACAAACCGGCCATATGTGGGGAATCGGCCATTCGCGCTACGGTCTTTCGGCTGCAGTGGTGGTGCCCATCGTTTCCATAATACTCGCCTCAAGTCGCGGAGCCTTAGGCTGCATAATCTCTCTCGACAGGCTAGGCCGATAAATGCGGATGCCGTTCAATGGCTTCTCACCGATCTCGCCGGTGCAGTACCACAGGGAAGCGTGTCGCCAGGATGATGAGAGACAAATATACATACCATCTCTTAAATTCAATGGAGAGGAAAGGGCCAAAATCTCTGTGAAGAGCTAGCGGCTATCCACCGGATTACATTGACGAACAAAACTGGCAATCGAACGGGCCACAAACAACTGATTTCGATAAGGCCTGGAGGGGCCTTAGCACCGTACGGTCTTGGTTCCATTTCTCGCCAGGCCGCACCCGGCCTGCCTGGCCCTCTTGAGCAGTCATTAGCTTTCCGGAGACCGGGGAGTTTCACTCTTTGTTCAGGCAAGCCCATCTCGTGCCAGGGCACCAGGCCCGGGCACTTGCGCAGTCAGTTGAATATCCCGGATGCTGGGGCATCAGGATCTGCTGATGGGTCTGAGTCAGCATCGCGCTACGGCTTCTCTGCCTTGGCCCGAAGGGCTTCAAGCATGTCCTTGATGTAGGACCCCATCAGGGCACGAGCCACGGGACGCTTCGCCGAGGATCCAAATCCGGTGACCTGGTCGGTCGACACACGGCCGAGGTAGGTCACGACCATGCCGTCCTTCGTTGGGAGCGCCGCCACTCCTTGCTGCAGGCTGTTGTAAACATGGCTGGCGTAGAAGTGTCGATCCACGACGATCGAGGCCTCGCCGATCCGGAAGTGCATGCGGTGAGACAGCACGTAGGTCGGACGCCCAGAGACTTCGACATTCATCCAGAAAAACTGTTCTTCGAACTCCTCGCCTTCCTTGATCTTGGTGGCCGGATAATTGAGCAGCACGTCGGACACAGAGGGGAGGTACTTCGCCAAGGAGTTTCGACTGCTTGGTGGCAAGGGATAGTTCGTCGCGTACGAAGACGTGCTGGCTGCTCGTGCGTGCGTAGGGCGCAGTGCCGGCTAGGCCTTTCGTATGATAGGCCTGGTAGCGCGCCAGCAACTCCTCGCGTATCAGCGCCTCCACCGTCTGAATCGGCACCGTCCCGCCCTTGCTGGCCGGACTTCAGCGCCTGAAAGGCCGCGATCTCCTTTGTATCCAAATTCAGCTCGTCGCCCGGTTTCGCCTTGAGGTACCGCCGGGCTTCCTTCTCTCCGTTCGGTTCCAGCTTCAGGGCCGTGAAGTCGGCCAGCTCTCCGTCGCCCGTGATCCTCCCATAGGCCGTGACGATCGCCGATTCCGCCTTGAACGCCGTGGCCTCACGAAAGAGCTCGACAAGATTCTCCGCGCTTGTCTTGACTGGCAAGGCCATGCCGAGGGCGAGTTCCCGATCCGATCCTTCCGTGGCTGTCCAGGTGACAATGTTGCCCTCCCGGATCCGCTGCCGGTCACGGTCAGAAATCTGCAACTCCTGCAACACTTCATTGGCAGTGGGCAGCTCCGATGCCTCAAGGACGGGACTGCATAACACCAGCGCTACACCGATGCTCACGACGGTGCGGGTGGCGCCCAGGAGGGTGACGACACAATGGTGGAGGATAGGGAATAAGACTTGGGTTTTGTTATTCTTGATTCCAATGGCTCCTCTTCTGGGTTTTCCCTCACGGGCTCGCGCTCGTTACCACAGAGCTTCGTTTTTGAACCACATACGTTTTCTCTTAGATAACCTCTGGCTTTTCCGGCGCATGACAGACCACCTCGACGCGATGACCGTCCGTGTCGAGAACGAAGGCGGCGTAGTAGGTGGAATGGTAATGAGGGCAGAGTCCAGGCGGCCCATCATCCCGGCCTCCAGTATGAGTGCGGCTACGTGGAAGGCATCGACGGCCGGGCGATCAGGGGCTCGGAAACAGAGATGCGCGCCAGGCGACGGCGTGACCCCACCCTGCTCTGCCGTGATCGTGAACTCCACACCAAACGAGCCCGGCCCCGCGCCGTAATCCGAACCGAGGCCACCGCCAAAGTCGACGGTCCGTACGAGCCCAAGTGGGCGCAGCACTGCATCGTAAAAGCGGCGGCTAAGCCCGATATTGGTCACGCCGAGTGAAGCGTGGTTTAACACGTTGCGCCTGCTTGTGTCAGTTGGAGAGACAAGGCCCGCGCCTAACAACGGAGTGCCACCATACAGGGTTATCTTGGAGTATGTCATGTGCAGACCATCGCAAATGCTATGACTACGATTTCAAGAACATTTGGTTTTGGACCTGCCGGAAGAATACTCCACAGGCCTTGAGAAATCGACGGATCGTCTTTCCCCGGCAGAGCAGGATTGTGAACCATACGACGCAGACAGTGATGAGCAACCTTCATTTTATGTAGAGACCTGACATTGTGTTGGAGGGCAAGCGAATGAGATAATAGAGTGTTAGCAACCAACTTTGTCGGGGCCATAGCTACGGCTTTCCCCGCATGAACTCCCATCGTGTGTCCCCTGCGGAGCAAGGAGAACCGCCCTCGATGCACCCACTAGTCCTCGTCCTCCTCCTCGGTGTCTTGCTCGTGTCGGGCTGTACCCGAGGACCCAGGGCTGTATTGGACCCCGTCTCGCGCGATCCCGGCCAAGACCACTGGGCAATTGCGTCCTATTACAGCCACCAGGCGGCGATGTCGCGCCAACAGGCCGAGGAATTGACCCATCGCGCGATGGTCTATGAAGGGCTGTTCGGGCGAGAGTCGGAATGGGTGACCAGGCACACGGCTCTTAGTGCAGTTCTACAAAGACACGGCAAGCGAACAGGAGCGGCTCGCCGACCTGCACCTGGAACTGCGCCGGGGTCGGTCGCCCAATTAGCCCACACGATCACTAGGGTACTCACCCGCCACGCTTGGCGTGGCCGTACCGGGAGGGAACGATGACACGCCCAACCATGACGAGTCTTGTACTCGCCGGACTGCTGCTGACCACGGCCTGCGGCACCACCATCCAACCAGGCCAACGAGGGTTGTTCTGGCGTCCGTTCACCGAAGGGCTTTCCCCGAACCGCTGAAGGACGGGTATTACTGGCAGGCGCCCTGGAATGACGTGTACCGCTACGATATTCGGTGGCAGAGCTTCACCGAAGACATTGATGCCTTGAGTGCGGATGATCTGCAGGTGCTCATTAAGGCGGCCATCCTCCTGCGGCCCATTCCGGAGGAGCTGTATTTTCTGGCCCAAGACGTGGGCGCGGATTTCTACCCGCGGATTGTCAAACCCCAGTTTATGGCCACGGTGCGTAGTGTGGTTTCCGGCTATAACATGGTGACGGTGCCGGAAAAGAGCGCGGAGATTGCGAGCAAAGTCCAGGCGGTGGTGGTCGAAAAGCTGAAAGGGCGTCACTTGGAAATCAATAGTGTCGCCTTGGCCGATGTCGATTTTCCGCCAGTGGTCTTGCGCGCGATTGAGCAGAAACAGGCGAAGGAACAAGAAAAAGAGCAGAAGGAATTTGAGTTGACGATAGCCACCAAGGATGCGGAAATTGCCCGGACCAGAGCGAAGGGCGAAGGTGACTCGATCCGGATTCGGGCCGAGGGGGAGGCAGAAGGGCTCCGGATCCGGGCCATTGGACAAGCCAAGGCGCAGGAGACCATCACACAGACACTCACAGCAGCCTATCTTCGGTACAAATTGTATGACAGTCCGAATTCCAAACTGATCCTCTTGCCGGACCAACTGAAGGCCCCGATCCTCATCAATCCGGAAGAGCCATCCCAGCGAAGGACGGTGAGAGGCCCACTCCCTAAGGGCCAGGGAGGGAGCAACGGTGCAGAGGCATGGGTCGATCCCACTCTTCTGCGCGGGAAGAGCGAGGCGCTCAACCCCGAATAGATCAATGGCACCGTCCGCATGTGGTCGGCCTACAGTGAGGGTTGGCCTTCTCGCGGACATTACGATCACCTGATGTGCAGATAAGCAAGCCCGCGGTGTTCAGACCTCTTCACGGCTTCCAATAACCAGTCGGCCATGGCTGATGTGCAGATAACCGCCTTTGAGAAAACCTTCCGCAGTCCATGCGGGAAGAGAACGCGCGCCCTGCAGCGAGTACTGGTCTGTCTCATGTTGTTGCTTCCCGTGTCCGGCTGCGGGTGGTGCTCCCCTACCTGTACGATGCAGGAAAACTAGAGGACCGTTTGGCCGTGTTGATGCCGAGAGAGCAGGTGTTGAAGAATTTGGGGAAACCTGACCGTGTGGTTCGGGATGATGGGCAGCAAGCCATGTGGGAGTACGGGCTTTATCCACAAGGCGAGTGGCTGGGGTACCTGTTCCACTGTCCCTTCTTTCCTAACTGCTATTTCCCAGCGGAGCCTGCCAACACCTATTACGTGGTTCTACAGGAAAATCAGCTGTGCATGTGGGGACGCCTGATGTCGTCCGTTCTTTGGCCTGGAAAGTCTGTGGGAAGGCTACGGGGCGGACGGATCTCGGCCGATAAAAGCTCTCGTGAGGAGAGGATTGCAGGTTTCCGTGATTCCGGTGTTCATGCCTCCCACCATCTCGCCGCTACCACAGCGGCTGGCGGTGTTGCTGGTCGCTGGAACAACAGATGACCGGGTCATCTCATGGCTCGATCTCACGCTAAATTTTTGCGCACACGCCATCGAGAGTTGGTCCTTGTGGAACGGGAGGATCTGCGAAGAGTTCTTGATGAGGTCGGCATTCAATATACCGGGCGAGTTGGATGAGGATACGACGATTCGCGTGGGGAAACTCGCTCGGTGCGGACAGTCTGCTGACCTATCGTCTGGCCATATCGGGCACTGGCGAGCCGATGTCCGCGTCCTTCGAACTTCGGCTGCTGAAGGTGGAAAGCGGTCTCACGGTCTTTCGCCAGATCGCCTCGTCGACAGACAGTCACTCTGTGCCAGAGGCAGCCACAGGTCGGCTCTCTGAGTCATATCCCATTGCCCGTCGTCTTGTGGTCGAAGAAGCCGCAGCGTACGGGTTAGCAGCCCTGGCGGCGGCGTTTGGCGACAATCCTCTGGGGGTGGTCGCTGACTACAGCTGGCCTGGCGAGGGGTGCAGCTGCTCGGTCTTCTCCAAGGGGGCCCGGCCTTCCGGGCAGGACTTAAACCAGGTGACCAGATTCTAGCGTTGAATGGTCAGCCATTAGGAAATTGGACAGATCCGATATCACTCCCCTTCGTGTGACCGTTGAGCGGGATGGGGTGAGACTGGAGCTCAGTGTACGGCAGTAACTCGCGGACGACCTCGAACAATCCACTGACCTGAGCTGGAGCCGCTCTTGTTTCCTCTAGGGTCGTGTTCCAATAACAATTCTTTCTGGTCCAATTTCCTCGTGTAAAAAACCTGATTGAGCGAGTGCGAACGACCTTCTGAATAATCAAGATGTTCTGATTCTGAGGCAGTAGGGTCAAAAGCAAAAGGAATTGAATCTAAACACGCTCGTGCCATCTGCGTAAGACTATCAAGTATTCAACGACGAGGAGAAGCCTCATGCCACAAATCATCCATCGAACGCTCACTTTCCTGGTCCTAGCAGGTCTCCTCCTTATTGAGCCGCAGCTTGGCCTTTCCAGGGCGTCCGAGATAGATCCATTGGAGAAAAATTCGCTCGCAACGCAGGTGTGCCGATCGGATTGAAAAGTGGTTCTCACTGGATCACCATTCAATCCCAGGAGCTTGATCTGGAGCACGTAAAACTCATCCGAGTGGAGCAGCAGCAGGTTGTCATCCCTCTGAAGAAATCCACATGGAACCGTGAAGGCAATACGCTGGCGGCCAAAAGAGCTGACCGAATCACTGGATTTTATCCGGTTACTTCAGCTAGGAAAAATCGGTGCCGTCAATGTTCTGCCCTTCCTTCATGATCCAGCCGAATTGTACCTGATGCGGGGAAACGTAATGGACGAACTGAAGGGGTGCCAACAAAAGGAGCAAGTTCAAGAAGTCCTTGGACAATGTACGGAGTGCAATGTACGGGAATGGTTGAATATCAAACCGTAATGCGCGGTGGAGCAATAACAGTCCCTTTCGGGACGAACTCTACGGCACACCTAGATATAGCTTCACATTCGAATCAGGGAGCAGGGCTTATGGCGAAACGTGGCATTCGGATCAAGATTCCTGGATTTGGACAACGGGCTGCCCTTTGCTCAAGGCGACTTCGCTTCATGCAATTTGATAATGCTCTTTTCAACAGTGTATTTGATGTGTGGCATATCTGCCCTCCTTTCGTCCAGACCCTCACATAAGACCTGGAGCCTTTTACAGGGGACAGGTCACGGTACGTAAAGCGTAATTGGAGCAGGGTCAATTCCGAGTCAAATCGCAGAGCGGAAATCATGAGCTCATTGGCAATCGCTTCGATCGTGTTTGTGTGCGTCTTCGGCAGCGCACTGCTCGGCTTGTTCCTTCGCGCGTTTTCTGCCCGAACATCACCTGAGTGAGGATTCAACGGGTGTGGTGAAGCTGGGGACCGGCCTGCTCGCGACGCTTGCCGCTCGTCCTTGGCCTTCTGATTGCCTCTGCAAAGACCTCCTTCGAAAAGATCAAAGACGAGGTCACGCAGGCTGCAGTGAAGGTTGTCCAACTCGACCGCACTCTGGCCCACTACGGACCGGAGACAAAGGAGGCCCGCGATTTGCTCCGCGGTGCCGTCGCCTCCGTGATCGAGCTGCTGTTTTCCCGGGAAGGGCCCGGGCAAGCGAAGCTGGACGCCCCTGAGAGGCTAGCCAGGATAGAGCAAATTCAGGCCAAGCTCCGGGAACTCGCGCCACGAAATGACGCCCAGCGAGCGCTCCAGTCGCGTGCCCTGGAGCTCAGCAACGAGCTGGCACAGATGCGCTGGTTGCTGATCGTGGAGGGGGAAGGCGCGATCCCAACGCCATTCCTGGTGGTGCTGGTTTTCTGGCTCTCCATCATCTTTGTCGGTTTTGGTCTGCTGGGCGCCAAGAACGCGACCGTTGTTGCAATCTTGGTTGTCTGCGCGCTGTCGGTCTCCGGCGCGATCTTTCTGATCGAGGAGATGGACCGCCCGCTCGAAGGATTGATGAAGATCTCTGGTGCTCCGCTGCGCAACGCGCTCGCCCATCTCGGGCAGTAGATGCTAACTCGCTGAAAGATCCCATACCGAATTGACGGTCTTCCGGCAAACTGGACCATCGAGCATCTGAACTTTCTGGTGGCTCAGTAAAGTGGGGGTAATTCTGGAGGTACTACTCCAAAAACAGTTGTTTTTGAACCACCAGATCGTGAGAGGGAACCGCATAAAGTTTCTTGGACTCACAGGTGACAGATCAGAAAGGTTTTGGGACGTTTCAGAATTGAGTCCGCAGTCTGCTCAGGAACAGACGGCGAAGGCCTGCTGGCGGATCATGACGAGGCCGTTCCGGCTGCCTGGTTGCGGTGGGCAAGCTTCCGGCCAAAGCGTTCCGTCAGCATCGGACCGAGGATTGAGGTAGCCACCATTAAGACCACGACTGTATTGATCACCGGTTCGTCAATCAAACGGACTCCCGCCGCGTTCTTCACCTGGTAGGCCACCACGGCGGCCGCCAGCGTCGCCGCGACCTGCGGCAGCGACAGTGACCACATGAGCAGTCCTTCCGTCCGCGCATGCAGCCGACCAGCCGTTGCGTGACAAGTGCGGCCAGGAATTTGGTTCCGACCAGCCCGCCGACAATCGCGATCACGAGACTCAGATGGTTGATGAGCGTTCTGATAAACACCGGGACGTCAATGTTCGCGCCGATCAAGATGAAAAAGGCCGGGATGAACAGCAGATTGCCGACAAATTCCAGCTCATGTTTCGCCTGGCTCTTCTTGATCGCGCGATTGACGGCCAATCCGGCCAGAAAGGCGCCGATGATCGCTTCAAGGTTGATTATCTCGGCGCCCAGCCCGGCCAGCGTGATCACCATCAGCATGAAGCCCACCTGGTACTCATTCGTGTAGCCTTTCCGGCGAAACAACCATGTGCCGACGGCGCTCAACCCGAACACCACCACCGGAACGTAGATTGCCAGCTCGATGATCTGGATCGTAACGCTGACGGGTGAGAATCCGGAGGTGTGGATTGGCACGCAGATAGCCAGCACCATGAGCGCGCTGACATCCGTCAGCACCGTGGCGCCGACGGTCACGCCAATGGCCTCGTTCCCGCCCAGACCGAGGCGCTGGACGATGGGGTAGCCGATCAGCGTGTGCGAGGCCATCCAGCGAGCCGATCAGCAGGGATGACACCCATGAGTAACCGAAGATTAGCCCGACCGTCGTACCCGCGGCCAGCGGCAGCGGCACGTCAGCGAGCCGAACAGCAGGGAACGCCCGCCGGTCCGTTTGGCCTGCGCAAGATCAATCTCCAGACCGGCAAAAAACATGATCAGCAGCTTGCCGATTTCTCCGAGGAAGGTCAGGACCGGCATGCCCTCTTTTGTCGATGTGCAGGCCGGAGGGACCAATGACCAATCCAACCAGCAGCAAGCCGACCACGACTGGCAATTTGACCCGCGCACACAGAGGCGGGATGAACAGGAGGATCGCAAAGGCAATGGCAAATGAGGCTGAGGAGGGACAGATGTGTCAGCGACTCAAGGAATTGTTCCAGCATGGCTCAGTTCGTGTTGGCCCACTCCGCGAGGGCGCGTATCGTAGCAAATGGTCACTATCACCACAACAAGATACCCGCCATCTCCTCACGCGATGGCGACCGGGCTGAGGCCGACTGCGCACAACCAGTTCGTCCCAGCCGTAGTGCTGGCGTTGTTCACGTTTTCTGTTGCGATAGTGGCTTGTAGATCTTGCGATGCTTTGAACGCGATTGTGCTTTTGCTCTAGCCCACCTTACTCCAACTCATTCCAGCCTCCTCAGCCAAAGTTCGCTGGACTTCCTCGCACTCTTGGCTGGACTTGGCCTGAATGAGCCTGAGTGGGCTGGAGTAGCGTGGTGAAAATGCTTTCCTAAGCCACTCCCCGTCGGTTCATCGGTTCAGGCGAGCAAGACACGGGCACCGGACACTCTACTAATCGGTCGACCTCGGAAGCAGTAAACTGAACTGGAATCGCAAGGTCCAGTCTGGGCCAGGATCTGGCCGAACCACATTGGAGAACGCTTGCAGGGTCGCGTTGAAGGACAGGTTCCCGATTTCAAATACCTTGCCAACCCCTCCTCCCAGCGGCACCGTCCATTTGTTACCGCTACTCCCTTCCCAGTTCGACGTCACAATTGGCGAGGATGTGAGATACCAACCATGGTCAAAATTGTAGTTGAGAAATTGTTGCGCAAGGAACTGGCTTACGTTAGGACGATCGGGGCTCCCCGCGAAGGACCAAACGTTGTTCACGAGGAGGCCCAGGGTCCAGGGACCTTCAATGATGAATACGGCGGCGGTGGGCCCCGCGCCCCACTTCCGCGACCCCAAGACATCGTCGGTGGTCGTTGGAAACTGGAAGATGGGCCCCGCACCCAAGAACACCGTACTAGATCGGGCCGGGGAGAGGAATGCTGAAAACTGAGAGGCGCCCAGCCCCAAGTATCCTCGTTGGCGGTGGAAGGGAGTCGGCTGCTTGATGACCGGCAAAAGCGTACGGGTAATTAGATTCCAGTCACGGTTGAGTTTGAAGGGGATGACGGGCTGAATTTTGAGCTCATTATTCGTGCGGTGGTTCGGCTCAATTCCGAAATTCATGTTGTTCGTGAAAGGAACCCTCATCAGATCAGAGATGGGATTTTCTGTTTTTGGGCCAGCTCGGTTTCCGCTTCCTGTGCTGTTGCCCGCGCTTCGTCTGCAACCATCGAAAGACTGAGCAGAATCGACCCAATCAACGCAGGGATGCTGGCCAACCACTGTCTTTTCGACCCGCAGTCGTGATGCTTGCAGGCTGAATCTCCATGAGGTGGGTCCGGTTTTCTCTCGAGGGCGTGATCAGTGTGAACATGAACGTGAGTTTCCTTGTTCAACAGGTGATCTGCCCCGTATGGTATGTTAAAACCGTGAGAAATCGACTTCGCTATGCTCGATGGTGGGTGAGGTTTTTGAACACTGGAGGCAGAACGACTAGACACGTGAAAAGAAAATGAAGGTGGTTTTAAAGGTTCTGCCTATTGTACGAAGTGGTGAACCGATTGTGCTCATTTTGTGCGCAAGGAGAATACCGCTTGACGAAGCCGCCTCTCTGCGCGTAGCATTCGGCTAGGACGTTCCAGCCCCGCTGACTGCCCTATCCGTCGCGTATCCTGGTCCTACCTTGCGCGACCGATCCTCCAGTCTCCGCCGCTCCAACGCCAGAATTCATCTGCGCCGCTCTTCACGAGGCACCCATGAGTCCAAGGATTTATGTGTGGGGCCTGCCGTGTTCCCCGACCGACACGCGGTTGCGCCTGCTATGCGTAGGTAGGACGTGACCCAACGAGAGACGAAGCGTCGGCCTTAGCAAGACTGGCATTCCCAGTCGGGCCTAGGATTGGCAGGAGGAGCCCAAGCCTATTCAATCCACACACACTCGGACTCCCACTATGTTTTCACAGTCGAAATTACGGCAACAAATACCCATAGCAGTTCACAGTAGGGCAGATAGCTACCATCCACGAACTGGAGGCACTGTCATGGCGAACTTCTACTCCCCAATCGTACATGCTTGACCTTCGAAGCATATCGAACTGTTCACGGATCGCGAGTGTCGAGCCTGGCGAAGAGATTCAGGTTCTCGTGTGTCCCATAGCCGACCGCACGGTGCAACCGATACTCGCCAAGGGTAGGCTCAGTAAAGACGGTGTGTCCTTCAATGTCGTGATCACCAGAGCCGATGGAGCGCAGCAGTCTTATCCCTTGATCTATAACAATCTCAGAAAGCACTCGCGTCTTGACGTCAAGCGTGAGGCCGGTTAGAGGGGTCGAGATATATTCCATTGAACCGTGTGGGTGATCGCGGGAGCGAGCATCTTTAAATCACTCAAACTTGATCGCGATCCCTTTTACAGTTGCGCAGGTGAATGAATAGACATTTTGACTTCTCTGAACAGCAAGATCTGTGCATGAAGAGGAGTTCCGGAACGACGCGTTTTTATCGATGGTTTTCGCGGGGAAGATGCCAGTTAGGCTAATGGGGAAAGCATCTATTCCGATGCAGAGATGTATCTGAAGAGATTCCCATGAGATCAAAACCTTTACGGAAAGGAAACTTCAACTCATTGTCTTGAAGTAGTTTTATACCCTCACAAAGAGGGGCAACAAACAACTCATTCGGATAAGGCCTGGACTGCTCATGGTACCTGTGGACTGGGCTGACTTCGTCCGTCCTTCGCCAATTCACATTTCACCCGAGAGTCGAAGCATGTCGGACACGGGTGAAGCCCTAGCTCGTTGGACGTGTAGAAGGTATGCAGATCGGAAACCCCGCAGTCGGCGCAGATAACAAGGATTGGGATGGGAGGATGCTGACAGGTAGCGCGGCAGCTCATAGGTCTCTCCTCCCTCTCTCAGTATAATTCATTTCAGAAGGCACATACCTTCGTCATGACATCGGTCACCGTAGGGTCTTGGTTCCATTTCTCCCCGGTCGCCCCTGGCCTGCCTCGCCTTGTGGAGCAGTCATTGGTTTTCCGGAGGCCAGGGCATCGGGATTGGTGATCGGTCTCAGTCAGCATCGTGCTACCGCCTCTCGGTCTTAGCGCGAAGGGCTTCGAGCAGATCTTTGAGATAGGGCCCCATCAAGGCACGAGACATTGCGGGATGCTTCGCCGAGGACCCAAATCCGGCGACCTGGTCAGTTGACACACGGCTCAGGTAGGTCACAACGGTGTCGTCCTTGTTGGGAGCGCCACCGCTCCCTGCTGCAAAGGCGTTGTAATCGTGGCTCGCGTAGTAGTGGCGATCAACGACGACAAAGGCCTCGTCGATTCGGAATACGCAGGCGGTGGGACAGTACGTAGGTCGGACGCCCAAACACTTCGATCGTCACCCAGAAAAACTGCTCCTCGAGCTCATCGGCTTCTTTGAACTGGATGGTTGGGTAATTCAGCAGCGCGTTGTGCACGGAGGAGGTATTTGGCCACGAGCTTCGATTGCTTGGTTGCGATCGAGAGTTCGTCGTCGTTGCCAGGTCTGACGGCCGCTCTTGCGTGCGTACGGCGCAATGCCGGCCAACCCTTTGCATGATAGGCCTGGTAGCGAGCCAGCAACCCCTCGCGTATCAGCGCTTCCACTTTCGGAATCGGCACCGCCCCATCCTTACTAGCAGCCTTCAACGCCCGAAAGGCCGCGATCTCCTTTGTATCTAAATTGAGTTCATCGCCCTGGTTCCACCTCTAACGGTAGCGCCGGGCTTCCTTCTCTCGCTGGGAGCCAGCTTCACCCCAGCAAAGTCGGCGCAGTGTTCCCTCGCCCTCAATCCTGCCAAACGCCGTGACCGATGAGACGTTCTTGAACGCAGCCGCCTCTACGAAAAGAGCATTCACAAGGCTTTCAGGTTTTGTCTTGGCCAACAGAGCCATACCGAGAGCGAGTTCTCTGTCTGATCCTTCGGTGGTGCTCCACGTGACAATTTTGCCCTCTCGTATGCTCTGTCGGTCACTGTCCGAAAGCTGCAACTGCTGCAACAGTTCCTCGGCACTCGGGCAGCGCTGATGCCTCAAGGACAGGACTGGCATAACATCAGACCCACCGACATGCTCCACAACGGCACGGGTGACCCCCGAAGGGTGATCACACACTGCTGGAAGCTGGAAGAACGCGATGTGGTTGGTGCCATGGGCTTCTCCTTTTGGTTTTCCCTCACTGGCTTGTGCCTATGATCAAAGAGATTTGTTTCTGAACGTGCGCAAAGGATACGCCAAACACCACGAAAGATCGACACATGACCCTCACGTCTGCCGCAAGGTTTTGATCCTCCATCCAGCTTTCCCGCTTCGTGCTGTCTTGTCCCACTGCAGATCTGCACCGCTTGCTGTTGCGCCCTCTTAGTCCCATTTCCTTTCTCTCATGGCGACGGTCCTGCCCTTTGACCCATAGCCACGTTGTGAGGACTGTAACTATAATTACGCGCCTCTGAGAATATAGGAAGCTCGATCTCTCTCGCTCTTCTTCGCCCGGTTTCTCCCCAGTCTCCGTGAGCGTTCCCGGCTAATGCTGATCTTTCGGCGCCGTGCTGAAATTTCGGCAGATCGTCCTCGGCACTTCATTGTTTTCGCTGCAGAGATTCCCGAACGAAATCGCTGATTCTTTGCTAGTTTCAGCAACACCGATGGCTACGTCATGCGGAAGCTTTGCAGGAATGCTGAATTGCTGTGGACCGCATCATGAATTGACGGTTGCGTCTGTGGATCAAATTAGGAAGGAGGAGGGTGAACATGGCTGACCTTAGTCCACCGGACCACCACGGCCCGCGCGTGATCTGACTGAAGTCGTCTTTCGACCCTCACCCGTCGCACGGGTTTTGCGCTACCAACGCACAGGGGGTGAGTTCTCATTTGTCTGAAGGAGGTAAGGAACATGGCTAAACAACCTCCGTAGGTGCTGACCATGGGTATGACATGTCGCTCTGGTACGATTCGCGGCCCCTCAAGATCGGCTGGTTTGCACCATGTTGGCGGCGGTGGGCGCCGAGGTCGTGTCATCAGCGCATCTTTGGTTTCTCACACGGTTTGGACTCAATGACGCCGGAATTCGAAAATGTCTGGATGGGTCTGTGGCGCTTTAACGTGATTGCCAACATCATCTTCGCGGCCGCGACTCTGGGGTGGATTTGGAGTACGCGGGATCGCAACCTGGCGAACTTGGACCCCAAGACGGAGCTCAAGCGGTATTTTTATTGGATGATGTGGCTCGCGGTTTATGTGTTCGGCGTGTACTGGGCGGGGAGTTATACCCTTCGAGCAGGACGCGTCCTGGCATCAGGTGATCATCCGCGATACGAGCTTCACCGCCAGCCATATCCTCGCGTTCTCACTTCACTTTCCCGCTCTACATCACGTGTGGCCAGGCGGTGTACCTGTATGCCATGACCCGGCTGCCGCAGTACAGCAAGGCGGTCTCGTTTCCCTTGGTGGGGTGATCGTGGGGCCGCTGATGATCTTGCCCAATGTGGGGCTCAACGAGTGGGGTCATGCGTTCTGGTTCGTCGATGAACTCTTCGCCGCGCCGTTGCACTGGGGCTTCGTGATCCTGGGCTGGTGCGGGCTCTTCGGTGGGACGGGTGGCGTGGCGGCGCAGATTGTGGCCCGCATGTCCAACCTGTGTGATGTGGTCTGGAACAACGAGAGCAAGGACTGTTTGCATGTGATCCCGTACTAAGGCGTGCCGGCGTCTTCGGTGGGGTGAAAATAGAGAGACCGTCGGCGTCCTCAGCGCCGTACACGGGCGACCTCCTCCCTCGGTGCGGGGTCGCCCGTGTTGTTTCTTTGTGAACGAGCCGAACGATCATCGGAAGCCGGTCCCCTGGCCCGGTCGTTGTGGCAGCGGGCAGGCGTTGGCGCGGAGGAAGGAGTGACGGGCTAGACTTCAGGTGGTATGTGGTATTGAGAGAAGGAGGTGGCCATACTTGTCCATGCAGTCGTGGCAACCGGTCTCCGTGACGGCCAAGAAGACAGATACGGTCCGGTCGGCCATGATGAACATGATGAACCGCCACTGTGGGGCCATTCCGTTGTTGAGGAGAGGTTCGGCTCATTGGGAGGGTCACCTTACGCGAGGTCTTGCTGCCGCTTTCAAGGGTGTTGGGCGTATCCTTTCCCCGGTTCAAAACCAAATAATTTTTGATTCGTTTTATTCTGCTGTTCCTAACATGTACTCGATATCAGATCCTTGAGTCGGGTAAGCCAGCAAAGCGTCCTTTACGTCAGAAGCTGCCATTCTGGATCGGATAGCCAGCGCGAAAAGGTTGATGACTTCACTCGCTTCCGGACCGACCAGGTGAGCACCGAGAATTTTATTGCTGCCTTCTTCGACCAGGACCTTGAAGCCAGAGCACTCCTCTCAACCCGGCGCGACGAATACCACCGCGAGGTATCTTGATGATTCGTGCGGAACCGCAGGCCCTGTTCTCGTGCGGGCTGCTCTAGAAGACCCACTCCGGCCAAAGGAGGGACGGTAAAGACGACGGTTGGCACCGCAAGGTAGTTGGGCTTGCGGTGGTTCCCTTCGAGCAGATTCCCAGCCACAATCTCGCCCTCGTAGCCTGCCACGGGCGTCAAGTGGGGCCCGCCGCTCGCGGCCGCATCGCCCCGCTGCGTAGACTGCGGGGTTTGAGACGCTCGAAGGAACTCATTGACTTGCACGCCGCGCTCATCGTATTGGACCCTCGCCGCCGACAGATTGAGATCGTCGATCTCAGGTACCCGACCCGCGCCATGCACCACGAGCTCGGCTTCGAATGCACGCCTCCCGCCAGCGGTCGAAGCATACACCATCAAGAGGCTGCTCGCCCCTTTCAATGCCTTTCGGTTCCGTCTGAAGCTGAACGTCAATGCCGAGTTTCCGTGTCCGTTGCACCCAATCAGTGTCGACAAGATCAGGATCAAAACCCTTGAGGGGACGAGCGCCACGATGGAGAATCGTGACGTGTGCGCCGGCACGCGCGGCGATGTGCGCGAACTCGAAAGAAATGTTACCCGCCTCCAATAAACACAATGCGCTGAGGCAGCTCGGTAGCTCCAAGAATTGATCACTGGTGGTGAGATGCTCCGCGCCGGGGATGGATAAATTCACCGGCTTCGCCCCCGTAGCCACCACCACGTGTCGGCCTCCAGCACTTCCTCGCCACTACCTGAACGGCGTGGAGCCGACAAAGCCGGGCGCGACCGTGGCACACGGCGATTCCGGCTTTGGAGAAGCTCTCCTCTCCGCTGTTTCGGAACGGGCGCCGTGAAGGATTGCTTGACAGCGCAGCAGCTCTGCCCACTCGATCCGCAGCTGCTCGGCCCGAAGGCCTTTGCCATTCATGCGCTGAGTCAATCGATGACCTCGGCTGCCCCAACAAGCACCTTCTTCGGGTCGCATCCACGCAGCGCGCAGGTGCCCCCGAACGGTCGTGAGTCGACAATTGCTGATCCGCCAACCAGCAGAGCGACACCGCGAGGCCACGGTCGACGTTGACCGTTCCGGTTCCAATTACCACCAGGTCAAAAGCCTTTGTGCTGCCATGGATGTCCAAGGCCTCCTTCAATGCATTTCTTTTTGACCCCGCCAAAAGCGTACTCCGAAGGACGCGAAATATCTATTGGTAGACCAAGGCAGAAGCAACAGGTATTTGGACACTCAGCCTTGACAGGTTCCAGCCGGTGGCCTAGCCTTGGCCCGTTCGTTAAGGCGTTACATCAACGGGGCAGGGCATGGTTACGCTGCGGTGCACAACGAGACCTGTTGCGCCAGCTTCGGACCACTCCTGCATCGGAACCGCGCCTACCCACCACGGCTCTCGGCGATTGGTATGCCACTCTCGTGCGCACACGTCCCCATCCCTTGGTGCTTTGTGTCAGCGAACAGTCGCTGCTCTCCGTAATCCTGCCTGCTCGTGAGTTCGGCACGCTTGCCTCTCAATTTCAGAAAGCCGTGAAGGAGCATCTCGTGGTGCTCGGCGCTTCGCTTCACGATGTTGAGCGTGTGGCCGCAGCAATGCACCAGATCGAACTTGGGCCGACGGTGAGCAGAAGCGTGCGGGGATCCATGCGGGAACTGACCTTTGCTCTGGACGACGAACTGCAACGCGGGCGGTTCCCGACAAAGAGAAGAGCTGCAACTCTATTTAAGCACGTACATCATGGGTGCAATGGGGATGCGCTACCCTTATGAAGTCGCTCTTGAGGTGTTGCGGAACCCGCGAAAGAACTCGTAGGGGGTTGGAGATCGATCATGCCCCCGTTTTTGTATGGAAGCGGGAAGTGAGGCTCAATGAAAGGAACGGCATCGCCGGGTTCGAGTCCTGGTCGGGGAGCCAGGTCTTACCGTAGACAGAACCTCCACGGCGGTGGGATTGTTTACTTCCCCACCGCCTGGATGTTCTTTCCGCCTCTGAAATGCTGCGCTTAATTTGTGGACAGTTGTTGAATATTGCCTAACCATCAATTCTACAGAGAATCCAGCCGTCTTCGTGACTCCACTTCTCAAGGGACAGCCAGGTGCACTTCGCTCGTTCCTCTGGTGAGAGATCTTCGGTTGTCTTCAGCGGCGATGGGTCTTGAATAAATTCAGTGGGTTTCTGTACCCCACTGGCTTAGCTGCCTGTCCACATTTTAAGCCAGGGCATTACAACATGGTTCCAGATCGACTGGAGTACTATCTTGGGGAGTGCGATCTACAGGAACGGGTACTGCCGGTGGTGGCCGATCGTAGTCATGCGCAATCGTGAACCACGATGCAGTTTGTCTATCTGATAGTCCATGACTCTGATCATTACAGCTCTTGCTGACGATGCCGTCATTCAAGTTTCCGACCGTCGATTGACGAGAGGCCAATATCCCCCTCCCGAAGCCAGCAAACAAAGCTCTCTGCATCTCTTGTAGCGACGCTAATTTTACCGTCGCTTTCGCAGGTCGCGGAAATTCTCAGGGCGCCGACTGCGGATTGGCTCCTGGATTACCTCGCAGCAGGTGAAGGCAAGTGCGCTGCCATTTCCATCAATCATGAATCCTTGCGGGACCAGGCCACAGCGACATGGCCACGTCTCTCGTAGCGCTCGAGGTGGTATCACCTTTGTGCTGCCGGGTTTGGGCGCGCAGGACCGTTCTATGCTCCTTTCAAATAGGGAGGACCGTCATGGTAATCGTCTCCCCGCAGTGAGCGCGGATTTCAATCCGGCATTTGGCTGAGGAACAAAAGCGCGGCTTCCGCAAGCTGGACATTATGATAAATGGACTCGAAGATGCCGTTGACGGCTCCATTGACCTTGCAATTCCATCGGTTCGCCGCAATTTCCTTCCTGGACGGCTGACGAGCGTGCCGACGTTTTGGTGGAGCTTGTGCGCCGGGCATCAGATCATGAACGCCGCTGGGAAAGTACATCGGCAAGGACTGCCGAGCGTAGTCGTCCCAGCATCCGGTGAATTCATCGCGCGTTACCGCCCGCCGGGTCGGATCCGGTTCAGTACGCACCAAACCTTCGACGAATGGGATGGCGTTCAAAGGCGTCAATTTTCGTTGCCACCGGGTTGGACCATCAAGCGCGGTGGGAGCTAAGGCGTTCGAGATTGGGCGGATAGTAGGTGCCCGTCGGTACCGATCAATCACCCAGTTCCCAGATTCGCCACGCCTAGGGAGCCAATTAATTATCCAACGCAAGGCTGAACAGCACTCTGAAAGTTCTTTCTTTTATCAACGCAGGGCAGGGAGGACTCGAACCGGGAGCAGAGTTCCCGATCTATCTACCAAAGAAACCTGATCCCGGTTTTACTCCCGGTTCCACTCCGGTTTTGGTCCCGATTTTCAGGGAATCTAACTCCAGTCGCAGTTGGTAGCAACAAAAACACCGAACCTCTTGATTTCACTCCTCTGGCGTCGCAGTCTGTATCGAAGCTCTAGGTCGTCAGTGGTCGTTGAGGTCGTCGAGGCGCACTGCCTGCCTGCCTCGACGCACCGCCGGCGTGTCGGGGAGGGCCCAAGCCGGGAGCCGCCGTTCCTGCGGGAGCGCTGTCCGGTCGACCGCTTCATTCCATCTTGCGCCGTCGCCAATAAAGCCAATCCGACCAGGCCCGAGCCCAGAAGGAGAAGGCTGGCGGGCTCAGGCACCTGGGGCGGAGGCTGGACCGGAGGCTGAGAAATGAATGTCGTGGACACAGAGTGCAGGAAATTTGTGCCAATGGCAGCGCCCCCAGAAGAGATGACCGTTGATCATAAGGCTGCTGAGCGCATGCACGCGCCTTGGTTTCAGGAGGATCGGGAAGGTCCCAAAAGAGTGTGGCTGCCGTTTGCTGCGCCTTGGACGTTATTACCGCGAACCGACGATGAAGTTGATCAGCACATGGTCGGAAGGTAATGCCGCCCCGTGAGCGTCAATGCGCCGTCCAGCTTGTTGCCGCTATTACCCGTGATATCCCGATCGCCACAAAGTCCGATCGCCGCGCCGTTGATGGTGACGGCCATTGCCATTCCCGATGCTGAAGCTCGATGCGGTAAAGAGGCGGGTGCCGGAGCCGTCAAAGAAATCCGTACTCGCGTCGATATTGGCGGTGCCGGTGATCGTAACTGCGGTGCCCGATCCTGACTCTGCGCCATACGTCGATGAAAGAGCCACAGCGCCGTGTTTATTGCCGATGCCCACCGCCACTGCGCCACGTTGGAGTTGACAGAGGCGGGAGAGGGGGGCTCCTCCTGGCGAAACGGGTTGTGTGCCCGTAATCGCGCGCCACCGACACCGCCGCTGCCTGGCTGCCGAGGCAATCTGACTTTCCCATTGACGACTTCATTGTGGAGATTGACCGGTCCGGTCACGCAGCGCCGATGCCGATATTGGCATTGACGGGAGCCAAGTGTTGATGTCGCACTCCCGACGCGCTCACTATTCACCAGCGAGACCATAGGGATCGAATGCGCCCAGGGTTGAATCCTGTCGCGTGGACGGCAGGTGCATCCATCAACACTATGCTCGCAAAAATGACGAATGCGCTTGAGACAACCTTTGTTTGAGCTGAGCCTCACCGCTATTGGCAATAGTTTAAACATTGCGGCCTCCTTTGAAAGCCTCTCCGTCACTTAACATTAAGCAGCAACAATCATACAGCCACATAGAAGTACGCAACAACCATGCCCGAGATACTGAGCATCGCCGGAAGTGAGTTGCACTTTCCGAAGATAACGGGCGGGGACATCACGGCGTCGAACTGTCAAAAAATCTGACAGGGCAGAAAATCGGGCTATCTGGCCTATCAACTATCAATATAAGTTATGTGTCGTGTAGACTGAGCCATAGCAAGCCATGTAAGATTTTTCTTTCACCCATCTTTAGCACTGCTGTTTGAGGGGGGAACTCAGTTCTGACCCGGTCCCCGCCGGGACCTGACCCAGTCCCCGAACCCCCACCCTGGCCTTTCTGCTCGGATCAGGCATGATTAGATTGATGTTTTGGCAGAGGCGATATCACGGTCATCGAGCGCTAGGCTACCTTCGTAAACGCCCGAAGTTCGGCATACCCCCCGGCGTGAAATAGACCGCAGGTTCGAGGTCCCGGCGGGGAGCCAACGTGACGTGTTTGCGACTTCCTCTCACCAGGTTGTAGCCAACCTTTTTCTATTTCCCACGCCACGACAAGGTGATTCCTCCCGGTTTATCCCGTCAAAACCCACTAAAACCCCCTCAAAAACTCGGTTAGATAACCTCGTACCCCAAACCTCCACATCCTGCTCCCATAGTTAGACGTACAGTCCCCACAACCTGGCTATGGGTCAAGGCAGGACCGTCGCCACGAGAGAGACGAAACGGGGCTAGGACGGTGCAACAGGCAGGCGGGGTGCAGATCTGCAGTGGGACAACACAGCGCGAAGCGGGAAGGCTAAATCGAGGATCAAAAACCTTGCGGCAGACGTGAAGGTCATGTCTCGATGTTTCGCGGTGTTTGGTGTATCTTTTCCGCAGGTCCAAAAAGAGCATTTGGACACGGTCAGGATAATACTCATGCCATATTCGTTCGGCCAATTCTGCAAGGCTCTGGTAATCCTTACCGCATCTGCTCTGGCAGCGAGCTGCAGCCCCATATACTCAATTGGAGTCCGCGGAGCTCTCTCACAACCGATGAGTGTGGATTGCTATTCTTAACGCGGCTCAAACAACAGAGGAGTCCAGCATAGTCCTGACTCACCAGGATGAGCCAAGAAAGGGAGGGGAACTCATTCAGGCTATCAACAATATTATCGATCCACCGACGGCGTACTTGAGTTACAACAATCGACCAGGTTGCCTAGGTTGAACAACGCCCGCAAAGACGGACAGGTCAGCTTCTGGGTGGGTAGACAGGATGTTGGAGTCACGCCGTCCCTGCACACAATTGAAGTGGATCAAGCATTTTACGTCCGTCTTGCTTCTCATATCGCGGAGGCTTGCAAAGCGCGTTATGCGGGCAGTGCCGGGCTGACCTGTGTTCCCGATTCCGAGGCGTGCCAGAAGCTGTTTAGCAAACCCTCGTTCAAAATGAGTTCTTTTTGAGATCTCCAAACTGCTGCTGGCGCTTCGGAGAAATTAACCACTTGCCTCCGTGCTGTACACAAGGTTTTTGCCCCTCAGGGCAGCGGACAGGGCTTCTGTCAGAAGGGGAAGCACCAAGAGCAGTCTCAGTGAGAGGAGGACAGGATGATTCCATTCGATCAGGGACCAATTGGGTAGTGATCGCACTACTTACCCCTCGTCTATATCATCGCGGGCAAACTCGGACTGCAGTTGGCCTTTGCGCATCCCAGCGCGACAGCCGTCTGGCCGCCCACGGGGATCGCGTTGGCGGCGCTGCATCGTGTGGAGGTATCGCGTGTGGCCCGGCATTTTCATCGGCGCCTTCCTGGTGAACGTAGCAACCGCCGGGTCGCCTGCCACCTCACTTGGCATCTGCCAGTGGGCAACACACTTGAAGGGCTCATGGGCGCCTACCTGGTTAACCGGTTTGCCAACGGTTGTCATGCATTTGATCGGCCCACCGATGTGTTCAAGTTCGCGGCGCACTGGCTGGAGTGGGCAGTACGATGGTAAGTGCCATGATCGGCGTGACCAGTCTCGCGGTGGGTGGGTACGCCGACTGGGCAGATTACGGCTCAATCTGGAGGATCTGGTGGCTCGGGGACATGGCGGGTGCCATGATCGTGGCCCCGTGCTGATTCTGTGGAGTACTCCCTCCGGGTGCCTTGGCGCTGGGAACGGGTGATGGAGGCGGCGCTCGTAGGCCTGTTGATCGTCCTGGTGGGAGATTCCGTCTTCAGGGGGCTGGTGTTTAGGCCGCTTTCAACCGTATCCGCTGGAATTTCTGTGTGCCCCGCTTCTGGTGTGGACGGCTCTCCGCTTCACGCAACGCGAAGCCGCGACGGCGACGCTCCTGATTTCAGGGTTTGCCCTCGTGGGCACCCTGCGTGGGTACGGCCCCTTTGCGAGGGGACGCCGCACGAATCCCTCCTCTTGCTGCAAACGTTCATGGGGATCATGGCGATGATTGCCCTGTCGGTGGTCGCGGCAGTGCCAGGGCGCAGACGGTTGGAGGACGTGCTCGACCGCGGCAGGGAGACAGGACGACCGGGCGACCAGGCACAAGCCGACCCCCAGTCACACAAGATGGAAACGCTCGGACGGCAGGCCGCAGGCATCGCGCATGACTTTAACAACCTGCTGACCGTGATTCGCGGGTACAGTGAACTGCTGAAGCACATGGCGACCCTCAGCGAGGGCCAACACGCCGCCATCGAGCAGATCGCCCAGGCAACCGACCGGGCCACGTCACTTGACCGC
>ERZ1370068.7756-contig-6654_pt1 | contig 27817 bp, 45 predicted proteins | sample MGYA00561227_ERZ1370068 | MGnify/ENA primary metagenome ERZ1370068 (study PRJEB38410, sample SAMEA6850437) | metagenome | study: Metagenomic assessment of the ecological functions of the soil: analysis of the soil microbiota associated with the...
TATGTGCCGCTTCGTTCAGTTACGTATTGCTCTCAAACTTTCCACTTAGAAACAGCTGCGTAGGCATAGTTGAAATGGACCATCAGGATCATCCGGAGCAGATTCGGCGGCACGTGCAAGGAAGCCAGTTCCCTGTGACAACAGCCGGGCCTTTCTCCACCTCGTTCTTGTTTTCACGTGCGGCCTGAACCGCGATTGCGCCGGCATTGTTATAGACACCAATCAGCGGCATATCGCGACAGACAGGGAACTACTCGCGGCGAGCGCACGGCTGTAATCACCGAGTTTTGTGTAGCCCAGGCTCGCATAGAAGGCGGCTTCAGCGTAGTGTGGATCTTTTTTCTCTAACTTCGAGAAGTATTCAGTTGCGTCCTTCCAGTTACCTCGCGCCATGTATGTTCGTCCCAACTCAAACGCGGCCTGGGTATAAACAGGTGTCACCGGAAGCATCTGTGTAATAGCGGATCAGCATTTTTAGATAGTTCTCGCGGAGGACTTCGTTAAGTGGAAGCTGAACCGCTTTGACATAGGCTTCAAAGGCTTTCTGCGGAATCTTTGTGGCTTCCTGGACGATTTGATTTTGTGAATACGGCAGGGCTTTGTTCGCGCTGATAAAGAATCTGATAGGCGAGCCGGCCCGTGAATATCCTGGAGCGTAACGAGCGGAGCGCCGTAGTCAAACCGTCGATGTCGCCCAGATTTCCTCCGTCACACTTACGACGCTGCCCAGGGTGCGACCCTCGTTCAACTTTGATAACTCGAGCCGTTACCTGAACGGGAGCTGCTTCATACGTGACGATTCGTGTCTTTGTTAGTCGTTCTTAGCTTCGGCTGAAGGTGTCGCGACTGATACTAACTACCAATCACGACCATGCGTGGCCTTACGCCTGACGCGCTAGCTTGATCGCAGTTGGCGCGCGACCAGGAATAACAGTCTCAGGAAGGTGCAAATGTTGATAGGCCAGTTTCGCGCTTCGTCGCTTGAGACAACGATCAGGCCGGGCTTATTTAATAGTTCAGCCAAGGCGTCGGCAAAGCTCTCCCGACCCAGTTGTATTCAGCTCCGGTTTGAAGTATTCTCAAACGGCAACACCATGATGACGTCGCTGGCAGCGTTCTTTTTGTGCGAAGCCGGAAAATGGCAGTCGCCAGGACAATGAGCAGTGAGCCCATCCACTTAAGACTAAGAAATCTCATCAAAACGAAAACTCCTAACAAAAACTAACGTTCGGATCCGCGGCTATGATGCCTTGCGACGGATTCGTGGTTGCGCCAGTGGAGCGAATCCACGGCTCCTTCAAACGACCCGAGGAATGCCTAACTCTAACAGATTGAGGCGGGAATCCTTAAATCAGAGGAATTAAGCCTGCAGATATACGCAGAAAGGTCAGTACACAGCGCGGTAGCGTGTGGCTTGCGGAAAACCGTTACCCAAGCCACACGCTACCGCGCGTTGATGTCGCGATATATCTGCAGCTAAAACCCTTACATCGGATACAACGCAGCGACGACTGCTTCGCTCTCGATTGTTTGAACATCCAGGTCGAGGTCTCGATGCGAGTCTTTGGCTAGCAGTCGGAAGGCACTGTCGGCGTCGACCGGGCGGGAGAACAGGTACCCTTGACCGTACTCACAGCCCAATTCCTTGAGTCGTTGATACTGTTCCTCGGTTTCAATTCCTTCCGCTATTACTTGCATACCGAGGTTCTTCGCCAACGTGGCAATCGTCTTAACAATCGCATTTTCGTTGTCGGTGGTCATCCTCATTACGAACGAACGATCGATTTTCAAGTAGTTCAAGGGAAGCGATGCAGGTAGCTCAACGAGGAGTAGCCAGTGCCGAAGTCATCGATGCTTAACTGGACGCCCAGTGACCGCAATTGTTTGAACATCCTGGGCTGCTGCTTCGGCATTTCCCATCACAACGCTTTCAGTAATTTCCAATTTCAAATGATGGGGCTGGAGGTTGCTCTCGCTTAGTGCACCCTCGATTCTCTCCAGCAGATCAGGTTGAGCTACCTGACGGGCTGACAGATTGACGCTCAGACTCAGCGCCCGATGTCCGGGCGAGCTGACCTGCCACTCACGCACTTTCTTGCAAGCTTCTTCCAAAACCCATTGGCCGATAGGAACTATTAGTCCTGTTTCTTCAGCTACTGGAATAAAGTCGGCCGGCGAAATCATTCCTCGTCGCGGATGATTCCAGCGAACGAGTGCTTCAAAACCAGCGAGTCGTCCAGTTTCCAGGGCAATAATCGGTTGGTAATGAACTGCGAACTCTTTGTGTTCGACGGCCTGACGAAGATCGCTTTCCAACTGCAAACGCGACACGGCTCGCGCGTGCATTCCATGGTCAAACATCTCGTACCTTGCCTTGCCATTTTCTTTGGCGCGATACATTGCGATGTCGGCGTCGCGAAGAATGTCTTCGGGACGGTCGTAGCCTCCGAACTGAGCGCAATGCCGATGCTGGCAGTTGCAAACGCCGAGTTTCGATCGAGGTTGAACGGCTCGCTAAGTTCAGTATGGATGCGTTCGGCAACGCGAACCGCATCAGTTGTATCAACAATCCCACTCAGCAAAATGGCAAACTCATCACCACCAAACCGGGCCAACGTATCGACCGGTCGGAGGGTTCGTTCGAGTCTTTCCGCAAGAGGCGACAAGGAGTAAATCGCCGTGAGTGTGACCCAAACTGTCGTTGATGTTCTTGAAACGATCCAGATCAAGGAAGAGAACAGAAAACAGGTGTTCGTTGTTTCGCTTCGAGCGTTTCAAGTTCCGCTTTGAGGCAGTTCCGTAAACATCGCTCGGTTCGGTAGCCCCGTCAACGAGTCATGGAACGCAGCATGGCGGAAGTGGTCCTTGGTTTCTTCCAGAACGCGGCTGATTCGCTCTTGTTCGGTGATGTAGTTGTTTCAGTTCACGAACGTGACGTTCTGCCTGTTCTAGCCCGCTGGCGTTCCGTTTCGGCGCGTGCTCGTTCAGCGAGCTCGGCCTGACTCGTCAGATTGTTTTACCTCACCGAAGTAGCGGTCGGTAGCTCGAAGTAGACAATTACGATGATGGGAACACTAAAGAGGAAAGCGTAGAAACCGGCCCGGGCGATGTTCATCACAATGACTGTTGCTGCCAAGGAGCCGGCAAAGTATGTGATTGAGATCTAAGGATAGTTTTGGGTCCACATTTCCCAGACTGGCTGATCGTCTTTGAGTGCGTTTGCAATTGCGATAGAGCCGTATGAGCGAGGTACTGCGCCATGCCCATTACGATATGGAAATCACTGCTGCCGACGATGCTGTGATGCAGCGGGGGCGTGGTTGAGCCGAATACAAATGTGAGTACCAGTGAAGTAATAAAGACTGCGCACACGAGCCGAGACCGCCGGCAAACAAGATCGTTACGTGAGGTCTTGCTGAGTTCTAATGGCTGAAGCGATGCCGCTGGCAGCGCCTAACACGACGGCAGCCGGTCCGCCGTAGAGCATCAGAGCAATGAAAATGAGCGTGTCATCGACAGTGATGTTGGGTGTTGATGCGGGGATGTTGATGGTGCATCTCGAACCAAGAAGCAGAGTGATGAGGACCAGCAAAACGTAATACACTGATTTAGGCTATAGCCTCGGTAACCGAAAGGCAGACCCAACACAGACTACTGCGCCGATCGCAGTGATCAGCCACATGTAGGAGTAGGCAATGGCGTCTCCGCACAACGGTGGATGCCGGGTTCATGGGACTCTCAGATCGTTCGTGGAGTGAAGTAGATCGTTTCGTGGTACCTCGGTTTGAAATCCTGCGCTTTTGTAGAAATGCTGCAGGCTCAGTTGAGTCTTCACGTGATCAAAAGGCAAAGCGATTTGGACCGTTGCAAGAGAAGGCGACTAAGGTGAGTAAGGCAGCTTTGTCCGACTCCGCGACCACGCTCCTGGGGCTAACAAAGACACCTTCGAGGTACATCATTTCGGGTGTTTCCGCGAAAATGTCGGTCTTGAAAATTACCTTTGTTGTTTCTTTGCCAGATCCAGATTCGCGCCCTGATCTATCCGGCGCGAGAGGCGCGCGACAAAACCCTTCGGATCGCTGATCCAGCTGGATCACTCACGCATTCTGCAAGGACCATCTCAGCATTGATTTCGGCAACATTGATTGAGCTGCTGAAGAGTTGCCGGTCACCGATCAGGTTGAGGTCCAGATAGCTTGAGGAATCGTCTGACATTGAAACAGCTGTTCGTCTGACAAGTCGAGACGTGCCTTATGCCCCAGTCCGGCGTACGTACACCCAAAAGCGATCGATCATCTGTTGCTCTCCCGAATCAGGTGAGAGGGGGCGGCCAGTATGTTACTAAGTTCTGCTAAACTGCACGCAGAGCGGCTTCGCTTTCGGTCTCGATGAGAGTTGAGTGACCAACCAGGGCCACGCCTTCCAGCGTCCGGAATTGCCCCGGTAACCATAGAAAGTCCACGATTGAGCGGATTAGTGAGCACCGTTGTCCTGCACAAAACTCGCCATACATACGGTGGTGGATTGGTCGTCGAGCGAGGAACGCCAGCAACTCATCGCAGTGTTTGTTCTCGAGCATTTCGATGCCCGGGACGAGCTTTGGCTTCGGCGGTAGCATTCCGTTTGAGGTCGAAGGGAACCCGGCTTTAGCTGATGGCAGGTTGTCATAGTCTTCAAAGCCTTATGCTTTAGAACCATAGAGTAGAAATGGCCCTGCCATTCTCCGCGACTGAATGATCTTCGCTTAATGCATGCATCGATGATTTGGTCGCCAGTAATATCATTGCGCGGGCGGCCGGGGCTGATATCGTGGAATCGCCCATCACGACTCCATCACCCGTAACTACACCGTCGTCCATTACGACTCCGTCACCCATGACGACCCCGTCGCCATGACGACTCCGTCCCCAAGTAACATTCCCATTGGCATGAACACGACGCCGTCGCCCATTACCACTCCATATACTCGTCATGATGTTGTCGCTCACATCGACTGACGCATATCGCCGTCACCCATCACTACGCCGTCGCCCATCACGACGCCGAGCCATTAGACTGACTGGTATTTCATGATCAGATTTACACCCGTCAGCGTAGCCGTAGTTCATGATTAGCCCTTGTGACCGGTGAAAGTCCTTCCCGCAATCGTGGTCTGCGGATTGGGTGGAGTGTTGGTTGTAAGGAATGGCGCGCCATGGTGTCGATGAAGACAGTCCGGTCCTAATCCAGCCTTTGCCAACCGGATGGCGCCTTCAACATTCAGCTCACCCGCGCCTTGCTCCAAACATATTGAAGCCGGCGAGTGGCTGGGCCGTATACATTAGAAGGGCGCTTAACCATGTTGGGTGTTAGCTTCGGATTGGCCTCCAGGAGCAGTGCTGCAGCGCCAGCCACAACGGGAGTAGCCATCCAAGTTCCGCTCAAGAACATCCATTCGCTTGTCGTTGCTGCTACTGATTCTGGCGTCCAGTTCAGGATGTTGGGTTACCAATAAATTTGGATGACCACCGCCATCGTCTGCTTCCGCATAGATGAGCTTGTTGCCGGGAGCCACCAGATCAGAGCTTCACCAAGTGGTCGTAGTGCTTTACGCCATTCGAATCCGATGTGTAGCTGCGTGTCGGACCACGTGAGCTATAAGTTGCAACCTCCCGTCATCAGTTCGAACGTCGGTGCCAAAGGTATGTAGCGGCTCCAACAGTGATCACTGAAGGTTCATTTCCAGGCGAATGAATTTGGCCGTAGATCTTGGTTCCATTTTCATCTTTGCCGTTGTTTCCTGCGGCGGCTACCACGACTCACACCGGACATCAACTCAACCTTCGCGCAGCACGACACAGCGCATCGTTTCGATAGGGAATCGATTGCGGCGGCTCCCAAACTCATATTCACGACGCGGATGTTGTAACCTATCTTTATTCAACGGATTGTAAAAGCTTACCGCTCTGGTTGGATCGTAGGGCGTCAGCATCCAGTTGAGTGCGTTTAGCACTGAAGCCGTGGTGCCGGTGCCATTGGAATTCAGAACGCGCAGATTGATCAGGACTTGCACCGGGTGCAATGCCTTCATAGTTTCTGGCGGAGTCTTTGGCTGCGCCGACTGCCGCCGATGCGACGTGTGTTCCGTGACCGTAGGGATCTTTGTCGGTTAGACCCTGGCCGGTGAAATCCTTTCTCAACGTTACGTATCCGTTTACGGTTACGTGGCTGGCGTCGATACCGGAATCAGAGGCATGGCAACGCCGACTCCGGAACCGTCCAAGGTAAGTGCCTGGAGGAGTAGACCGACGAGCGACGTCGACTGGCGTATTTGATCATGCGCCAGTCGTCGCCGAGGGATATGACCGAATGATTCGATCTGTCGGTTGGGCGAGAGAGTGGTTGGTAAAGTCCGCTTGCTGCGAGCTCTTCGATTGCGTTGGCGGAAGCGAATTCTCAAAGAACCAAGTCCGGCCATTCGGTCTTTTATTACGACGTGATTTCGCTCGAGGAGCGAGGTTAGTTGGGCGTTCTGTACATCGTCTACTTGAAGAATGACATCGACTCGACTTATTTCCACGGGTGCTTTGCATCAACTCGCGGAGGTCTGTGGAGATTTTTTCGCCAGTGAAATCTTCCGCCGTTGCTGGTACCGATCGGAGTCGCTCGCCGAGTTTTCAGTCTTCAGTCGAATTGCCTGAAATAGCTTGGCCAGTGACGAATCACTCGCAATGTTCTCTTCAAAAGTTTGATCGGTTGCCGCGGCGATAATGTCTCGACCTGTCGCTGTTCGAGTGCAACCCGAATCGTATTCGACACATTCACGTTGGCGTATGAGCCAACCAGTGACGAAGGTCGGGAACGAACAAAATGATTTTGCCTTGCGAGGTCGCTGGTTTACGGCGATTACTGAGTTCACTCGGTTCGCAAACTCTTCCGAAGTGTTTGCACCCGCGAGTTCGAGACTCAAGGCAAAATGCTTTGTCCTGGAGGCTCGCCGGCGCTTTTCCTGAAGCGATGCGGAGCGCGACCCCATTCACAATCGACGTGGCCTCGGACGTTTCCAAATGCTCAATGAGTGACTGGGTGGCCAGTTGATTCTTCCGACAGCGATTTGAGAATGCTGTTGATCTCGCGTGCGAGGCCTTTTACTTTTTCGAGACTGCCCATTTGGGCGGAGCTGAGTTAGGTCGAAGCGTAGCGCGAAAGAAATGGATGGCGATCGTTGTTTGTTCGCGTCGATTTCTGTGAGGCAAGAAATCTTCCAGTCCCGCTGACACAAAAGCAGTGCCATCAGAATTAGTGCCGTGATCACAGTCATTGAGGTTGGGGTGTTGTCTGTTTTCATGCTTGTTCCAGGGACCGACCCCTTGTTCCTTGTTCGAATGCACATTCACGGCCCTCTAGCGAGGCGGCAACCAGTGCCTTCAAAGCGCGCAATGCTCACAGTTCGAGCGTGCTCAGTAGTGCGAGGCAGTGCCAGTGCCTGGATTAGGTAATGTCGTGGGAATTGCTTGAAGAAGGTGAGAATTTGTAGGTCGTGTGTTGATCTGTAGTCCATCAGGTTTGACAGCATAGTGACCGAGTTGTGGTTCAATGTGGTGAGGGTCGGTCTATTTGAGAAAAGAGAGTGGACAGACTTCAGTCTGTGTATTTGGGAATCGAGCGCGGATCAAAGAATCATTGGTCATCTATCGTTCGACACTTTTCATTTGGTCATTGATCGGAACGGTGAATGCGCTCCCCGTTCAGTTCATGCGGCGTTGCAATTCTCCCAGTTCGCGGCTTTGCCGTCTCCCGTGGCAAAGCCTGGGCTTTCCGGGAAGTCTGGTTTGAGAGAGTCGAGGCTATGCCTCCAGCGGCAGAGCCGCGATACTGGTAGTCGTGGATCGATCGGAAAGCCAGAGGCTTTCCGCACGGAGAAGCGGCAAAGCCGCATGATGTCAGGCGCATGATGTCAGCCGGGAGGAACAGGATCACTTCGCTCAGCACATAAGGAGGCGGAATTGAGTGGCGAATCCCGCCATGCAATCCCAGAAGCCGCGTCGCATGCCGATCCAACCAATGTGAGGTTGAAGGCGCAACTGGCTGAGATTTATGGACGAGGTCGGCGATGCGTACATGCGCATGGCACATTCGTCGGCAGAGAATTGAAACTTGCGCGGGATTGGGAAGAGAAGAGTTTGAATATTTGGGATGAGTTGCGTGGGACCGGGAAATCCAGTGGTGCCGACAATCTTCGAATCGATCAGGTGACTCGTAATCTCGCGCTCTGCGACGCAGCAATCGCGTTGCAGGATCAATAACTGACCCCTCATCTGGGACGCAGGTGTCCTCGCCTTCCAACGTTGCCTTTAGCAGACTCTGGACTCTGAGCCACGTTCCGAACTTTCGTTCTGTGCACTGGTCCTGAAAGCGCGGCGGTGAGCTTCAAGGCGTGATTCCACAGCTACAGGTCTTCTGGAAAGTCCCTCCTATTGCCAGTGTCTTGCTTACAAAGTGCCAATTTAAACAAGCCGATAGTTCTGCACGCACCGATGCGGCCGTGCCTGACTGAACAGGATGTGAGGGTTCTGCGCCATTGCGGTTTTGCCCTGACCGATTGCAAACTCCTACTTCATCACACCCAAACCCTCGAGAGCCACTCCACCAGGAGTACGCCCGACTTAGCCAGGAGGAAATTACATGTCAGTCAGTCTTGCACCCTTCTTGAAATCACTCGCCATGGGCATTGCGCTAATCGCCCTGTTCGCGGCCGGCCAAACGGCAGCGCGTGGCGCCGACGAGGTCACAGTGGCCGGCTTTACTAATGGCTGCTTCGGCCCCTGCACGCCGCCCACTTTTTCCGGTCAACAAACGGCGAGACATTCTGGGTCTGACACTGGAACAACTCAAGTTTCAACGGCACTACGTCGGGTGGCTTTCTTGCACTCGGGAACGCCGGCGTACCGCCAGGCACTCAGAATGTCAACAACCTCGGCTCGTTCTTACTCAACGGGAGTCCCGCCAATTACAACGGGCAGGCCTTCACTCTACGCGTGAATTTCACTCTACCAACGGGCATTGCAGGGAGCAGCACCTCGACTTATAACGCGACGCTGGTCGGAAGCGTAACCGCTGGCAACCAGGGAGGTGTCTTCATTAATTTCTGATCAGACACCACAGACTTTCACGTTCTCGTATGTCAACGGAGTAGGCCAGACCGTCAACGGCAGCTTCAATCTCAACGTCAATGACGTATCTGTGATCGCCGGCGGCAGCAGCAATGTCGCGCTGACGGGTAACATCACCGGTGTACAGCAGGCCGCCGCCAACGTGCCTGAGCCTGCCAGCATGCTTTTGCTGGGTACGGGGCTGACCGGTGCGATCGGCGCTCTACGCCGTCGCAGAGCTAAGGCGGTCAAGAGTAGTAGTTAGTCGTTAAGGCCGTAATCAACAGCGTGATCAACCAACGATGCAGCTTTCGGCTCAGGCCGAACGCTGCATTCGTTTTTGCACTGGCCCTTCCCTAGGCTCGCAAGAGCGTGGAGCCTGGTTTCCCAAACCTGGCGGCAGACCAGGTGCCTCGAATTTGAAACAACGAGTCCCTTTAGTGACGCCTCTACGAACTAACGGGCGCGCTCTTCTGGGACCGCAGGCGTCCTCGCCTGCCAACCTTGCCTTTAGCGGATCTTAGTGGCGACGAATGCAGGCGAGGACGCCTGCGGTCCCAGAAGAGCGCGCCCGTTAGTTCGAGAGGCGTCACTAAAGAGGTTGCGGGAGGTTGATATGCGCCGTTCGCTTTAATACCGCACACCCGTTAAGTTAAAAAACTTCACCTGCCTTGGCGGAATTCTCTCCGCGAATACGCTTACCGAATTGGACAATTCATCAGTAAGCGAAAAATTGGTTTGGCGGCAGAGCCGCATAACAATCGCAGAGTTTCATCTAGTTATCTGCTTTCCGAACAAGCAGGGAAGATCTGTGGTGAAATCTTTTCTTGGGGAAACAAGTGATAGCCAGTGCGGTCTAACTCAGCAACTTACTCCATCTAGAGGGCACGGAGGTAGCACAAAGAAATTGGGGTCCTCCTTTGCCAGTGCTACTTGATCTTCTTGAGTGTCCCGCTCTCGCCGCCGGCTCTTTGGACCAGGGCGGTGACTCTTCCATTCGCGTCCTTCAGAAACTCTATTCGAGCGTCGAAGGCTTTGATGATGAATTCTGTTTGCGAGACTGCGAATAGCTCGACTTCCGGATCTCCTGGTGCCTGGCCGAACAGACGGTCACCGCGCCGGACAATAGTAAAACTGTCGTTGCCGTCTGAGTATTGGCCCGACATACGACTCGAGGATGGCCGGATCGAGCTTGATGATTTTCGGTTCCGGCAATGGCTGACCGAGGGCGATGGCGGCAATCCTTTTGGCTACATATTCAGGTTGCGTGTCGGCCGTCTCGTCGTTGGACAGCAGCGCGATGTAAAGCCGATCTCCGGGGATGCGCATCACATAAGCTCTGAAGCCGGGGATCCCACCGGCGTGACTGGCCATCGGGCGCTCCAGGAATTTAGTGATCACCCAGCCGTAGGCATAACTCTCCGTTACGCCAGTGGAAAGTTTGTATGGCCTGAAGACTTGATCCCATGAACCCGGCTTGAGCAGCTTGTTCGCAGAGATTGCCGCGTCCCACAAAGCCAGATCGTCCACCGAAGAACAAATGGCGCCCGCGGCGAAGAGTTGGGTCATGCTGAAGTACGCAGCGTTGATGTAGACATTGTCCCGTTTCAGGTAACCCGAAACGCGGTTTGGCATCAGCGGCTGGGTGCGACAATAAGAGGAATGAGTCATGCCGAGCGGCTTGAAAATCTGATGCTCGATGAATTCAGCATAATCCTGGCCGGATAGTTTTTCGATAATGGCTCCCAGCAGGACGTAGTTGGCATTGGCGTACTCCTCTTTGGCGCCGGGCTCAAACTCCAGGCTGTCATTCTTGAAGAGATCGATCAGTTGCTGGGGCCGCAGGTTCTCACTCATCCGTTCCGGCCAAAGCTTGTTTATGTAATCTTTGATCCCTGAGGTGTGAGTCAGCAGATTCTCGACGGTGATCTTCCTGCCGGTTGCGGGGTAGTCAGGGAAGAACTTTGTGAGGTCGTCGTGCAGCGAGAGCTTGCCCTGTTCAACGAGCATCATGATGGCGACGGCGGTGAATTGCTTGGTCACCGACGCCAGCCGAAACACCATTTCCGGTTTCATCGGAACCTGCAGTTCCAGGTTAGCCATGCCGTACGCCTTTGCGGAAAATAACCTGGCCGTTTTTCACTACCACGACAGCTGCGCCGGGATTGTCTGGCTGGTAGACGGCACTCATTTCACGATCCATCGCTGCCGCCGGCTGGACGCTTTGCGCGGAAACCGGCTTGGACGCCAAACAACGAAACCGTAAACAGCAGCATGAGCATCGCCGGCGCGGCGTTCGACGAAAATATTCAGACACCTTGAGGTCATCAACATTGGTTGCTCCTAAAATGGGTTGGCTGAACGCAGTTCAGAAAATGACTGCCGAGGAGAGAAAGAATGGCGTCATCCTAGCATTTGGCGCGCGAGTTTAGGAGGAGTATTTGTTTGAAGGAACCACCGACTGCCGGAGTTTTGACGTCGCCCTTTAGTGACGCCCTCAAAGAACTGGGCGCGCTCTTCTGGGACCGCAGTGGGTCGAACAAGCTGGGAAGGGGGTAGCGGAAGTTAGAGGCTTCTCTGAGCAGTGGCTACGAGCGTACCCCCGCTTCGTTGCACCAGAAATTATGCCGCTTCAAAATGGATCTCAGCGGGGGTACGCTCGGGGTCGAATTGAGATCAGCGCCCCACCCTCCGCTGACCCCCTTCCCAGCTTGTTCGACCCACTAAAGTCCCAGAAGAGCGCGCCCTGCTAAGCGCTATCGCTGAGCGGAACGAGTCCGTAGAAGATTCGCTGCTACCTCTCTAGGCATATCAGTTTCTTTTGCCCAAAGCACATGTTGGTCTTGCAACTCTTTCCACAAATCAAGACCTTTCTGGTACCAGATTGCGGCTTCGTCTGGATGCGACATAGCAACGAAAGCACCGCCCATATCTGTGTAGAGCCGCGCTAAATCCCGACGATAGTCTATGCGTCGCCGATGTGCGGCAACGATAGGTTCACTGATCGCGCGGGCCTCCTGGTAGGCTTCAAGTGCCTTCGTCGAATTACCACTCGCCGCCAGACTCTCTCCGCTGAGCATCAAACTATTTGCGAGGTCATCCGGATATTCAACGTTGGTTTTGTCCTGGGCCGCGAGTTCTCGTCTGATACCTATTGTTCTCTCCAGGAGCGACGAGGCACTGCGGTAATCTCCCGCTGCCAGCAACGTTTCACTCACGTGATGCGAACAGTCGCCGACGTCCTTTTCAGTCCGCGCGTTTTGTGGATCCCTGCGAAGAATATCTTCATACATCGTCAGACCGCGCCGGCCATTTTCCAGCGCCTTGGGATAATTCTTAACACCCGCAGCGAATCGCCAACATGATCCAGGGCCGTCGCTTTGATCTCGCTGATAATCGAGACTCGTCGGATCCATCCCAAGCAATTCTTCTGTCCTGGTCAGCATTTCCTGATCTGTGTCAACCGCCTTTTGCCATTGACCCTTGATGCCATAAACAAAACCGAGCCGTTCCAAGGCGACAACAAAACGAAGCGTCACCTCTTTTGGAGGAAACGATTCACTTTTCATTTGTTCCGCGATGGACAAAGATTTTTGATACATCGCCAGGGCTTCGTCGTAGTTGCCTAACTCTGACAACGCATCACCAAGAAATGCCGGAGCTCGGAACGCGGCTTGAAAAGTGGGAAGGTCATGAGCTTGCGGTAGAAGCTGATCCAGCTATCTCCATCGACTCACGCATTCGTTCAGCGGATTGGTTCCGGATTACCCAGGACCTGGTTGATGGGACCAAAGCGCGAAAGTGTCACGGCCAGACCGAGCTGATATTCCTCGATTAGTAGGTTCCAGGGCCACGAGACGTCGTCGAATATCGAGTGATTGTTCATATGACTTCAACGCGCCCGACGTGTCGCCGGTGCGCGAAAATCCCGGTCGTCCCTGCACATCGCCCAGCTTTAGATAGGCGGTGGAGAGTTCCCAAAGCAGTTCGCGATCGTTACCCGCCTCCTGTGCCAGGCTACTCAGATACTCCTGAGCTTTTTCACGACCATCTCACGAGCTTGAGTTGCGCCGTTCAGGTCGGCAATCGAGTCATGAAAGTCGAACAGAAAAGAGTTTGTCAGGTTACGCACTTCTTTAAAGTGTCGTTCTGCTTTCGCCCGTTCTCGTTTTGCTACGGTGGCTTGCCAGCTGGTTACTCCGGTTGCGGTGATCAGAGTGATTGCTACAACGGCAGCCGCAGCAACACTGACCTTATTTCTCTGAATGAACTTGCCGGCTCGATAAGCAAACGTATCTTCGCGTGCCAGTGACTGGTAATCCAGTTAGGTGGCGTTGAAGGTCAGCCGACAAATCCTGAACGGACGCGTAACGCCGTTCGGGTTCCTTCCGCAAAGCCTTTAGGAGGATGTTATCTAGATCACCCACGAGACGGCGCCGAAGTTTATCGACGTTTCCCTTCTCGAGTTCGACTGATTCCTTCCGGAGTTATAGAGCGATGTCCGTCGTCGGTGTGCGGCGTTGCTTCATGTCGCGTGATAACGACACTGGGCTTCAGCGGTTCAGAGGCCGTTATCATCCGTGCAATCTCTTCGGGTGAGCGGCTGGCAAGACTGAACGGCCGATGGCCACTCAACAACTCGTACAGGACAACTCCTAACGAATAGACGTCACTGGTCGTTGTTATCGGCAAGCCGCGTAACTGTTCCGGGCTCGCGTATTCGGGAGTGAACAACCAGTCCGATTGTCTCCGTTTCGACTAAAGCGGAATCCACACTCAGCAGTTTGGCGATACCGAAGTCGAGCAACTTGGGCGTTCCGTCTTTCGTCACGATGATGTTGCTCGGTTTAAGATCCCGATGGACGATCAGATTCTGATGCGCGAACTGCACAGCTGCGCAAACCTGAAGAAAAAGTTTCAGCCGTTCCAGGGTATTGAGTTTGTGTTCGTCGCAATAACGAGTGATGGTCGTGACCTTCTATGTACTCCAGCACGAAATAATGGAAGCCCATCTTCCGTGGTGCCGCCGTCAATCATCCGGGCAATATTTGGGTGATCTAGATTGGCGAGGATTTGGCGTTCCATCACAAAGCGCTTGATGATGGCGTCGGAGTCCATACCGCGCTTGATGAGTTTCAAAGCGACTTGCTTATCAAAGGATTCATCCGCACGACTCGCCAGGTAGACCGCACCCATTCCACCACGACCCAACTCGCGGATGATTTCGTAAGTCCCGATGTGTTGACCTGTCACAGCACTGTGATTTGTGTCGGTGCTTACGTCGTTTACCATGAACCCGACATCTACAAGGGCGGGATGTTGAATGAAGTCTCCAGACGAATCATGAGCAGACAGGAGTCCCAAAACTTCTGAGCGTAGATTTTCGTCAGCGGCACACGCCTGGTTAAGAAACGGAATTCGTTCCTGAGGATCAAGCTTTACCGCTTCGGAAAACAGTTCCTTAACCTTTGGCCAGTTTGCATTCATGACAGATCAGGCCCTTAGTACTCACAACCGTCGGCAAAGCCGATGCTAAGCGATACACCGTAGTTGGATTTGGTGCTGGTGCAGTTTCGATGTTTCTCTCTGCGTCATCTCTGCGACCTCTTCGCCTTCTTAGTAACTCCCGAGTCCTATGCGTTGGGATTCCATTGGTTATGCGGCTTTGCGCTCCGTGCGGAAAGCCTCCGGCTCCGTTCGGCACTAGAAATGAAGAGAGGCTTCGCCTCGGCGGCCTAGCCGCCAAAACAGTTGCGAGGCTTGACGGAAAGCCAAAGGCTTTGCACGAGGGGCGGCAAAGCCGCAGACCATTCCAAAGTTTCATCTCGTGATCTGCTTGTCGAAACATGCAGTGAAGCTCTGCGGTAAAGATCCTCAACGCCCAACCGCAGAGGCGCAGAGAACACAGAGGTCACTTAGAGAAAGACCAACTTGAACCACACTTGGATTTTGGCTTTCTTCGCAAAGTCCCTAACTCAATACGCGCAAGAATCTATTCATTAGCGTCAATCGCAGAATCGGGCGTGCCGGTAATGGCTTTGTGGAGCCATGCGCGAGCGACCGTCCATTCGCGCTGCACCGACGAGGGTGAAATCTTTAAAACTGTTGCGGTTTCCTCAATCGTCAAACCCCGAAGTATCGCAACTCAACAATTTTGCTTTGCGCTTCATCAATGGTCTCCAATTTCTGCAGCGCGAGATCGAGAGCAATCAGCGATTCATTCGCCGAATCGCCCGACAGCGTCGCAACGCTCATCAAGCGAGATCTTTCTGGCCGCCACTCCCACGTTTGCTGCGGTATGCCGGCGCGCATTGTCGAGGAGTATGCGGCGCATGGCCTGGGCTGAAATGGCGAAGAACTGAGCGCGGTTCTCCCAGTTAACCGAATGTTGGTCAATCAACTTCAGATAGGCTTCGTGGACCAGCGCGGTGGTCTGCAAAGTGAGGTCCGGTCGTTCGTGACTTAGATAACTATGCGGCTAAACGGCGCAGCTCGTTATAAACAAGCGGCAACAGCTTATCTAAAGTCTCGCGATTACCCTGGCTACAGTCCTGAAGGAGGCGTATGACCTCACCGGTCGAAGTTTCCATATTCCCGCCCGAAAGCAACTATTCCTCAGGTCGTTTGACTGAATTCTTACATGCCTTGCGCGTAATTAGGTAGGAAAGAATCTATTAGAGAATCCAATGCGCATTGAAACGGCATGAAGAATGATGACGATTCACTTCCACTTTCGCTGCACCCCGCTTGGACTCGCCAGCATTCCTCGTATGAACAGCGACTCATCATTTGCTCGAACTTATATGACTTGTGAAGGAGTTTGACGGTTATGGTTATCACTCAACAACGAAACATGGCTCAGCCTTGCCATCCTCACGGCCTGCTTGCTAACAGCAGCTTTATGGGCCACCAATACATCGAGAGCGCGATCCGAGGTGAAGCGGACATTGCAAGCTGCGACTTCTGACGAGCAGTCCAAACTGCGGACCACTGAGGCATACGGTAAGCTGCCACTCAGTTTGGAGCGTAACCAGGGACAGACAAATGGCCAGGTCAAGTTTCTCTCTCGAGGCTCCGGATACAATTTGTTTCTTACCTCGACCGAGGCGGTGCTTTCCTGCATCAACCAGGAACCGATAACAAATCGTCGAGTGCGTTGAGAATCAGACTTGTTGCAGCTAATCCCCATGCGAAGATCGATGGACTCGATCAACTACCCGGAAAGAGCAATTACTTCATCGGCAAGAATCCGCGAAACTGGCACACCGAGGTATCCACGTTTGAGCGTGTCTACTACCACGAAATCTATAAGGGCGTGAGATCTGGTCTATTACGGCAACCAGCGCCAATCTCGAGAATGACTTTGTTGTTTCACCTGGCGCAGACGCGAGCACTATTGCACTCGCGTTCGACGGTACGGGAAGAAGATAGCTATCGACAAAGATGGCAATCTGTTGCTGCAGATCAGCGGCGGCCAGGTCCAGTTACAAAGGCCTGTGATCTATCAGCTCGCCGATGGTATCCGGCAGGAGGTTTCTGGCAACTATGTTTTGAAGACTTCTGGAGATGTTGGTTTTGAAGTAGGTGCCTACGATCACACCCGGCCCCTCATCATCGATCCGGTGCTGGTCTATTCCAGCTATCTCGGTGGTAACGGGACCGAGGTTGGCAACGCGATCTATGTGGACGATGCCGGCAGCGCCTACATTACCGGCGATACCACATCGTCAATCTTTCCCACAGTCAATCCAATAGATCCAACGCTGGGTGGCACTACAGACGCCTTCATCGTCGAAGATCAATCCGGCAGGCTCGGCGATTGTCTACTCGACGTACCTTGGTGGCAGCAGTACTGACGTTGGCATCGACATCTCAGTCGACGGTTCACAAAACGCCTACATAACAGGGGCAGGACTGCATCAAGCGATTTTCCTACGATGAACGCTTTCGATAATGCATACAGCGGTGGGACAGTTGAGGATGCCTTCGTAGTGAGAGTCAACGCTGCTGGTTCGGCGCTGGTTTACTCGACGTATCTCTCCGGCAACTTCGGCGCGCGTGGTTGCGGGATCGCCGCCAACAACAATCAGGGGCTTCGCCTATGTGACCGGCACGACCAGCACCAACTTTCCAGTAACAGCGAGTGCCTTCGAATCCACAAATTTCAACTCTGGCTTCATGACCAAGCTATGCACGAATTGTTCAGGTGCAGCGTCACTCGTCTATTCAACTTTCCCTGGCCCACACGGGCTTTGCTGAAGGCCGGTCTATCGCAGCGGACGTCGGCGGCAACGTTTATATAACCGGTAACCTGAATGCCACTGCCACAAACTTCGCCACGTCTGGCGCCTTCCAAACAACGTATGGTGGCGGAACTGCAGATGCGTTTGTGGAAAAGCTCAACACGAATGTGTCCGGCGCAGCCGGCTCGCATCTACGCCACTTATCTTGGCGGTAGCGCCAAGGACATTGGTGGTGCCGACGGTTCCCCTCAATCCGGGTAGAGCAATTGCGATCGACGGATCAGGAAATGCCTACATCACCGGTTCAACTTCTTCAGCGAACTTCCCATTGGCGAACGCGGCCCAGGGCGTGATTGGGGGACAGAACGATGCGTTCGTGTCGAAGCTGAGCGCGAACGGTACAGCGCTGATTTACTCCACGTACCTGGGTGGCACCGGCGACGATTTTGGCAAGAGCGTTGCGGTGAACATTGGTGGCGGTGCGTCTGTCACTGGTGTTGCTGGGCCCAACTTCCCAGTGGTTAATAATCTTCTGACTCCGAACCCGGGAATTGGATTTGTCGCGAAGCTCACTCCCTCCGGAACTGCGGTCACTTATTCAACCATCCTCTCTGGCGTAACTGGTGGCAGCAATGGCATCGCACTCGATTTCGCCGGCAATGCCTTTGTTACCGGCAGCACGAATGCGAGCATCGTGACGGTGTTTCCATTCCAACCAACAAACGGCGGTGGTGGCACTGATGCATGGGTTTCAGAGATTGCCGATCCGACAATCATCGGGTCGTGTCACGGATGAAAATGGAAATCCGTTGGCGGGTGCAACCGTCAACCTAACCGGCGTGCCAACTGCGACGACAACCACTCGACGCAAATGGCGGCTACACATTTGGGTTGCTGACGGTCGGCAACAGCTACACAGTTTCTGTCGTAGCCACTGGCTATATTTTCAATTCCGCAGCGGTGAACAATCTCCAAAAGAATGCGAGACGTGATTTTGGTCCTTCTGTCGTCATCACCATCAGTGGTCACGTTACTCGCAGTGACAATGCTCCGCATTGAGCGGCGTAACAATCTCTGTCTAAGTGGCAGATCATTCGCAACGTACTCAAACCGACGGCAGTGGCAACTACAGTTTTGGCAACCTACCCGCCGGAAGGACCTACTCGGTAACGCCGCTACTAACTTGGCTTTGACATTCACACCCACCAAGTACTGTTTTTCGTAATGCTCACCGAATCAGACGGCCGACTTTGTCGCGACCCCACTTACCTACCTTTTCCTTTTCCAGTCCGAGTTTCACCGCAGCCGAGGGAGGTGGCGCGCTTAGCATCCCCGTTAATCCGCAGCAACGTCACTTCGGGCACCTCCACCGTTAGTTGGGCGGTCCCGATCGTGAACTTTTCCTTCGCTCCGTGTGCAGAGGTCCACGGTGTGGCCTCTATTAGTTGCGACTACACTATTATTACCGGCATCCTGACCTTTAACCCCGGCGAAACCACTAAGAGCTTTACTGTTTTGATTAATGACGATGCCTACGTCGAAGGCAATGAAACGTTCTCCATGCAGCTCATTAACCGCGAACGGCGGCGCACCCGTCGTGGGTCAGCCGAACGTGGCAACAATCACGATCACCGACAATGACACTGTCACGCCCACCACGAATCCACTCGACAACCCTAATGCGCAGTTCTTCGCCCAGCGAGCATTACTACGACTTCTTGAGTCGCGAGCCTGACCCTGGTGGTCTCGCATTTTGGGCCAATGAGATTACCTCATGTGGGTCCAATCAGTCGTGCATCGATGTCAAGCGCGTCAACGTGTCCGCAGCGTTCTTCTTATCGATTGAATTTCAGGAGACTGGCTATCTCGTTTACCGGATGTACAAAGTAGGCTATGGCAATTTGCCTGGCAGCGCCAGTGCCGGTGAGGTATGACGAATTCATGCCAGATGCGCAGCAGATCGCGTTAGGCGTGCAGGTGGGAATAGGCAATTGGCAGGCGCAGTTGGAGGCGAACAAGGTGGCCTTCGCACTAGCGTTTCGTTTCGCGTGATCGTTTTACGACGGCGTTTCCGACAACGATGACACCGACGCAGTTTGTCGATGCTCTGTACGCGAATGGTGGCGTTGACACCAGGTGCTGCGAGAGCGAACGTCGGTAATTAATGAGTTCGCCGGAGCGGGTAACTACAACCGATACAGCCGCGCGTGGTCGCGCACTGCGGCGAGTCGCAGAAAATTCTCTGCTAAACCAACAGGAAACCAATCGCGCTTTTGTGTTGATGCAGTACTTCGGATACCTGAGGAGAAATCCAAACGACGCACCTGAAGCTGGTTTGGATTTCGCCGGCTACAACTTTTGGTTGGGTAAGCTAAATCAGTTCAACGGCAACTTCGTCAACGCGGAAATGGTCAAGGCGTTCATCAACTCGGGTGAGTACCGCCAGCGTTTTGGGCCGTGATGCGGAGGCGGAGACGCGAGATGAGGGACAGCTCTCATTCTCAGCCGATTTCATACCACTTACGAATGAGCAGATGAAGTCGGTACCACAGCACGGTAGCGTGATGTCCGATATGCTTTAGCTTGTCGTCCTGATCAGTTTCGGGCTTCTAGAACTTAGATAGGATGTTTGACCAAATCACGACGACAAGCTGAAACATATCGGACATTCGGCGCGTGCTGGTACTGAGCTTCATCGCCACCAGGCAGGAGACAATTCAATGAAGAATTTCAAGTCAGCGTGGTTCCTCGTTTCGATGTTGCTGCTCACGTCAGCTCCACGCGATGGCGCAGTACACCGACCGACTCGGCGGCAACTGGAACAATCCTGCCAGCGCAACGATCACCAACATCATCATGGATCGCTACGCACGGCGACATCTGAAGAAGAATCTTGAAGCAAAGCGGACCAGCGGGGCATTCAACCGCGCCAGGGCGACACCGAACGACTCTTCGTTGCACTTTCGCTCCACGGGAACTCAGCTCAAGACTCGTGAGATCGCAAATCTGATCGGAGCCAGGAACCCGCAGGTGATGGCGATCATGACAGCCATCCTCCAGGAGTATGAAAAGAACGCGCGAGCAGCTGGAAAACCAAACGACGTTGCACTGGCGCTCAGTTTTTTCTTTGCGACTAACGCGAGGCGTCTTTCACGACGCGGGTGAGCCGTCAGATCCGAAGATGCTCGAGTTGCGTGAAACGATTGCCGACGCCTTAGTTGAAGGCAATGCCATGAACGGCGTGACTGATCGGCAGAAGCAGGAGATGTATGAAACGCTGGTGCTGTTCACTGGTTTCGCGTTCGCTGCGTATCAGGAAGGGAAGCAAAGCGGCAACACCGAGAGCGTTAACGTTGGGCGACAACTCGCCGGGCAAAATTTGCAGTCGCTTACCGGCATCTCGCCAGACAAAATCAGCTTTACTGATCAGGGATTGAGCATTGAGAGGGAACCAGTCGCGTCTCTGAGCCGGAAGTGCAGCCTGCTAAGTGCAACCATCTGCGCAGCCGGCAAATACTCAGAATGCGGAAGCGGCTATCAACGCGGGAAAATTAGTGATGGATTTTGAGGGCAATGAAGTGCGAGCCACTCAGATGTATGGCGGAAAAAGAATTCGCGTCATCGGGACAGTTAATTCAATTGAGGTCCTGAAGAGTGGGCAAAGTTACCCTGACCTTTCACTCACCAGCCGGTGGCTATGCGCAAACACAATGCTATTTCAACAAATCACAAAGCTCTCGCTTGGCTGATTTCAGAGGCGGTGCGACAAGCGCGTGGTTGAAGGAACAGTAAGAGGCATCGGCGGCGGCTTGGGTGGCAGGGGGCTTCGTTGTGTTGGAAGACTGCACTGTTCCCTAGTGAATGAAGTCAGGGTCGCCAAAGATGCCTCAGCGAGTCGAACAAGTTGAGGAGGAGCAAGGACGCCTCAGTGGTCGAACAAGCTGGGGAAGAGGTGGCAAGCGGTAACTTGGACGCCTCACCTGTGGCCCCGAGCGCCCCCGCTGATCGCCACTAAAGACACTTAGTTGGCCCAACTGAACCTCGGTGGGCGCGCTCGGGGTCAATCGTGAGAGGCGTCCAAATTTCCGCTTGCCACCCTTCCCAGCTTATTCGACACACTGGAGCGCACATCGCAACCAAGAACACGCCACTCTTCCTGCCTTGTTTTAACTCGAGATCTAGGCACTAGTCACCTGGAGAGTCGTAGGATCTCAAACGTCCGGTCGACCGCTTCAACAAAGTTTCTTTCCTCACGAAGAATCAAGCGCTTGGTTTTGGCCATCTCGAAGTTCTCAATTCCTTCCGGATCGGTTTTCAAACGAGCTCGGTACGACTTCATACGAAGCGAGAACTGTCGAAGCCGATCATGCCCCATGCGACATCGTTGGTTCCTTCGTGAGTGAGGAAGTAGCCAATGAGATGTCCGCCACAACGCGGAATGATCCGTCCCCAATTTTCGGCGTAAGTTTTGAAAGCGTCGCGCTGGAATGGATCGATCCTGATAGCGAATGATGCAAGCGATGTTCATCATATTGTCCTCTCGATTAAGTAACTCGGTCAGCGGAGGTCGGACGCCTCAGTGGGTCGAACAAGCTGGGAAGGGTGGCAAGCGGAAATTAGTGACGTCTTACACTTATTGACCCCGAGCGCGCCCCCGCTGACTCACGCTAGAAGTATTTCAAGGCCTGCAAGCTAACCTCAGCGGGGCGCGCTCAGGGCTAATAACGTAAGGCGTCCAAGCTTTCCGCTTGCCACCCTTCCAGCTTGTTCGACCCACTGAGGCGTCAGTTTCGACCCTCTTCCGACGTCTTGACCACTGAGCTTTCCCCTTTCCGATCGTGTTCTCGCGTTCATCTGTGGCTAAGTACTATAGTGATTGAGCACATCAACGATTCGCTGTTCATCAAAGTGTCGTGTGTGAGAGTTGGGTTAGTATGAAGACATGACGTAGATGACCCAAACAAAGTTATTTCCAGAATTGCCGCCGCGATTAGTCGAACCGGCTCGAGTTCGCATCCTCTACTCACTTCTCGATGGCCACGCTCGAACCAGCACCGAACTCGCGGCCGTTGCCGAAGTGACGCCATCCACGACAAGCGTTCATCTCAATCGACTGAAGACTGAGCGACTCGTGAAGGTTGTCGTTTCGGGGCAAGCATCGTTACTGCAGTCTTAGTGGTCCGAAGTAGCGGATACGGTGGAGGCACTCAGTCTGGTTGCGGGTCATTCACAAAAGAAGTTCGTTCCCACCACCCCGACCCGTCTGATACTGGCGCGTACTTGTTACGATCACCTCGCCGGTAAGTTAGGAGTTTCGCTGCTTCAGTCACTTCAAAGAGTTGGGTTGGTTTGCCAAAGGAGAAGGGAAAGAATGCGACCTCAGTAGCTTCAGGTTCAGAGGGATTTGACAAAGTTAGGTGTTGATTTGGCGCAGGCGAGATCGACTCGACGACGATTTGCTTTACGAGTGTTTGGACTGGAGCGAACGAAAGCCTCACCTCGCCGGAGCACTTGGGGCTGCGCTGTTAAGTGTGGCGCTGAAGAAGAAGTGGATCGAGCAGGACTTAGATAGCAGAGCACTCGAAATCACAAACTTCGGCCGTCGGGATCTCGCCGCTCGGTTTGGCTTCAGGTTGTAGTGGCGAGCTCGGTGCAGTAGCCCTCAGTGCAGTAGCCTGACCGTCAAGGAGGGCTTCAGCCTGCGCTATCGGATGCCAAGCCCTCCTTGACAGTCGGGCTACTGCCGGGGCTGCACCGGATTGAGAGTACCGGGCAACGCGCGTAGTTCGTCTGTGAAGTGCGACCGATCAGCTAACGCATGAAGCAACGGCCCTTCATTTGTGAACTCGACCATGCTGACTGAACCAGCCGGGCAGACGAGGCGATAGCGGAAATCGCCCGACGTCGATTCCAAGCAAGGCACAGAGAATGATTCTGATCGTCGCCTTGTGCAGAAACAATCAAGACGTTTCCGTCACTACACTCTTCACGAATCTCCTCGATCAACTGCATGCCGCGTCGCGCGATGGCTATCGCAGTCTCGCCACTAGTTGGCGGATGCCGAGGCAGGATCCGCAAGCCATTTGATGTAGTCGTCGTGAAATTCTTCGTTGACCTTCTGCTTGGTCAAGCCTTCCCACTGGCCGTAAGCAATCTCGTTTAGTTCTGATCGTGGTTCGAAGCTGCAATTGAACAGCCTCGACCAAAGGTTCCGCACAGTTGTGATGGTGCGTTTTAGCTTGCTCGAATAGATCTGCGTTCCACTTCGTCTGTTTGTATCCGTCGGCAAAGGCTTGCGCCATGCGAAGTCCGTCGTCGGTTAGTTGCGGGATCTAAACCCAGAACCGCAGAAGGAGTCGTCACGGCTAAGCTCAGTTTGCCCGTGACGAAGAAGATAGAAGCATTGTAAAGACATGGCTACGGATCTCCTAACAACAAAGTGGCAGCAGACTTCGCAGCCTGTGAGTAGGGAATGAACAGGTGTCGAGGGCGGGAAGGAGTTGTTGGTCATATATCATTTTTCCATTTCTCATTTGTCATTTTGGAAAACCTTCGAGGCTAATACACGCCTTGTCCCGACACGAGAAAAATGATAAATGGAAATGGAAAATGATATATGACCAATGATTTCCAGTCGAGACTCTCCACCCGGAAATCTTCTTGCCCTCAATAACACAGACTGAAGTCTGTGCCAGCCACAATTAGAGCTAACCTATTCACTCATGACAAATGCGTAGTAATATCCACGCGTTCCCGTTTCACCTCCTCGGTGAGCAATCGTCCAGAGAGTCACTACTTCAACTACAAAGATTTTACTCGTGACCCTTCGCTCAAGGAGCTTGGCATGTACTCACGCTTGCGTCGTCAGCGGTTCCTTCACCGGTTTGGGATTGTTAGCCGCTGTCTTATTGGCTTTCTTGTTTTACTAACGTTGCGATCGCAAATCGTCTCCGCGACGTTTTGAACGAGACCCGGCCCAGCCTCTCGGTAACACAATCACTGTCAACAGCACTTCGGACGCTGCAAACAGCGGTGACGGTTTGTGCACCCCGGTGCGTGAGGCGATCACCGCTGCCAACGCTCGACACTGCTTCAGGTGTCGTTGCCGGCGAGTGTGGAGCTGGCTAGTGGCAGCGGCGTCGAGCTCGATTGTTCTGAGTGGCATTGCGGGAACGATAAGTTTAGGCAGCGCTCTTCCCGGAATCACCTCCAATATGTCGTTCAACGGTCCCGGCGCGACTCCAGTTAACGATCTCTCTGGCAATAACAACGTCCATGGCGTCTTCTTTATGTGAATTTCAACGGCGGGCCAAGTCGAGTTTTCCGGCATTACCATCGCGAATGGTCGCGCGAACATGGATGTCGGTGGGGGGTATTCCATCAACGATCGCGAGGCGGCGATCAATTTGTCGAACAGCGTCATCACAAAATTGGTCTTCGGCAGCGTTGGGTGGATGCGCTTGCGAATAGCAGCACCGCAACGTTTTCAATAACTTCATCAACAGCACCATCACAAACAATCCTGCTAACACCGCTGGACCGCAATCTATAACAACGACGGCTTACTCAACTTTATCAACAGCACACTCAGCAACAACTCTGCTGTCTCCGCCTTTCTGGCTTCAGCAAATGGCGCGGGAATTAACTGGGCCAGATCAATGGAAACGTTGTGAATATTCTCAACAGTATTACCGCTCACCAACACCGCAGCCAACGCGAAGGGCGGCGCTGATATACAAGCACCGGCACGGTGTGGGCTAATCAAGATTACGCGAATAGCACCCTTTAAAGTAATAACTCTTCCTGCGAGTGGTGGCGCAATCTCAATAACATCAACGGCGCCACTTTTCAAATACCTACACAGCATCATCGCTTCAGACACTCGTCGGCAAGTCGGTCCCGATTTGCAAGGCTAGCCCTTTCGTGTCAGCTTGGCCATAACCTCATCGGTAGAAACAACGACAGCACTGGGTTCACCGTCGGGGACCAGCAATCAAAATGGTGATCTCGTTGGCACTTCGGGCTCGCACCTATCATTCCTTTGCTCGGCGCTCTGCCAGAACAACGGAGGGGATCAACTCAGAACTCGTGCCCCTCTTGCCAGGCTCACCCGCAATCGATGCTGGAGACGGTTGCGCCAGTGCTTGCTTCAGGAAGCGGAGGATGTTTGACGACGCCATTGACTACCAGATCAGCCAGGGTTGCTCGGCAAACAAATCTGGTCGTTGACATGGGTGCGTTTGAGTCGTTTGGCTTTTCTGCTTCAGCGGGAGTCCGCAGAGCGCCGTAGTAAACACGCCGTTCAATGCGTTGGTCCTATGTGACGAGTTCTTCAGGTGATCAGTCGAAGGGGGCAGCGTAGTTTTCAACTCGCAGGCCAGCGGACCAAGCGCCAATTTCCAGGAGGCTTAAGAACTCAACGTGGCTATCAATGCCAGTGGATTGGCGAGTACAACCCTGTCTGCAAATGGAATTGCAGGCGGTCCCTACCTTGTAACGGCGAACATCAATCGAATTCCGTCTTCGGTTATCGTTTAGTTTGGACCAATAACCAGGGCAGCGTCAACCGACAACAGTGTCTTCGTCAGCGAATCCATCTGAGCTGACGCAAACGTAACCTTCACGGCCACGGTTACTTCAACCGGACCTCCCGCTGGAACAGTTCAATTCAAAATCGACAGTGTCAATTTCGGTTCGCCGGTGACGGTCTCAAATGGAACTGCGACGATCTCGACGTCGTCGTTAACTGTGGGTACGCACACCGTAGCTGCCGAATACAGCGGTGACGCAAACTTCCTCGCAAAGCGCTGGAACACTTCTGAATGGTCAGACCGTGAGACCACAACCATCGCTATCGATAAACGATGTCTCTGTCACTGAAGGTGATTCGGGAACAAAGTTCGTGTTCTTTCAGATCACGGCCTCGGCAGCTAGTAACCTTGTCGATGAGCGTTGATTTCGCGACCTCCAACAACACTGCTGTGGCTCCAGTCTGATTACCTGGCTACCAGTGGGAACACGACGTTCCTACCCGGACAGACAATCAAGACGTTCTTTGTGACTGTTAACAGCGACCTAACCGTTGAGCCTGACGAGACGTTCACGATCACAATTTCCAACCCGGTGAACGCGACGCTCAATAGATCTCAAGGCACCGGCACAATTCAGAATGACGACGTTGCTGGTGGCTTCCTGCAAGTTCAGTCAATCTATGTTGAGCGTAAGTGAAAGCGCCGGGTTGCTGATTGCGGTTGTGACTCGCACAAACAATACGGATAACGCAGTGACCGTTGACTACGCGACGAGTGACGCCGGCGCATCTCCAATTTGCAGTTCCGTTAATGGTTTGGCATCGGCACGTTGCGACTTTACGACCGCGCGCGGAACGTTGCAGTTCGCGTCGGGTGAAACTCAGAAGCAGATTATAGTTTTGGTTAATCGCGATTCTTTTCCTGAGCCGAACGAGTTCTTCACATTGAATTTATCCAACCCCACAAATGGCGCGGTTCTGGCTACTCCATTCACGGCTAATCTAACAATCACTAACAGCGCTACGGGACCTCCAGCAAATCTGATCGACGATGCGACAGTCTTTGTTCGCCAGCACTATCATGATTTTCTAAATCGCGAACCCGACTCGGGCGGCTTGGCTTTTGGACGCAGCAAATCACGTCATGTGGGTCTGATACGACTTGCATCGAACTGAAACGCATCAACGTCTCAGCAGCTTTCTTTCTTTCGATTGAATTTCAAGAGACGGGTTATCTCGTCGAACGCTTTTACAAGACCTCGTATGGCGACGCTTCAGGCGTGTCTACCTTAGGAGGCTTTCATCAAATCGCGGTACCGATTGTGCGAGTGAATGAGTTCCTTCCTGATACGCAAGCGATTGGAAAGGGAATCGTTGTGGGAATGGCAGGATGGGAGGCTGCTTTGGAGAACAATAAGCAGCTCTTCGTCGCGGCGTTTGTACAGCGTTCACGTTTTGCAACAGCGTTTCCGACGACCCTGACTCCGGCTCAGTTTGTCGACCAGCTGTTTGTGAACACTGGCGTGACTCCGACGATGCAAGATCGTGATGCAGCAATTAGTGAGTTTGGTGCTGCTGGCAAATACGACTGACCTTGCCGCACGTGGTCGCGCGTTACGTCGAGTGGCGGAGAACACGACATTCACTCAGAACGAGCTCAACCGCGCCTTCGTGTTGATGCAATACTTTGGCTACATGCGTCGCAATCCCGACGACCCACAGGACCTCGACACACGGGCTACGACTTCTGGTTGTCGAAGTTGAATCAGTTCAACGGCAACTTCTTAACAGCTGAAATGGTGAAGGCGTTCATTGTGTCGGGTGAATATCGAAGCCGCTTCGGACCATGAGTGTGAGGCGCCAGAGTCGTTTTAATCAGGTCGTATCTCCACCACATCAATATCCAACGTTAT
>ERZ1370068.6089-contig-5090_pt1 | contig 27813 bp, 52 predicted proteins | sample MGYA00561227_ERZ1370068 | MGnify/ENA primary metagenome ERZ1370068 (study PRJEB38410, sample SAMEA6850437) | metagenome | study: Metagenomic assessment of the ecological functions of the soil: analysis of the soil microbiota associated with the...
AGGTTACTGGTTGCTTCGAGTTCATGCAGCTCGACAAGAAAGTCAGGGACGGCCGCCTGCGGCTGGTATTGCTGCCCAGGCTCGGCGCGGCGCAGCGTCAGCACGGAATTCGGGGCGGGAAGAGCTGCGCGATACCCTGAGGAGTTTCTCGGACAGTGACCCCTGACGCTAGCGACGAAGAAGTGACCCTCGCCCCCACGCGGCGCACCCCTCGCGATCGCGCGGCCGGCTCCATCACGAGACCCCGCCGCGGTTCCGCAGCGGAATACCGCGACCGCGATCGCATCGGATCATCTCCACCGCGTTTCGCCGGCTGGTCTGCAAGACGCAGGGTATTCGTCAATCACGAGCGGCGAACCTGTATCGCACGCGTATCACGCATTCGCTCGAAGGTGGCGCAGATCGGACGCAATCGCTTGCGCGTACTCAGGCTCAACGAGACACCTGACCGAAGCGATTCTGTCTCGCGCACGATCTCGGGCATACGCCCTTCGGTCATGCAGGTCAGGATGCGCTCAACGAGTGCATGCGCGAGTTCGGCGGGTTCGAGCACAACACTGCAATCACTCAGGGTTGTGGACGAGACTCGAGGACCATTACGCGTCCTTTCCGGGCCTCAACCTCACTTTCGAATGCCGCGAAGGCGTTCTCAGCACTGCTCCCCGGTCACGAACGCGCGACTGCTCGGCGAGATCGGAGAGCGCTTTCTGCGCCGCGAGCAGCCAGGACTCGAGGCACAGCTTGCCAACCTTCGCCGACGAGGTGGCCTACAACAATCACGATATAGACGATGGCGTGCGCGCCGGGCTCATCACTGTCGAGCAACTGTTGCAGACGCAACTCTTCGGCGAGCAGCACCAACAGGTGATCGCACGCTATCCCGATCTCAGTGGCAGGCGACTCGCGCGGAAGTCGTTCGGGCGTGACGATCGACTATGTGGTGAATGACGTTATTACCACCAGCCGTATTGCCATCGAGTCGACGGCGTCGACGACCATTGATGAGGTCCGGCGCGCCGGCCGGCCGCTCATCGGCTTCCAGCACCGAGGCGCGCACGCGCCAGGTGGAGCTCTAAGAGTTTCCTGCGTGAGCACGTCTATCGGCACCAGCGGCGGTGCAGCGCATGACGTCCAAGGCGCGGCGCGTGGTACGTGAGCTGTTCGGCGCGTTCGTCGGTGACATGAAATCTGATGCCGCCGGAACACTGCGCGAATGCCGCGAAGGGGCTCGAGATCGGCTGGTGAAGCGGGCAAGGCTCGTGCCGTCGCCGACTACATCGCCGGCATGACTGATCGCTACGCGATCCTCGAGCACGAACGACTCTTCAATCCGGCGGAACGAACATGAGCGCTGGAAAACATCCCGGCGCGACGCGCCTGATCTGCGCTCTCGATGTCCCGGATGCGGGCAGTGCGCGGCGGCTCGTGGACCGCCTGGGAAGTGCAGTGCGCTTCTACAAGCTGGGACCTGAGCTCTTCATGGCGAGTACGGAGCTGCTCGACCGGATGGCGGGCAAGGGTAACCGGATCTTTGTCGACCTGAAGTTCTTCGATGTTCCGGCCACGGTTGCGGCCGCAGTGCGTCGCCTGCGCAATCGGGGTGTGACGTTCGCGCGACCGTGCACGGCAACCAATCGATCATGGAGGCTGCCGCCGAAGTGAAAGGGGACGTGAAGATACCGCCGTCACGGTGCTCACGAGCCTGGATCGCGGCGATCTCGAGGATCCTGGGCTTCAGCTGCGACGTGGAGCAACTGGTGCTATCGCGAGGCCCGTCGGGCACTCGAAGCCGGTTGTGATGGTGTCGTGTCCTCCGGGCCTGAGGCAAAGCTGCTGCGCCAGCATCTGGACCAGAGGTTGCTGGTCGTCATTCATCCGGGCATCCGCCCGGTCGAAAATCGTCCGGTCGACGATCAGAAGCGCGTAGTGAGCGTCGAAGAAGCATTCGCAATGGGGCCGGATTACACGTGGTCGGACGGCCGATTCGTGATGCCGCCGATCCCCAGGCCGCGCCGAAGCGATCCAGCAACCATTGCACGCATGTTCCCGGGGCTTGACGAGGGCGCCCTCTAGAACGACTCGGCCTCGAAGCGCCAGACCTCGAGGTCCAGGTTCCCAACCCTCCGCCGGCCAGCCGGCCTTCTCGCGCAGATGACGCAGGAAACTCGGCGCATCGGCGACGCTTTCCAGACGCGTGCGGTATGAAAGTCACCCGCCTCGCCCCTGGCCAGCGGCAACCATGTCGCCGCGGTATCAGTGAGTCCAATAGCTCATCAGTGCCGATGTACCTCGAGCTCTCGAGTGGCGAGAGCACTGAGATCGCGATGAAGGTCCTCGCACTCGTGCGCCAGCAGCGGCTCGAAGCGCGGGTCGCGAAATCCCGAGGCGTATGCGTTTTCCCAGACGTCTTCGGTCAACGGCCGATCGGCCTCGGAGGCGTCCACAACAGCCGCGCAAGTGCCCGACACGAGACAGGGTAACGAAAGAGCTGCGCCATTCTGCAGGTGGCGGCGGATACTCGCGCTGCGGGAAAGGGCCGGGCACCCAAGGCTCACGCCGGATGCAGGGACTCACGCCAGCCTCAGCAGGCTCTGCCCGCGCCTGATTCGTCAGGCATCGAATATCGCCTAAGCGCCATAGCCCACCACGCGAGGCGATCTCCGGCTGTATCGCCGGAATTGCGCAGGTCCAGAAGCTCGATCCTGAGGGCGCGTGCCTGGGCGGCTCGCAGGAAGCTGTTGAGCCCGACGCCATCCCACAGGCTGTCTCGCCGCCGAGCCGCTCTGTGAAGGCAAGGATGGCCTGGTTGGTTGCGCGATCGAGATTCTCGCTGTCTCGTAGTCGTGGTAGTGGCCGAGATCCGTGCTCACGACGATGGGGGTGTCAGGTCCTCTCCCATACGGCATCGAGCGTCTCGGCAACTTCGGCAGCGCTTGCGTCGCCGGCAGCGATCGGGAGCAGATCGAATGAGCCGAGCAGCGTCTGCAGAAATGGCAGTTCGACTGAGGCTGTGCTCCTCGGCGTGGGCGCATCGGTTGCGTGGATCTGCGACAGCCCCAGCAGTGCGTCGCGGGCGCGCGTATCAATCGGAAGCTCGCCGAGAGGCGTGGCGAATGCAGCTACCGTCGGCACGGCGAGCCCGCGGAACGGACTCCTGTGACTCGGGCCAAGCAGGACCACGCGACGCACGCGCCTCGACCCGCGCGCAAAAGCCGGAATGCCGCCGCCGCGACCACGCCTGCAATACGCATAGCGCATGCGGAGCGATCGGCGCTTTCAGCCTCTGCCCGCGGCTCGCTGTCGTCGCCCTGCAACAGTTCGTTCAGCAACTCCGCGGGGCTCATTCGGATCATCCGGATAGAACAGCCCGGCGACGGCTGGTGGCCGAACGCGTAAGCTTGTTCTGGCAGGTGTCATGGCCGCAGCAGTATCGGACCGGCAAATGCCGCCCGGCAAGCCGTATGCATACAGCAGAACACGACACGCGCTACTGGCACTGGATCGACGGTGGGCGCATTCAGTGCGATGTTTGCCCGCGCGCGTGCAAGCTACGCGCCGGTCAGCGCGGCGCTGTGCTTCGTCCGCGGCCATGAAGGCGGCCAGGCGTGAAGCCCTCACCTACGGACGCTCGAGCGGCTTCTGCGTCGATCCGATCGAGAAGAAGCCGCTGAACCATTCTACCTGCCGGGCACGAGTCGATCCTGTCGTTCGGCACCGCCGGATGCAATCTGGCCTGCAAGTTCTGCCAGAACTGGGACATCAGCAAGTCGCGCGAGATGGACACGCTCGACGGATCAGCGCCACGCCGGAGACGATCGCGACGCGGCGCTGCAGCTCGCGGCTGCAGGAGCGTCGCGTTCACCTACAACGACCCGGTCGATCTTCGCCGAGTACGCGATGGACGTCGCGGACGCGTGCCGCGAGCGCGGCGTCAAGAGCGTCGCCGTGACCGCGGGCTACATGCGCGCGAGCCGCGGCGCGAGTTCTACGCGCAAGATGGACGCCGCCAATGTCGATCTGAAGGCGTTCACCGAGAGCTTCTATCGTCGAGGTCTGCGGCGCGCGAGCTCGCAGCCGGTGCTCGAGACGCTCGTCTACCTGAAGCACGAAACCCAGGTCTGGTTCGAGATCACGACGCTGCTGATCCCGGGGCAGAACGACTCGCAGGCCGAGATCGACGCGATGAGCCAGTGGATCGATGGACGAGCTCGGTCCGGACGTGCCGCTGCACTTCACCGCGTTCCATCCCGACTGGAAGATGACCGACTGGCCGCCCACGCCGCGCGGCGACGCTGACGCGCGCGCGCGCGATCGCGCTGCGCGAACGGACTGCGCTACGTCTACACCGGCAACGTGCACGACACCGCAGGCTCAAGCACTTACTGCCCAAAGTGTCGCGCGCGGGTCATCGAACGCGACTGGTACGAGCTCGGCGAATGGCGGCTGACTTCGAGCGGGACTGCCAGAGTGCGCACGCAGAATTCTGGGCAGGTTCGCTGGGCAGGCCCGGTGCGTGGGTCGCCGCCGCCTCCCCGTGCGGCTCGCGGCGATGGGAGCAATGAGGCGCAGCCTGGGGGCGCATTTGTTCCATTGTGGCCGTGCTGCTTGCACTCGCCAGCTGCGCCGATTCGCCGCGACGCGCGCGCCCGCACCGCCGGGTGACAGGATCGCCTCACTCCCTCGCGCAGACACTCATCGGGTCACCGTACCGTTTCGGCGGCGCCGATCCGGCAGGTTTCCCGACTGCAGCGGGCTGGTGTTTTTCGTGCTCCACGAATTGGGTATCAGCGTGCCGCGCACCGCCGCCGAGCAATCGTTTGCCGCAACGCCGGTCGATCCGGCGGATCTGGAGCCGGGTGATGTGCTGTTCTTTCGCGATTCAGGCCCCCCAGGCCACTCACGTCGGCGTTTACATCGGAGAGCACCGGTTCGTGCACGCGCCAAAGTCTGGGCGTCCCGTGAGCTATGTGCATCGCTCCAGGACGACTACTATCGCGCCACCTTCCTCGGCGCGGGGCGTTTCTACGCGGAGCCCCCGCACGGAGCAGCTGGTCGGCCTCTCTACTGAGCTTCCTTCATCAGCGCGGCTGCGCGCAGGATCGCCGTTGCGGATGCGCGGATAGGTGCCGCAGCGGCACAGGTTGGTGATGGCTGTCGATGTCGGCGTCGCGTGGGCTGGGGGTTGCGGGCTTCAGGCAGGTCGACGGCCGCCATGATCTGGCCGGCCTGGCAGTAGCCGCACTGGGGAACGTCTTCCTCAATCCAGGCCTGCTGCACCGGGATGCAGCAGCGCCGCCGGACGCAAGCCCCTCGATGGTGGTGACACGCTTGCCCGCCAGCAGCCGCCAGCGGCACCAGGCGGCATGACGCGTCGCGTGGCCGTCGACGTGAACGGTGCATGCACCGCATGAGCCGATGCCACAGCCGAACTTGGTCCCGGTGAGTTGCGCATGATCACGCAAGTACTCAGAGCAGCGGCATTCCTTTGGTCCGGAGAAACTCATCGCTTTGCCGTGAGCGTGAAGGCGATCATCACCGCGGACTCCTGAGCGCGACAATTTCCTGAATCGTGCCGCGCCGCAAGTTCGCGCCTTTGGACAAGTTTGGGCATCAAGGATGCGCAGACGACGCAGGGGAGGTGAAGCACCCTAGATATTGGCGACTGGTTGCAAAGGCACGCACGCCTGCATCACGTTCCGGGCATTTCGTCCCGGTGCAGAAGATCGGCGCGTTCCCAGCGGTCCGGCGGGACGGGTGCCGTCTTCCTGGCCGCTTGCGCTAACATGTGGCGCCCAGATGGGTGACTCCAGGAGCGGGCGATGGCCGGTCAGCAGCTGACAACCCGCGGCGCGTGCCTGTGTAAGGCTGTGCAGTTCGAGGTCACGCCCCCGACCAAATGGTGCGCACATTGCCATTGCACGATGTGCCGTCGCGCACACGGCGCGCCGGTAGTGACGTGGTTCGAGCGCGCAGCGACAGCTTTCGCCTCATCGTGGGCAGGAGCGCCTCAGTGGTATCAGTCATCACGGCTGCGCGCCGCGGCTTTTGCAGTCAGTGTGGAAGTACGCTGTTTTTCGAGGGTGAGCGCTGGCCGGATGAAATTCACATTACGCGCGCGAGTGTCGCTGATGGGATCGATCGCGAACCTGCAGGCGCATGTCTTCTATGACTTGCGGGTCGAGTGGCTGAGCTTCACGACAGCTTGCGTAAGCTCGGCGGCCCACAGGGCAATCAGCCGCTGACGCAGCCCCTCTGATCGGCCGCAGGCGTCCGCCCGGTGCTCGCGTATCTGTTCTGGCACCGTCCGCGCCCCGAGTGTTGCGGCCGCGACCTATGAGAACTGCGTTGAGCGCCTTTCACCGCTCGCTGCTGCAGCTCACCCGCAAGGATTCCTGGGTCTTTCATCGTGGCGCTCGAAGAGATTCCTTGGCTCGCGCACCGAGCGGTTATGCCGACTGGTACCTGGTCGAGTCGAGCGCCGATCTCGACATCATCAATCGCGCAGCCGTGACGGGAGCGCGTGAACTGCCCCACAACGCGGTTGCGCAGCTCGCTCAGGGCGGGAATCGCGGGCTCTATCGCGTGAGCCGTGGTCGACTACGACTATCGAATGACCGATGAACGATCGACGAGAGACCTGGCTCAGCAAGCCCGCGGCCGAGAGCTATGTGGACTTCCTGGCGCGCATGGAATCGAATGTCACTGAGCACGGCTGCCTGTGGCAGCGGCAGATGACGCTTGGGCCGACGCCGGAATTCTCGCCTGCAGAACCTGGCAGTGCCACGCGGCCTGTCGGGCGCGGGACTCCGTTCGGCTGACCGGCCGGAAACTCCGCGCAATTCGGCCCGCTATGAACGCCCCGCCAAGACATGGACAACGACCGGAGCCGCTGTTCTTGTTGGCGACCGGGGTGTTTATGGTCACGGGCGTGCCGAGCGCCGCTCGACAGAACATGGATGTGATGAGCTTTCGTGATCGTGGGCGTGGTCACTGCGATCGGCGGCGGAACACTGCGTGACCTGATGCTCGATCAGCCGTTGTTCTGGCTCGCGAAGCCCGCTTTTCTTTGAGGTAGCCGCCGGCGCTGCCGTCGCTACGTTTTTCTTCGAGCAGCGTTTTCGCGCGACGCTGCGCGGATTCCTGTATCTCGATGCGATCGCTACTTCGTTGTACACAGTGCTCGCGATCGAGAACACCCTGCGACTAGGATTCGCGCCGGCGGTCGCGGTGGTCATGGGAGTGATCACCGGCATCGGTGGCGGCATCATCCGCGATCTGATGACCGGCCAACCGACGCTGCTCATGCGTCGCGAACTCTACATATGACGCCGATCCTGCTCGGTGGGTTCCTGCTTGTGTCGCTGCGGCGCGAGTGCCCGAGTCTTCCTACATTGCCGGCGCTGGCCATGGTCACGATTGCGGGCTGTGCGTATTGCGGCGATCCGCTACAAGCGGTCATTCCCGGATTGGCTCACCTACGCGGCTGCGCTGAACGCTTCCGAATTAGAAGTCGGCGGACCCGACCGGCGTGCGCTGACGACGAATGCCGTCGGCGGCTGCGACAGCGACACTGCCATCCGGCCGAGCAAGGCGCGCTGGCGTGCGCGAAGTCGATGTCCTGTGGTACCTGGATCTCCAGGATGCGCTCAAAGCGAGCCAGCGGATTCGCGAGGGCGCGCGCCGTTGGCGCCATGCGTGCGCAGCAGGCTGCTGGTTCCCATGTCTCGCACGCCGCCGCCCCCTCGCGCGCAGCCATTCCCTCCAGGGCAGCGCCACGTGCCTCGAGACTGCGACGCATCGGCGGATTCATCCAGTCGGTCCGGGATCGCGGCGCGCAGCTTGGTGACGCTGTGATCGCGCGCGTCGATCTGCGCCACGTCCGGACCGCGATCGAGCATCGCTACCGTTCCGCTGGCCATGACCGCCAGCATCGACGTCAGCGCTATGGTCGCGGCAATCACTCGTGTGCTGATTGGCATATGGCCTCACTTCGGACCGTTCGGTCTGTCAATAGTCAAAAAATTTGCGCTCAGGGCGGCAGCCGTAGCCCCCGGGACTCGCAAGTCCCGATTCACGTACTCGCGCAGAAAGTCGCCTACCTGGCGCAGGTAACGAGGGTCGCCGTTGAAGCTGCTGAGCAGATGCCCACCTTCCAGAGCGGTAATGACCCGCGTCGCCACTTCGTCCGGATTCACGTCCGCGCGGACCTCGCCCGCAACGATACCTTTGGCCACTGTATGTAATGAGGCCGCGCCACTGGTCGAGCACTTTCGCGACCCGCTTGCGCAGCGCCGGGTTGGAGTCGTCGCTTTCCACTATGCTATTTGCAAGGGGGCAGCCACCATCGGTGTGGGTACCGCCCGAAGCAACCAGTTCGATGTGCGCGAGCAATTGCGCGAGCGGGGAACTGTGGCTGCGATGTACTGCGAGCACCCGGTGATTGACACGCTCCATGAGCATATCGAAAGCGGCCAGTGCCAACTCTTCCTTGCTCTCGAAATGATTGTAGAGGCCACCCTTCTGCAGTCCCGTCACTCGCATGATCTCGGAAACAGGCGCCGCCTGATAACCCTGCCGGTTCAGCAGTGGCGCGGCACGCTCGAGGATGCGTTGACGAGTCTGTTCGCCTTTACCCATGACGCGGACTTTAAGACCATTCGGTCTGTTCTTGCAAGTACTCTTTCTGCCCGGTCAAATAGGCCGTCACATCAACACGCCTTTCAGGATACTCCATGTCGTTGAATCGACGCGAATTTTTGCAATACACCGGGGCTGGTACCGCGGCGTTGGCAGCGACCGCGGATCTCAAAGCGCAAGGCTCGCTCCCCACATCCCTCGCGGGAGCTATGGGCGCTGGCGCGCTTGCAGCCTGTACTCGATACCGACCTTGCGTGGTTGGACACAGCCGGCGGCGCCCCCAGCCTCCGGAGCGTACTGATCGAGGAGTACCGGCAGCGCGAGGCAGTGAGCCGCGATCGCGAGCGATTCATGCGCGAGCAATGTGGCGGCAGTTCCATCCGACAGCTTCTGACCTCGGTCGGCCAGTTCGTGGGCACCGATGCCGAGTCGATCGCGCTCATGTCCGGCGCAACCGAAGCGCTCCAGCACGGTGGCCGCTGGCATCGACCTTGCGCCAGACGATGAGATTCTCACCACCGCGCAAGAGCATCCGGCGAGTGTCTCTCCCCGGCTGCTCGCGGTCAGGCGCCGCGGCGTCAAGCTGGTGCAGATTCAGTTGCCGAGTCCAGTGACGGCCCCGGAACAACTCCTCGAAGCATCCAAAGCCGCGCTGACACCGCGAACGCGTGTCATCAGCTTCAGTCACGTCCAATACACGGATGGTTGTGTGCTGCCGGTGCGTCAGCTCTGCGATCTTGCACGCGCCAACAATATCCCCGAGCATTGTCGATGGTGCCCAGGCGATCGGGATGTTGAACACGCCGGTGCAGACATCGGGCGCAGATTTCTATGTCGGCAGTTTCTACAAATGGCTCAATGGGCCGGCGGGCGTCGGTGTTGGCGCTGTCACCCGCCGCGCGCTTCAGGCTGTGGCCGCTCATCGTGCGCGCGTCGCGATGACTGGGACAACGCCTCGGGATCGAGTTCGCCAGCATCCGCGACTGAAGCACGCGCCGCATGGCCGATGTCACTGCGCAAGTTCAGTGGCGCCTTCACACAGCTCGCGCCACTGGCATTGAGCGTTGTGCCAGCCCTGGCGTTCCAGCAGGAAATCGGCCGCGAGCGGGTCATGGCCTCGCATCCGCGAGACTCGCGTGGTACCTGCGGCTCGAGCTGAAGCGCCTCCCGGGCATCGAGATCCTGACTCCGGCGCATCCGGATCTTTGGGCTGGCATTGTCGCGTTTCGCCTTCCCGGCATGGACGGAGCTGGCGCTCGCGAACGAGCTCGCGCAGCGCGATCGGGTCGTGGTGGGCTTCGTACCTCAGCCGGCCGGACCTGGGGCGTTGCGCGCCTGCCCGCACATCTATAACGACGTCAGCGATGTTGAGCGCCTCGTTGCCTCGCTCAGGCGCAGACTCGGTGCGTGAGCTGGCGCACACGGCAATCTCTTTCAGCCGTGACGACCAAGCGACGTGGGCAGTACCATGCCGGGTCGATTGCAAGCAGGAGATAAGCGCATGAGTCGCCTGATCGTCGCGGCCGTCTCCGGCCGAATCACGCTTTGTGGATGTCGCTGGCCGGCTGGTACTGTTCGTCAGCGTTTCGCGGCAGGATGACGGTGCACCAGTGGAGGGACTGAAGCTGCAGCACTTTCGAATCGCCGCGCCGGCCGGAAGCGTCTACGGCCTCAGCCTCGAGAGCGTTGAGGAAGCGAAGTGGGAAGGCCAGCAGCCCGAAGCCGCCGGCTGCTACTCACTCAACATCGCATTCCAGGACGATGCCAAGAACGGCCAGCGGGAGTGGATCGAAGGCGAGTTCTACGCGTTCGCCGTGCAGGTGCGCTTCACGGCAGCCGGCAATCAGATGCACTCGGGACAGACCGTGGTCAGAATCGAGAGCCTCGGTGAGTAGCGCCAGGCCCCGCGATGGAATGGCTGCAGCCGTTGATCGCCTTCGGGCTGATGCTCTATGACCTCGTGATGCACCTGGACCGGCACTCCAGTCGAGCTGGTGTCGCAGTACGACGGCTGGTGTACCTCATCCTGTTCGCGATCATCTTTGCCGAGACCGGCCTGCGATCACGCCCTTCCTGCCGGGCGACTCGCTGCTCTTTGCGGTGGGCGCACTGGCCGCGGTAGACACGTCGGGCACACTGCAACCGATTACGGCATTTGTGCTGCTCGGCGGTGCAGCGATTCTCGGCAACACTCTGAACTACGCCATCGGCCGCGCCATCGGCCCACGGGCTTTCCGGAGAGTGCGCCTGCTGAAAGTGGACTACCTGCGTCCGCACCGAACAGTTCTTCGTACGACATGGTGGGAAAACCATAATCCTGTCGCGGTTCGTGCCGATCATCCGCACGTGCGCGCCATTCGTGGCCGGGATAGGTCACATGAACTATGGCCGCTTTCAGCTCCACAATTGCGTGGGCGGCGTCGCCTGGGTCGCGATATTCATCTTCGGCGGGTACCTGTTCGGCAACATTCCGCTGGTGAAGAACAATTTCGGCGTCGTCACGCTTCTCATCGTCGCCGTTTCGCTGGTGCCGATCGCCCTGGCGATCGTGCGCGGAAAAACAGGCGGCGTGAAGCCTGCACTGATCTTCGACTCATTCCTCGGCCGGGCGCCGCGCTGGTACAAGCTCACGATCATCGTGCTGCTGGCGTTGAATCCGGTGGTATTGCAACATCGCCGGCGTATCAGTGACGGGCTGGCTGGTGCTGGCGGAGTTCATCTTCGTCCTGGCGATGACGCTCAGGTGCTATCCCCTGCAGCCGGGGCTGCTGGCGCTCGAAGCGGTGCTGATGCGCATGACCGACGCCGGACGGGTCTACGAGGAAGTCGTGCGTGGATTCCCAGTGATCCTGCTGCTGATATTCATGCTGGCCGGCGTCTACTTCCTCAGGATCTGCTGCTCGCTGCATTCACGCGGCTGTCTCTCGCGATCCGCTCCAAGGCGCTGCTGGCTTTCACGTTCTGCCTGGTCGCTGCAGTGCTTTCGGCGTTCCTCGACGCGCTGACAGTGGTGGCGGTCGTGGTTACCGTCGGCGCGGGCTTCTATGCCGTCTACCATCGCGTGGCCAGCGGTCGCGGTGACGAAGAGCAGTATGAACTCGCGGACGACTCACGCATCGCCACCGCGCAGCGCGGCGATCTGGAGGCTTTTCGCGCATATCTGCGCAGCCTGATGATGCACGCTGCGGTGGGAACAAAGCGCTCGGCGGCGTGTGTACCCTGGTCGGTGAACCGCAGAACCTGCTGGTGGGCGTGCGTGCCGGCTGGAACTTCACCGAGTTCTTCCTCAACGTGGCACCGGTCTCGATGCCGGTGCTCGCGGTTGGACTGGCATTGAGCGTCGTGCTGGAAAAGTTGCAATGGTTTGGCTATGGCGCGTGCTTGCCCGCGAGCGTGCGACAGGAGCTCGTTGCCTGGGCTGGCAACGGGCGGCGCAGCGCAGCGATGCTCAGCGCTGGAATCTGCTGGGTCCAGGCGCTGGTCGGTGATGGTCCTGGTCCTGGCGCTCGCATTCCACGTCGCGGAAATCGGGTCTCATCGGCCTGCTGGTGATCGTGCTCGTTACGGCGTTCACCGGGATCGTCGAGGAGCATCGCCTCGGAGCGGCATTTCACGCGGCGTTGCCCGTTCACCGCGCTCCTGGTCGTTGTTCTTCGTGATCGTCTCCTTCATCAATGCCCAGGATCTGTTTCGTCCCGGTGATCCGCAGTGGGTGCTGACGCTGAAGGACGCGAGCAGCTCGGCATGTTTTATCTCGCCAACGGAGCCCTTTCGGCCATCAGCGACAACGTCTTCGTTGCAACGATCTACATCCACGAGATCGAGCGGCCTGCTTGGCAATCACCCGCTGACCCGCGAGCAATTCGATGCGCTCGCGGTCGCGCTCAACACCGGCGTGAACATTCCGAGCATCGCCACACCCAATGGCCAGGCCGCGTTTCTGTTTCTGCTCAGCTCAGCGCTCGCGCCACTGATCCAGCTCTCACTACGGGAGAATGGTGTGGATGGCGCTGCCCTATTTCAGCCGACCACGCTCGTCGGCCTGCTCTCGCCGTGCTGCGGCTCTGGAGCCGCTTACTGCAGACGGATCTTTTCCAGGCCGCCGAACGCCAGCGTATGAACAGGACTGTCCCGAGTCCGAAAGCATATGAGTGCGGCAACCCAGCCGCCCACGGCGCCGAATCCAAATTGCGGCAGAAAATCGACATAGCCCTGACCGGGCGCGAATGCGGCGCATGCGCGGCGGGAACCGAACACGAACCACGACAGCACAATGACCATGACGGCCGGGACTGCCGCATCACCCGCGCTGCGCAACGCCAATCCGCTGCCAGATTCAGGCCATCGAATATCTGTGCCTGCGGCGATCCACACCAGCACCCGGCCGAGAGCGACGACATCGGCGGCGTTGACGTCTTGCGGACTGACGAACCACGGCAGCAGCCAGGGACCCGCCACGGCCAGAAACACGCCGCATCAGCGCCAGTGTAGCCACCGATAGTTTGATCGTTGCGTTGCCGAGGCACATCGCCCATTCCTTGTCGCCCGCGCCGATCGACTGGCCGACCAGCGTCGTGCCGGTCATTGCAAAACCGACTGCGGGCAGGTAGGCAATCGAGGTGCAGCATCATGACAATCAGCGTCGCGGCGCCATCGACGCTGCCGGAGCCGCACGGTGCGCGATCTGGAACAGCGCAACGCCGAGCAGATCCGCCGCGTAGAGCAGCCCCATCGGAGAATCCGAGCAGGAACTGACTGCACGGAGGCGTCGGGGCCGCAAGCGCCACATCAGTCGCGAGTAGTAGGCGCGTGTTCGTGCCCGGCGCGAAACAATGCCATCGCCATCAGCCACCGCCGCTGAGCTGCGCCGCATTGGTAGCCCAGGCCGAGCCCGCGATTCCCATCTGCAACTCGAAAATGAAGAGCTGGTTCAGGAGCGCGTTGAGCACGGCTACCAGCAAGGTGATCGCGAGCGTGATACGCGGCCGGGCGATGCCGTTGAAGAAGCCGAGCACGGCCCACAATGCGACGCCGATCGGTGCACCAATCATGCGTGGCACCCAGAACTCCAGCGCCTGGTGCTCCACTGCGGGTTCGAGCGCGAACAGCTGCAGCATTGCGCGCCCGGCCCACGCGGCCGCGAGAAACAGCGGCACTGTCAGCAGCGCTCCCCATTGCGCCGTCCACTCCGCCTGGGCCGCCCTGCGCAAAGCGCCGACCGCCATTTGCCTGCGCAACGAGGGTCTGCACGGCGATGCCGACACCGCCCAGCAACAGCACGAACACCAGCACCAGCCAGTAAACGGCACCCATCGCGGCGAGCGCTTGCGTCGAAAGCCGACCGATGAACCACGTGTCGGTGAGATTCAGCACCGCCTGCACTGAACTGTTGAGGACGAACGGCCAGGCGAGGCGCGAGCACCGCGCGGTAGTCGACGCGCGGACGTCCGCAGCATCGTGCCGCTGCGCGGCAGCGAGCGCACGACTCCGTGAGCTGCAGAGGCAACGGTGTCCATCAGGGCGGAGGGACAAAAAGGGCGCGCAGGATATCAGAAACGCGCGACAAGAACGTCCGCGCTCGGAGACAATGCCGCTCGCGATGATTCCGCCTTGCTGCTGCGATCCCAATGCGATACGAATTTTTCGGGCAGTTTGAAACGGTCTATTCCGGCGCCCGGCCCGCTGAACTGTCTTTGCGGCGACTGGCGCGGGGCCAGGTCGGCGCAGTCGAGCTGCACTTTGCGTCTGTGTCGAGCCACGACCTGCCATGCGGACTCTGGATGGCATCAGCGTCGAGGAGAACGGACCGGGGCTGTTCACGATCCGGTCAGCGAGGCTCGAACTATCGCGTTGCGGCGCGCTCAGCTCCAGATTCACGAGGCGACACGGATTTACGACCCGCGCGGTGCAACTGGCGCGCTTTCCGCTCTCGCAACGCGTCCTCCGGATGGCGTTATTGCGGAGCGCGCGATTCGGCTAGACAGGCGCTGATTCGCCGCCTGCGTCGCAACCGGTAAGCGCTTGCCGTGCAAACACTGAGAGAGAACGAATGCAATATCGGAGATCTGCCGCGGTCCTGATCGTGACCGCCCTGTCGTTCTCGGCGTGCTCGCCTCACGGCGCGCAAAGCGGGAGGGATCGATGCGTGATGCATCGAAGGCGAGAACGCCGCCGCTCTGGCCGAAGCTACGTCCACAGCCGGTGCCTGTCGCCGAGCGGCGTGCGCATCGACCCGTATTACTGGCTGCGCGACATCACACGCGCCTCGACCCCAAGGTTCTCGGCTACCTCCAACGCGGAGAACGAATACACCGACGCTGCGCTCGCGCCCGTCAAGGGACTGGAGGAAAAGATCTACCAGGAGATCGTGGCGCGCATTCCGCGCAGGATGATGTCAGCGTCCCCTATCGCAAGCGCGGGTATTGGTACGTCACGCGCCTGAAGGCGGTGCAGTGAATATGCGATCATACGCGCGGCGCGCGCGACGTCGCCGACGCACCCGAAGAGCTGTTGCTGGATGTCAACGAGCTCGCCAGGGGACATGACTATTTCAACGTCGGCGCCTACGTGCCGAGCTACGACAATCGCCTCCTGGCCTATGCGGAGGACACCGTCGGGCGCCGGCAATACGTCTTGCGTGTCAAGGATCTACAGTCCGGTGTCATGCTTCCCGACACAGTCGAGAATGCTGAGCCGTCGATCGTCTGGTCTGGCTGACAACAAGTCATTGCTCTACGTGGAGAAAGGACCCGGTGACGCTGCTCGGGTTTCGTCGTCCGGCGGCACACGCTCGGCGCCAAAGTCACCGAAGACCCGATTGTGTGGGAGCAGACCGATACGACGTTCTATACCGATGTCACCGAATCGAAATCAGGGCGCTACATCTTTATCGGCACGGAAAGCACCGTTTCGTCGGAGTGGTGGTACGCGCGTACCGATTGACCCGGCACTCAAGTTCAAGGTGGTACTGCTCGCGCGAGCGCGATCATGAGTACTCGGTCGAGGACCTGGGTGCGGACTTCATCATCCGCACCAACTGGCAAGCGCCGAATTTTCGCATCATGCGTGCGCCGATCGAATCCGCCGGCGATCGCAGCACGTGGCGCGATGTGATCGCGCATCGAGGCGACATTCCTGCCACGACTTCAGAAGTGTTCCGGGGATTTCCTCAGCTGTGGCGGAGCGCTCCGGCGGCCTGCGCAAGATCCGCGTCAAGCCGTGGTCGGGCGGGGCCGGAGCGGCTCATCGACGCGGACGAGGCGGCGTACACCGCGATGTTCGGCGCGAGCGCGCGAGCTCGATTCAGAGCCTGCTGCGCATATACGTACAGCTCGCTGACCACGCCCACGACGACCTACGACTACGACTTGCGCCGGGACGGATCGCGCACCCTGCTGAAGCGCGATCCGGTCGCCACCGCCATTCGATTCCGCCAACTACCGGACTGAATATCTGCACGCACCCGCGCGACGGGCAACAAGTACCGGTATCGATCGTGTACCACTGAAGGATTCAAGCGCGATGGCAAAGGCGCCCATCTACCAGTACGGCTACGGCTCCTACGGCATCTCGGTGGATCCGACTTTTTCTGCCGAGCTGGGTGAGCCTTCTCGACCGCAGGCTTCGTAGTGGCGATCGCACATATCCGCGGCGGACAGGAGCTCGGCCGTCGCTGGTATGACGATGGGCGCCTGTTGCACTGAGGTCAATACCTTCACGGACTTCATCGACGTAACCGATTACCTGGCTGCGCGAACGCTGCGGGGACGCGCGACAAGGTCATCGCGGAGGGAACGAAGTGCCGGGGACTGCTGATGGGCGCGATCGCCGTTACGGCCCCGGATCACTACCGGGTGATCCTCGCGGGTGTACCGTTCGTCGACGTCGGTGACCACGATGCTGGATGAATCGATCCCGCTCACTACGGGCGAATACGACGAATGGGGCGATCCGCGTGAGCCGGAGTACTACGAGTACATGCTGTCCTGATTCGCCGTACGGCCAGGATCGCAGCACCAGCCTATCCGGCGATGTACATCACCACCGGTCTGTGGGACAGCCAGAAGTACAGCATACTTCGAGCCTCGCAAAATCGGGTGGCGAAGCTGCGCGCCACGCAAGACCGATCCGCACCCGCTCCTGCCTTCACACCAACATGGGAAGCGGGCCACGGGGTCGGTCGGGACGTTTTCGCAGGTACCGCGAGAGACCGCCATGGAGTATGCGTTCGCGCTCGGACAGCTCGAACTCAACCGGTGAAGCGGGTGGTGGCGGCGGTGGTGGTGCGACCGACTATGCTGTCGCTGTTCCTCCGCCAGGCATCGTGCTCGGCTGGTCATGTACGCCGGCGAATCGGTGCGCGACTGTCCTGAAAGAGTGCAACCGGCATACAAGGAGTGGTGCATGCCCACACGGCCCGTCGCGTCGCGATTTCTGCAAGGCTGTCGTCGTCGGGGCCGCTGGTGCCGCCGTGGCAGCGCTGGCGCCACAGACCCTGCCAGGTGCGGAGACCGCGATGCTCAAGCGCAAGATTCCTCGACCGGTGAGGAACTGCCGGTGATCGGCCTCGGAACCTCGGGCGTGTTCGATGTCTGGCGGGAGGCAGCACTGAGCGGGCGCCTCTGGGCGAGGTGCTCGATATCCTGACGAGTGCGGGCGGAACGTTGCTCGATACCTCCCCATGTACGGGCGCGCCGAAGCGGTTTCCGGCGACCTCAGTTGCCTCACTGAGCCCGCGGCCGCGCATGTTCGCATCGCCACCAGGTGTCTGGACACCGGTAAGGACGCTGGCCTGCAGCAGATCGAGAATTCGATGCGCTTGCTCAAGGTGAGCAAACTGGACCTCGTGCAGGTGCGCAACCTGCTCGATCTGCCAACACAGCTCGAGAACCTGCGCGCTCTGAAGACAGCAAGGCAAAGTGCGTTATATCGGCATCACGCACTGCACGGTTGCGGTCGCATGCGGATCTGGAGGATCTGATCCGCAAGGAGCCGCTGGATTTTCGTGCAGTTCAACTATTCGATCGCCACGCGCGAAGCCGAGCAGCGACTACTGCCGCTCGCCGCCGAGCGCAAGGTTGGCGACCCTGATCAATCGCCCCTTTGAGGATGGCGCGTTGTTCTCGCGCACGCGCGGCAAGGGAGCTGCCGGGCTGGGCCGCCGATATCGACTGCACGAGCTGAGGGCAGTTCTTCCTCAAGTTCATCGTGAGTCATCCGGCCGTCAACTGCGTGATTCCCGCCACCGCAAATCCCGCTCACATGCACAACAACGTCGCCGCGGGTCAGGGTCGCCTTCCCGACGAAAAATGCGCGAGCGCATGGCGCTGTACGTGGCCAATCTGTGAGCGCAGAACTCTCGCCGGCTGCGCGGATCCTGCAGCGCCTGGCCAAGATCGAACCGCAGGAACGGCCGGCGGTCGCGGCCGCCTTCGCGCTCTTCTTTCTGCGTGCTGTGCGGCTACTTCATGCTGCGGCCAGTGCGCGAGACGATCGGCACCGTGTTGGGCGAGAAGGAAGTGGAGGACCTGTTTGTCGCCACGTGGCTCGGCTCGATTGCGGTGATACCGATCTGCGGTCTCGCCTTGTTCCTACCTGCCGCGCGCGGTCGTGCTGGGGGCGGTGTATGCCCCTGTTCGGCGGCTCGTTGCTGGTGCTCGCAGGCGAAATGAACGCCGATCCGGGCAACCCGTGCACGCGGCACGCTTCTTTATGTCTGGATCAGTATCTTCAACCTGTTCGTGGTGTCAGTGTTCTGGACACTGATGGTGGATCGCACCACCTCCGAACAGGCCAAGCGCCTGTTTGGCGTACCTGCAGCCGGCGGCACCATCGGGGGTTGATCGCGCCGGTGCTCACCGACTTTCTGGTCGGTCGGGTCGGTCGCACCGGCGTGCTGATTGTCTCTGCCAGTCTGTTCGCGGTCGCCATCGTGTGCCAGATGATCTCTGCCGCGGCTCTGGCGTCGGGGTCCGCAGGGAACGAGCGTGGATTCGCTAGGGGAAGGAACGACCGATTGGTGGCAATCCATTTGCCGGTGTAACACAGGTTCTGCGGTCTCCCTACCTGCTCGGCTTTTGCCTCTTCGTATTCCTGCTCGCCTCAGTGACGACGTTCCTCTATTTCGATCAGCTGCGGCTGGTGAAGGAGGCGTTTCCGAACGAGGACGATCGCACGTGAGCCTGCGCGCGCCTCGACTTCGTCGTGCAGGCGCTCACCTTGGTTACCCCAGCTCTCTTTACCGGACGAATCGCATCGCGGTCTGCGGCGTCGCGGTGCTGCCGATATCGCTGCCGCTCGCCATGTTGGGCGGCTTTCGGACCCTGGCCCTGGGTCAGCAATTTCCCTGCGTGCTGGCCGTGGTAATGATCATCCGTCGCTCCGGGAGTACGCAGCGCTCACACGCCCTGGCCGGGAAATCCTGTTTACCTCCGTCGATACTCGGAAACCAAGTACAAAGGCGAAGAACTTCATCGACGTCGTGGTCTACCGTGGCGGAGATGCCATCTCTTCACAGGTGCGCGGCGGCCTGAAGGCGAGCTTGACATGTCCACCGCCGCGCTCGCCCTGGTGGGTGCCGGCCTGGCACTGGCATCTGGGCTGCTAGTCGGGTGGTGGCTGGCTCGGCACGCCACAGAGGCGCGGCCCGCCGCCGAACCTGCACCGGCCTCTTCGCGCTGACGGGAGATTTTTCGACGCACTGACGCTGGTGGCCCGCGAGTCGGGGATCGGTCCCAGCGTCGCCCAGCAGCTTGGCGTCCACAGCGAACTCTTGGTACCGCCGCTGCGGCGTTTCGTCCCGACAAGGTTGAGTCAGCAGGTGGGACCCTCAGGCTAGGTGCCCGGAGCGAAAGGAACCTTTTGCGCAGGTCATGCAACCAATCGGGTCGCGGGCGCATCCATCAAGAGCAACGTGTCCGAGGACGCCGCGACGCCGAGTCCTCCTGCAAGAGGTTGGCTTGGAGTGATACCCCATTGAAGCCAATTTGCACGCGGCGTCGCGGCGTCCACGGACACGCTATTCCCCCATGGCGGCTCACACCGCATGAGCGCCGAAGTCCGCATCGAAGTCGAGGCCTGCGTGAGCCAGTGCCCGCGTCCACGCAAGCTATCAACTCGCTCCCCAGCCCGCGTTCCTGGCGCCGCTCCATCACGCCACCATCGACCCTTCGGCTCAGTCAGTGTGGCCAGTGATCCTCTGACCACGATCCCCTTCTGGCTGCTGATGACGGCGACCCGCGTGCTCGGCTATACGGTGCGCGTCGCCGCGGTTCCGGACGTGCAGATTGCGGAGCCTCTGAGCGCACCCTCCAGCACGCGATCCTGTTCTTCATTCTGATCGTGTTCTATCGGGCCGCGCTCGCGATCGCGCTGGCCCCAACAACGGCGCTGGCTCGCCGCCGCCGGACACCTCGCCCTCGCATCCTTGTTCGCGCTGCTGGCGACGCCGGTGCTCACGCTCAGCATCGATCTCACCGAGCCGCAGCTCAAATGGCTTGCCAGACGATGATCTCAGGCGACGGCGCGATCGGTGAGCAGATCAGCGAATGGCTCCCATTCAGGCATCCTGCTGGTGAGCATCCCGGACTTCTTCATATCGTATTGGTTCGGGCTGGTACTGATCCTCGGCGTGCGCACTTTATCTCGACCTGCGCGATCATCGCCTGCGCCCGCACAGCTCGAACATGAGAACGTGCGCGCGCGCCTGCACGCACCGCCACGCAGCTGCACCCGCACTTCCTGTTCAATACGCTGCACTCGGTCAGCGGGCTGACTCGATGCACGGCCTGCCGTGGCGCGGCAGATCATCGTGCGTCTCGGGGACCTTTTGGTGCGCTGACGCTGCGCGACAGCGACGCGGACCTCGTGCCGCTCACACGCGAGATCGATTTCGTGCGCAACCATCTGGAGATCCAGCAGCTCAGGTTTCCCGATCGTCTGCGTTTTGCAATTCGTGTCGATACGGCCGTGCAGGACGCCATGGTGCCGAGCCTGATCCTGCAGCCGCTGGCGGAGAACGCCGTGGTCCATGGTGCCGCCGAGGAAGAGGAGCGGGTCAACGTCAGCATCGATGCGCGCCAGGTCATCGATTCACGGCAGCTCGAACGCTGGCTCGAGCTGAGCGTTCATAACACCGGTAGTCCTGACGCGGAGGTCGAGGGCTCGCGTGCGCACATCGGCACCGGTAATACCGCGTGAGCGCCTGCGCGCCCTCTATGGCGAGAATTTCACCCTCGAGTTGTGCGCCGCCCGAGGGGCGGATTCGGCGTTCCTGCGCATTCCATTTCGGGAGGGCATTCCTCGAATGAACACCGCGACGATGATCCGCACGCTGATCGTGGACGACGAGCCGATCGCCCCGCCAGACATTGAAGGACTACTGTGCTCTGGAGGGCGATATCGAGCGTCGTCGGCGAGTGCCGCTATGGCGCTGAAGCGGTAGTGCGCATCGCGGCACTGCACCCTGACCTGGTATTTCTCGATGTACAGATGCGCCGCGTGAACGGCCTGGAAGTCATCGACAAGATCGGGCGCGACGCAATGCCGCTGGTGACGCCGTGACCGCGTACGACCAGTACGCGGTGGATGCGTTCGAGCTCAACGCGGTGGACTACCTCCTGGCCTTCTGACCGGGAGCGCTTTCGTGCCGCTGTAGAGCGTGCCAGGTCGCGCTTGACAGGGCCCGGCGGCAATGACGTACGCGCCCAGGCCCAGGCAGCGGTGCGGCAGATTCTCGGCAACATGGCAGGCACGCTTCCAGGCACCGGACCCGTTGATCGTGGCGGAGAAGAACGACCGCTACATCGTCGTCGATCCAGGCGACGCACGCGGTCGAGGCAAGTCGCAATTACATCACCTTTGCACGTCGGCAGCGATCACTACCTGCTCCGCTGCGGCATGCAACAGGCCGAGACGATGCTCGATCCGGACGATGTTTCTGCGCATCCACCGCTCGGTGATCATCAATACGCGCCACATCCGCGAGATGGCGCGCCAGCTCTACGGCGATTACGAAGTGACGCTGGCGAACGGGACCAAATCCACATCCGGGCGCGCTTACCGCCGCCGCGTAGTCAATTACATCAACAGTGGGCGCCTTTGAGCAGCGGGCTCATCATCAGTCGCGACGCTCGCGCTCACTCGGCGCGATTTTCTGCGCGTTTCCGGTCGCGGTCGGCGGCGGGCTCCTGGTCGGTCTGGGTTCGGCCGCCGAAACCGGCGAGCCGGATGGGCTCGAGCGGCGGCCAACTGGGCTACTTCGTGCGCATCGATCCCGATGGTTCAGTGACATTGGGAGCGCCGAATCCGGACATGGGGCAGGGCGTTCGCACCTCGCTTCCCATGTTGATCGCCGAAGAACTCGACGTGGATTGGCATAGTGTGCGCGTCGAGCAGATGCCTCTCGGCATCATGCGCGACCCAAAGCGGTGAGGGTTACACCTGGAAGTACGACGGTGTCGGCCAGGGGGCGGGGGCAGCACCAGCGTCAGTGAGAACTGGCTGCTGCTGCGCCAGGTCGGGCGCGCGCGCCCGAGAGATGCTGATCCTGGCGGCGGCACAGCGTTGGCAAGTGGACACTGCCCGTGCGCAACCGAGCCCGGCCGCGTGGTACATCCTGCAACCGGTCGCTTCGCGAGCTACGGTGAGCTTTGCCGCGCAGGCCGCGACGCCTCAGGCCCCCCAGCTCCGCGCCAACGCTCAAGAACCCGGCGGCTTTTCGCATCATCGGCAAGCCGACGCGCGTCGTGGACGGACGCGACATCGTCACCGGTGCCGCCGGCTTCGGAATCGACGCGCGCCTGCCGGGTCTGAAGCGATGCGGTACTGGCGCGCTGTCCGTGGTTCGACGGCGGTATCGACAGCTTCGATGCGAGCGCAGGCACTGAAGGTGCCGGGTGTGCGGCAGGTCGTGCGGATCGATGCCGAGCCCACGGGCAAACCCTATACGGTGCTGGCTTCAGCAATCGCGGTGGTCGCCGACTCAACTTGGGCGGCGATACAGGTCGCGAGCGTCTCAAGGTCAAATGGAAGCCTGACCTTTTGCCGATGAGAGTACGGCGGGTCTGGAACAGCAGTGCACGGCGGCATTCGAGAAATCGGGAAGGGTGGTTCGCACGATGGTGATTTCGACTCTGCCAGCGCCGCAGCGACGAAGATCGTGAAGGCGCGCTATTGGCTCCCGTATGTCAGTCACTGCACGCTGGAGCCGCAGAATTGCGTCGCCTGGGTGCGCCCCGACCGGTGCGAGATCATCGCTCCCATCCAGATGCCGGCCCGCCTCGCGCATGGCGGCACGGCTTACCGGCCTCGACCGGCTGAACATCGAGGTGCGCATGACGCGACTGGGGGCGGATTCGGGCGGCGTCTCACGGCTGATTACGTCGCTGAAGCGGTGCTGGTCTCCAAGGCCGAAGGCGCCGGTGCAAGTGCTCTGGACGCGTGAAGACGACCTGCGCAATGACTCCTATCGTCCGGCCGGCCTCGCAACGAGTTGCGCGCTGGCTTCGACGCACAAGGGAAAATGATCGCCTGACTCACCGGCTCGCGAGCGCATCGAAGTACTACCGTCGCGAGGACGTCGCGGCCCGAGGACTGGACGTCGGAGCTGTACCCCGACGATTTTCCGGCGGGGCTGGTGGCGAACTATCGCCTCGAGTATCACTCGATGCGTTCCGGAGCCTGCGTGGATCATGGCGCGCGCGCCGGCGCACACGGCGAACGCGTTCGTCGTGCAGTCCTTTATTGACGATTGCCCATGAACTGCATCGCGATCCCCTGGAGCTGCGTCTCGCACTGCTCGGCCCGGCTCGAGAGATGAAGTATGAGCAATACGGGGGCCGCTGTTCGATACCGGGCGCCTCGTCAACGTCCTGAAACTCGCGGCTGAGAAAGGCGATTGGGGCAAGCCGCTGCCGCCGGGGCGTGGTCGCGGCATCGCGGGGCACTTCACCTTCGGTGGGTACGTCGCGCACGTTGTCGAAGCGGAAGTGGACGATCAGGCGGCGTGCGCGTGCTCAAAGTCACCGGCGCGGTCGATTGTGGTCGGGTGCCGCTCAATCCGCGCGTCCGGCGTAGTAGCGCAGATGCAAAGCGGGACTGGCATCGATGGCTTGTCACACGCACTGCGATCCGCAGATCGCGATCCGCGATGGGCACGTCGGAGCAGAGCACTTCCTCAACGATTATCCGCTGCCACGCACGGCAGAGACGCCGGCAGAGATCGATATTCTTGCTCACCCTGAGGCTGATCGCGATCCGGCGGGAATGCGGGCGAATGCCCGTTGCCGCCGGTTGCGCCCGCATCGGCGAACGATTTTCGCGGGCACGTCGGCCTGCGAGTGCCGCCGTCTCTGCCAGATTGCAAAGCCGTGAGCCGGCGCAGCGTTAGCGGCTCGGGCGTGAGCGGGCGCCCGACCCCCGTGACGCCGAAAAGTGCTCACCCCTCTTGCAGCGCGAAGCGGACCCTGAGGCGAGCGCGCTGCTCGACGACCCGGCCATCGCGCACGATCGGCCGATAGCGCCATTGCGAGACTAAAGCTTTGATGGCGGCCGCATCGAAGGCTTCCGCAGGCTCGGCCCGAAAAACCGTAAGGTCCTTCACCAGTGCCGTCCTTTGGCGACCGTGACCCGAGTTCCACCCAGCTCGCCTAGTCCCCCTTGCGTTGCGCCTCGGAGGGGTAGCGCGGGGCGACGCACGTTTGTCGCGCGCTTAATTGTGGCGGCGTCGATGATGCTGCCCATGAAAGCCGAGCGTTCGGCGTAGCCGCCGCGGTCTGGCTGCTCCGGCTGGACGTCAGGGCAGTGGATGAGAATCCGGAGATGACTCGCTTCATCAAGTGCGGTCTGCGCGGTGCCGACGTCGCCTTCGCCGTACACATGGCTGGCCTGCGCCTGCCGCACCAGTATCCTGCGCCAATGCTTTGCAAAGTCGGCTGTAGGCGCGCGTTCTGCGGATCTGCGTGGCCCGCAGCTGCGCGCCAGTAAACCTGCGCTGTCGCGTTCCGGAGCGAGCAAGCGACCCTGCGAGATGCGCTCATCGAGGCGAGCGGTGAGCTGAGACTGCTGCTGAGTGCGCGCTGCCGGACTGGCGCGCCTTGCCGAGGACTGCGTGTTGCGCCGTGCGCGAACGTTCGCGCCCAGCGACTGCTCGGCGTGGGTCAGCCATTGCTCGGCTGCGACGAAATCCCGGGCATCCGATCGCCTGGCTGGATTTGGCCAACATCTGGTCGCCGAGCGCACGGCGCGCCCGCGCGCTGGTCGCCAGTGACGTTGGCCGGGTCGGTGGCGAGCGCAGCGAGGATGTAGGTTTCCGCGCTGTCGCCTTCTGGCGCAACCAGCTTGTCCTCACGCAACCGCTTCGTTGGCTTTCTTGAGCAGGTTCCCGGCGCTGGTGCCGACGCGACGCTGCTCGATTTCGCGGCGCGCGCCTGGGCTTCAGCAGCGTGAAATGTTCTTTTTGTCCCCAAAAGCGCGGCGCGGTCCAGAAAACTGATAGCACGAGTGAAGTTGCCAGCGTCCAGGCGACTGTCGCGCGAGCGCGATCAGGCCGCCGTTCGCGCTCCTTGCCGAGCTGCGCACTCAGGAAGGCCAGGCGCATGTTGTTGGGCCTGACAAGGCGCGCATCTTCGATGGCACGCGCGGCATAGCATCGACTCGTTCTTCGAGCATCGCGGTCTCGGCACTCGTGAGGAGCTGGATCGGGCGATTCGGTCCAGGCCCGCCTCGGCCTGGGCATCGCCGGGGTGAGTCGCAAGCACCTGGCGATACAGGTCCAGGGCGCTGGTGCCGGGGGCGCGATGAGACGTCCGGCGTCGAATGCTGCTCCGGCCGCGCGCAGTACTCCGCCACGTTCGTCAAGCTTGCAGCCGGTGCTTGTGGCGTCGCCGATGCCTTCGGATGGCGCATTACGGCTGGCTGCGGCACGGAGCGGGGCCCGCACGCCGGGCGTGACCGATCGTGGTGCAGATTGGGTAACGGGCTGTTGAGCCTGCTGGCGTGACCTTCTTTGAAGAAGATGTACGCGCGACCGTCGCCCCAATGATGAGCAGGGCGATGCCGATGAAGATCGCCGGCATCGCCTCGCCGTGGCGGCGGCGCGGTCTCGGCCGGCGTAATGTGGCGCCCTCCATGTGCCGGCGTATGCCGGCTTCGATGAACTGGCGAACGCGCGGCGGAGAAACCGGTTTGTGCAGGAAACGATAGATGTCGCCCGAGGTGATCAGCTTGACGAGCTGTGTCTGGTCCTCGGTGGTTCCGGCAACGATCAGCACGAGATCCGGGAACTGGGTACGGAGCTGCTCGCAGAACGCTCGAATCCTCGCCCGTCGCGAGTGTGTCGACAAACCACCACACCGACACGTCCGGCCATCATCAATTCGCCGGCCTGCTGAGGCGTGGCCGCGTCCAGGACGTGGCGACGCGGAGCCGCCGGTGGCGTCATGCAGAATCGCGCTTGCAGATCCGCGTCCGAGGTCAGCGCGACGATATCGATCGATTGGCCCGCGGCCGGACGTAAATTGCGCCGCGACCCGCTTCGATTGTCGGATCCTCGGGGATCGATTCGGGCTGCCTGGTACGGGCATATGCGTCCCCCGCCTTCGAGCTCAATGGTCCTGTTCCCTGCGTGATCCCGGGGCGAGGCCGAGACGCACACGATACGGGGTCTGTCGGCCGAGACAACGACTGCTGCACTGCGTCACCCGATTCTGTGAAGTGAGTCCTGACTCGTCCGCGCTGGCGCACGCATGAGATGCACGCATGAACCGCGCGCGACGCATGGAAACTGCCTGCCTGATCCTGCTCGGTGCGCTGGTACTGGGACGGACCTCCCGCCTTACCTGGGCGCGTGGTCGTGGTTTCTTGATTTGTTCTCGCCCTTCCGCGTCCAGTATGCGGTACTCGGCGCGATGCTTGCGGTGATCTTCGGGGCCCAGAAACGGTCGCTGCTCGCTGCGCTCAGGTGTCGCCACCTTGCTCGCCAACCTGCCGCCTATCATTCCTCAGTTCGTGGGCCTCTGCGAGCGCCGCGCCCACCACGCGCGGAGCCCCGATCAGAGTGCTGTCCTTCAACGTCTTCACGTACAGCCACGAGTATCAGCGGCTGGTGCAGTTCATCGGCGAACAATCTCCCGACGTGCTGATACTCATGGAAGTGACGCCTGCCTGGGCGCAAGCGCTGGACGGGCTTGCCGCGCAGTACGCGTTTCGGCTGGGTCAATCCGGGCGACGATGCATCTGGCATCGCGGTGCTGAGTCGCCGCGCGCCGCTCCGGAGTCAGGGTGATCGAGCTGGGTGATAGCGGTGTGTCCTCGTTACTGTTTACGCTCCCCGACCCTGCTGGCGACGTCACTTTGGTCGCCACGCACTTGTCATGGCCGTTCGGCGCGCACCTCGCTGGCATTCGCAACGCACAGACTCGCGGCACTGGCACGTCTGGCCCGCGAGCAACAGGGCCCATTCGCGATCGTCGGCGATCTCAACGTTACGCCGTATTCGCCGCGTTTTGCAGCAGCTCTTGAATGACGGGGGTCTGCGCAGCTGCGCCTGGGTGAGGGCCCGCAAGCGACGTGGCCGGCACTCGTGGTACCGCTCTTCATTCAGATCGATCATTGCCTGGCGAATGCGCAGATCGAAGCGAGTGACTTCAAGGTCGGAAGATTCCTCGGCTCCGATCACTATCCGATCAGTGTCGACCTTCAAGTTCGGGTGCCGTCGCAGCCCTGACAAAGCAGGGTCTCGGTGGGTAGGTATTTTCCGAGAGGCGTGAAAAACGGGACGTCTTTTCAGCTGCGGCCTCAGGGGATGGATTCACGGCGGTCTCGAAAATACCTACCCAGCCGAGACCCCGCTTGCTGGCCGGGTTGCGGCGCCGGAAGCCGACATCCCTCCGGTGAGCACGAGACGCATCGCCTCTTCGACGCCAATGTCGAGCGGAGTAAGCCGCGCGCGTGGCAGGTAAAGAGTGCGTAGCCCCGATCTGGTAGCTCATTGAAAGTAGACGCCGACCATGCCGTCGGCGGCCGCTTGCGTCTCGAGCTCGGGTGCCGACTCGCGGGTGACGAAACCGATGACTCGAGCTTCGCCGAAACTCGCCACCACCACGCGCCTCGAGGTCGCGGCGCTTGCTTTGCGATGGGAGGAACTTGACCAGTAATACGTAACTGAACGAAGTACAA
>ERZ1370068.10738-contig-941_pt1 | contig 27812 bp, 30 predicted proteins | sample MGYA00561227_ERZ1370068 | MGnify/ENA primary metagenome ERZ1370068 (study PRJEB38410, sample SAMEA6850437) | metagenome | study: Metagenomic assessment of the ecological functions of the soil: analysis of the soil microbiota associated with the...
ATTACGTATTGCTCGTCCTCGTGGGCGAGCGCCTGCTCGGCGCGCAGGCAGAGGTCGACCTTGTCGGCGATCGGGACCGAGAACCGGGTCGCGCCCGACCTGCGTGCGTGAACTCCCGCGCGCCGGCTCGAGCGGGGCCAGCGCAGCGGCTGTGCCCGCCCGGGGCCGCCTTTGCGAACGCGACCGCCTTGCCGGCCGCAGCCTCGGCGCCGCCTGGTCGAGCCGCCGGTCGCAGGCGAACCCCCAGGCGCCGCCGACCAGACGACGCGCACGCCGATGCCCTCGCTCTCCTGGTCGTCGAGCCGCTCGACGCGCCCGTTCCTCGTTCCGACCACCTGTGAGCGACGCACGACGACGCGCGCGTCTGCGTACGAAGCCCCGGCGCCGAGTGCGGCGGCCACGGCGTGCTCGCAAAGCTCTCGCACCGGTTCCCGCATTAGTGCCCGTCGGGGTGGGAAGGAAGGCGTGGCTACAATGCCCGGCGCGCGCTGGTGGCGGAATTGGTAGACGCGCAAGGTTGAGGGCCTTGTGGGGTTAATACCCCGTGGAGGTTCAAGTCCTCTCCAGCGCATGCGCACGGCGGCCGCGAGCGGCCGCTTTTTCATGCTTGACGAATGCCGCGCTGAGATATATCTTCGCGATATATGAAGCAAACGGCGGTGACCCCGGTGATCCTCGGCCTCCGTCTCGCTCGGCGCGCGCTCCGGCTACGACATCAAGACCGCGGTCGACAGCTCGACGCGGTTCTTCTGGGCGGCGAGCTACGGCCAGATCTACCCGGAGCTGCGCCGCCTCGAGGCCGGAGGGGCTGATCGCAGGCGAGGACTCCGCCGAACGGCGGCCGCGCAGCGGCGTGCCTACAAGCTCACCGCCGCGGGCCGCAAGGCGCTGACCGAGTGGCTGCTCGGCCGCGACCGTCACGATCGAGCTGCGGGACGAGTCGCTGCTGCGGCTCTTCTTCGCGGACGCCCTGCCCCGCGAGCAGGCGCTCGGGCTGCTCGAGGCGCGCAAGCGCGGCCACGAGGAGTATCTGGCGGTTCTTCACGCGATCGACGAGCGGCCCGGCGACGACCCGGAGTTCGTCGACCTCGTCCTGCGCTGGGGAATCGCCTTCAACGAATGGGGAGCACAGTGGTGCCAGGAACAGCTGGAGCGCTTGCAGAGCGAGAAGACGCCGGCCTGACCGCACCGACCTTCTGGGGCGTCCTGATGACAGGGCTCCCAGGCTTCCTGCGGGAAGGGTTCCTGCCGCTCGGCGCGTTCTACGCCGGACTGCGGCTCGAGCGGGCTCGTGGCCGGGATCGTCGCGGCCGCGCTCGCCTCGGTCCTGATCTACCTCTACGAGCGCCGAGCTCGGCGCGCGACGGCCGTGCTCGTCAGGATCTCGCTCGGCTTCGTCGTCGTGCAGGCATCGATCGGGCTCGCCGCCGAACAGCGCGACCGGTCTATCTCGCCCAGCGCCGGTGCTGCTCGCGGCGGCGTGGGGCTCGCGTTCTCGATCTCGGTCCCGCTCGGCCGGCCGCTGGCGGGCGCGCTCGCCGGCGCGTGGTACCCGTTCCCGCGCTGGCTTCCGCGAGAGCCCGGCTTCAAGCGCGTCTACGGCGTCGAGTCGGTCGTCTGGGCGCATCTACCTCGCGCCGCAGCGCGCTGCGGCTCGTCGCTGCTCACTGGAGGAGCGTCGAGAGCTTCTTCGTGGTCGTCGTTCCTCACTGGAACGCCGGTGATGCTCGCTGCTGCTCGCGTGGTCGATCCGCTACGCGATCCGCGGCTCGGCGGACGCCGAGCCGCCCGCTTGACGCCGTCCGGAGGATGGCTACGCTGGCTGGCGAACTACGTTCGTTCCCGCCAACAACCTCCCGAGGTGTCCTCGATGCTGACCGGCAGACAGCAGGAGATCTGGAAGTACCTGATCGACTACGTCGACGCGGCACGGCTACCCGCCGACCGTGCGCGAGATCGGCGAGGCGGTCGGGCTCGCCTCGCCCTCGACCGTGCACGCGCACCTCGCGAACCTCGAGCGGGCCGGCCTGCTCAAGCGCGACCCGACGAAGCCGCGCGCGCTCGAGCTGACGGCGCGATCCGAAGCGCGATCGCCGCGCAGGCGCGAGCCGACGTCCGCAGGCTGCCGCTGCTCGGCGAGATCGCCGCCGGCGGGCCGCTGCTCGCCGACGAGAACGTCGAGGACTACGCTCGCCGTGCCCGGAGCCGCTCGCGCGGAGGCGGAGCTTCCTGCTCCGCGGTCAAGGGGCGACTCGATGATCAACGCCGGGATCCTCGACGGCGACCTGCGTCGTCGTCGCAGCGCGCGCAGACGCGCGAGAACGGCGAGATCGTCGTCGCGCTCGCGGGCGACGACGAGACCGCCGACGGAGGCGACCGTGAAGCGCGTTCTTCCGCGAGAACGGCCGCGTCCGCCTGCAGCCCGAGAACGACGCGCTCGAGCCGATCTACGCCGACCACGTCCAGATCCTCGGCAAGGTGATCGGGGTCTTCCGGACGCTGTGAGCCGGTCGCCCGCTTCAACCGCACGCTCGAGCAGGAGCTGTTCGCGCTCCTGCGCGGCGCGAGCCTCGAGTGCCTCGTCTGCGGCGAGTTCGTGCTGCACCGCGCGCGGCGCGATCGTCGCTGTCCCGAGTGCCAGGCCGACGTTACGGCGACGGACCGGACGCGATCGCGGCTACAATTCGACTCGCAGGCCGGGTGACCGCGGGCCGCTTCGGCGGCTCGAGGAAAGTCCGGACACCGAAGGGCAGGACGCTGGGGAAACCCCAGGCGGCGAAAGCCGACGGAAAGTGGCACAGAAAGGAGACCGCCGCCGGCGACGATTCTCCGGAGACGCCGGCGGTAAGGGTGAAACGGTGGGGTAAGAGCCCACCAGCGTCGTGGTGACACGGCGGCTCGCCAAACCCCGTCCGGTGCAAGGCGAAGCAGGCTCCGCTGAGGCGGCCCGCCGAGGAGCCGGGTACGCTCGAGCCGGAACCGAGATGGATGGTCACCCTCGACAGAATCCGGCTTCTACGGGCCTGCTGGCCGGAAAGCCGCGCTGACGCCGGGGCTTTCCCATCTCTCTAGCCTTGCGCCGGTGTCCGCGCTGCAAGCTGAACCCCCGGTGAGCGACAAAGAAGCCGATCCTCGTCACCGGCTGCGCACCGCTTCGGGCACGACCTGGGTAGGGAAGATGCTCGCGCTCGCGCCCGGCGTCGCCTACGTCCACGAGCCCTTCAGCCCGAGGGCGCCGAAAGGGCTCAGCCCTGCTGGCTTCGAGCGCTACTTCACCTGTGCGGTCGTCACGTCCGCCCGAACGAGCGCCGCTATCGCGACGGTGTCAAGCTGCCCGCCTCGATCTCCGGTACGACGTCAGGGGCCCAAGTGCGGTCGGCGCGGAACTGGCGCGACATCGTTCGCATCCCGCGCGACTTACGGACGTCTCCGTCGTAGGCGGGAGGTCGGGGCGGAAAGAGCCGCCTTCGCGACAGGACCCGATCGCGTTGCTGTGTCGGCAGAGTGGCTCGCCGATAGCTGCGGGATGTTTGTCGTCGGTCCTGATCCGCCACCCGGCCGCCTTCGCGGCGAGCCTGAAAGCGGCTCGGCTGGAAGCACACAGCTTCGCGACCTTCATCCAGGACGGGGGCGTGCCCGAAGGTGAGTTGCGCCGTATGAGGCCGAGATCCAGTGAGCAGGCGGGAGCGGCCGGGCGAGATCATGGCCCGGAGAGCGGCGCTCCTCTGGCGGTTGCTCTACAACGCTGTCGACGGGTACCGCGACCGTCATCCTGATTACCTTGGGCGTTCGTGCGGCACGAGGAGTTGCCTCCGCTGAGCCTCGTTGTCGCCACCTTCGAGCGCCTCTACGCCCGGCTCGGGCTCGACTTCACGCCGGCTGCGCGCGAGGCGATCGCGTTCATCGTGCGAGCGCGCCGGAAAACGCCGGGCCGCGCTGGCGACGCCGCAATGCGGCCGACGCTCGACAGCGCCGCCAGCCTCGGCCGCTGGCGCGACGACCTCGCCGCCGAGGAGGTCGAGACGCTGCGTGAGCGGACGCGAGGACGTCTGGCCGCGCTTCTACTCGGACCGCGGAGACTGGTAGCCGAAGTCAAGAAGGGCCGCCACGGAGGCGGCCCTTCTGCGATCATGCCAGTGGTGCTACGGCGTGACCGTGAGTCGTGGTCACGACCTGGGTGATGCCCGGCGTCGGTTCGACGTCATCGAAGCGACCGAGTTCCAGGAACCCTGCTTCTTCGCAGGTGATGTCGTACGGGATCGCCACGGAGCCGCCCGCGGTCGGGCCGCTCAGACGGGCCGGTACTCGGTGCTGTTCGCCAGGGCCGGGCTGATGTTCTTGCCGCTCGTCCCGTCACGGTTCTCCGCGCCCCAGTTGATCGCGGAGCCGGGATCGCCGGCAGCGGCGTTCGCCGTGCCGTAGGAGTAGGTGAGCTGCTCGCCCGCGGGCCCGATGTGGTTCAGGGCGCTCGTGCGGATCCAGATCTCACCGGTGTGGGTCGTCGAGTTCGAGGATTCTTGATCCCCTGGAAGTCGACGATGATCAGTTGCTGTCCCCGTCGGTGAGGACGTTGACCTGGATCGCATTGCTGCCGGGCACGCCGCCCGTGGTGTTGGTGTCGGTCCGAACAGGCGAGCACGTTGTTCGGCCGCGCGCGCGTTCGGGAACGTCTGCGGGAAGAAGCACGACGTCCGCACTCGATCCACCGCCGCCGACCACGACGTAGCCGTTCGATGACGACGCCGATCTGCGTGTACGGCTCGCCGCCGTAGTAGAAGGTCGGCACGTTGACGTTCGTGATCGGCGTCGTCGCCGCCCGGAATCGTCAGGTTCGCGCCGAGCAGCCGATTCAGCGCCAGGTAGCCGCCGGCCGGGCCAGTCGCCGGTGATGATGCTGAGCGTGACCTGCGGCGGGATCGCACGGCGAGGCGTGCCGCTCCACTGAACGCCTTCGCCCGCGCGCCGACCACGGAGCCCGGGCAGCCGACGTTCTTGTAGTCGAGCTTCTTGCCGCTCGGGCCTGCGACGTGATCAGTCGTCGCTGTGCGCCGACTGCCGAGAGAAGTTCGCAGCGCCGAACGGTGCAGTGCGATGCCCGTGTCGACGCGAAGGACAGCGGCGAGCAGCTGTTGCTCAGCGTCACGTCGCCCCTGCTGCTTCGACGAACGCGACCGGGACCGTGACCTTCGAATCGCGTGGTGGCGGGGCATCGAGGTTGATCCGAGCCTGGTACTGGCCGTTCGCGACGCTCGGAGCGCTCGATCGTGACCAGCGAAGGTCACGCCGCCCATGCGACCTGTGATCAGGACTGGCCGTTGTTGACGGTGATCGTGACGCCCGCGGGAGCCGTGATCTGACGCGTGGAAGGTCCTGGTTCTTGCCGCGAGACGTTGATCGCGGTGCGGCTGCGTCGTGATCGTCCCGCGTCATCGTCGTTGCGTCGATGCTCGGCGATGTTGAGGTCGATCCGGTGCGAGCGAGTCGCCGCCGACGGCGACGCATGTTCGCGTAGGTCTCGTTGAAGACGAGCGTCGGGTTGACCGCCCGGTCGGCGCGGATCGAGCCCGGCGCCCGATGTCGAACGGCGCCGCCGGGGTGACGCCGTCCTCCTTGACGACGCTCTGCACGCGACGAGGTCATCGAGCGCCGACTTGATCTCCGCCGGCGTCCAGCCGGGATGCGCCGCCTTGACGAGCGCCGAGACGCCGGCCGAGTGCGGGCTGCGACATCGAGGTGCCGGCGATCGCCTGGTAGAGGTTGCCGGGCGGCCCGTTGTCGGCCGTCGTCTGGTCGGGCTGCGGCGTCAGTGCCCGGCGAGCACCTGGACACCTGGCGCGGTGACGTCGGGCTTGATCCAGTCGCCGAGCGGGCCGCGCGACGAGAACGAGGCCATCATGTCGGCCTGCCCCGGCTGCGGCGGTGCCCTGCGCCCACGTGGCCATCACGTTCGTGTGGCCGGTCACGAAGCTCGTGAAGGAGCGCGGTCGGACCGTCGATGTGGATCGCCGGCAGGTAGTGGTTGTCGGACTCCGACGTCCTGCGTTCGATCGCGTTGTAGAGGATCATCCCGGCCGCGCCGCCGGCAGGACCCGTGCGGCCCTTGTCGATGCGGCCGTTCACGCCGCGCTGGCAGGCGACGATCTTGCCGGTCGCCGCGCCCGCGGCGAGCTTCGACTGGCAGAGCGCGTCCTCAGCCCGGGATGGTCGTGGCCGCCATCACGACCGGCGTCGGGCGTCGAGATGCCGTTGGTCAGCGTGACGCCGGACGATGTCGAACGTCGCGCCGCCGTCGGCGGTCAGGTGCAGCGTGGAGGCGAACTGAGCGCGGGCCGGTCGAGGCGCCCACGGTCGTCGTCCACGGGCCGCCGTGATCGGAGGTCGCAGCGCCCGGGCCGCTGTTGCCGGCCGAGGCGTTGACCGAGATCCCGGCGTTGAACGCATCGAGGAACGCGAGCTCGACCGGATCCGTGTACGGGCGAGCCGCCGCCCGAGATCGAGAAGTTGATCACGTTCGACGCCGTCGAGTGATCGCCTGCTGAACGGCCGAGACGGAGTCGGAGCTGAAGCAGCCCTGCACGAGGCAGACGCGGTATGTCATCGACGTGGGCGCCCGGAGCGATGCCGCAGACCGGGTCCGCGCTCGACGCCGTAGAGCATCGCCGAGGCGACGCAGTCGCCGCCGGCCGTCGTCGTCGTGTGCGTGCCGTGGCCCTCGGAGTCGCGCGGCGAGCAGACGTGCCCGTCGCGTTGTTGCAGAACTCCTGACCGTCCGAGCCGACGACCGCCATGTAGGTCGCGGTCTTGGCGTAGCGCGCCGATCAGCTTGTTGTTGCAGCGTGAACGCCGGCCCGAGATGGGCAACGTCTCCGCCGGTGGCGAAGTCGCTGCAGCCCGTTGAGGCCGCCCGCCGGCGCGGAGATGCCCGCCGCCGACATCATCGGATGCTCGGGCCAGATGCCGCGTGTCGATCATCGCCGATGACGACGTTCGAGCCGGCGCTGGCTCGAGCCGCCTAGCGCGGGCCAGACGTTCGTCGGCGCCGATGAAGCTGGTGTTGTCGTCGAGCGGCTGGTTGAGTGAGTCCTTCTGCACGGCCACCACACCGGGCTGCGAGAGCAGCTCGGTGATCTTGTTCGCGGGCACACGGGCCGCGACGCCGCCGTAGGCGACGGTCAGCAGCTGGCCGGATCTTCGCGCTCGGGACAGCCCGCTTGATGCCGGCCGTGATTCCGGTCGGCCTTCGCATTCGCGAACGCCTGGTAGCGCGAGAACGCCTTGAGGTTCTTTCGCAGCGCGTTGTGTGTCACGCGCGGGCTCGTGGCCTTGAGGCCCTTGATGCTCCCGCGTACGAGGCTGTCGGCGTAAAGGCGTACTTGATCATCACCGGCACGAGCTTCGAGCCCGTCAGCCCGAGCAGCGAGGGATCCGTCTTGGCGACGCTCCCGTTCGCGTGCTTCGCGGCGGCGTACGTCGAAGCGAGTGTCGGCTGCTGCTTCGCTGCCGTCAGACCGGTCGATGCTCCTGAGGCGACGCCGATGGCGACGAAGCTCAGTAGCACCGACTCAATACCAACGACGCGAGCACGAATGTGCTCCGGCGGCGCCGAAGCCGCGTCGTTTTCGACACTTTGGTGTTCCCCTCTCCTGTTTTTCCCCGAGACGGAGTACCCGCTCGCCCCGGTTCCGTCGCCGTGATCTTTGTGGACCGGGCCGCTGCGTCAAGGCTGCAGTGCCAGCTACGGAAGAGGCAGCGCCGAGACACGACGGCCGAACTGGGCGACCCAGACGGTCACGTTGGGACGGCCGAAGAGGCTCCTGCACGCACGCGCGACGCACCCAGGTCACGCCAGCTTGCGTCGAACAGGATCTGACGGTGCTCGGGCGAGCCCAGCCAGCTCGCCATCGCCGTCCGCGCGGAGCCCAGCCGGCCCTGGCCCCACGCGAGGTTCTCGCCAACGGTGCCGGCGGCGTTCAGGTAGCCGACCTGTTGGAAGACGGTGATGAAGGGCTCGCCGCAAGGTGAGTGGGAGAAGTCCTACTACGCGCGGAGCACGACTTCCAGGGCGGTTCCGCGCCCCGGAGCCGAGCTCAGCCGGAAGCCGCCACCGATCGACGCGGCCCGGGCGCGCATGTTCTTCAGGCCCTGGCCCGGCCGCGATCTCCTGCTCGTCGAAGCCGGAGCCGTCGTCCACGACCGTGACGAAGCGCTCGCCGGCGCGCTCCTCGATCCGCACCTCGGCCCGACGGGCCTCGCGTGCTTGCGGGCGTTCGGCGAGCCCTTCCTGCACGATCCGGAAGACCTCGATCTGCTCGTCGGGCGCGAGCCGGATCCCGTCCTGGATCTCGAGGTCGACCTCGAGCCGGCCGTCGGCGGTGAGGAAGTCGACGTACCGGCGCAGCGCGCGAGTCGAACGGCGCGGAGCCGCCGGCCGACGAGAGCGCGAGCACCGCGAACCGCGCCTCCTGCTGCGCGGCCGCGGCGGCCTCCTTCAGCTGCGGCAGCGTCGTCTCCGGGTCGGCGCCGCTCTGCGAGCATGCTCGCGTGCGTCGAGACCGCGAAGCAGGTACTGCGCGAGCCCGTCGTGGATCTCGCGCGCGACGCGCGCCCGCTCCTCCGCGACGGCGCGGCCGAACTCGGCGTAGCGGATCGCGCGCCACGACGCCCACGAGCAGGACGCTGTACGAGAGCAGCCGCAGGAAGTCGCCCTGCGAGACGTAGCCGCTCGAGAGCAGCGGCGTGAAGACGTAGTGCAGCTCGGCGAACAGCGCGAGCGTCGCGCCGAGGCAGAGCCAGCGGTCGAGGTCGTTGCCGCGCGCGCGGAAGCGCAGGCCGAAGCCGACCATCGCGATCGAGCGAGAGCAGCGCTCTGGCGGCGAGCGCGACCGATCAGCTAGCAGCGGCTGGTCGTGCGCCGGCGCGGTCGAGAGCGGCGGCAGCGACGTGCCCGCCTGCTCCGCGATGCCCCACGCGAGCGCGAGCACGATCGCGACGCGCGACGAGCATCTCGCCGAGCGCGCGGCCGCGCGCGCTCGATCGCGCCGCTGGAGAAGGGCGCCGCCGCGATCAGCAGCCAGGCGAAGAGCCGCCCGCCGATGCCCGCCCAGGCCTCGGCGCGGCTGGAGCGGCGTGCGCCGCCGAGCACCGGCGCGATCGCGAAGGCGAGCGTCGAGGCCGCCGCGGCGCTGAAGCCGCCGCAGAGGAGCAGGTCGAGCCGCCGGCCGTCCACGGAGAAGCGGATCCCGGCCAGCACGCGCGACGATCGCGCGCGCGCGAGCATCACTGGCGGTGTCCAGCACGAGGCGCAGCCTGCGGGAGTCGTAGTAGGTGCTGCGGAGGCTCGGGATAGGCGACGAACAGCGCCAGGGCAGCGCCGAGCAGCCCGATCAGGAGCACCTCGCCCCAGAGCCAGGCCTGGTAGTCGTCGCGTCTTCGTGCCGCATAAAGGCCTTGTCGGCAGACCGCGGCGCTGCCGATAAGGCGCTGCGATGCGGATCCTGCTCGTGGACGACCACCCGATCACGCGCGCGGCGCTGTCGTCGCTGCTCGAGCCAGCACGGCTTCACCGTCGTCGGGTGAGGCCGCCGACGGCGAGGAGGCGATCGAGCTCGCGCGGCGGCTGCCGCCCGACCTCGTCCTGCTCGACCTCTCGATGCCGGGCATGGACGGGCCTGACGGCGCTGCCGCGTTCGCGCGAGGCCGCGCCCGGATGCGAGGTCGTCGTGCTGACCGCCTCGGGCACCGAGGAGAACCTGCTCGCCGCGATCCGCGGCGGCGCGGCCGGCTACCTGCTGAAGAGCGAGCCGCCCGAGCGGATCGCCGAGTTCCTGCGTGGCGTCGGCCGACGGCGAGGCGGCGCTCTCGGGCGAGGTCGCCCGGCGGCTGCTCGAGCAGGTGCGCGAGGCGGCGCCGAGCCGCGGCGTCCCCGACGTCGATCGCGGCGCTCGCTCAGCGCCCGCGAGCTCGAGGTGCTGCTGCTGCTCGACGAGCACCTCGGCACCGACGAGATCGCCGCAGCGGCTCTACATCTCCGAGCACACCGTCCGCTCGCACGTGAAGAGCCTGCTGCGCAAGCTCGGACGTCTCCTCGCGCCGCGAGGCGCTCGAGGCGCTGCAACGGCTCGCGCCGCGTAGCTCCAGCGTGAATCACCCACCGTGGGGGATGCGATCACCCAGGCTGCAGGCGCCGCTGCCGATGATGAGATCGGCACAATCTCCTTGAGTGTCCGGAGCGCGGTGGCTCTGTGCTTCCTCGGCGAACGAACGGCCGGCCCCAGGGGCCGGCCGTTCGTCATTCCGGAAGCCCTTCGAGCGCGGCCGCGACGAGCGTCGGCAGCGTCTGCGGGTCGTAGCCGCCCTCGAGCACCGCGGCCACGCGCGGCGCGAGCGCGGCGCGAGCGGCGCGCCAGCTCGCGGAAGCCGTCGGCGGTGACGCGCATCCCGGCGAGCGGGTCGTCGACGTGCGCGTCGAAGCCGGCCGAGACGAGCAGCAGCTCGGGCTCGAACGCCCGCACGGCCGGCTCGACGAGCTCGTCGAACGCGCGCAGGTAGTCCTCGTCGCCCGAGCCGGCCGGCAGCGGCACGTTCACGGTCGTCTCGTTGCTCCTCGCCGGGCCCGCCGGTGCCCGGGTAGAACGGCCACTGGTGCAGCGACGACGTACAGGACGCGCGGGGTCGTCCCAGAAGATGTCCTGCGTGCCGTTGCCGTGGTGGACGTCCCAGTCGACGATCGCGACCCGCTCGAGCCCGAGCTCGGCCTGCGCGCAGCGCGGCCGCGACCGCGACGTTGTTGAACAGGCAGAAGCCCATCGCGCGGTCCGGCAGCGCGTGGTGCCCGGGCGGCCGGACGAGCGCGAAGCCGCCGCGGTCGGCCGCCGCCGATCGCGCAGCCGGCGCGCGAGCAGCGCCGCCTCGTAGCTCGTCTCCGAGGCGACCGTGTCGCGGTCGAGCCATGGTCGGCACGCTCGAGCGGCGTCGAGCCGGTCGACGTACTCGGGCGTGTGGCAGCGCTCGACCTGCTCGACGCGAGGCCGGCCTGCCTCGCGACCACCTCGAAGCGCGTCGAGCAGCACCGCGCAGCCGCTCGCGGCGACTCGACGTGCGGCTCGGTCGGGTGGAGCTCGGCGCAGCGCGGCGTGGCTGACGAGCTCCATCGCTCGGCCCGAGCCTCGACAGTCGCCGGCCAGACTGCTCAGGCCCCACGTCACTCGAGAGGCGGACGCCTCCGCCCACGTGGGCGTCTGGTCGGCGAGGGAGGGGAGAGGGGCAGAGGCGTCCACCGTCGCGATTCGCCGGTAGAGGCGCAGATCCTCCGCCTCTGCGCCGAGAAGCGGCCGGCCTCCAGCGCGGCCTCCAGCGAGCCGTACTCGGCAGCACGTCGGCGGCCGTCTTCGGCCCGACCCCGCGCGCGCCGGGAGCTTGTCGGACGGGTCGCCGCGCAGCGCGATGAAGTCCGGCACCTGCGCCGGCTCGACGCCGTAGCGCTCGACGCACCTCGGCCGGGCCGATCCGCGCGAGCTCGGAGACGCCCTTGCACCGGCTGGAGGATCGTCGTCCGCTCGCTCGACGAGCTGGAACGTGTCGCGGTCGGAGGTCGCGACGAGCGCCTCGCCGCCGCGCTGCTCCTCGAACGCGACCGCGGCGGCCGAGGAAGTCGTCGGCCTCGTAGCCCGCCGCCCTTCGCGGCGGCGAAGCCCATCGCGCCGACGAGCTCGCACCATCAGCGGCGAGCTGCTCGAGCAGCGACTCCGTCGAAGACGCGGCCGCTCTGGTAGGGCTCGAAGCTCCTCGTGCCGGTAGGTCGGCACCTCGAGGGTGTCCCAGCCGACGACCACCGCGCGCGGCTGCTCGGCCTCCCAGAGCCGGAGCGAGCATGTTCGCGAAGCCGAGCACGCCGTTCAGGCGGATCGACTTCGGCATCGCGTGGTAGGCGCGGTGGGCGAGCGAGTCGCCGTCGATCGCGAGCAGCGGCTTCACAGCGTCGCTCTTCAGCTCCTCGATCGCCTCCATCAGCCGCTCGGTCGCGATCGAAGCCGCGCGCGTTGGTCTCCATGCCGTCGAGATCGGAGACGTCGATCGGCTCGCCGTACGCGACCGACAGCGGCCCGAGCCGGCTGAGCCGGTCGGTCCCGCCGATCGCGGCGGGCACGAGCGGGACGCCGGCCGTGCAGCGCGATCCGTGCCGCGCCGGTGTGCGGCCGCGCCTCGCGCTTCTTGCGCAGGCCCTTCTGTCTGCCGGGTGCCCTCCGGGAACATGACCACGATCTCGCCCTCGCGCGCGAGCTCGACGGCGCCGTGCGCATCGCCTCGACGTCCCCTTCGCCGCGGCGCACCTTGAACGCCCCGCCCGCCCGCAGGATCGGGGCCAGGATCGGGTTGAAGAGCTCCGCCTTCGCCATGAACCGAAGCTGGCCGCTTAGGCAGGAACGGGATCCCCAACGGCCAAGGGTCGAAGTTCGACGTGTGGTTCGCGGCGAGCACGAACCCGCCCGGAGGAACGTGTTCGAGCCCTCGCGCGCGAAGCCGGTAGAGACCCTTCACGACAGGCCAGCTGAGCGACGCGGCGACGAAGTAGAGAGGCGACATCATGGGCACGCAATCGTTCCATTTCCGTACGACACATGCGCATTTTCGGCCACTAGGGTCGTCCGCAGGGCGTTCGCTAAGGTGGACCGTGTGAAGACCCTAGTCATTGCGGAGAAGCCTTCGGTCGCCCGGGACCTCGGCCGATGCGCTCCCCGGAAACTTCGAAAACCACGACAGCTATCTCGAGTCGGACGACACCGTGATCACGTTCGCGGTGGGCCACCTCGTGGAGCTCGATCGACCCCGAGGACTACGACGAGCGCTTCAAGAAGTGGCGGATGGCCGACCTGCCGATCGTGCCCGAGGAGTTCAAGCTGCGCCCGCGCGACAAGAAGGCCGAGAAGCAGCTGAAGGTGATCCACAAGCTGCTGCAGCGCGACGACGTCGACCGGGTCGTGAACGCCTGCGACGCCGGCCGCGAGGGCGAGCTGATCTTCGCCTACATCTACGAGACCTCCGGCGTCGACAAGCCGGTCGAGCGGCTCTGGATCCAGCTCGATGACGAAGACGGCGATCAAGCGAGGGCTTCGAGCAGCTGCGCCCGGGCGAGCAGCTGCGCCAGCTCGAGGCGGCCGCGCGCTCGCGCTCCGAGGCCGACTGGCTCGTCGGCATGAACGCCACCCGCGCCGCCACGATCCGCGGCCGCGCCTGGGTCGGCGGCGTCGTCTCGCTCGGCCGCGTGCAGACGCCGACGCTGGCGCTGCTGGTCAAGCGCGAGCGCGAGATCCAGGCGTTCGTCCCCGGAGCCCTACTGGCTCGTCCACGCGCAGTTCGATCCTCGCTACGAGGGCCTCTGGTTCGAGGGCGACGAGACGCGCGCTCCAGGAGGCGAAGCGCGCGCGAGGAGATCGCCGACGAAGGTCTCCGGCAAGGACGGCGTCGTCGAGTCGGTCGAGCGCAAGGAGCAGTCCGAGCGCGCGCCGCTGCTCTACGACCTGACCTCGCTGCAGCGCGACGCGAACCGCCGCTTCGGCTTCTCGGCGCGCCGCACCCTGCAGGCCGCGCAGTCGCTCTACGAGGACAAGAAGGCGATCACCTATCCGCGCACCAGCTCACGCTGGCTCTCCGGCGACCTCGTCCCGCAGCTGAAGCCGACCGCCGCCACGCTCCAGCCGATCGGCGAGTACGCCGCGGCCGCGCGCTACGTGGTCGGCCTGCAGCAGCTGCCGCTCGCCGCGAGTCGTCAACGACTCGAAGGTCACCGACCACCACGCGATCATCCCGACCGACGTCGAGCACGACGTCAGCCGCGTTCTCGCCCGACGAGCGGCGCATCTTCGACCTGGTCGCCCGTCGCTTCCTGGCTGTCTTCCACCCGCCGGCGCGCTACGCCCGCACGACGGTCGTGACGCCTCGTCGAGGAGGAGCGCTTCCGCTCGCGCGGCAAGATCACGCTCGAGGCCGGGCTGGCGCGGCGTCTACGGCTGCTCTCCGAGGCCGACCAGGCCGCGCAGAAGCAGGACGAGGAAGGCGAGAACGAGAGCGCCGGAGCTGCCGCCGCTCGAGCAGGGGCAGATGGTCGACTGCGCCGTGCGCCGAGGTCGAGGCCAAGGAGACGAAGCCGCCGCCGCGCTACACCGAGGCGACGCTGCTCTCCGCGATGGAGACCGCCGGCAAGCTGATCGACGACGAGGAGCTGCGCGAGGCGATGAAGGAGAGCGGCCTCGGCACCCCGCGCCACGCGCGCCGAGACGATCGAGACGCTGATCCGCCGCGAGTACATCGAGCGCGGCGGCAGAGACCTCGATGCCGACCCCGAAGGGCCTGCAGGTGATCACGATGCTCGAGGAGCACCCGCTCACCTCGCCCGAGCTGACCGGCGACTGGGAGAAGCGCCTCACCGACATCGAGCACGGCGAGCGACGACCGCGCGAAGTTCATCGGCGACATCGCCGAGTTCACGCGCGCGACGGTCGAGAAGATCGCCGAGCTCGACAAGGAGAAGCTGCGCCCGGAGCGGGTCGAGCTCGGCCTGTGCCCGCGCTGCGGCGCCGAGACCGGCGAGATCATCAGGGAGAACTCGAAGGCCTACGGCTGCACGAGCTGGAAGAGCCGCGAGGAGACGGGCTGCGGCTTCGTCATCTGGAAGCGCGTCGCGGGCCGCACGCTCACGCCCGAGATCGCGCGCCAGCTGCTCGAGGAGGGCGAGACCAAGGAGGTCATCTCCGGCTTTCGGTCACGTGCCGGCAAACCTTTTCGCGCGCGCCTCGTCTTGAACGGAGAAGGCAAGGTGGAGTTCGACTTTCCCGCTCGCGCGCAAACCAAAGAGGCCGCTGTCGCGGAATAGCACGAGCATGCAGCACCGCGTTGTCAGGTGCCGAGCGGATCGGACGGCCAGGATCCCCTGGTCAGCCGAGGACAATCCGCCTACAGTGCGAAAGGTCTGCAGGGAAGTACGCCGTCTAACACCCACGAGGACGACATTGACCCAGACGCAGCTTCAGGAACTGCTGGAGACCGAGCCTGCGCGCGCGCTGCTCGAAGGCGCAGAGGAGCGCGGCTTCGTGCTGCCGGCGGAGCTCGAGGCCTTCGCGCTCGAGCACGACCTCGCCGACGACGAGGTCGAGCAGCTGACGCGCGAGCTCGAGGACCAACGGCCTCGAGGTGCGTGAGCCCGCCGAGGAGCCGGCCGAGGCCCGCCGCCGAGAAGGCGGAGGCGCGCCGAGCGTGCCCAGCCGCAGCCACGCAGGCGCTCGTCGGCGCCGCCGACAGCCTGCAGCTCTTCCTCGCCGACATCGGCCGGCACAAGCTGCTGACCGCGGCCGAGGAGGTCATGCTCGCGAAGGCGATCGAGCGCGGCGACCTGATCGCGAAGCGCCGGATGATCGAGTCGAACCTGCGCCTCGTCGTCTCGATCGCGAAGGGCTACCGCGGCCTCGGCGTCCCGTTCCTCGACCTGATCCAGGAGGGCACGCTCGGCCTCAACCGCGCGGTCGAGAAGTTCGACTGGCGGCGCGGCTACAAGTTCTCGACGTACGCGACCTGGTGGATCCGCCAGTCGGTGCAGCGCGCGGTCGCGAACCACGCGCGCACGATCCGCGTGCCCGTCCACGTCGTCGAGCGGCAGCAGAAGCTCGGCCGCGCCGCGCGCCGGCTCGAGGTCGAGCTCGGCCGCGAGGCGACGAAGGAAGAGCTCGCCGAGGCGACCGGCCTGCCGATCCAGCACGTCGACGAGGCGCTCGGCGCCGCGCAGGCGTCGGTCTCGCTGAACCAGACCGTCGGCGCCGACGACGAGGGCGAGCTCGGCGACCTCTTCGCCGACCGCGAGGCCGCCGACCCGTTCGACGAGGCCGAGGAGTCGCTCCGCCGCCAGGGCGTGCGGCGAGGCGCTCGACGCGCTGCCCGAGCGCGAGCGGCGGATCCTCGAGCTGCGCTTCGGCTTCGAGGGCGAGCCGTGGACGCTCGAGGCGATCGGCCACGAGCTCGACCTGACGCGCGAGCGCGTCCGCCAGCTCGAGGGCCAGGCCCTCGCGAGGCCTCGCCGCGCTGCGCGAGCTGCAGACTCGCCGCGGCGTCAGAGCCCTTCACCGCTCTAACATCCGGCGCCTGCTCGAGCGTCCGTATCCTCAGGCAGGCATATCTGTCAACCGGGAGGGTTGTGATGAAGCGCTGGTTTGTCGGTTCTCGCGTCGCTCCTGACCGCGGTTGCGCTCGTCGCAGCCGGTTGCGGCAGCTCGAACAAGTCAAGTTGCGACTACGCAGACCACCTCGGCGGGGGCAAGGGCGGCACGCTCATGACGGTCGCGAACGCCGCGCCTTCCGGCTCACCCGACCCGCAGGTCAACTACACGCTGCAGGAGTGGCAGCTCGCTGATCATCACCCACGACGGCCTTGTCGGGCTTCAAGCGCGCAGGCGGTGAAGGAGGGCACGAAGATCGTGCCCGACCTCGCGGAGTCGATCCCGAAGCCGACGAACGGCGGCAAGACGTGGACGTTCACGCTCCGCAAGGGGATCAAGTTCTCGAACGGAAAGGCGCTCACGGGCGACGACGTCAAGGCGACCTTCGAGCGTCTGTTCAAGATCGGCGACAGCCCCAACGCCGGTACCTGGTACAACGTCATCCGGGGCGCTGACGTGTGCATCAAGACGCCGAAGACCTGTGACCTCTCCTCGGGTATCACGGTCAACGGCAACAAGGTCACCTTCAAGCTGACCACGGCCGACCCCGAGTGGCTGGACAAGCTCTCGGTGCCGTTCGCCTACATCCTCCCGGCGGGCACGCCGGCGAAGAACGTCGAACATCCCGCCGCCGGGCACCGGCCCGTACATGTGGGCCGAGTACGCGCCGAACAAGCAGATCAAGCTCGTGCGCAACCCCTTCTTCAAGGTGTGGTCGCAGGATGCCCAGCCCCTCGGGCAACCCCGACGTCATCGTCCAGAAGTTCGGCCTCACGGTCGAGGCCGAGGTGACGCAGGTTCAGAACAATCAGGCCGACTGGATGTTCGACCAGCCGCCCGCCGACCGGCTCGGCGAGCTGAGCAGCCCCAAGTACGCGAGCCGCGTGCACGTCAATCCGCTTACCGCGACGTACTACTTCGCGCTCAACGTCAACGTGCCGCCGTTCAACAACCTGAAGGCGCGGCAGGGCCTCAACTTCGCGACCGATCGCGCGGCGCTCGTCAAGATCGCCGGCGGTCCGAAGCTGGCGGTGCCGACCTGCCAGGTGCTCCCGCCCAACTTCCTGGCTACGAGCCCTACTGCCCGTACACCAGAACCCTGGCACCGGCGGCAGCGGCAAGTGGACGGCCCCCGACCTGGCGAAGGCGAAGCAGCTGATCAATGCCTCGGGAACCAAGGGGATGGCCGTGAAGGTCAACACCGACACGACCGACACCGACAAGGCCCTCGGCCTCTACTTCGTCGGGCTGTTGAACCAGCTCGGCTACAAGGCGACGCTGCAGGCCCTCTCGGCCGACATCCAGTACCCCTACATCCAGAACTCGAAGAACAAGGTGCAGATCGCGTTCTCCGACTGGTTCCAGGACTACCCGGCGGCGTCGGACTTCCTGAACATCCTGCTCGGGTGCAACTCGATCCACCCGAACTCGAACTCGAGCCCGAACATCGCCCAGTTCTGCGACAAGGCGATCCAGGCGCAGATGGATCACGCGGGGCAGGTCGGCATCACCGATCCGGCGGCGGCGAACAAGATCTGGGCGCAGGTGGACAAGGCGGTCACCGACCAGGCGCCGTGGTCGTCGATGTACAACCCGAAGTACATCGACTTCCTGTCCGAGCGCGTCAAGGGCTACGTGTTCAGCCCGCAGTGGTACTTCCTCCTCGATCAGGCCTCGGTGAAGTAACGAGGAGGAACACGCGCGTGGCTGAGTTCGCCTACGAGCCAGGGCCAGAAAACTAGCTCGCGTCCCGGCGAGAGCGCCAAGGAGATCTCCGGGAGGAGTCCTGGCGCATCGCCGGGCGCAGGCTCGTGCGCAACCGGCTGGCGATGGCCTCGCTCGGGCTGTTCCTGCTGATCATCGTCGTCAGCCTGCTGGCCCCCTTCTACGCGAACCACATCGCCAAGACCGATCCGTTCTCCTCGAACCTGACGGGGACGACCAACGTGAATGGGAAAGAGGTCGAGGTTGTCCAGGAGACGCAAGGCGGGTTGGGTCTGGGCGTCATCCCGATCGGGCCGACCTGGCAGTCGAACTACTTCATCGGCGCGGACAACCAGGGCCGCGACGTGATGGCCCGCGTGCTTTACGGCGGGCGCACCTCGCTGCAGATCGGCATCGCCTCCGCGCTCATCTGCACACTGATTGCCCTCGTCCTGGCACTGCTCGCGGGCTTCTTCCGCGGCTGGACCGACTCGGTGCTCTCTCGCATCATGGACCTGATCTGGGCGCTTCCCGTCTACCTGCTGGCCATCTCGTTGGCGACCGTCCTGCTGACCAAGGCGGGCGGCCTCAAATGGGGCCCGTGACGATCGACCCGTCGAGCCTCTGGGTCCCGACCTGATCATCGCGATCGTCTACATCCCCTACGTCTACCGGCCCGCTACGCGGCCAGGTGCTTTCGGTGCGCGAGAAGGAGTACATCGAGGCCTGCGATCTCGCAGGGCGCCTCGAACCTGCGCCTGATGTTCAGCGAGATCCTCCCCAACGTGATCACGACGGCGATCGTGCTCCTGCCGCTGATGATCGCGACCACGATCCTGACCGAGGCCGCGCTCTCGTTCCTCGGGATCGGCGTGCAGGCGCCGCAGGCGAGCTGGGGCACGATCATCGACGACGGCCAGAACCTGCTGTACACCCGCCCGCTGGTCGCGATCGTGCCCGGGATCTTCATCGTGCTGACCGTCCTCGCGCTGAACGTGCTCGGCGATGGTGTCCGCGATGCGCTCGACCCGCGCGCGAAGGTGCGCGTCCGACGAGCTGCGGTGCTTCGCGCGTTCGTCGTCAGGCGGCTGATCGGCATGGTGGTCGTGCTCTTCGCGATCACGATCCTGACCTTCCTGATCTTCTTCGCCACGCCCGGGATCGACCCGAGCAGGCAGCTCGGCGGGCGCGAACCCCGACCCGGCGACGATCGCAGCTGTCAGGCACCAGTTCGGGCTCGACCGGCCGCTGCCGATCCGCTACGCGCTGATGATGAAGCGGCTCTTCATCACGCGCGACCTCGTCTCGTACGGCAACCAGGCGCTCAACGTCGTCCCGGCAATCCGTGCCGCCGCGCCGGTGACCTTCTCGCTCGTCTTCGGGGCAGCAGTGCTCTGGGTGATCGGAGCGATCGCGATCGGCCTCCTGATGGTGACGTTCAAGGGGACGTTCGTCGACCCGATTACTCATGATCCTCGGCGCTGATCGGCATCTCGATGCCGGTCTTCTGGCTGGGCGAGGTGGTGAACCTGATCACACAGGACAGGCTGCACGACACGATCTTCTTCAGCTGGGTGCCGCCGCTCGGCTACACGCCCTTCACGCAGGACCCGTGGCAGTGGTTCCTGCACCTGATCTTCCCGTGGATCACGCTCTCGATCCTCTACATCGGCTTCTACGCTCGCGTGCTGCGGGCCGACCTGCTCCAGGTGCAGAACGAGGACTTCGTCCGCACGCGCCAAGGCGAAGGGCCTCTCACCGCGGAACGTCGCTCGTCCGGCACATGCTGCGCACCTCGCTGATCACGTTCGTCTCGCTCTTCGGCCTCGACTTCGGCGTCCTCGTCGGCGGCGGCGCGCTGCTGACCGAGGTGGTCTTCGGCCTCCCGGGGTCGGGCTGCTGACCTTCCAACGCGCTGCGCCATCCTCGACCTGCCCGTGATCATGGCGACCGTGATCTACGGCGCCTTCTTCATCACGATCACGAGCGCGCTGGTCGACATCGTCTACGCGCGCCTCGACCCGCGCGTCAGACCCGCGTAGTGCAGCTGCGTGTCTGCGCGGCGGAGGTCGCGCCCGTGCGCGGCGAGCCCGACGAGGGCGCCGAGCAGGTGACCCAGGCGCTCGCCGGCGAGCCGCTGGCGGTCGAGCCGGCCCAGGACGGCTGGGCGCGCGGATTCGCACCGCGTACGGCTACCCGGGCTGGATCCGTGAGGACGCGCTCGGTGGCGAGCCTGACGGCGAGTGGCCGGGCTGGGCTGCGCGCCGGCGACCCGGTTCGTGCCGAAGCCCGCGCCTACCTCGGCGCGCCGTACGAGTGGGAGGGCTGACCACGCGCGGGATCGACTGCTCCGGGCTCGTGCACATGGGCTACCGGCGTCTCGGCCGGCTCGTCCCGCGCGACGCGCACGAGCAGGAGGCGGCGGCGGAAGCGCTCGAGGAGACCGGACCTGAAGGCAGGCGATCTCGTTCTTCGGTCCGCCTGAACGCGTGACCACATCGCCTTCTGGCTCTGGCGAGGGCGGATTCTCCATGCAACAGGACGCGACGGGGTGCATGCCGTCCTGAGGAGCCGCTTGCCGACGCACGCGGCGAGCACGACATTCGTTACGGCCGCCTCTAACCAAGACCTATCCAGGACGTCTCCACTTTGCGAAGATTGCGCTCCGAACCACCGGGGCTTTCAAATTGGGAGGTGCAGATGACTGCGAAGGCAGACGGGGAACCTGGTTGCTGGGCGTAGTGGCGCTCGCAGCCGGGATTTCCATGATGGTCGCGGCCTACGGCGTCTGCGGCGACCTGCTCACAGGCGGCGTCGCAAAACGCGCAGAAGAGCGTCGGGACCTTGAAGGTAGTGACTCGACACGATCGACTACCTCGATCCGCAGCAGGCCTATACAGGCCAGAGCTGGTGGGCGATGCGGAACGCTACGAGACGCTGCTCACGCTACAAGCATCGTCGACGGGCCTGCCGGCTACCAAGCTCGTGCCGGGCCTCGCCGCAGTCGCTGCCGACGATCTCGAGTAACGGACCGCGTCTACAAGTTCAAACTCTCGCCCGGGCCTGAAGTACTCGAACGGCGCGTAAGGTGCAAGGCGTGCGACTGCAGCGGGCGATCAAGCGCGGCTTCCTGGCCACCGGCCAGAGCGTCGGCTTCTACACCGACATCGCCGGGAGCCAAGGCGTATGCCGCTCAACCCGACCCGGCGGCGGCAACATCTCGAATCGTCACCAACAACAAGACGCGGTCGATCACGGTCAAGCCTCGTCGACGCCGCGCGGTGACTTCCTGACGATCCTCGCGCTGCTCTTTCGCGGCGCCGGTGCCTGCCGAGACATCGTCGACCCGCGATCTTGAACGGCACGATCCCGGCGACGGGGTCGCACCGCATCTCGAGCTACGACCCGAACCGCGGCTTCGACGATGGTTCGGAACAAGTACTTGCAAGGCGACCGAAGTACATCCCGCGCGGGAACCCGGACCAGCATCGAGGTGCGCGCTCGTCGGCGACGCGCGAACACGGCGACCCAGCGGGTCACCAGCGGCCAGGCCGACTACTCGAACGCGGCCATCCCGCCTGACCGGATCGCGGAGCGCGCAAGAGCGAGCGGCCACCCGGTCTGCGCCAGACGGCGAACACGTACTACTTCTGGATGAACATCCGCGAGGCGCCGTTCAACAAGCTGAAGGTGCGCCAGGCCGTCAACTACGCGCCATCAACCGCCAGGCGATGCAGAACGATCGTTCGGGGCGGCTCCGGGCAGGCGACGCAGAACGTGCTGCCGCCGACCTACCCGAGTCGTACAAGAAGCCGAACGACTGTAACTTCGCGCAACGTCGCCAAGGCGAAGTGCAGCTGGATCACGTCCAGGCGGGCGCGAAGGGCGCGCAGGTCACGGTCTGACGCGTCAGACGTCTCCGACGCGGTCACCGCGGTGCAGCTACACCAGCCCGAGCGTCCTCAACTCGATCGGGCCTGAACGCGAGCGCTCGAACGATCCTGCCGCGGGCGACCGTGCTACACTGACCGGTCGGGACGACGTGAACACGCACGCGCCAGACCGGCTGGGCGCGGTGGCTGGAGGACTACCCGCACCCGCCTCGACTGGTTCGACGCGCTCCTGCAACGGCAAACCGCATCACCAACACAGGACAACAACAACTACGCGTGGTACATGCCAACGCGAAGACGAACTCCGGAGATCGAGCAGCTTGAAGAAGTCCCGCGTCCTCACGCCCGCGGTGAACGCGCAAGTGGGCGGCGGTGGAGAGGCAGATCATGTCCGCAGGCCCCGTGGGCTACCGTGGTCGAAACCGGTGTTCCCTGAGTTCTTCAGCGAAGCAGATCGGCTGCATCCACGTCCAGCGGCTCTACGGCATCGACTCTGGCGCGGCTGTGCTGGAAGTAGTGACGGAACAGCTCCAGCGAGTAAGCGAGAGGGCGCGCCACGGGCGCCCTCACTGATCATACACTCGCCGCCGGAGGGGAATGGCCGAGCCCGCCAACCGACCTCTACGCTCGACAGCGCCGCTCCTCGGCCGCCGAAGAGCACGAGGTACGGATCGTCGGGCGCAGCCCCACGGTACCTTCGCGTGGCGGCGCCTGCGACGCAACTACGTCGCGCCTTCCTCGCTCCTCGTCTTCATCGCTGATCGTCATTGCCTGCTGCGCTCGCGCCGGTCTATGCGAAGCATCGTCGCGCACACCGGGCCGAACACGATCCACGCGAGCGAGACAGGTGAACGTGAACGGTCACCCGAGGTGAGGTCGTCGGCGGCGGCTCGCTACTACGACCCGGCGACGAACAACGTTCGTGGCTCGCGGCGTCACCGTCCTGGGCCGACGTGGTGGCACGCGGGCGGCCGCTTCGTCCTGGCACCGACGCCCTTGGCGCGAGACGTCGCGGTGCGGCTGCTCTACGGCGGGCTCGAACTCACTGAAGGTCGGCATCGGCTCGGCGATCATCTGCTCGCTCCTCGCGGTCGCTCCTCGCGCTGATCGCCGGCTTCTTCCGGCGGCTGGCCGGACTGGATCATCTCGCGGTTCTTCGACCTGATCTGGGCCTTCCCGGTGCTTGCTGCTCGCCATTGCGATCGGACGCGCGCTGGCGAGTCAACGGCTTTCATCACTTTCGGAATCAACATCGAGCCGGGCAGCCTCTGGATCCCGACTGCTGGTCATCTCGTACGTGCTGATCCCGTACATCCGGCGCGGTCGCTGCGCGGGCAGATCCTGTCGCTGCGGGAGAAGGAGTTCATCGAGGCGGCGATCGGCCAGGGCGCGAGCCCGCTGCCGCGTGATGTTCTCGGACCTGCTCCCGAACATCGCCTCCACTGTGCTCGTCTTCTTCACGCTGATCATCGCGACCAACATCCTCACCGAGGCCGGCCTCTCGTTCCTCGGCGCGGGCGTCCAGCCTCCGAACCCGTCGTGGGGAACGCTGATCGCCGACGGCCAGTGACCAGATCCAGACAGCGCCGTGGCTCGCGATCATCCCCGGGCATCGCGATCGTCCTGACGGTGCTCTCGCTGAACATCTTCGGCGACGGCCTGCGCGACGCCCTCGACCCGCGCGCCAAGCGTGAGGATCGAGCACTGATGTGCCGCGTTCATCGTCCGGCGGCATGCATCGGGGCGTTCCGCGGTGCTCGTTCGCGCGTCAGCTGTCATCGTCGTACGTGATCCTTCATCCAGATCCCGGGCGGCGACCCGGCCCAGCGGATGGCCGGCAAGAACCCGCCCCGGCCAGAACATCGCAGAACATCCGCCAGAAGCTGGCGTCTGAACGAGCCGTTCTACGTCGCAGTACGTGAGGATGATGCAAAGGTCGCGACCGGCGTCCTGCCGGGCAAGCACTGCGAGTACGACATCCTCACGTCCTTCGAGACGCGGCAGAACGTGATCCACGAGATCAAGAAGGGTATCCCCGCCACGATGTCGCTCTGCATCGGCGCCGCGATCATCTGGCTCTTCTTCGGATCCTCGTCGGCGTCTTCTCGGCGGTCACTGCCGGGAGGTTCTCCGATCGGTTAATCACCGATCCTCGCGCTGATCGGCGATCTCGATGCCGGTCTTCTGGCTCGGCGATCGTGCTGCGCTACTTCTTGGCCGAGAGGTCACGCGAACCTGCTCTTCCCTGACGGCGAGTACGTCCCGTTCAGCCGGAACCCGGTGCAGTGGTTCGTACCACCTGCTGTTGCCGTGGTTCTGTCTCGCCGTGCTGTTCATCGGGTTCTACGGCCGCGTGCTCGCGCTCGAACATGCTCGACACGATGAACGAGGACTACGTTCGCACCGCGAAGGCCAAGGGCCTGCCGGCGAGGCGGGTCGTGCGTCAGGCACGTGCTGCGGAACTCGCTGATCCCGATCGTCACGCCTCTTCGGCCTCGACTTCGCCGCCGTGCTCGGCGGCGGCGCGATCCTGACCGAGACCGTCTTCGACCTGAAGGGCGTCGGCTGGTACGCGGCCCAGTCGGTCGGCAGAGCCTCGACCTGCCGCCGATCATGGGCGTGACGCTCTACGGCGCCGTTCTTCATCGTCCTCTTCAGCGCGCTCGTCGACCTCGTCTACGCGTACCTCGACCCGAGGATCAGGCCGACCTAGATGGCAGAGACGACTGCTCGAGGTGAAGCGACCTCGAGCGTCCGGTTCACGACCGAGGACGGCGTCGTCCACGCGGTCGACGGCGTCGACTTCGAGCTCGACGCGCGGCAGGTGCTCGGGATCGTCGGCGAGTCGGGCTCCGGCAAGAGCGTCACCGCGATGACGATCCTCGGCCTCACGCGCGACAAGAACACGCAGCTTCGAGGGCGAGGTCGTCTACAAGGGCGAGAACCTGCTCGAGCTGCCCGAGGCGCGAGCTGCGCGACGTGCGCGGGCAACGAGATCGCGATGATCTTCCAGGACCCGATGACCTCGCTGAACCCGGTCTACACGGTCGGCGAGCAGATCGCCGAGGCGATCCGCGACGCACGAGCGAGCTCGACAAGGCGCGACGCGCAAGCGGCGCGCGATCGAGCTGCTGACGCCAGGTCGGCATCCCGAACCGCGGAGTCGCGCGTCGACGACTACCCGCACCAGTTCTCGGGCGGCATGCGCCAGCGCGCGATGATCGCGATGGCGCTCGCGTGCAACCCCGACGTCCTGATCGCCGACGAGCCGACGACGGCGCTCGACGTGACGATCCAGGCGCAGATCCTCGAGCTGATCGACCGGCTGCAAGGACGACTTCGACTCGGCGGTGATCCTGATCACGCACGACCTGGGCGTCGTCGCCGACGTCGCCGACGACGATCGCTCGTCATGTACGCGGGCCGCATCGTCGAGCGCGGCTCGAAGCGCGACATCTTCTACGACCCGCAGCACCCGTACACCTGGGGCCTGCTCGGCTCGATCCCGCGGCTCGACCGGCCGAAGCCGGAGAGGCTGCACTCGATCAAGGGCACGCCGCCCGTCGCTGATCAACCTGCCGCAGGGCTGCAAGTTCCGGCCGCGCTGCCCGCACGCGTTCGAGAAGTGCATCGAGGAGCCGACGCTCGAGAACCGCGTCGAGGAGCGCCGGCGCATCTCGACCGCTGCTGGCTCGACGGTCGAGGAGAAGCGCGGCCTGCGCGAGCGCGACGATCGCCGGCGACGGCGAGTCGCGTGAGTGCAGCGTGAGCGCAGAACGGCGCCGCTCGTCGAGCGTCCAGCACGTCAAGAAGTACTTCCCGATCCGGAAGGGCGTCGCTCCAGCGCGAGGTCGCGCGCGTGCACGCCGTCGACGACGTCACGCTTCGAGCGTGCGCCGAGGGCGAGACGCTCGGCCTCGTCGGCGAGTCCGGCTGCGGCAAGTCGACGCTCGGCCGCTGCGATCGTCCGGCTGCTCGAGCCGACCGACGGGCGACGATCGTCTTCGAGGGCCGCGTCGATCGCGAAGCTCGGCGCCCGCGCGCTGCGGCCGCTGCGGCGCGAGATGCAGATGGTCTTCCAGGACCCGTACGCGACGCCTGAACCCGCGCAAGCGCGTCGGCACGATCATCGGCGACCCGATGCAGATCCACCGGCATCGGCGACGCGAGGAGCGCAGCGAGCGGGTCGAGGAGCTGCTGGAGACGGTCGGCCTCTCGCCGGAGCACTACAACCGCTTCCCGCACGAGTTCTCCGGCGGCCAGCGCCAGCGGATCGGCGTCGCGCGCGCGCTCGCGCTGCAGCCCGAAGCTGGTCGTGGCCGACGAGCCCGTCTCGGCGCTCGACGTCTCGATCCAGGCGCAGATGCTCAACCTGCTCGAGGACCTCCAGGACGAGCTTCGGCCTGACCTACATCTTCATCGCGCACGACCTCGGCGTCGTCCGCCACGTGTGCGACCGGATCGCGGTGATGTACCTCGGCAAGCTCGTCGAGTCTCGCCGGCCGAGGAGCTCTACACGCGGCCGATCATGCCGTACACCGAGGCGCTGCTCTCGGCGGTGCCCGATCCCGGATCCCGACCTCGCCGACAAGCGCGAGCGGATCGTGCTCGAGGGCGACGTGCCGAGCCCGATCCATCCGCCGTCGCGGCTGCCGCTTCCATCCGCGCTGCCGCTACGCGACCGAGATCTGCTCAGCAGGTCGAGCCGCCGCTCGTCGACTACGGCAACGGCCACCTCGCGGCCTGCCACCATCCGCTGAACGTCGACGAGGCGACGCTCGAGCAGCGTGCAGGCCTCGCCGCGCGCACACGCCCGGACCGCCGACGAGTCCGCCCTGCCGCAGGAGCCTGGCAAAGAACGGGCTGGCCCGTGCCCTCGTCAGCGATCCCTGAAAGGGTAAGTCCCGTCGCGCTAAAGCGGGCTAGGCCGCGCAGGCCGATAGTCGCGGCTCGTGGACGCTGCTGAGCGCAAGGAGATCCTGTCCCGCTACGTGGACCACAGCCGCCGCTTCGACGCGGTCGGCGAAGCGCCGGCAGAACTGGCAACGCCGAGGTCATCCCGTTCAGCGGCCCTCCGCGAGCTCGAGCAGGAGCCGACGATGCGCGTGAGATCGAGGTGCTCCAGCTGATCTCCGACGGCCTCGTGAACCGCGAGATCGGCGTCCGCCTCTTCCTCTCGGAGGAGACGGTCGAAGTCGCACGTGCGCCACCTGCTCGCGAAGCTGCAGGCTCGCTCGCGGGCCCACGCAGTGGCGGTTGGCTTCAGGCGCAGCCTGATCGGCTAGCGGTTACAACGCACAAACGTAAGCCGGCACCGCTTCGGATGCCGATTTCCACACCCCTGTGGAAATCCTCAACAGGTGATGTGCGACAGCAGCCTGGGAAAACGGAAGCTACGACCCGCTGTAGGTCGAGACAATTCAAGGCCAGATTCCAGTCCACCCACATTGCAGTTCGCGAGTCGATCGTCGCAAGCACCCCGGAGTCGGGGATCGCATTGTTCCTCCTTCAGAGTGGGACTAACGGCAATTGGGAACCTATCACCCCAAAGGTGAGCTTCAAGAGCTGATTCGGTTGACCGCCGGGGCCGATTTCGGCCTGCTGACGGGCCACCTGAAGGCCGGGAGTGGTGGCTGTCGCCACATGCTCGCCTCACTCTCCTCTCGATGCGGTGGTTGAGACGCCGTTTCGCGCGCTCAGCAGGGTTCCTGAGGCGTCGCTCGGCGTCGCCGCCTTGGCGATCGCAGCACTTCTCGCCGAGCTCCAAAGTGTCCGATCAGCCGCAAGCGGAAGTGTTTGTTTCGATACCTCCAATCGTCCTTGCTGCTGTTCTGTACGGGGCTGCTTGCAGCAATCTGCGTTGGCACCGCAAGCAAGCCTCCTGCCGACCCCCTCCGGCCTCCGCACGCTCGTTGAAGGCTGACTGGACGTCGACCCGGGGCACTCGCAGCCGCTTCCAGCCGGCCTCACCGCCCATTTGATAGCAATACGTAAATTGAACGTGGGGCGACAA
>ERZ1370068.2636-contig-1773_pt1 | contig 27799 bp, 44 predicted proteins | sample MGYA00561227_ERZ1370068 | MGnify/ENA primary metagenome ERZ1370068 (study PRJEB38410, sample SAMEA6850437) | metagenome | study: Metagenomic assessment of the ecological functions of the soil: analysis of the soil microbiota associated with the...
TAGTTACGCTGCCAGAAGGTCCTCTTTGCCGTGGACTTCAATTCACTCGGCGCGGTGCCATCGCGGCTCGCGGTGAACGATTCTATCCGACCGAGGGGAAACGTCGTTAAAAAAGACGCTCGCACTGGGCCGGGAGCAATATCCTTGGTCATCCAGGCCCGAACGGACGCCTCGTACACGTAAGGACATGGAAGAGCAGAGATCGCCTTCATGACGGATCTCGCCGCCGAAGTTAAGAAGGTGTCGGACGCCGGCAAGTGCTCTTGACCCGGCAACAAAAGAAGTGCGCGTGCCGAAATATGCGACACTCGCCCAATACGAGCAGAATATCGAGTGGAACGTTCACCGCTGGTGCGGCTACTACGGTCGCGGCATCTGAACGAGTGTCAGGAAAACCCGAGGCCTACGCCCCCAGGCCGGGCCTTTTATTTCGGACGCATCAGCATGAACGCCTGGCGGCGACATTCGGCCACTGGCTGTGCCGTCCTGGCTTGTAGGCGCGGTGGTGAAACTCGACGATGCCGGCGCCCGGGCCGCGAGTTCGATTCGCGTTTGCCGATGATCTCGGTCGGCAGTGGACGGTGTCGCCCTCGAACAGCGGGTGCGGGAATTTGACCTCGGTCATGCCGAGATTGGCGATGGTGGTGCCGACGGTCATGTCGCTGACCTGAATGCCGATCATCAGCCCGAGCGTGAACAGCGAGTTCATCAGCGGCTGGCCCCATTCGGTCTCCTTGCTCGCAGAAATGCCGGTCGATGTGCAGCGGCTGCGGGTTGAGCGTCATGTTGGAGAACAGCATGTTGTCCATCTGCGTCACCGTGCGCTTGTAGCGGTGCTGCAGGTAAGCTCACCGACCTCGAAATCCTCGAAAAAGAGGCCGCCGCGCGTTGTGCTGCCGCTGGATCGTTTCAACCATCGATTCCTCCGGAAAACCTTCACAAAGAGGGGGTTTGGGAGCCTTCTCCTACCTTGCTTCGTTTACCATAATTCCCCATGCCTCGGCAGGCTGGCCGGGGAACGTTTACGTCCGCGTCATCACCCATAAGACGAGATCTTCGCACGACCCCAACTCGATGGCGGCGTTCATCCACAGCTACTGCCGCAGCGCACCTACAAGTGACCGGGGCGATCCGCCGGGCGGCGCAATCGACCGGCATCAGCTTGCTGAACATCTGCTCACCACCGCGAAAATCGAATCCATTCCAACCCCACGGCGCAGGCCTCTCACGTCGTCGGCGAAAGGGCTCTACTGCCCGTCCATCGACCAGACCTGCGCGGCACCATGAAGCAGGATGCGCTGGCGAAAGCTGAGACCGCATGGCGGCATTTCACTTTGCTGCGGGTCGGCGCTGTCACCGGAGCAGGCCGCGCGCCGTTATGGCAAGCCGTTCATGTCGAAGCGGCTATCCATTTATAATCGGCTGCTGACCACGCGAGCGGCGACACAGAGATCAGCTGGTGTTGACTGATTATTGCTGGTCGACTAACAACGACAGCGCCCGAACCCTGCTTGCAGCCAAAGCACATAGTTCCACGCAGTGGCAGATACTCATGCCTGTAAAGCTGCCAGGCACTGACGGTAACGCCGCCGCCAGAGCTTGCTGTTGCCGTCGAGGTTGTCGTAGTGTCTCCCGAGGTTGATGATAATCCGGCCGATGCAGATGCGGGGACGAACGCCGTGGAAGAACTGCTCGCAGTGGCGGTAGCCGAGGAACTCGTCAACCCGACGATACGATTGCGCCGTCGCGAGGCATGGCGCTGTTTTTTTAGTCAAACTGGATGGCCTGCGCATCATGGCTGGCCAGAATTGGTGGGTTTTGCATAACACCGCGGCTGTAAGTGCACACAAGAAACGGGCTGCTCGGGTTTTTTAGGTTTGAATATAGCGAACACTATCTCGCCATTCAGCGGATCGGGTCACTCCGACCTGAGCGCATAAGTCTTGGCCACCGCGTCGCGGTAATGGATCTCGTAATAGCGCGTGTCCGATATCGGCCAGCCGGTTTGGGTTTCAATTGTCTTCTTGATGTTTTGGTAGCTCTCTTCAGCAATTTTGGGGTCTTGTACGGGTAGAAAGAATTTCATGTGGGCCTCCCTCGATCCCATTCTCACCCCGCACCTTTGCCACCGAATGGGACTCTTTGGCCGCAGGAACGCGGCCACGCTTCTCGATGAGGCGGTGCAGCCCATAACAACCATCGCGCCCGCATTTCACAACGTCACGCGCAGCATATCGAGCTTGCCGATGAGGGCGCTGAAGATGATGGCGCCGTCGCGGGGCATGGGCACAATCATCGCACGGCCAGCACCATTCTTCAACGCCGCTCCCGGCAACACGGGGGCGGCTTTTCTGTTACCCCGAATGTTACCCGAGGGTGACCCCTAAATGAGTCAATAAAATCGGGATTTCGTCTTAACGAAGGGTTTAGCATAGGGCCGAGCGGCCCGCCGCGGCGGACTATTCCCTGAGGAGCGCGGCCATAATCCGCTCGCGTGGTCAGAGGCAAATCGCGAATGCGGGCACCGAGCGCATGCGACACGGCGTTGCCGATCGCGGCAGCAGTCGGACCCGCCGGTGACCTCGCCGACGCCGAGCGGGACTTCGTCTTTGGTGTTGATCAGCTCGATGTCGATTTCCGGCACTTCGCTGAACTTCAGGACCGGGTAGGTTTCCCAGTCGAACGAGGCGATGCCGTTGTCGAAACGAACCTGTTCCTTCAGCACCCAGCTTCGCCGCCTGAGATGATGCCGCCTTCGAGCTGATTGATCACGCCGTCCGGATTGATCACCAGCGCCGGCATCGGTCGCGCACCAGACATGATGCAGGCGGATGTGCTTCGTCGACCGAAAGCTCGACGACCACCGCGGAATAGGCGGCGCGGTTCTTGTACCGGGCGAACGCAATGCCGCGGCCGCGGCCTGAGCCGACGGCAGCGCCCGCATTCCATTTCGCCATGGCCGGCAACCTTCTCGATGACCGCGCGAGCACGCGCATCGGCCGTGATCGAGAGGCGGTACGCCACGGGTCCCGTCCGGCGCGTTCGGCAAGCTCGTCGATGCAGCATTCGAGCGCGAATACGTTCGGACGTTGCCCCGAGCCCGCGCAGCGCCGAGGTGCGCACCGGCGCTTCGGTCACCAGGTGATGGAGCATGCGCTTGGCGGGAATGTTGTAGAGCGGCTCGGCGTTGCGCGTGGCGCCGCCGCCGTTTGCTTCCGGTACATCGTTTGGCGGCGGCTCCGGCGGCGGATCGGGCAGCGCGAGCGCGCCGAGCAGGTTTCCGCCGGCGCCCGGCCGCTGATTGTGGGTGGGACTCCAGATTTCCTGCGTCCAGTCGACGGGCTTGCCGGCCATCGTCAAGCAGCGCGTGGACCTTCGACGATCATGGCCGGCGTTTTCGGCTCGTAGATGAATTCTTCCTCGCGCCGCCAGCGCACGCGTATCGGCTGTCCCGGCTTCTGCATGGCGATGATCGCGGCGTCGCGCGGCAGCGTCGTCCGGCGCCATTGTGGCCGTAGCAGCCCGATCCCTGCACGTGGTGAACGACGATCGAGGAGGGCTCGAGCTTCAGCACTTCTCGCCAAGCGCCGCGCGGAGCGGATACACGCCCTGGCAATGCGTCCACACCGTCAATGTGCCCGTCCCGATAGACTGCGCCAGACCGCAGGACGGGCGAGATCGAGGCATGGGCGATGATAGCCGCGTGTATAGGTCGCTTCAGAACCGTTCGCTTGTTCTGCGGATCGCCGGCGTCGGCGCGCCCCGAATACGCCGATCGACGGCCGGTCGTTGCAGACAGCCAGCTGGCCTCCTGCTGGGTCGGGGTCGGAGCCTCGACGTTCTCGCCAGGTCACATGATTGACAGCGGCGGCACCGGCGGCTTCCGACCGCGGTCTCGTTGTCGCCGATGATCGCGACGAAAGTTGCCATTGCGGACGAATTCAATGGGCCCTTTGGCAGCGCGGCGAATCGCGCTTTCATCGATCGAACCGATTGTGCGCGCCGCGGTTCGGCTGGCGAACGACACGCGCGTGCACCATGCCGTCGATGGTGCATGTCGTGAATGAAGACGCTGTCGCCGAAGATCTTTGCCGGGCAGATCCGAGACGGGCGCTGCTGGTCGCCGATGGTTCTGAGATCGGCTGACGGCTTCGCGTGCGCCGCCGCCGGTCGCCTTGACGTTGCAGATCGACTGCGCCGGCAAGCGTCCAGTAGTCCTGCCCGGTCGATGTGCCGTTGCGATAGATGCGGCCGTCGCGGATGGACAGTTCGCCGGCCTTGCAGGCCGAGCACTTTCGCGGCCTGATCGAGGAACAGCGCGCGAACTTCGGCGCAGGCCTGACCGCAGCGCGACGCCGCCGAACTGGATCGATTGGCTGCCGGCGGTGTAGCCTTCGTTGGGTGCTTTCTCGGTGTCGCCCGACCGGATGGTGATGCGGCCCATCGCGACGTCGAGCTCGTCGGCGGCAATCTGCGCCATGGCCGTGAGAACGCCCTGGCCGAGCTCGACCCGGCCGGTGAGCACGGTCACCTTGCCCGGCGATGGAAATGCCACCCAGCGGTCGAGATCAGGGTTGTCATTGAGCGGACCGGGAAGCGGCGCGTTCATCGCGCTGCTCCCGCGCGCATAGACCGCTGCCGCCTTTTCAACCGCACGCATGATGCGGTTATGGGAGCCGCAGCGGCAGATGTTGCCGTCGAGCGCCTGCGCAATCTCCGCGCGCGAGGGCTTGGGGTTTTTATCGAGCAGCGCCTTGGCCGAGATCAGGATGCCGGCAAGGCAATAGCCGCATTGACCGGCCTGCTCGTCGAGAAAGGCCTGCTGCAGCGGATGAGGGTGCTCGCGGCATTGCCGAGGCCCTCGACGGTGACGATCTGCTTTCCGGCGACGCTCCAGACCGGTTTTGTGCAGCATTTCTCCGGCGCGCCGTCGATCAGCACCATGCAGCAGCCGCATTGCTCGAGCCCGCAGCCAAAGCGCGTACCCATCGAGGCCGAGTTCGTTGCGCAACACATCGAGCAGCGGCGTCTCCTCGTTGTCGAGCGACACGCTGACCGCTTTGCCGTTGACCGAAAAATCGAACGTCTTCGACACGCGCGCTCCTAGAATCCGAACTGTTCGCGCAGGATGCGCTCGTCGAGATTGTGGCCCGGATCGAACAACATGTTGATCGAGATATTGATGATCCATGCGAGATATCGACGCTGCGCACCGACCGCACCTCGTCATGGTCGGCGACCGCAGCGACCGGACGCTTGTCTGCGTCCATGACCTCGATCGTGACTTTCGCCTTGTTCGGTAACAGTGCGCCGCGCCATCGTCGCGGGCGGAACGGGCTGATCGCCGTCGAGCGCAAGCAGCGGCGCGTTGATCGGAATGATCGGACCTTGCGCGGACAAATTGTATGCGAGTTGAGCCGGCCGGCGTTGCCACGAGCACGCCGTCGGCGATGAGCTCGGCAAGCCGTTCCTGACCGTCGATCATGATGCGCAGGTGCGCCGCCTGCGCGCTCTGGCGAAACAGCGAGACCTCATTGATCGCGCGGTGCTCGTGCGTGCGGCCTTGCGCGTCGCGGGCCTGCATGACCAGCGGATGGATGACGGTGATATGCGCGTTTGACGAGACGCTCGGTCAGACCTTTCCTCGACGAATTCATTCATCAGGAAGCCCAACCGTACCGCGATGCATGCCGTAGATCGGCTTGCCGGAGTTCATGAACTTATGCAGGGTCTGCAGCATCAATCCGTCGCCGCCGAGCGCGACAATCACGTCGGCCTTCGCGGGATCGGCATTGCCGTAGCGCTTTTCGAGCCGACTCATAGGCCTCACGCGCCTCCGGCGTCTGGCTCGGCGACAAAGGCGATATGCTGAAAACGCTTGAGCGTTGCGTGCTCATAAGGGACCTGACGATGGAACGCGCGGTGCTCGTCTATACGACTTGGCCATCGATTGTCGAGGCGGAGCGGGCCGGGCGCACGATCGTCGAGCGCCGGCTGGCCGCTTGCGTCAATATTCTGCCGGGGATGGTCTCGCATTACTGGTGGGAAGGCAAAATCGAGCGGGCCGAAGAGGTCGTCATGTTCATCAAGACCCGCGCTTCGATGGCCGAACCCGTGCGAGGCGCCGTCAAAGAACTGCACACCTATACCACGCCGGCTTTCATGGTTCTGCCGGTGGAAGACCTCGATACGCGACTATCACGCCTGGATCGTGAGCAGAGACCGCCAAATAGCATCATGCCCGGCACAGGGCCGGGCATGACAATTGGAAAGCGAGGCGTCTGTGCTGTCAGTACGTCGCCGTGCCATCGATCACGGCTTTCAGCTGGCGATATTCTTCGCAGCTTGTGTTGCCGCAGATCAGCTGGACCTTCTGCAGGTCTTCGAGCGCCTTGAGCCGATTGCCCTGCTCCATCTGCCACATGCCGTAGTAGGACCAGGTGCGCACATGGTTCGGGTCGGCCTTGCAGGGCCGCTTCGTACCAGATCTTCGACTGCTCGTAGTCGCCCATCTTGCGGTTGGCGTAGCCGATGTAGTTGGCGACATCCGGATGCTCATCGTGGCCAAGCGCGTGCATGGCGGCGATGCCGGCTTCGTAATTTGCCGTCGAGAATAAGCTGGCGAGCCTCACGATAGTCGCGCAGGAATTTCTCCTGGGCCTGCTGCTGTTGCTGTTGCTCGATGACGCTGCTGTCCTTCTTTTCTTTTTCTTCTTGCCGTCGTCGGCCGGGGGCGGACTGTCGGTCCCCATTGCATAAACTGGTCACCGGCTTCATGCTGACGGCGGTCACGAGCAGTGCTGTGGCGGCGCAAGCACACCGGCGCGACGAAGGGCCTGGATCAAGGTCATGGCGAGCTCTCCTGCAAAAACCGGCGTCACGTCACATACGGCAAAGCCGACGGATACGAGAAAAACAATCCGTGATTGGCGTCTAGTCCCTGACGTCACGAGAATAACATGATCGTGAAACGGGCATGACGGGCCGCGCTTGCCAAGCGCAGTGGCTTGACTTGACCCAGCGTTCAAGGGAACATTTTGAGGTGCTGGTTCCCTGGGTGATTCCGGGGACGAAAGAGGGAACACGGACGCTACGAATTCGAGCGACTCGAATTTGACGTAATCCGTGGCTGCCCCCGCAACTGTGAGCGGCGAGCCTTAGGTCCGACATGGCCACTGGGAAACTGGGAAGGCCGGACCAGCAAGGCAACGACCCGCGAGCCAGGGAGACCTGCCAGCGCAGTCACCCAACCGGTGGACGGGGCGTCCATACGGAGCGGTCTTTCGCAGCGGTGACGGCAATGCCGGTGCGAAGGCCGTGAGAGCAAATCCTCCCACGACATTCCGCACATGAGGTCCGCATCGTTGGCGACCTCAATTGTGCCCTTCGCATCGGACTTGGTCTTCACCGATGCGTTCGCGATTGCGCGAACGCAAACGAAGGAACGTGGTGTCATGGGATTTAGGTCAGGCTATTCTGGCGCCGTGTTGGCGTCTCGCGGCTTTTTCTCAGGTAACGCAGCCGCCCAGAACAGTCCGGTGGTCTTGCCCCTATCGATGTGTCCTGGAGCCGAGTCGGCACTGGCGGCATCGTCGGCACATCGACAAGTGTGATCACCTCCCAGGATATCGAACGGTCACCGTCGCAGTCTTTACCGGATATTCTGGGGCAGCAGGCCGGCGTCCAGGTCATGCACGTTCTGGTGGTCCAACCGGGAACGGGGATTTGGTCGACCTGCGCGGCTTCGGCGCATTTGCACAATCAAACGTGCTCGTCTTGGTGAATGGACGACGTTATCAGGATTTCGACCTTCAGGGTTTCGACTTCTCACAGATCCCCCTCAATAGCATCGAAAGAATTGAAATCACCCGAGGCAACAGCGGCACAGTTCTCTACGGCGATGGCGCCATCGGAGGCGTAATCAATATTGTGACCAAGACGGCCTCGCCGGGCGCTTTCTCCGGCCACGTCGAGGGCGCCGTCGGATCCGATGGCTTCGGAGAAGGGCGCGTATCTGCCAGCAGCACGTCGGGTCCTTGGTCGTCAGCCATATTCGCCAACGCCGCGACATCGTCCGGCTACCGACAGAATAGTGAGTTGAGCCAACAAAATGCCGCCGGCAATTTGAGCTATCGGACCCTCGAGTGGACCGGTTATCTGAACATTATCGCGGATTCCCAGCGCCAAAACCTTCCTGGCGCTCTTCAAAACCTGCCACTCGTCTATCCGATTACGCTTGATAATCCGCGAGCCACCGTGACGCCATTCGATTGGGCTCACAAGCAGGACTTCGGTGTTACGCGCAGGTTTCACGCGTCCGCTCGGGTCAGGCGTCGAACTCATTGTCGATGGCGGCGTACGGCGGAAGTTTCAACAGAGCCAGTTCTTCAACTACTTCAACAACCCGTTCTTCGTATTTGATCCGTCAACCGCTGGTCCCGCGAACTACGTTAACACGGTCATGACGACTTCGTCGGTGACGCCGCGACTAGACGTACGTCATCAGCTTTCGGCGTGCCGGAACCGCCTGCTGACCGGCATCGACGTCTACAACACGCAATACGATCTCAGACCGGCCGCAGGCAGAGGGATTGCCGGATATTCATCGCTACAATATCCGGCAAACGACGCGGCGTCAATTTATGCGATGAATACGACCACCGTAACGCCCGCTCTGGAGATTTCTTACGGTGGACGTCTGCAGCGCAATCTGGTCAAGGGCCAGGATGTCTATAACGCGGCCGCCGACCCCAATGCCGGTTTCTACGCCAGCAATCCGCAGGCGGCTCCTGCCGACAGCAGTGAATGGCAGTATGTCTTTGCATCTCGGTTACGAGTACCGTCTTAACCCAACCTTGGCGTTGTTTGGCCGTGCCGCGCGGGCCTTCCGCCTGCCCAACGCGGATGAGCGGGTGGGTGCAGGAAATCCGTTCGACGTCGTTATACCGCCGAACCTGAACTTGAAGACGCAAACCTCATACGACGTCGAAAATGGCCTGCGCGTAACAATGGGAAAATTCAATTTCCAGACGACCGGCTACATTATGGAGCTCACCAACGAGATCCATTTTATTCCCGCGCTTTTCGCCAATGTGAATCTTGATCCGACGCAGCGGATCGGTTGGGAAAACAATGCAAGCTATCAATTGTCCGAAGACGTTCGTGTGCGCGGCGGCGTTACCTATATGCAAGCAACTTTTCGCGATGGACCGTTCGCCGGGAAAACGGTGCCACTGGTAGCCCCATGGACCGCTACGCCGGTCTGACCTGGGACATCGTCAAGAAACTGCTTGTTCTTGATGTTACCGCCGCCCTCTGGAGCGATCGTCGCATGGACAATGACCAGACGAACTTTCAGCCGCACGATTCCCGCCAACGCCACGATGAATGTGAAGATTGGCGGCGAGTAGCAACCGGCTTTTCTGGTCACTTGCGGTGTTAAATGTCTTCAATACCAATTATTTCGACTATGCCATCGCGAGCGCGTCCACACAGCAACTTCTTCAGCGCTTACCCGCAACCTACCCGGACATTCACACTCAGGGCGGGGCAACTTTTGGACTAACGGCATTCGCGCCAATCACTACAGCGGCTGCCATTCGACCGGCACGAGCTCGTAACCGGTCGCGGTCCTGACCATGTGGCCGCATGCGGGGAAGGGGAAATGATAGGCCTGACCAGCATGCGGTCGGCGACGACGCGATCGAGCATTTGCCGGCGTGCGGAGACGGCCTGCGGCCCATCCATGTCGAACGTCGGCTGCCAGTCGGGGTAACGGGCAAACAAATACGGATTGCGAACGGTGTCGCTCATCGCGAGCATCGATTGATTGCCTGAATGAATGGCGAAAGCAGTGTGCCCGGCGTGTGGCCAAAGGCGGGCACCGAAACAATCCCCGGCGCGACCTCCGCGCCGGGCGCGAAGCGTCGCACTTCACCGGCGATGTCCTTGAAGATGCGCCGCGCATTGAGAAAGTAGCGTTTCACCGCGCCTTGAGCCGACCCCATATTGGCGTCGTTCATCCAGAAGGCCCATTCGGGCTCCGGCACGAGAATCTCGGCATTCGGAAAAACTTTTGCGCCGTCCTTGTTCTTGATGCCGTCGATATGATCCGGATGAAAATGCGAGATCAGAATCGTGTCGATCGCTTTGGGATCGATTCCGGCGACCTGAGGTTATCGAGCATGCTGCCGGCGGTGTCGGCGACCTGACCGGCGGTCCCCGCGTCGATCAAAATCAGCTTCCTTCCTGTGTTCACCAACAGCGCGCGTGAAGGATATCGGCAATACGCTTGGCGGCAGGAATGCCGCAGCGAGCGCCTGGTTGACGTCCGCACCGCTGGCGTTGCGCACGAACTTGTCATCGATCGGCAAGTACCAGATGCCGTCGAAAAGCGCGGTGAGCTGGAGATCACCCAGCTTGAAGCGGTAAACACCTCGGTCCCTGTGAGCCGGCGAAAGGCACGGCAGCGCCCTGCCGGCATCGCGAGCGCGGCGCCAGCCAGCGCTGACGCTGCCGAGGAATGCGGCGAGAAACTCGTGCATCATCTCCCGTCTCCCACGTGAGCAGGGCGGATTTTCGGCGCGACCTCATCAGGAACACCGCGCGGATCGATTTTATTCGGGCGGTCAGTTCTGATCGGCCTTTGATGTTGTTGTCCTTCACCACCTTGCCCCAGGTCTGCATCTGATTGCTGACGAAGGCGCGTTCGGCTTCCGGCCCGCCGAGGGTCAACGTCACTTGCTGGGTTTCAACCAATTGCTTGGCGATGCGCTCCTCGCGCAAGGTCGCAGCCATCTCGTTACCGAAACGCTCGATGATCGTTTTTCGGTGTGCCGGCCGGCGCGAAGATGCCCCACCAGGCATAGGCTTCGAATCCGGTGAAGCCGCTCTCGGCGACAGTGGGCACCTGGGCGATGAATTGATTGCGCTCTTTTCCGGTCTGCACGATCGGACGAATTGTGCCGGCTTCGACCTGCGGCATCGACAGTGCGGTGCTGCCGACGAGAAGATCGACGTGACCGCGCGCACGGCATCGTTCATCGCCGGACCGCCGCCGCGATAGGGCACATGGGTGCAGTTTTACGCCGGCGCGCTGTGACAGCAGCGCCATGGCAAGATGCCCGACGCTACCGCTGCCGACCGAGCCGTAACTGACCTTGCCGGGATTTTCCTTGGCGAAGGCGATCACATCAGCCAGCGTCTTGTACGGTTTGGCTGTTGCCGTGGTGATCACGTAGGGCGCAGTGCCGATCAGCAGTACCGGATCGAGATCCTTCTCGCTGTCGTAAGGCAGCGGTCGGCGAGCACGAATGGATTTGCGGCATGGTTGTCGAACACCGCGAGCCAGGTATTGCCATCGGGCGGCGATTTCACCACCGCGGCGGTTCCAACGCTGCCGGACGCTCCGGACCGGTTCTCGATCACGATCGGTGGTGCCGAGGCGCTGCTGCAGCCCCGGCTGCACCAGACGCATGATGGCGTCGGTCGATCCGCCTGGCGGGTAGGCGACGACGATGCGCATCGGAGCCGGACGGCCACGATTGGGAGCGCGCCACGAATGGCGCAGCCAATGGCGCGTCATGCCGGCGAGCACGAGTGTGCGGCGTGTAAGTGTCATGACGTCCTCCCCGGGTTATTCTTATGGGCACGAGCATACATTATGTTCGGCAGATGCAACGCATCGGGGCGCTAAGGTGCTAGCCGCGATGATGGAGCGACAGCAGGGGTTTGAGCGACATGCGGCTGCGTGGCTTTGTTGGTGGTCGGCGTTGCTTCGCCGGCTGCACCACGAAACTCGAACCGAGCGCGTCTGAGTTGAAGGCGCGCTGGGACGCGGAGAACGTCTTATCCGCAGCGATACCGGCAGGACTGTGCTGGCTTTCCTGCGCACCTATCTCAACGATCCGTCGCATGTCCGCGGGCGCCGGCATTTCCCAACCGCAACTCAAATATATCGGCCCTGGAGATCGCTACGTGGCGTGTGTCCGCTACGACGCGCGCAACACCGATGGAAAATATCTGGGATCAAAGGACGGTGCGGCCATCTACGTCGGGGGTAAGCTCGACCGTTTCCTCGATACGCCAAGGGAGGTGCGCGAACTCTGCAAAGAGGTCGCGTACGCGCCGTTTCCGGAACTGGAACGGCTCACGCGTTAGCGCGCGAAAGTGCAACAACCGCCGGGCTGCAGGAGCTCGGCGGTGCAATTTAGACAGACAAGCCGGTAGTCAGCTCGGACGTCTCAGGTCACTTGACCTTGAGGTTCTCCGCGGACGTCTTCCCGCGGTTCTCGACGAGTTCGAACTGAACGGTCTGACCCTCGTTCAGAGTGCTAAGTCCGGCGCGTTCAACGGCCGAGATGTGCACGAACACATCCTTCCCGCCTTCTTGGGGCTGGATGAAGCCATAGCCCTTCGTCGGATTGAACCACTTTACGGTGCCCTGAGGCATGCTAGATCTCCGAAGTATTACCAACGCCACAGTTTGCCACAGTCCTCAAGCCGCGAACAAGGCCGGCAGCACGCGACTTTCGGGATATTTTTTGCGATTTGAAATGCCTGATTCTGATCCCGGCCCGCGTTAGCGAATTTTACGCGAGGACAAATAGCCGCTTCGATTGCGGCTATCTTCGCCTTTCGAACTCATCAAAGATGTCACTGAGGTCGAACGGATATCTGTCGGTCTGAGCATATCGCATAGCTGAGGTCTATAACAGGTGTTCCCGTCCGTCGGGCATGCCCAGATTGCGAGGCTATCGCCGCGACTGCTCTGCCAGAGGTATCCAGAACCGCTTTCCGGTTTTTGCCCGTGAGCCCAGCTGAGATGACAATCGCATCCCTTCGCACGCATTCCGGTTGTTGATGTCCGCCATGGCGGGCCGGTTCGCGCACGCCGCTGAAGGTCGCGCGCGTGCGCGGGCGCTGCGTGACGAATGCATTGACTGGCTGCCGCGCTTCGCTGCCGGGTTGCTGCCGACGATGGACCGGATAACGCGCCTCTGGCTCGAGCGGTCCCGTTCGCCATACGGCAGCGGAGATTCATGCCATTGCGGCCGAACTTGGTTTCTCCGGGATCTGGTTTCTCAACGGCTGTTACCAGTGGGGCTGCACAGCACTGGCCCGCGAGCAGGGCGACATGCCATGGCTGGTCAGGACGCTCGATTGGCCGTTTCGGGCTCGGGCGCCACGTCGAAGTGGCGCGAATGTGCGGCAGTGGCGGTGATTTCGACAGCGTGACCTGGCCGGGCTACGCGGGCGTCCTCACGGCGTCGGCCCGCGGGCGCTTCGCCGCCTGCATCAACCAGGCACCCGATGTGGCGGCGTACGCGGCAGCCGTGGCTGCGGCCTTGTGATCTCGCCCTGAATGCTTTGCGGACGTGGGGGATCCGCTCAATTCCGCCCGACCATCTGCTGCGTGAGGTTTTTGAGACCTGCAAAACGTTTGGCGAGGCTCGGCATCGTCTGGAAACCACACCGATCGCCCGGCCCGCAATTTTTGTGCTGGCCGGCTGTCGTCCCGGCGAGCGGTGCGTCATCGAACGCACGGAAAATGACTTCAGAGCCGGGATGGCGATACCGTCGCCGCGAATGACTGGCTGCGAAGCGGGTTGCCATGGGAACCGCGCGTGGCGGCCGAGGCGACGCTGACGCGGACGTCTTCCGAAGCGATGGAGAACAGCCGCACAAGACGCGAGCACATTGCGGCCTCGTCGGCTTCATTCGGCGCCGATCGAATTCGGATGGGTCTCGCCACCTGTCCTCAATTCACAGACCAGGATCGCCGTTGAAATGTGTCCCGGGACGGGAGTGCTGCGGGTGATCGGATACGAGCAGGCTGGACAAGATCTGCCCGAACCGGTCGCGCGAATTTACGACACGGCGGTCGCCGCCTGATCTAGCCCCAGGGACTCCGTCGTTGCCACGGACCACCGGCGGCAGGCGAAGCGGGCGGCCGGCACGAAGAGCCGCGGCCCATTTCCGCGCGCAAGCTGTTGCAAGGCCGCGATGCGATTCTGTGTCGCCGGATGGGTCGCGAAGAGATTATCCATGCGCGCCCCCGACAGCGGATTGATGATGAACAGAGGCGCGGCCGCCGGGTTGTGCTCGGCCGGGACATTCTCGATCGCATGCGCTCCGGCATCGATTTTGGCCAGCGCCGCGGCAATCCCGCGGGATTTCCGCTGATCCGCGCTCCCATGTTGTCGGCTGCATATTCGCGGCGTGCGGCTGATCGCCATCTGAACCAGCATCGCAGCAAGCGGCGCCAGTATGACCATCAGCAGGGTGCCGATCACGCCCATGCCGCTATTGCTGTTGTTGTCGCGATGGCCTCCGCCGAAAAACATGCCCGAACTGCGCCAGCATGGAGATGGCGCCGGCGACCGTCGCTGTAACCGTCATCAGCAGCGTGTCGTGATTTTTGATGTGCGCAAGTTCGTGCGAGATGACCCCGCAAGTTCGTCGCGCGAAAGCATGCCGAGCAGCCCGGTCGTGACTGCGACAGCGCCATGCTGCGGGTTGCGCCCGGTGGCGAACGCATTCGGCTGCGGATTGTCCATCACAAAGACGCGCGGCATCGGCAGCTCAGCGCGCTGGGCGAGTTCAGCCACCATGTGAACGAGTTCGGGTGCCGTGCGCTCGTCGACTTCCTGGGCGCCTTGCGTCGACAGGACGAGCTTGTCGGCATTCCAGTACGTTATGAAATTCGTCGCCGCGGCGACAAAGAACGCGATCACCGCACCGCTCGGTCCGCCGATCAGATAGCCGACCAGCATGAACAAGGCGGTCAAGCCAGCGAGCAGAATTGCGGTGCGAAAGTAGCTCATCGTCACCCCCGATCGGTTCAACACCCTCGCGGCAGCGCTATATGGAAGCTGCAGACACAATTCAAGCAAGCTGCCAAATAAGCGCACCGGTTCGCAGCCTCTGAGGGCGGTATGCCGAAACCGCCGGGACGTCACCGCTCCGTAATGAGTAACGGCATTCCGCCGGCGGGACGCAAGGTGACCCGCGCCACGGGTTTCGGTTTGTGGCCAGCAACGGGGTCGAAGCGAAACGCGCGTATGATGGTCGCAAGGATCGCGGCGGCCTCGAGCATCGCAAATCCGCCACCGATGCAGACACGCGGTCCACCGCCGAAGGGCAGGAAGGCAAAACGTCGATCGCGCCTTGACCAGCTCAGGCGCAAAGCGATCCGGATCGAAGGCGTCAGGATTATCCCAAAGACCGGCGTTGCGATGCAGCGCAAAGACGGGAATATGAATTCGCGTGCCTGCGGAGAACTGCATGTCGCCGATTTTGACCGCAGCCTTCGAGATCCGCGCGATGCCGGGTGCAGGCGGGAATAGACGCATCGCCTCCTGGATAACCTGGCGGCAAAACGACAGACCCTCGACGCTGGACCGCATCGATCGGTTGATCTGCCGCCACGGATCTGACTTCGTCAAACACGCGTTGCTGCGTTGACCTGGTCCTTGGCAAGCAGCCAGAGCGCCCAGGTCAGCGCGACGGCGGTCGTCTCGTGGCCCGCAGTGATGAAGGTGAGAAGATTGGCCACGATCTCGTCGTCGCTCATGGTTGCGTCCGGTTTCGGGATCGTGGGCGGCGCGCATCAGGTTGAGCAAGTCCGGCTTGGAGGATTGACTGAAGTGCCTCGCGGCCACGATCCGGCGAATATCCCGATGCAGGAAATCGCGCGACCGCATCGCCCGACGTCGATGCGGGTATGGCATCCATTCCGGGATTGAGAACATGACGTAGATGATGTGCCATGGGATCGTATCGAAATTGTCCGTCAGGGCGCGGCTGTATCGATCCGCGTCGAGATTTGCCGAACCGCCCAGCATCGCCTCGACGATGATTTCAAACGTGGTGCGTGTCATCGCCGCCGCGGCGTCGGTCGGAACTGTTCGGTCCGCCTCGCGCCAGCGCTCGACCTGACGCTGCGCCATCGCGGCGAAGACAGGCACGAATGACAGCAACGTCTCGTGCCGGAAAATCGGAGCCACGGCGCGTCTCTGCCAGCGCCAGTCGGCGCCCTCGGCAAGAAAAAGGGCGGTGTTGCCGATGACCGGAGCGAATGATCGCCGCGTTGTGGGATCGCGTCCGAATGCTTCACGCCTTGTCGACGAGAAGTCTCCTGGATGATGTCCGGATCGGACACGATCAGGACGTCGGACATCCGCGTGCGGAAATGCGTGACGTTTTGATCGTACGCGGAGCGGGGAACCGATCTCGATGTAGTTGCGCATCAAGGTGCGCAGGCCCAGCAGACCGAGCGGGCGTTGCAGGCGGCTCAAACGGAACGAGGTCGGGGTCGGTATACACGCACGTTACCGCAATGGTTCGCGCTTGCACGGGAACACAGCTTACGTTTTATTGTGTCCGCTTTTGGTCATGTCCAGCAAGAGTTCGCTAAATTGCTCCTGAAAATGTTTCAACTCCAACGACCAAATTACCCTTCTGGGAGTTAAGCTGACTCGGTACGATTGTCATCTTGCGAGGCCGGCGCGCGCCCGACTTTGATGTCTTTTAACCGCGAGTCCGCAAACCATCACAAAGTTGTGTCTGCATCCAGACCGCTCCATGTCGCATTTTTATCGTGTTGAGCTGCGGGAGCAATTGGGAACGTTGAAACACAGGACAACTGTTGCGACACGGCGCGACTCGAGCGTGGATCAATTTTTCGGCTAAGTGTTGATTTACCGGTGCCGGGTGAGAGATTTGAACTCCCGACCAACGGTTTACAAAACTTTGGTCATGGCGCCACCTGAGGCCTCAGCAATCCACAGCCCTTGTAAGTCACTGACAATCAGCAGAGACCAATGGTCTGGAGGACTTGTGAGACCACCTTCGGCCACGCAAAAAATCTCTCCCATAGTCTTCCCAGCGCGAGGGCCTCAGACAGTAAGCAGTCGATGACCATTGATCGGACTCATAAAACTGGCTTTCGATGTACGCTCGCCGTGAATCGTAAATCGGACAGTCACACGATCAGGTTCGTTGCTGCCCGGTAGCGCCTGGCACGGGCAACCGTTTCATGCCGGTCATGACACCCGAAGGCTACAGCTTTGAGCTTGGCCACGCCGACATCATCAAGCAAGCGCGCAAGCTATTTGCTGATTTCTGGCGGTAACGTCATGCTTGCTTCGACCACATTTCAGATCTTAAACTGATATATCTTCATCGCTTGGCCAATAGGAGAGGATCCTATGACAGGCGTTGTTTATTCATAACCGTGGTCGGGCCTAACGATGTTTCAACCTGACCACACCAGCCTTTGCAGCACAGCAAGATTATATCGCTGAGGTTAATGCGTGTCAGGAAGCGAACTGTCCCGGGGGTCAAGGAACGACTGAAGAACCTTACTGGCGATATCGCTGCGGGTTGCTCAAGCAATTTCTCGGGTTGCGTAGCCGCCGGAGGCGAGTGACGTAGGCGAGCTGACATGACTCAACAACTTCCGATCAAAACAAACCGATAACCGTAAGACCGCCAAACTCAGGCAGCAGAGTCGCCAACAACACTTATCTAACGCCTGCCACCGTTGCCAATGCGGCGAGCACGGCCTGGCCTGCGCTGTGGGGCTTCAATGACACACCAATCGGTTGGCGATTTTCTTTTTGATCAACGCGTTCGGCAGCAATCGGACGGGCCTTGAGAGCGGCAAGATATTCGCCGATGTCGAGAGGCGCGCCCGCTGTACCAAAGTCCACAACCCCTGTCTGTCCTTCTGGTCGAAAGTCCGAAATTGCTCTCCCAGCGATCCAGGTCCATTACAACATTGAATCGATCCAATCATCCATAGTCCCGCCGCTGTTGTCGGTGATTTCGATCTTCGTTGTTGGGGAGGCCGCTAATCTTGGCTTTCCTGCTCGCTGATACCTTTACTGACCACGGCACCCAGTTGATTGGTGAGGTAAGCGCGGACTCTGGCGATACACTCTGATTCCACCTGCGCAACGAGGGCAACAGTAACCTCCGCGCGCTCTCGCTTCTCCCCGCCTGTCAACTCAACCTCAATCTGGGCCTGCACCCTCTCATTTCCTCTCAATCGGATGCAGTTTTTCTCGTAGCGGTGAATAGCCTGCCTCTGCGCAAGGCTATTACTGGCGGGTTTGCCTTTAAACAAAGCCTGCACAAACGTTCGTGACGCTGATTGTTTAGTGGCGGCATGTGTCTGGGCCTTGATGCTGAATCTGAAAGTATCTCAATTTCACGAAATTGAATCAGGCCGTACATAATTAAAACACGGTCATGCAACGTCGGCGTTTGTGTCACGCGTGGGCGTATCAGGCGTGGCGTCGCGCTGTCCAATTGCCAGGTCTCAGGGGACAGTAACGGGCGCGGTAGAAGAGAAGGCTGGACTTGAGTAAGTTGCCTGAAGACGTTTGCACTCGACGTTCCACCAGTCCGCCCCATAATTGCCACCCGCATGACCGCGGAACCATAGTTTTTTATCGCCACTGCGATGTTGATTGGATTCGGCAGGAACTTGCTGTGAAAGTAATGAACTCTGAAAAAAAGAACTTTGGTGCTGGATTTACCAAATGATCGTACAGCTTGAACGTGAAGCAGCTAAAATTGAGGTAGACAGCGGAGCACTAGTTGCCAGCTATGCCCAATCTGAATTGGTCTCAAACTGAATAAAAATACCATGTGGGACGATTAGCAGGGACATGGCCGATATCCGGGCCAAGACACTCAGAACTGGCTGAAAAACGCGGTCGCTGAGGAACAAGTTGAGCGCATTGATATCCGGGCTCCGCAGAATGGTCGTAGTAAAATCAGTTTGAACGTTCATACGGTGGGCGGTGTCGTGCCCCGCCAAGCGCTACAGCAGAGCAGTCTATGTTCATGTTGCCGAGGCCTGACAACTTGATTGTTGAGGCCAGAGTGCGGCCTCAGGACGTGGACCAATTGCACGCTGGGCGATCCGCCACACTGCGGTTCTCAGCATTCAATCAACGCACGACGCCGGAATTGAATGGTGTATTGCAGCATGGTGTCGGCGGATGTCGTTGTTGATCAAAGAAAGCCTGACCAGCCCTATTATGTCATCCGCATCAAGGTTTCGGATGATGAGATTGCTAGGCTCGGGGCGTCAAGCTGGTCCCCGGGATGCCTGTGGAAGCGTACGTGAAGACTGATGAACGGACGGTGATGTCTTACCTGATTAAACCCGTGCATGATCAGATCATGCGTGCGTTTAGAGAGAATGAGAAGTAAAGATCGCCTATGTCGAGACCCGTTAACGGAACGAAAGGCTGAAAATCCGTAAAGCTGGCGTCAGCCATGTGGATGGCTCTCACGCATCCCGGCACCGACACGATCAACTGACCATGGCCGACCGGTTGAATCCTGACCGAGTGAAGCGCCTCAAAAGGTATCCACGCAGCGCATGCGCCTGTGGCAGGCGTTATCGGATTTCATTCTTGCCGGAGGCGGCTGGGTCACATCTCCACCTTACGGAAGATCTGTTCGCATAGAATGCAATCAAGGCTTGTCGTTGCCGGTGGAGTTGGAAAAAGCGGGCCACCGTTTGCGTCACGCCGGAATGACAACGCGCATCGACGGCGGCGCTTCATACCGTCGATGTCCTGGAATTGGATTTATCGGGCAGGTAACCGGTCGCATCAATGTCCGCTATTGGGGGTAAAGCGGACATGGCTGGTGCAGTGCAAATGTCTGCTTGACCCAGCGGACATGTGCAGCAGTTCTGGGCCTGATGTAACCGCGTTACAAATTTTTATTTAGGCAGGTTGCCATCACGGAATGTACGGTTCTGATGGTTCCTCACAATAGATGTTCTGCAGACATCCAGTTTCTTCGGGTGTGAACCACCGCAAACCGGCTATAACCAACTCTCGGCGCAATTGAACGACGTCAAGTTGATAATCCTTGAGAGCGTTTGAGAGGCAACTGCTCACGAATTTGCGGCTCGCGGGCCAGCGGATCTTCTTGCCCTTCGCTTCCGCCTTACATGCAATGATCGCCTGTTTTACGGCAGTCTTCTGAAGTTCGGCCGGCGTGAGTTTGACAGCCTTTGCGACGCAATCGCTCACGAAACGGCGGCCCGCGAGCCAACTGTTGATCTTCTTCTCCTTGGCCTCTGCCTTGCACGCAGCGGTCGCCTCTTTTAGGGCAACCGCCTCGGCGGTAGGCGTCTTCGCGGCCTCCGCAGGGGTAGGCGTGAGTGCGGTTCCACCAACAACTACCGTGGCCATAATGCCAGCACATAAAGCCGTCGCGAAATGATGCATGACGATCCTCCCTACCGGCGCTTTTTAAGTCGCTTTTTTCGTGGTTCAGCGAGCTTCGGATTACCACGCGTATGGTACAATTGGACTTCGGTCCAACTCGATATTGCAATCTCGGCGCTTGGCCTCACAGTGCCACCGTCACTCCTTGCTCTGGCAGACAAGGTAATCGATCCCGCTTTTGGCACTTAACGGACATCGGCTTGTGCGCGGCAAATGTCCGCTTTCGGGGGTAAAGCGGACATCGCTCCCGCATCGCAAAATGTCGGCTTTTGACCCAAAGCGGACATACCGCTTGCGCCTTTGGATCTGCTTTTGGTGAGGAAGACTGTAGCCGCGAAGGTCCCTATCAGGGTAGGAGCGGATATCGCCATTCGTAAGCATGCCGCACGATCAGTCCTCCACTTGCCCACCGTCATAGCCACAGGCGATGCGGCCGAGAGCCAAGCGGAAGGCTTCGCTGCCGACGGTTGCGGCCAGCGCCGCGCCCTCGCTTCCATCCTCTATGCGTGCGCGCGCGTGCCAGCAGCGCGACGATGAGCGCGGGCTCGAGCCAGGGCAAAATTGGCCCAGAAGCCGCGAGCGAGATCGCGCGCCAGCGCGTGATCCGGGTGCTCCGCGTTGTCGGGCGCGCGGCCAATTTCATACATATGACGCACCGCGTGCCAGTCGGCGCGCTCGCGCGGCAGGCGGGCCATGATGGCGGGATGCTCCTCGGCAACGTAAAAGCGATTGAGAGTGTCGAACAGCGCGAAGCGGTAGCCTTGCGACAACAATTGCGGCTCCCAATCCTGCCAGGCCGGCTCCCCGGATCCCGGCGCCACCGCCTCGGCCACGATCACTTTGGGACGGAAACGCTTGAAGTCGCCGCCGGCGAGCACGTCGGGCTCGGCGCCCTCCACGTCAATCTTGAGGAAGTCGATCTCGCCGACGCCCTGCGCCTCGCACAGGGAGGCGAGCGTTACGACTGGCAGTCGCAGGCTGCGATAGCCGACACCGAGGGCTTGGGCATTTTGAGCATGCCGCTCAATCGTGGTGGAGAAACCGTGCAGACGCTCGACTAGGAAAAAATCGCGCTCGCCGTTCGTGCGACCGACGAGCGCCTGCACAACCGTATCGCGCGGGCGCAGCCGAGCATAGAGCGCCGCTAGTTCGGGTTGCGGCTCAACCACGATGCCCCGCCAGCCGCGCTGGTAGAACCAGCACGAGACATTGTCGGCCACCGGGTGACCAGCGCCGACGTCGATATAGCGGCCGGTCACTTGGCCTGCGAAAGCGAGCGATAGGTGATAGTCCTCGAGATTCTGCGTGTAGGACAGGTCCATCGTGCTCTCCGCGCGGTGCCATACAATGCGACACAAAGTTAACCGAGCGCGCGACGGTCCGCCTTAGAAATCAAAAGCCGGTCGGGCGCACTCGCTCGCGCGATGCGGACTTGCCGCCATGTCCGCTATTGGCACAAAGCGGACATTGGTTTGCGTGGCCACAATGTCAGCGTGTGGAGGTAAAGCCCTGAAGATGTGAACTATCTCACATACGGGTGGACACACGCGATTATGATCAAATCGGGTGGGCCACCCGCTATGGAAATGACATCACCATCGGAGTTACTGCGTGAGAGCGAGGGGCGGTGATGAGAATGCGGAGGATGATGTTTGCAGCGGCACTGCTGGCGGGCATCGTCGTGCAGGCGGCGGCCCAGCCGCGCGATGAGCCGACTGCAAGGGACGTTCTGGATAAATACTCGGCTCTTCTCGCTAGTTTGCCGACCGGCAGGGGCGTTGTTCGAAATATCTCCGAGCTGCCGTACCCAAAAACAGTAATCAAAATAGCCTTGCTAGAACTTTTAGTGGGAACGAATGATGCGAAAGAGCGTAACACAATCGAGGTGGCGTATATTGGCCTAGCAAGTTTTCAGGAAATGACCGCTGAGGAAAATGAAGCGGTTCGCAAATGGGACGAAATTATGCGGTCTGATCCCGCGACTACCAGCGGAACGGAGCTTGCACAGCGGATAGTTGGTGCTGGAGACGCTTATCGCAGAGTTGTTGGCAGATTCGTTGCGGAACGGACCGAACTCTACAACGAGATAAAAAAGTTTGAAAAGTCGCACTAAGTGACTCGATTACGGTGGCTTTACAGCACCTTCGGCAAATCCGGACACTTCGCACCGCACGGATCATTCATATTGAGTGCAATTTTCTTTGGGCAGTCGGCGGTGATTTGATCCAACCAATCGACGATTCTTGCCGTCGCGACCCCGGTCGTCGATTAAATGCTGCACCTGATAGCGGCCATCGCGCCCGCACTTGTCGCAAGCCACGCGCAGCACAACATCGAGCTTGCCAATGAGATCACTGAATACGATTGCGCCGTCGCGAGGCATGGCGCTGTTTTTTTAGTCAAACTGGATGGCCTGCGCATCATGGCTGGCCAGAATTGGTGGGTTTTGCATAACACCGCGGCTGTAAGTGCACAAAAGAAACGGGCTGCTCGGGTTTTTAGGTTTGAATATAGCGAACACTATCTCGCCATTCAGCGGATCGGGTCCTCCGACCTGAGCGCATAAGTCTTGGCCACCGTCGCGGTAATGGATCTCGTAATAGCGCGTGTCCGATATCGGCCAGCCGGTTTGGGTTTCAATTGTCTTCTTGATGTTTTGGTAGCTCTCTTCAGCAATTTTGGGGTCTTGTACGGGTAGAAAGAATTTCATGTGGGCCTCCCGATCCCATTCTCACCCCGCACCTTTGCCACCGAATGGGACTTTCTTTGGCCGCAGGAACGCGGCCACGCTTCTCAATGAGACGGTGCAGCCCATAGCAACCATCGCGCCCGCACTTGCTCGCAGGACACGCGAAGCACTTCGAGCTTGCCGGTGAGGTCGCTGAATACGGTGGCGCCGTCGTTGGGCATGGCAGGATGGATGACGATCAAACTGCCTCTTTGAGTTCCTTGCTGGCACGGAAGGCCACCTTCTTGCTGGCCTTGATCTGGATCGGTTCGCCGGTCGCCGGATTGCGGCCCATTCGGGCAGCACGATTCCTCACTTGCAGAATCCCAAGTCCAGCGATCTTCACGCGCTCGCCCACTGTCAGGTGCTTGGTGATCATGCCGATGAGGTCTTCGATCATTTTCACGGCCTGCGTCTTGTTGAGCTGATGTTGCTCCGCCAGCTCATTGGCCAAGATCTTGATGGTGATCGCCTTTGGCGCTGTAGGCTTAGCTGCGGCTGTAACGTCAAGCATGGGCGTTTGCTCCTTATGCGCACTATGCGCCGTCGCGAGGCATAGCCACTCATTATACTCGGCGCTAATGGCAGCGGTTTTCTCGGCTTTCCCACCCAAAACGTTGGGCTTTTACAATTATTATTCCCATACTATTCCCAGAGGCCATTTCTGGGAATAATGGTTTTGAGGCTGATTGCAGAAGTGTCTTATTTTATGGGCTTTGTTGGTCGGGGCGGCGGGATTTGAACCCACGACCCCCAGTCCCCAGCCCCCTAGCCCCAGCCCCTACAGCACCTTCGGCAAATCCGGACAGCGTGTCTCGCATTGATCATGATATATGAGGCAAAGCTCATCACTATTATTCGAGATCAAAAATTTTTACTAGCTTGTCTTCCGTCAAAGTGAAGCCTGCTGTTTGTATAAATCCATATTTCTACTTTTTTCCACCACTAATGATGTCTGAAGTTCGGATTGGCTTTTGCCCGCAAGCTGATACTACTTCTGTTGTTGTCATCCCGATTTTCAATTCACTAAATTTTTTGCAGGCCCCGCCTTGTCCTGTTGGCTGACGGTCTTTCTCTTCTGAGTCCGTGGACGCGAGTTTTTCAAGAGAGCCAGTACATGCGCTGAGGCATATGCATGTTGCCGCGATAAGCCTTCGCACGCGATATCCTGCCCCATAGCCTAACATGCGCATTTGATTATCGCTGGGCTACAACGCACGCAACGATGAAATCCGCGACATCATTCTGCAGCGTTTCGCATCTTCCGTAAGATTGACTTGGGATGGTCTTACCACCGCTTACTACTGAGTGGCGGCTTTGACGATCAGATCGCCATCTTTAGGTACTTGGACGTGCGGAAGGCGACCTTCTTGCTAGCCTTGATCTGGATCGCTTCACCGGTCGCCGGATTGCGGCCTACGCGGGCAGCACGATTACGCACCACCAAAATTCCGAGCCCGGCGATTTTCACGCGCTCGCCCTTTTTCAGATGCTTGGTGATCATGCCGATCAGGTCTTCCAGCATTTCCCGACCCTGCTTCTTTGTGAGGTGATGCTGCTTCGCCAACGCATCGGCGAAATACTTTTGCTGACTGTTGAGGCTGTCATGGGCTTTTGTCCCTTGGCTGCACTGTGTGCCATGGCATTAGCCTTATGAGATTCGCGGGTATAGGGCCAATCGCTGAAAACGATGCGCCGTCGCGGGGCATTAGATCTTCCCATAGTCTTCCCAGCCGCTTTACTGGGAAGATGACAATTCAAAAACCCTTGAGTTTCCGGTGCCGGGTGACGGATTTGAACCGCCGACCAACGGTTTACAAACCATTAAGGGGCCTATTGCCCGCTATCGCGGCGAGACGCACGGCGATGCAGAAAACGCAGAAAAACAGCTGAGCCATGGTAACAACCCGCTGTTGCAGCCCGCCTCCAACGCTTGCTCTTTGCAACTGGCCAGCGGCTAAGCGTAATGCAAATGTTGATCAGAAGCTGACCAGCAAAAAGACCGTGACCAACGTTTTGTAACCCTTGCCAAACCGTTGGTCAAATCGGGGGAGCGATGTGCCTGACGCTGTGCGCCTAACTGACCGCTACCTTCGTTCGTTGCAGGCCAACGAAAGCCCGTTACGAAAACTCCGCGACCTCGTTCAGCGTGGGCTCACCGTACGAGTAAGTCCCAATGGCGGCTGAAAAAACCTTCGTGATGCACGGGGTTTCCTGGCAGCGCAAGCTGATCGCTTTGACTATTGGCGAGTATGACGTTATGAGTTTCCAAGAAGCTCGGGAGAATGCGCGCGATTGGCGTGGTGGCAGATCAAAGCGGAGTGGACCAGCGAGAGGAAGAACGGCGGAAGGCGACCACCTTTGGCGCAGTTGCAGCGGAGTTTATTGAAGACCTAAAGCGCCGAGGCCTACGTCGATGGCGTGAGATTGAGAACTCATTTGCTAGTGATGCTAAGGCTTGGGGCCAACCGACCAATTACTGAAATCGACTGGCACGATGTAAAGCGGGCCATTGACGCTGCAATTGTCGAGGCTCGCCCTTAGCAAGCATCATCTCTTTCCCATCTGCAACGATTGTTTAATTGGGCACTGACCAGGGAACCTACGGCCTCACCATATTCCGCTCGATAGGAAGCAGCTCTCTCGCGTTATCGGCACAAAGCGGCCCCCACCAGGGTCCTTAGCGATCCAGAAATCCGGGCGTTGTGGCTGGCAGGGCAACGGCTGGGTTATCCTTCTGGCACCTTACGTTCAACTATTGCTCTTGACCGGCCAACGCCGGAACCGAGCTTGCAAATGCGCGGTGGTCAGAGATTGATTTGCATAAAAGCGCCAATGGTTGATCCCGGTTGAGCGCGTGAAGGCAAATCTGCACACCTTTGTTCCGCTATCCGGACGCTGTTGTAAAATCCTTTCGAAAACCGCTACGCTGGAATGAAGGCGACTACCTATTCTCTTTCACCAATGGCGTTGCGCCAATGAATGGTTTCAGCAAGCAAAAGGCGGGGCTTTTGATAAAGCAATGGCTTGGCGGGCCAGCTCTTCAACCTCCACGACTTGCGCTGAACGATGAACGCCCACCTCTGCCTTCCTATTCCTGACCTCGTGCGTGAACTTGTCATTGGTCACAGGCAAACCAGGCTGCACAAGGTTTATGACCAACACGCCTACGAAGAGGGAGAAGGGAAGCGTTGGAGTTGTGTGCAGATCGGTCGCAGGGAATAATCGCCGATAGGGGCAAACGATGAAGACCGATGCCCAGCTAACCATTGAAGAAGTTGCTTTGATATTGTGCAAAGGCGCTACTCCGCCTGATTGGGTGATGGAGCGTCTTCGCAACAGGGCTTCGCTAGTTGGCCACCACATTCTAAGCACGACGACGATGACGTTGAGCGCCGTTATTTAGGAGCGCTTTGCACCTACAGAATTGGCTCCCATGTACCAAGGGCTGCAAAGATGGTTGGCGTGAGGAGTACCGCCCGTCATTGATGAAGTAATGAACGCACTTGACGAACTAATTCCGTTTTCTCGCTAAAGACATTCACCAACCTCGGTGGTGGTGCCCAAGGCCCGGATATTCGCCGCCAGCTTTGTGCAGAAGTTTGTGCCGAGATTTGGGAAAAGCTTCACAACGCCCACGAGCCCTACAGCGAAAGTTAGACTTTGGCAAGCTTGTGAGGCTTACTGGCAGGCCTGCGGTCGCCCCAAAACCTCCGCTGTTGCTCGGCTGCGAAATCGGGGAACGCTACCTTTAGAATTGTCGCCCTATAACTGGCCCAAACTTTGAAGTTATGAGAGTGGGCGCAAGCTGGGGGCTAGATGACTGGTTGCTCCGGTCAATCCCGACCGACACGGAGCAACCCAATGCAATACGTCTCACTTGCTGAATTGTTAGACCGCCGCACGGTTTGTCAGTTCTTCGGCGGCACCAAGCCGCTTGATCCCGCAACACTCTATCGCGGTATTCGTAAAGGCCGTTATCCCAAACCTGTGCATGCTGGCTCAGGCTCTAGCCGATGGCTTGTAGTGAGTGTGAGCTTGCGCTCAAGACGATGGTTGAGGGGAGGGCGGCATGACAAACCCAACCACCACAAGGCCAAAATACCTGAGCTTGCCCTGCACTCGCTATGCACGATCATCCCGCCTTGCACAGAAGAGGAGTTCAAGGAGCTAAAGGAGGACATCAAGAACAATGGCTCCAAGTGCCGATCAAGATGTTCGAGGTCAAAATCCTCGACGGGCGTAGTCGGCACAAGGCCTGCCTTGAGCTTGAGCAGAAGGGCATCCGGTCGAGTTCAAGACAGAGACCTTCACTGGCACTTAAGGATGCCCCCGCCATGTCATCAGGGGCATGAACGTTAAGCGTGGCGGCATCTGTCGGCCTGGCAGCGGGCGCTTATTGCGGCGGGTTGGTGACAAGCACGCTTGGCGGCGACCGGTCGGTAAAATTACCGACTGAAATCACCTCGTGCGAAGTCGCTACGTTGTCAGGGTGTTGCCCAGAAGATGGTGACCGATGCTCAGAAAGTCCTAAAGCGCCCCGAGCTGCAGAGAAAGTCCTAAAGGGCGAGTTGGCAGTGGCAAAGCGCAGCTACAAATTCGGGATGAGGAAAAGCAAGCTAAGGGAAAGGACAAAAAAGAAGGAAAACTGGCGGGGCTGAAGCTGCCACCAAAGCCTATCACGCCCTTCAAGAGAGGCTGATAGATGCGCTTGGCGACCTAAACAAAGTCTCTTCGTTCGCTCATGCAAAGGAGTACGCAAACAAACCAAGACGCGGCTCGAAGCAATACGTAACTGAACGAAGTACAC
>ERZ1370068.8363-contig-7223_pt1 | contig 27796 bp, 35 predicted proteins | sample MGYA00561227_ERZ1370068 | MGnify/ENA primary metagenome ERZ1370068 (study PRJEB38410, sample SAMEA6850437) | metagenome | study: Metagenomic assessment of the ecological functions of the soil: analysis of the soil microbiota associated with the...
TGATATTACTTCGTTCAGTTACGTATTGCTATGCTGACGGAGTCTGTTTCTGGACCAGGTTCGCGGTCTTCAGCCGACAGAAGAGAAGCGATCATTCGAGACTGTTAGGTAAACGTTGATGCTGTCGCGAATACGATCCACCGCAGTACGTGTGGTGCCAGACAGACGAAAAGCCGTGGCTGGTAATCACAGGTGAAACCGGCTGGGAGTCGGTTTCCTCGGCGTATGGAGACGAGACTGTTCAAAGTCAGCAACGCAGGGCCTTACCAAGTTCTTTCATTTGAGTCGGCGGGATTCCAGGCGAGGTACCGACTTTAACTACACCCAGACTTCGAAGCGGCTCAGGTAACGAACAGACAACGATCAAGTTGAATACAGCTGTGACTATTCCTTTTTTGATCAATCTGACGACGAAATGCCCTTGTTCGCTAAACGACAAATAGCCGTTTCGTAAAACCTCATAATGGCAACGCGGTTCTTGACGAAGCGCATTCCTCACTCACCAAGCGCGAACTCGACCACATCTATCAGACTGACTCCATGACCAGCGACGACTTCCTAAAGTACAATCATTCCGAACTTCTTAACCCTGGCCACGCGCGGCAATGCTGCACAAAGAAGTGGCTCAGAACCTATCTGAAAGAATGCGATAACAGCTCTGAGAAACGGCAACTACTCGCCGCTCTCGCAAACTAAACAATGTCGATCCTAATTGCTGAAGACAACATGGCCCAGCGCCATTACCTGCGCGAAATTCTCGAGAAAGAGTTCCCATCTCACCTGCCCAGTCTTTCGAAGCTGACGACGGTGAAGAGACCGTGAAGATCGCGCTGAAAGAAAAGCCGGACGTTTGTATTCTCGACATCCAGATGCCGAAGCTTTCGGGTGTGAAGGCGGCGCGCGCAATCTGGCGCGAATTTCCTTCCGCTCGCATTATTTTCTGGACCCAGTTTCCACACGAGATCTACATCAACGAGATTCGCAAGATCGTTAAGGCAGTCGATCCGCCGCCAGCCTACGGTTTCATTCACAAGAACAATCCGGAGTCGCGCTTCCTGCGTTTTGTAGCGGCGGTGCTTGAAGACGGCGCCGACATGATCGACCCGGCGTTCAAAGACTCTTTCAAGCGCCCGCTGCTGACAGAGTTTGAAGCTGAGGCGCTCTACTATCTCGCGCTGGGACTGTCTAACTGGGCCATCGCCCGCGAAGTGCAGTCTGTCTCTGCGTGGCGTTGAAAGCCGACTGGCGACGCTCTATGAAAAGCTCTTCGTCGCTGTGGCTGAAGGAACCGATCAGGAAGCCTACGAAAAGCTGGCTTACAACATTCGTACGCGAGCATTCTTCGAAGCGCTCCGTCGTGGACTGCTGAACAGCGACGAATTGGAGAAGGCCGCACAGGAGTTGGAAGCGTGGTTGACGCGAGATCAGAAGCGTTTTGCTGAGGAGCAAAAAAGAAGGCGTTGTTAATAAGAAGAAGTAGTGATTTTCGCGGCTGTGCCGCCTTCCGTGCGGAATGCCTCCGGCTTTCCGTGGACCACTAAGAATAGGAAGAGGCTTCGCCTCGGGCGGCGTAGCCGGAAAATATAGTAGCGGGTTGACGGAAAGCCGGAGGCTTTCCGCACGGGAGAGCGGCACAGCCGCAAAACGATCACCAAGTTTCAGCTAACGATGACCGAATTCAGGAATGAAACAAGACGACTCTACTTATTCATTCTCCTGAGCATCGGCGCAGCTTTAATTGGTCACACTTACGCCACCGCAAAACATTCCCCTGTCCAAACTGGTGAGGCCCAGGCTACCGCCTCGCCGTCGCCCTCTCCCATCACCTTCTCCGTCGCCCTCTCCAACTCCGCTAACCGGACTTCACCAGTGGGGCGCAGTAACGTTGTTTCATGGTCTGCCATCGGATCGCGTTCGAGCGATCGCGCAAACCAGCGACGGCACGATGTGGTTTGGAACTGAAGCAGGCTTGGCGAAGTTTGACGGGCGGCGCACACAGACCATCAATGATCCGGCCCTTCCTACCTGGACGCGGTGCTCGCCATGGAAACCGATCAAGATGGAACGTTGTGGGTTGGAACTGAAGCGGGCGCCTCGCGTTGGACTCCGAATGGATTTGAAGCAATTAAGGAAACAGCCGGACAAACCATTACTGCAATCATTTCTCCGGAACCACGCCGAGTTCTTATCAGCACTGAACAGGGGCAGATATTTGACTCGCGCGTCATGATCGTCAACGTCACGAAAGTGGCAGCAGCGTCGCCGATCGTCCAGTAGAACAGTCGACCGGCGCAAAGGAAGTCGTAGACACTCGCCCGCTCTTACGTCAGCCGCTCGAGAGCGCCGATCGCGATCATCCTGGACCACTGCCGATAACAAGTCTGGCCTGGTCAAACAATCAACTGCTGGCCGGCACACATAAGTCGTGGTGTTTTGTTAATTGAAGGTGGCGTAGCTAAAGAACCGCAAATGCGTCCGCTGGCCTACTTCGTCAACGCCCTGGTTCGTGACGCTGAAGGTACTCTTTGGGTTGGAGCGCGTAGCAAGAAAGAGGAACCCGCGGCACTCTTCGGCGAGGAACCGTCAGACCTCTCTAAAAACGAAGCCCCCACTGGGCCCGTGATGGCCTTGCGATCTACTGGGAAGGAAGTTTGGATTGGAACTGACGGACGCGGAGTCTTTCGCGTAGCAAAAGAAAAGACTCAACGGGTTACTTTCGATGGGACTGCCGGCGGACTTCGTTCCGATCACGTTTATGCAATCTTTGCCGATCGCGAAGGCGTCATCTGGTTTGGAACCGATCGCGGTGTTTGCCGTTACGATCCACATGCACCGCGGAGTCGAATCGATCAGCGATACCAGCGAGAGCAATTTTGTTCGCAGCTCTTTTCAAACCAGCGCGGGCAAACCCCTGGCGGGAACAAACCGCGGACTGTTTGTTTACGACGCGCAGACAAGGCGATTTGGAATCCGTTACCGAACTCGGCCGCAACATCATTTACGCAATCTCGGAAGACAAACAGGGCCGACTGTTGGTCGCTTCGGCCAGTGGTTTTTATGTTGCGTCAAAGGTGAGATGGCAACCTCGAAGCGCTGACATTCAATCGACTCGAATCGAGTTCAGGAGCGGCGGATTCGCCGGGCAGCGTTCGCGCGATAGCTGAGATTCCGCGGTTCTACCTACTTCGCGATCTACGGTCGCGGTATTCGAACGACTCGACAACGGTAACGCTCTGTCGAGCCTCGCCTGGCCCAACTCTTCGGAAGTAATCGCGAAAGTAGTGAGTCTGCTTGCCGACGGTGAAACGGGACTTCTCATCGGCACTGTGAAGGACGGAATCTTTTTCGTCTGACGGAAAACTGTTCAGCAAGAGCCCGCCTTTGATCCGATCAAAGGTCCAGCGGTGCGTGCAATCGCTCGAACAGGTGACGGCTCGCTATGGTTTGGCACCGGTAGTCGGTGTGTATTTCTGCTCGCCTCAGAATGTTTGCAATCTGCAGTTGCCAAACGTCGACGCGCGGTTTCTTTCGACAAATTCCGGCCGCCGGTTCGAATCAACTTTGGTGCGGGACCCGCGGCAACGGTCTGCTGAGAATCGCTCTCGATCCAATAGTTGGTCCGGTTGTAGCTGAACTGGATTCGGAACAGGGTCTACCGTCACAAAACGTCTTTGCAGTTCTTCCTCAAGAACGAGACTGTGCTCATCGGCACCAATCGCGGCGTGGCTCGATATGAACCCGGTAAGTTTGAGCCGACGCTGTATGCAACACGCGTTGTCAGCAAGCGTGTGCACGCTCCAACTGAGTTGGCAGCGGGTCTCGATCTTGAGTATCCGCAGAACAGTTTACTGTTGGACGTGACGGCCATTAGCAGCCGCACGTTTCCCGAGCAGTTTCAGTATGCGTTCACACTTGTCGACAGCGGCGGAAAAATGGTGAAACAGAGACTGTCGCGCGAGTCGCAATTTACGATGGAGGGTTTGAAGCCTGGGAAATACACAGTCTCAGCTCGAGCATTTACGAAGGACCTGACAGTTTCACAGCCTCTGTCGTTTTCGTTTACCGTCGCGAAGGCGCCATTTCCTGGACTTCTACGGCGCTCGCAATTCTTTTGGCGCTGGCGCTGCTTGCGTTGCTTCTGGGCGATTCTCGAACGACGAAGAATTGTCGCAACGAGTGCGGCGCTGGTTGACGCCAATCGGGAACTTGCCGATGCCCGGCTGAACCTGGCGAATGAAGCTGAACGAGAGCGACGCCGGATAGCACGTGACCTTCACGATCAAACATTGGCGGACCTGCGACATCTCGCGTTGCTGACTGATCAAATCAAACCGAATGGTGAGCCAGCTCAGTCAACTGTGTTGCGTGGCGAGATTGAATCTATCTCGCATGAAGTGCGCAGGATATGTGAGGACCTTAGCCCGTCAGTTCTGCAGAACGTAGGATTTGCAGCGGCCCTGGAGGTTTGCCTTGGCGCATGCAGTGCAGGATGCGCCTGTTGAAAAGCGATTCGAGTATGAGTTTCATTGTGACGACTCGATAGAAGAGCGAAGTGAACTCGCTGCGAGTGTACAAATGCAGATCTATCGCATCGTCCAGGAAGCCGTTAACAATATCTGGCGACACGCCAGCGCGACGCGCGTAAAGATGACCAGTGACGGCGAACGACGCCGGCGACTTTTTCCTACAGGTTGAAGACAACGGCTGCTCGTTTGATATGCAGAACCGAAAAGCCGATGGACGTGGACTGGCAAACATGCGTGCGCGCGCCGGCTGATCGATGCCGTGATTTCCTGGGACAAGAGAGCAGACGGCGGCACTGTGTTTACGTTGACTAGAAAAGCCTAGACTCAATGCTGAAATATCAGGTTGATAAGAAACAAGTATCTGCTAATCAAAAAGAACAAGTAAGGAAGGGCGGTTTACCCCCGCTCTTTTAGTTTATGAACTTCTTGAACTAACGGAAAAGCGGGGGTAAACCGCCCTTCCTTACTTGTTCTATTCTCTAAGCTTGTTCTTTCCCTAGTTGTTCTTGTTAAGCTGCTCGCCCTGACTTAATCCGTTTCAATCAAAGATGATTACTCCAGAACTTTTACAAACATCCGCACAAGTCGCCCGGGCCCTTGCTGAGAACAAACCCGTCGTCGCGCCCGAGTCAACTGTCATCGCACACGGGCTACCTCGTCCAATCAATCTGGAAACCGCACAACGCCTCGGAAGCAATCGTATCGTGAAGCTGGAGCGACTCCCGCAACAATCGGAATCATCGACGGCAAGTTAACCGTCGGACTGACCGAAGCTCAGGATTCGCTTCTCTTGCGGAAGACACGGAGATCAAGAAAGTCAGCACGCGCGATATTCCGATTGCTGTTGCCAAAAACTGGAATGGTGCGACTACCGTAGCGTCGACGAGTTGGATTGCGCACCGTGCTGGTGTGAAAGTGTTTGCGACTGGAGGAATCGGCGGAGTTCATCGCGGTCCACTGCCCGACATTTCGGCTGATCTGCCCGAACTCGCACACACCCCCGATCATTGTTGTGTGTTCCGGCGCAAAGATCGTTTTGGATTTGCCGGCGACGCGAGGTGGCTTGAGACTCATGCAATCACGGTCGTGGGTTACCAATGTGACGAGCTGCCGGCGTTTTATTCACGACGCAGTGGGTTGCCAATTGATGTTAGAGCTGAATCAGCGTCAGACGTGGCGCGTTTGTTTGCGGCGCAAAGAGCCCTGGGTCTGGAGTCGGCGTTGCTTGTGACAGTACCCGTTCCAGAAGAGTTCGAAGTTCCATCGGATGCGCTACAAGCCGTCCTGAACGAGGCTCTTGACGAAGCAGAACGAAATGCAATCGGCGGCCGAGAGCTAACACCATTCCTGCTGGGTCATATGGCAGAGCACAGTGGAGGCTCGACGCTTCGCGCGAATATTGCGCTACTGGAGAATAACGCGCGCGTTGCAGCGGAGATTGCTGTTGGCGTTGGCAAAGGGTACTCATTGAAAATTGGACGCGCTGCTAGTTTAGGAACAAGCTGGGAAGGGCAGCGGAAAATTGGACGGCTCATCTATGGCCTCGAGCGTGCCCCGCTGAGATCCGCTTTTTGACTCCTTAGCGCTTCAATGGCGAACTCAGCGGGGGCACGCTCAGGATCACATTTGCCACGCGTCCAATTTTCCGCTGCCCCCTTCCCAGCTTGTTCGACCCACTGAGGCGTCCACAACTCCGCTGATCACATTTCAAGTTTGTTCTTTACTAGCAGCGCGTCCAACTTGCTGTCTCCTTCCCCGGCTTGTTCTCTACTAGCGGCGTCGTCCCATCATCACAGACTGAAGTCTGTACCACACACCACATTTTTGGAAACCTCAACAACCAATCGTATGCACCACTGCATCTCAGAGTCGAATTCAAAGTGAGCACCTCCCAGGACTCACGAAAACAAAGACAATTGAGCAGTACCAAGTGGTGAAAGCGGATTTCTCCCCGATGTCGAAGTCTGTCCCTTGATCGAGTCCCGATAACTAGCGGGATTCGCCGGAGGCTACCATGGGCCGCAGATGGCTCTCTCTCTGTCTGCCTGGGCTGTGCTCTGCATTTCTCGGCCAAGTTTCAACCGCTCACTTCGAACTAAGAGTTAATGAAGCGGCAACGAGACTATTTCTAAGATTTAGCACCTGAAGTTTCACTCGTCGTTGAAAACGGATCGAATGAGTCAATGCGCGCTGGTGCGACTTGAATTGCTCGCCCGAGACAACAAAGTCTCTGCAACTAGTGAACGCAAAGTAGACCTCAAAAGCGGAACTCAAAAACTACCCTTCACCTTGCCATTTGAAAACCCACGACTTAACTCCCGATGAGGAAAGCCAGGTTCTTTGGTATCGCCTTCATTACCGGATAACTCCCGAGAACACTGAGCCAAACACCGACGCCGTCGATGGATTCATATCGCTTTCTGAAATCACACCAGAACTCTTCGATCTACAAGTCGTAGGACCGCGTTCAATCATTCCGGAAGGCCTACACCTCTGTGTTCGCGCCGTTCATCCGCTGACTCGACGCCCATTCAGAACGTTCAAGTTAAGGGCTTAATCACGGCAACTGACGATGACGATCCACGACATTGAAGTTCTTGACCAGTTCAGCACTTACCGATGCCGAGGGCTTTGCCAATCTCAACTTCAAATTGCCTCTAAATCTCGATGAGGGACGACATCGAAGTAAACATTGAAGAGCACGCTTGGGCTCGTCACAACTGCTCAGGCAAAAATGGATTTGAATCTCTGAATCGCCCAAAGATGTTTTGTTTCAACTGACAAACCTCTCTATCAACCTGGTCAAACTGTCTATGCAAGGCTACTGATGTTTGGTCCGTCAAAACTCATGCGGTTGCCGACAAAGAGGTACAACTAACGATCACCGATCCCGAAGGCACTGCTGTCTTCTCCGCCACACTCAAGACTTCTCGCTTTGGTATAGCAAGCGCAGAGTGGCCCGTTCCTGATACGACTCGCCTTGGTGACTACCAGATTAAGTTCTCAGCAGATGATGAGGATCACGAATCCAGTCACGTGGTAAAGATTTCGCGTTACGATCTTGCCAACTCTTTGCCGTAAAGCGTAAAGACCGATCGTCCGTATTATCTCGAAGCTCAAAATGCAACTGTCGAAATCGGGGCCGACTATCTTTTCGGCAAACCAGTGAACAAGGGGCATGTGCGGCTGGTTAGGGAAACTGAGAGGTCGTGGAACTATCGTGAACAAAAGTACGAGACTGAGGAGACAAATACGAAGGCGACACCCAGCCTGATGGTGTGTTCAGCGCCCGAATTGACTTGACGACGACTACGCGAAGCTTGGTGACGAAGATTATCGACGCTTCAATGATCTACCCTATGCAGCGTACTTCACAGATCCAACCACCAATCGCACCGAACAGCGTCGCTTCAACATTCGGCTGACCAAGGATGCAATCCACAATTTGTGGTTCGACCGCGAGATTCCTACTCCGAGAATCGGAGTCAGCCGCTTGAGTTCTTTGTAACAACCTTTTATGCCGACGGGACACCTGCGCCATCGAATCTCACCATTCGGCCTCGCCGGCGCTTCGCGAAACCAGGCAGCCAGGGTTCTTCGACAGGTGCGAACAAACCGGTATGGGCTCGCAGAAAATAGCTCAACTTCGACTTCCTCCAGCCGATCTTGCCGACGCCACCCTCGATCTCGAACTAGAAGCTCGAGACAAAGATGGGCAGGCAGGAAACATGCCGAAAGCTTTTCGCTGACCGATAAGCCGGTAATCAATGTTACGACCACCAAGTGTTTACTGCCGCTGGCGAGCCCATCGAAGCGAAGCATTACTCGTCTCGTCAGAACCCGCCACTAACAGTCATGGTCAGTCGCGACGATGAGGTCATTCATTCGGAGCAGTTGAAACTTCGCAACGGCCGTGCGTCAGTCGTCCCCTTCCGTACAAACCTGAATACAAAGATGAGTTAACGATCAGCGTCTACGCTCAGTCAGATGATGAGAATGATCGCGAAGACTTTATCTGGGGCGCCAGCACTGTTCTCTATCCCCGTAAGCGGGATCTGAATCTTAACCTTGAGTCACAAACACAAACATACAAACCAGGCGAACAAGCTCACGTGAGGTTTCGGGCCGTTAATCCCGAAGGAAGAACAGTCGAGTGCGCTGGGAGTAGTCGTTACTGACAAAGCGGTAGACGAACGAATTAGAACTGATCAGGAATTTGGTTCAGGGTACGGCGGGTTCTACAGCACCATCTTCTCACTCATGGGCTATGGTGATGAGCTTGGTACCGTGTCGAGGAAATCGCTCGAGCAACTAAACATGTCGAAACCGGTGCCGCCTGATCTTGCACTTGTCGCTGAGGCTCTTTGAATCAGGGTCACAACTTTAACACCACGGTCTTCGGCGACGATAACTATGAAACTGCCCAGGCGTCAGTCTTCGGGCCCCTCATATCGCCCAACAACTCACGCCCACGACTGATGCCTTAAAGAAGATCTATGCGCGACAAGGCACATCCCAGGACTGAGGTTTCGGTTCGAAGTTTGTTAAGCGGGGCCGGGATAGATTTTCAAGCAGCTGCAGGATCCCCTGGGGCCAACCTTATCGACCCCTCTTCTCTGTCGAACGGAGCAGCGATGTTCTAAACGCTTGAATGTGCAGGCGCAGACAAGCGATTCGGACACGGACGACGACTTCTCCGTATTGCGCTTAGTTGGCCTTACTTCCGGAACAACTGGAGAAGCGATCGATGCCGCAGTTCACGAATCATCGTCGCACTGGTAACTACATTCGTGATCTGGAAACCCTGAGGAATGAACTTCGAACGAAAAACATCGACCTGGATACTCTGCGTGATCGCTGAACAAGCCATACAAGTTTTGATTCGACGTCAACGGAACCAACTATCAAATCAGGTTACAACCTTTCAACCGAACGACAATGATCCTTCCGGTGTAGAGTTCGGTCTCTGGACCTCCTTAGTCGACTACTTCGCCGAGAATCGCTGGAACATCGATACCGCCCTTGCCAGGCTCGCGAAAGAAAGGACAGGTTTCCAGCTAATGAGAGCGAACTTCATGAAGCACTCTTTACCAGCCGGGGTGGATACAACTAAACTGCGCGACCCTGGGCAAGCCTTATTACTTCGTCTTCCAATCGAGTTCCTTTTACGGAGACCGGGTGACTGTGGAGACGCGCTCCGTTTATAACCAAAACCGCTAGTCAGCACTTACAAATAAAGCTCGTCACCAAGCGCGCAACAACTATTAGAGTTAGAAGCGCTGGCCCTGACGACAAGGAAGGTACCCTGGATGATTTCGAAGTTGCGTTTTTCGCAACAACTCTGTCGGAACAATCGGCCAGCGATACCAAACCGGTTCCCGCGCGCCTCGCTGGTCACGTTCTCGGGATCGACTGGAGCGATAAGCGGAACCATAGTGGATCCAAGCGGTGCAATAATTCCGAATGTTTCCGTCAAAGCCAAATCACAAAATAGCGATCAGATCTCTTGAAGCACAGACTGACGAGAATGGGAAAATCCCTGCTCAGAAACTTGCCGGTTGGAATCTATGAAGTGAGGCAAGTGTCTCTGGATTTAAAGACGCTGTAGTAACTCAAGTCGTCGTTAGATCTTCAGAGCTGCTCCAGTTGAACTTTTCCTGGAAGTTGGCGCCATCACAGAAACGGTCACTGGCAAGCGGATCGAGCGACCAGTTTACTTCTTCAAACGTCAGCCGCCTCTGTTGGAACAAAGATCTCCAAACTCATTTCTCGCCCCAGGCATAGCCGCAGCCAAACAACAACTCTCCACCCCACGCGTCCGGGAATATTTCCCGGAAACCCTCCTTTGGCAACCTCAACTCACCACGGACAAGAAGGGCCGAGCGCAACTCGATTTCAAACTCGCCGACAACATCACCACCTGGCGAATGTCGGTGATTGGTTCCACTGAAGACGGAGAAATCGGAACCGCCGAAACCGAAATCCGCGCGTTTCAGCCCTTCTTTGCTGAACTTGATCCGCCACGAATTCTGACTGAAGGCGATCGCATTTCTTTACCAGTTGTTCTCCGCAACTATCTCGATAAGAAACAGTCAGTGGATCTGACGTTGAAACCTGAGACATGGTTCAAGATTCTGGAAACGAATCAAAGCATTCCGAGGTTCCGGCCGGCGACTCTCGCAATGAAGTCTTCAACCTGCAAACCATTGCTTCGATCAAAGATGGAAAGCAACACATCACAGCACTTGGATCAGATTTCAGTGATGCGATTGAAAAACCGGTAACAGTTCACCCGGACGGCGAAGAAAGAGCCGAGACTGTCAGTAACCTTCTCGACTCGAGCGCCAAACTGGCCATTAATCTGCCGGTAAACACAATCGCGAACTCCGCGCACATCGAAGCAAAGATCTATCCGAATCTCATGACCCACGTTTGGGAAAGTGTGGAAGCAATCATGAAAAGGCCGTATGGCTGCGGTGAGCAAACGATCTCGTCCACCTATCCGAGTTTGCTTGTGCTTCGCTATGTGAAAGACGAAAAGATCGAATCACCCGTCACCGTCAAAGCGCGCAAGTATTTAGATGCTGGTTATCAAAGACTTCTCGGATATCAATCGAGTGATGGTGGATTCACTTACTGGGGCCATGGAGACTCGGATGTTGCCTTGACTGCATATGCGCTTCGCTTTCTTAACGACGCTTCTACAGTTATGACGGTTGACAAAGGTGTCGTACGCGAAGCCCGCCAATGGTTACTGAACAAGCAGCGCAATGACGGTAGCTGGCAATCACTCGACTGGTACAAGAAAGAAGACCCCACTCGTACAGCGATGCTGACCGCGCTGGTTGCCAGATCACTTGCTGTTACCGAACCAAAGTCCGGAACCACCTCAGCGCAAACACAAACGGAGAAGACACCACTTGCACGAGCACTCGCTTATCTGGAATCAAAAACCGAGGAGTTCGATGAACCTTATTTACTCGCCTCATATTCTTTGGCCTCCAGTGCCTCCGGCGACATCGCCAGAGCCGACAAGGCCAATCGCAAGTTAAAGTCGCTCGCCCACAGCGAAGGGCCACGAACCTACTGGGCTCTTGAGACAAACACTCCGTTCTATGGTTGGGGTTTGGCGGGAACGGTTGGAAACAACCGCACTCGCAGTCCAGGCGCTTGCGCGTCAAGCCGACCAAACAGATCAGGAGGAGCGAAACCTCGAGGCTCGTGGGCTGCTGTTTCTTCTTCACAACCAGGATCGTTACGGTGTTTGGTACTCAACTCAGGCAACCATCAATGTGCTCGATGCGATGTTGTCTTTGATGGGAGAAAAGTCGTCACCAAGTCAAGGCGTTGCGAATTCTTCAATTACCGTCTTTGTCAACGATAAGCCAGCGGGCACAGTTGCTCTTCCAACCGACAATCGGATGGTGGCCCCACTGACTATCGACCTTTCGTCTCTTGTGAAACTCGGTGACAACCGGATCGAGTTTCGTCGCTCAGGATCCGGTGCACTGGTTGAGTCTGCAAGTTGTGAACACCTATTACATCCCATGGAAAGACAGCAACGACGTAGCACGTGCGTTCTGGCGATGCGGAAAGTCTCCAAACTCGAAACACAGTTTGACAAGTACGAATCCAGGGTGTCGGACGACATCACCTGTCGCGTGAAAAGCTGAACGGATTGGCTTTCGTGGTTATGGAATGTTGCTGGCCGAGATCGGTTTTACCGCCGGGTGCGGACGTCGATCGAGCTTCGTTAGAAACAGCGATGCGCGGCTCGGACTGGTCGATTAGCCAGTACGACGTGTTACCCGATCGCGTCGTCGTCTACTCTTGTGGCCACGTGCTGGTGGTTCAGAGTTCAGTTTCAAGTTTCGTCCCCGAATAGCCATGACTGCGAAGGCTGCGGCTTCGATCTGTCTACGACTACTACAACCCGGAAGCGAAAGCGGTAGTGGCGCCGGGAGTGTTTGTTGTCAGGTAAAGACGGGCTTTGGTCTTTTAGAAAGGAATTCGAAATGTCAGACAAAGACTCTACAAGTCGTTTCGAAATCACCTCCCCATGCACTCAAGACTGGGATTCGATGGTTTGGCAGCCAGCAAATCCGCTTCTGTACTCACTGCCAAAGCTCGGTTCACGATTTTTCACGGATTGAGTAGAAAGCAGATCCGAAGGCTAGTCGCAAAATCGAAAGGACGACTGTGCGTCAGGTATTCGAGGCGTGACACCGCGACCGCCGATCACACCAACAAAAGCTCTATACAAGATTGGTCGAAGGACATCGATGATTGTCGCCGGCGCGTTCTCAGCAAGCCTCAGTCTTTCAAGCGCTGTCGGAGGAACGCATCCTCGGCAAGCAAGCGGCCCAGCGCAGATCGCGATAGCCGCGACACAGCATCTGCTTGAGCCCACGCTGCACGGAGGTACGGGTTCACTTCACGGAGTGATCTTTGATCCCAATGGCGCAGTGATTCCAGGGGCCACAGTCACCTTGATCAATTCGGAGACTCGACAAATTTTGAGTGTGGTATCCGATGGCGAAGGGACTTACGAGTTCACGGGAATTGAAGTTGGCACGTACAGTCTGAAAATAGAAGCACGCGGATTCGCAGCTAGCCAGGTTTCGATGATCACACTCAACGCATAACGACAACAATCGAGTGGACCAAACACTTGAGCATTGCGAACATTAATGAGGTGGTGGAGATCAACGCTCCCGGAGCGAGTGTTCATGGGTGGTGCGATGGTAGTGATGCCCGGAGAGCCACTCGTAAAAGCCGCCCAGTCCGATGACATTGAGGCCGTCAAGGAGAATTTGCTGAAGTACGACGCCAACATCCGCGATAAAGTTACTGATTGGACCGCCCTCGAGTGCGCGGTACGTAACGGAAACCGTGAGATGGTTCAAGTCCTACTTGCCTCAAAAGCAGATATAAATGCGCGAGATAGGAGTGGGCAAACTGTATTGATGATGATCGGTGAAGAAGTTACGAGTGACCTTGTTTGGGATCTTCTAAACGCGGGTGCAAAAATAAACTTAAGAGACCACGATGGGGACACCGCGCTAATGGAAATTGCAACAGTAAAAAACACTGAGGCTCTGCGAACACTCCTGGATGCGGGAGCCAAAGTGAATCTCGCGAACAACAATGGCGACACCCCACTCATGAAAGCCGCCTCCGAAGGCCTGGTCAACAACATTCGCATTCTTATCCAGGCCGGCGCCGAGGTTAATCAACGAGACAAGCGTGGGAAGACCGCGCTGACATATGCAAAAGAAAATGATCATCCAGCAGCAGCGAGATTGTTGACTTCATTTGGCGCGCTTGAATTCGCACCAAAAAAGAAGAACCGTAGGCGTTTGACGGCTATCTCTGCGTAGTCTCAGCGGCTTTGCCGCCTTCCGTGCGGAAAGCCTCTGGCTTTCCGTGAAGCCCTAACTCTTTGGCGGCTAGGCCGCCCGAAGGCGAAGCCTCTCCTTATTCTAAGAGCGAACGGAAAGCCCGAGGCTTTCCGCACGGGAGACGGCAAAGCCGCAAATCATTGACCGCCTGATCCGCAATCCGAAATCCCAAACTCTTGTGCTACTCTATTCGCTCAGTCTTAGAAAAACTTCAGGAGGCTCCCAATGGCTGACGAACCGAAACAGTGCAAGAATCCCGTGTGTACCTGTCCACCCCAACCTGACGGCAAATACTGTAGTGCGTCATGTGAAGGTGCAGGAAAGACAATTGAACTTGATTGCGATTGCGGTCACGATGAGTGCGGTGGAAATTTTTAGCTTTTGAGTTTTAGGGTGCGTTGACCGTAAGAGAACTCTCGCCCAAGGGTGAATTCCGCTCGATCCACTCCACCACCTCAGAAGGTGTTTTCATTTCACCTCTTAGCAATTTCAACAGAAGCTCGCGGGTCAGAATAGTGTTGAATGCGTGATCGTATTCAACACTAGACTTCTGTCCCGCTAACTTCAGCATGAACGGAATGCGATGATCGTGTCTCTCCCATTCACCAAGGGCGACCCTCGCCACCAATGATCTGAAGTAACTAGCACGATAGAACTGTCCCATCTTCCATCCGCCTCGAGTAACTCGCGAATCTTTCCTAAAGTCCTATCCGCAAGCGCCAGATTGTCGACGTAAGTACTCTTCGAGTCGGTCGTCAGTGAACTTGTAGTTGCATCATAAATGCCTGGTCCATGCGGAACTGGATAATGTAGGAACTTGAGATTGAGATCCGTACGAAGGAGTAACTCCGGTTGCAACATTAATCGGTCAAAAGCCACACGGTGCAAGCTACGGTAATTATCCTGGTATTCCCTCTCGTAACGGAGTTCGAAATAGGCGGAAGACTAGAGGAATACGCAATAGTGCAGTTCGCACCCACAGCGACGTATAGCTTGACAGACTCTTATCCAATAGCGGGTTTGCATCCTTCAAGATGGGGAACCAGGAACAGCTATCAAGTCTGTCGCCGATTACTCGACAATATGGATGGTACCAACCGGTCAAGCCGGTGCTAAATCCTGCTCGGCGGGCCGCCATGAACACATCGTCCGCGACGCTCCAACCACTGTTTACACCATTGCTCATTTTCAGCGTCAACTCGTCAGGCTGAGCTGGTTTCACATCGTCGAGAAGCTGACCGGTGAACAACGCGGGAATTGAAACTAACGTCTCCTTGCCCGGTGGATAGGCGTTCTCCGCAAATAATGTCTGCGCCCGGAGCCGATCAAATTCTGGGAGTTGAATACGCGACGGACGACTACCAAAAGCAGCGCCCCAGTCGAGTTCGTCAAAAACAATCCAGACAATACGTGGTCCCGCCAATCGTGTTGGAACTAAGGATGCCGGATGCTTTGCTTCGAAATGTTCTGGTCCCGTTAAGTATTTAGATCGAAACCACAACGCCGAACCTAAGTTAACGACGAACAGCGGGGAGAGAATTAGCATCACTGTGATCGCCACTCTGACAGCCTGCTTGAGATAACGACCAACCAGGACCAGAGTAGCCAGACCTGCAATTAACGACAGTGCGGCTAGCCAACGGCTACCCCTCAGTAGACTGGAGGCCTCGGTCTTCGCGTAATCGTGTAGGAAGCTGTTTACTGGCCACAAGATTGTGAGTAAAAAGCCTACACGCGCAATTTGACGAACGGCTGGGTGACGACCGCGACGGGTCAGTAAGCCTAACAGAAGGAACAGGGTTGCGAATGAAACTATCGACAGGCCCAGCGCCGTGAACTCTACGTATCCTGGATACTGTTCCCAGTGGTAGTAGACATAGTGATTGGGATTGAGAAGTATTAGCCAGACGGACAAAAAGCAGAGATTTGCAAGAGAGATCGAAACAATCGCGTCCCTTAGCAGTCCTAGGCAAGGGTGGCCCGCCTTTGCATTTGGTAGAGCCATCGTTGACTACCCGCCAACTGTTCAACTCGCTCGATCTTGAAGAACTTCTCGCTTACTGACTCAAACAACTCGCAGAGTTAGATATTGATACAGATTGTCATTTCCGCGCGTTAGTAACTTAAACATTTCATCGCCAGGCGCAACAAACTCAACGACTAACTGGTCGGTCGTCAATTCACGAGCAAGCCGGAGAATCTCGTGTAACGGGATTCTTTCCGTAACTAACATGTGGTGAAGTACCGCCAACATAAAGACACAGTCGAACGAACCTAACGCTCGATTTAGAAACCCGCGGGTCTCTTGATTGCGCCAACCTAGACCGCCAGTTGGCCTGGTGATATCGATCACCAGCGGCAAAATATTGAGATCCTTTTCAAACGCCTCCCGCCACAATCCACCGACAACAACTGCATCCTGGTCTATCGAAACGACTGAACATCCAAAACTGGCCGCAAGTAAACTGAAGTGCCCCCGGTTGCAGCCGACATCTAGGACCGATGCAGGTTCTTCTCTGTTTAAGCACCGTCTCCACAAATGTGGATTTCGACTCCAGGTATCGATCCTGCTGGTGACTGTCTTCGTAGTCGCTCCAGGCTGAACTTCGACCGGGATTAGGTTTTGAGGCATCCAGCTTTCTTCGTAGTCCTTTGATCTGGCGGTGAAGAACAAAATGCGCCTCTGCTTTGGACCGAGATTGCCTCGGACGATAAATCTTGTCGTAGCGAGTCGGCTTCATCCGTGAAAGAAGCGCGGGCAGCGATACCGAACTTAAAAACTGTGGATGAAACTTTTGCCATAAACTACACATGCGAAACACTTGATCCGGCTGTAGTCCATCGCGATAAATTCTGAATACCTGGTCGAGGCCCAAACCAAAGTATTTGTTTGCTAAGAGTGGGCGGATGAAAGTCCGGGCAAACTGTGCATAAGCTAGCCAGGTTGGATTGAGTGGATCACGTTCTTCAATCGACAAGAAGTCTACGAAGATCGGTTTCGGCCCGCGAAACAAAACGTTGTAAGGAGTTGCATCCTTTAACCCAAAACCTTCGACAAGCAATCTCTCCATCAAGTTCAGAGTTAACTCACCAGCTGCATATAACATCTCGGGCGGCCACTCGTAAGGGTAGCTCGTAAAAACAACCGGTTCATGTTCCAGGACCAGGGGAGTTTCAGTTTGAAAGAAAGGCAACTCGCGCAACGCCAGCCCGATGTTGCCATCCATTATTTCAGTTGTCGGTATGAGAATATGCTCGTCGATCAGCGCAGTCTTGAGTGGTGAGTCTAAGAATCGCCTGACTGTGGCCTGCGAGTCATCGCCGACGACTCGCAGAACTCGGTCACCGGTAACGATTAGTTGTCCGGACGGATCGCGAAAGGAAACGATTGGAAATGACTTTTCCGCGCCCTCATTCAACACTCGGGGATCCATTACTTTTCGATACGGCGGCAGGCTTAGTCTCCGGGCTAGAGGTTGATCTGTTTTCAGTTTGCTCGTGGCCCATCAACGCGCGAATCTTTCGGATAATGGTTCGAGCGTAAAACAGCAACCCGAGTGCGGCTGCCGTAATCAACTGCCAGAGCAGCATTCCGGAGCCAGGGTCGGCATATAGTAAGACCATGCGAAGTGATACAGATTCAGGTGTCATGCTGAGACCTTTCAATTCGGGGCGGGCTATTTTAGAGGAGACGAACCTTGGGGGCATGTTCGAACATTCGCGACTTAACTACGATTAGACGTTCTGAACCTGATTAAAGTTGAGGAAGTTTTGGACTAAATTCAGTGAGCCCTCACTTAAATCACAGAGGCAATGTAGACCAGATTTAGTTAAACAGGCGTTCTAATTCAGAGGCGTTTTTGTGTCGGACAACTTCGGCTTATTTTACACAGACCCAGGAACTCTGCAGCCAGCTTCGGACCCGTACCTTCATCTTCGTGCTTGAAGAACACAAAGGTTGTTTCCCACTTCTGCGCCTTTACTCGCTTAACCCACTCTTTCAATCCGGAGTCGGTGTAATTCACCCTGCGCAATCGCAAGTATCCCCAGTCAGCCGTTGACTCGATCCGGCTAACCGGTAAATCGTCCGTGTCTGAAACACAAAGAGCACGGTTGTGACGCCGCAACAACTCGAGCACATCGTCGTCAAACCAGGTGGGATGGCGAAACTCAAACGCCGCGCGAATGTGAGCCGGCAGCTGAGGGGAGAAACGACTCAAGTCTTTCGATGTCCTTTTTCATATTCGGAGGAAGCTGAAACAAAACAACCCCCAGCCGATTTTCCAGGACCGCGATTGTTTCGAGGAGAGACTTCGTTTCATCGCCGGCTTCTTTCAATCGCTTGAAGTGAGTGATTCTCTGCGACGCTTTCACAGAGAAGCGAAAGTCGTCAGGCACTTGTGCTCTCCAACTCTCCACCATGCTTGGTTGAGGCATCCGGTAGAAAGTGTTGTTGAGCTCGACTGCCTTCAGCCGCTCCGCGTAGTAAGGCAGCATGTCCTTGGCGGCAAGTTTCTCTGGATAAAAACTTCCCTTCCACTCTTTGTAGCTGTAGCCACTTGTGCCGACGTAAAGGTTTTTCATCAAGGGTCGATCTTGAGGAGAATAAGAGTCTTGTTGTTTTGCCCCAGGATGGTGGCAGTTGTCTTCCCGTTCTTCATCACGACGGTGCCCGGCATTAGTTGAACCACTTTTTGCGGCTTTAACGTTGCGCGGTACCAGGCATCAACACCTTCTCAAACGAGTCTGATGTTTCCAGCGTTATCGCTCGCCCCTCGCTCTCCGCCACTACATCCAATGTCTTGCGCGCACTTGGATAAGTTAACGCCTCCGCGGATGCACTGTGGCTGCGGCTACGGTTTCTAACAAGCGCTACAGTCGAAACGATGCCGGCAAGCAGTAGGAGAAGAACGATACCTATGAGAACTGACCTATTTGCCGGCTTCACAGGCGTAGGAGAAACTGGCGAAGATGAAACGTTTAGGCCAGAGCGCTGGGGCGTGGTCTGACGCGGATCCAATCTTTGAGTTGCGACGACATTTGCCTCGTCGAAGAGCGCTGTTGGTCGTTCATCACTTGCCAACGCATCGCCGGGCGCGATCGCCGCACCGCATTGTCTACAAAAGCTCGTCTGCGGCACGAGTTCAGCGCCACACTTTCGACAGGTTGAAACGTCCATAAAGCTGATTCTAGAATTTGAATTCCGATATTGCCAGTGCCTGATCCCGCTTATTAATGTCGCATAGCATTCGACGTTCGAAACGAACTATTCGAAACTGCGCGATCCGATTCGCAAAATCCGGCAAAATACTGTTGTTAAGCTGTTGTCGCTTCAAGCGATTCTATGGTACACAGGCACGCAAGCAAGACCTGAATAAAACCGAATAGCAACTTAACGAGGGTTCGTGTCGACTGTTACTACCAACATTGATTCCGTGCTCCATGAAGAGCGTGTTTTCCCCACCACCTGCTTCGTTTTCACAAGTCGCACACATTAAGTCGATGGAGGAGCTCGAGCGGCTTGCGCAAAGAGGCCAGCGACGATCCTGAAGCCTTCTGGGCCCGATTCGCTGAACAAGAGCTTCATTGGTTCAAGAAATGGGATACGGTTCTTAAGTGGGAACCGCCACACGCGGAATGGTTCGGTGGTGGCAAGATCAATATCTCTTACAACTGTCTCGATCGACATCTTCCGACGTGGCGGCGCAACAAGGCCGCGCTGATTTGGGAAGGTGAACCGGGCGACACACGCACTTTCACGTATCAGCAACTTCATACCGAAGTCTGCAAGTTTGCCAACGTACTCAAACACGCAGGCGTTCAGCGAGGCGATCGCGTTGCGCTTTATATGCCGTTGATTCCCGAGCTCGCGATTGCGATGCTCGCCTGCGCACGGATTGGCGCGACGCACTCGGTCGTGTTTGGCGGCTTTTCAAGTTCAGCACTGATCGATCGAATCAACGACGCCAGTTGCAAAGTAGTGGTAACCGCTGACGGTGGTTGGCGACGTGGTAGTGAAGTGAAATTGAAACCCGCTGTCGACGAAGCACTAAAACAAACGCCAACCGTAAAAGCGTGCATCGTCGTCAGGCGTACCGGCTCACAACTCAGCATGCAGCCCGGCCGTGATTTCTGGTGGCATGAGTTGATGGAGACTGTTGATGCGAATTGTGCGGCCGAGGAGTTGGACAGTGAACACCCGCATTACATTCTCTACACCTCTGGAACGACAGGAAAGCCAAAAGGCATTCTGCATACTACCGCGGGCTACCTCTTACAATCGCATCTGACGACCAAGTGGGTTTTTGATCTCAAAGACGAAGACGTTTACTGGTGTACTGCGGACATCGGGTGGGTTACCGGACACAGTTACGTCGTCTACGGTCCGCTCTCAAACGGCGCCACGGTCCTGATGTATGAAGGCGCACCAAATTTTCCTGAACCAGATCGCTTCTGGAGCATCGTTGAAAACCACCGCGTAAACGTTTTCTACACCGCTCCGACTGCGATCAGAGCATTCATCAAGTGGGGCGAACAGTGGCCACTGAAGCATGACCTGTCGAGCCTGCGCCTGCTCGGCACAGTGGGAGAACCAATCAATCCCGAAGCATGGATGTGGTATCGCGAGTTGATCGGAAAGGGTCGTTGTCCGATCGTCGATACCTGGTGGCAAACGGAAACCGGCGCGATCATGATTAGTCCGCTTACCGGGCGCAACGCCTACCAAACCTGGTTCCGGCACAAAACCTTTCCCGGGAATTGAAGCTGACATAATGACTCGCGAGCGGCAAAGCTGTTGACGCAAACCAGGGCGGCTATCTCGTTATCAAGACGACCATGGCCGTCGATGCTGCGGACAATCTGGGGCGACGATGAGCGGTATCGGGAACAATACTGGTCACAGATCGACGGGATTTACTTTGCCGGCGATGGCGCACGCCGCGACAAAGACGGTTATTTCTGGATCATGGGCCGCATCGACGATGTGATTAACGTAAGCGGTCACAGGCTGGGAACGGCTGAGATAGAGAGTGCTCTTGTGTCGCACGGCGCCGTTGCCGAAGCAGCCGTAGTTGCACGTCCAGATGATCTAAAAGGTTCGGCGATTGTTGCGTTCGTCACGCTTGAAGGCTCGCATCATGCGTCGGACAGCTTGAATCAGGAGTTGCGCGACCACGTCGTTAAAGAGATCGGAGCCTTAGCTCGCCCGGATGACATCCGATTCACTGATACACTACCTAAGACTCGATCCGGTAAGATCATGCGACGACTCCTACGTGAAATTGCTACGAGTGGATCCGTTTCTGGTGACGTAACAACGCTGGAAGATTTTTCGGTGTTGGAGAAATTGAGAACAGAAGAAGAATAACTAATGTCCGATAAGCTTCAAGCTTGTCGTGATCCAGTAGGGAGAACCTTTAGCCGAAGGTTGACGACAAGCTAAAGCTTATCGGACATCAATGCCCCAATCATTCAAGGAGTCTACCGTATGGCCCGCCACATGGAATTTGAGAATCGCTCCAGGCCCACGATATCTCGCAACCCTCGAAGTTAAAGCTGAGTGGGACGAACCCACCGGCACTCACATTATTGCCGAGGGCACAACCGAGAATGTCGGTCCGGAAGGAACGTTGGTTCACCTGCCGCGACAATTGCCCGATGTGGGCAGCACGGTCCGACTTGAGATCCTCGGTGAAAGTGGCGAACGACTCCAGGTGATCGCCGAGGTGCTCCGCATCGAACGAAACCCGGGACACCCATTGGCAGCATTACAATTAGTGGGTGAAACAGAGGAATGGAAAGGACTTGTTTGGGAGCCGGCCGCACCGCGGGCTCGCTCCGCCGCCGCCAGCAGAGGATGGTGAGGTGGATGAAGACGCGGAAGACGATGATGATGATCTAACACACTGAGGCCTCCACATATGACCACCCCGATGCTTATGAGATGTCTCCACATGATCGGCGGAAGTTTCCGCGCTACTACGTTTTTTCACGTCTGATGCTGGCCATCGAAGATGAAACAATACGAGAATCGATTGGCATAGGTGAACCGGGCGATATTAGTCTCGGTGGCGTGCGGGTAAGAAATCTTCCTGCTTGTCCGAGTGTTCAGGCTGGTGATCAGCTCGGACTTTTGTTGCTTGATACCGACGATTCCCCGTCTTTAAGTGGCGAAGTAGTTCATCATGGAACTCCCGATACATTCGGAGTTGAGTTTCGAGAACTAACGCCAGGCCAACAAAAAGCTGTTGAAGAGATGATCGCCCGTTTACACTCGCGCCTTTAACTAAGCAGCTTGAACAAACAAGAAACCAAAGAAGCGGCAACGACCGCAGCGCGGGTGGCCGCGGAAGTTGTCGGCCCACCGACACGCGTGGTTCTGCGCGTTATTTTCATCATCATCTTTGTCGCTGTTGTTCTTTGGATAGTCTTCAAGCTGACCGGAATAATTCTCCTCTTAGTACTGTCGATCTTCTTTGCGTATCTTGTCTCACCACTCGTCGACTTCATTCGCCGACCCCGGCGCATAGGCCAGCGAGAACTCAAGATACCAAGGGGAATTTCGATCATCATTGCCTATCTGTTGATCCTGGGCGCATTCGTGTTTGCAATTCTCGTTGTGCTACCGACTTTGAGTGACCAGTTTCCTGAGTTTGCGACTCAAGCGAAGGGTTACTGGAAAACCCTGGGTGAGAAGTCGCAGCAACTCAATGAGTATTTTCGTTCGCGCCGGATGCCGGGGCCCATCGTCGATGCCGCGAATAATGCCATACCCAAGATCATTGAAAAGATCAGTGCAGTTGTCAGCGAGTTTGTTACCGGATCGCTGGCCTATCTCGCGTTCTTACCCTGGCTGGTTTTGATTCCTTTACTTGCCTTCTTTCTACTGAAGGATGTCGATAGTTTTCGGCGTTCGGCGCTACAGATGTTGCCGCGTGGACGCTGGCGCTGGCGTGGAGATGAATTCTTTCAGGATGTGAACTCGACCTCTTTGCGGCGTATACGAGAGCACAACTAACGGCCTGCCTGCTCATTGGCTTGTTGTGCGCTTTGGGCTTCACGGCGCTTCGTTTACCCGGCGGACTAGTTATGGGTTTTATTGCCGGGGTCTTTGAGTTTGTCCCGCTGGTTGGTCCGTTACTGATAGCAGTGATGGCCGCACTGTTAGCACTTCTCCATGCGGGTCCGTTCAATGCATTTCTCGTTTTGTTGTTTCTGGGAATTTTGAGAATCGCGCAGGACTACTTCATCTATCCACGTTTGATTGGACAGGGAATCCATCTCCACCCGCTCGCCGTGATTTTTGCGATCCTCTCTGGAGCTGAACTAGCCGGCGTCGCGGGAGTATTTTTGGCAATTCCAGTGGTAGCGATCCTGACGGTGTGTTATAGACACTGGATGGAACACCGAGGTAGTGAAGGACTGGCAGATCTTTTAGAAACCACATCAGCAACTTCTCCGATCGTGATCCAGGAAGTAATTGCGCCGCAACCACTCCTTCAGCAGACTGCACAGCACGAACACTCGGTACAGACTCACCCTCACCATCACAATGAGGGACATCCCGACATCGACACCACCCCAGAAGAAATGGCCCAGCATCGTCCTGACTTGACCACCGGTGAATTAAAGCTACCGGAGTAGAGCCCGCGAAGCGGGCGTAGCGTAAAGCCTAGGCGTCAGCCCTAGGAAACGTAGCGAATGATCCCCGAGCCCGCGAAGCGGGCGACAGCCTCCACCTAAACGCGTATCATCTCTTTGGCTTTATCAATTCTCACAAAAGGAACCTCACTCGATGTCTCAATCATTTACAAACCTTCTGTATCACCTCGTCTTCTCAACGAAGGATCGTCGACCGATCATAACGCTCGACTATCAACCTCGTCTCTACGATTACATCGGCGGAATAATCCGCGAACTGGGCGGCGTATCCCTTGGAATAAACGGTATCGAGGACCACGTTCACGTTGTTACGAAACTGCGCCCAGATAAAGCCCTATCCGATGTGTTGCGGGTTTTGAAGTGTAACGCGAGTGGATGGATGCACGACGTATTTCCAAGTCTGGCAGAGTTTTCATGGCAACGAGGTTATGCGGCCTTCACGGTGAGCCAATCAAACTTGGAAGAGGTAAGGCGTTATGTAGCAGGCCAAAAAGAGCATCACGAGAAGATCTCTTTTCGAGATGAGTTCATTCGGTTCTTAAAAGAAAATCACATCGAATACGACGAACGATTTGTTTGATTCCGAGGGCTGTCGCCCGCTTCGCGGGCTCGATAAACTTGGCGGAGCTTCCTAGCCGACGCCCTAGGCTTTACGCTTTGTCGCCCGCTTCGCGGGCTCTGTTTCTCCATCAATGCCACGAATCTCTTGAAATGATGTTCCGCATCGTGAGGGCCTGGCGCGGCTTCGGGATGGTATTGAACTGAAATCACCGGCAGAGTTTTGTGTCGCATTCCTTCCACGCATTGATCATTGAGATTGATGTGCGTCACTTCAACGTCTCCCGGAAGTGTTTCGGCATCTACGGCAAACCCGTGATTGTGCGAGGGTAATCTCAACGCCCCTACCTGAAACTTCTTTGACCGGTTGATTTCCACCGCGGTGACCAAAGACGAGCTTAAAAGTCGATCCTCCAAACGCTCGACCCAACAACTGGTGTCCAAAACAAATTCCAAACAACGGGACTTTAGCGGTTAACAGTTGTTTGATCTCCTCGACCTCGCGATTCATCGATGCGGGATCACCCGGGCCATTTGATAAGAAGATCCCATCAGGTTTGAGCGCAAGGGCGTCGGTTGCTGAAGTAGACGCAGGCAAAACCGTCGTCCGAACTCCCAGCTGTGCGAGTTCACGTAACGAGTTTCGTTTCACTCCGTAGTCGTAACAGACGACATGGAATCGCTCTTCGCCTTCTGCGGGAAACACGTAGGGCTCCTTGGTGGTAACGACACTCGCTAACTCCCGGTTCTCCATTGGCGGCGACTGGAGTGCCTTTTCAACCAAACTCTTTTCAGAAATATCAATACTCGAGAGACAAGCTCGCATCGCCCCCTTGTCGCGAATGTGGCGTACGAGTGCTCGCGTGTCGATACCTTCAAGCGCGACGATATTCCAACGCTTCAAATAGTCGGCGAGACTTTCCTCTGCACGCCAGTTTGACGTGAGGCGACTTGCTTCGCGCACAACGAACCCTTCAACCCACGGACGCGACGACTCAGAGTCGGCTTCATTGACACCATAGTTCCCGATCAAGGGATACGTCATGCAAACGATTTGACCAGCGTAAGACGGATCGGTGAGCACTTCCTGGTAGCCCGTCATTGAAGTGTTGAAAACAATCTCACCGCACACCTCTCCATCCGCAGCCCACGACCGACCACGAAAGGTGCGGCCATCTTCTAGGGCAAGGAGTGCGGGTGCTTTTGATCATCTTTATCGACGCTCTCGATTGGGGTTGAGTGATTGGCCTCTTTTATTGGTCATATATCATTTTTCATTTGTCATGTGACATTTGGAAAGGACCTTCTAGCCTTACACGCCTTCCCGACATGAGAAAAATGAGAAATGAGAAATGGAAAATGATATATGACCAATCTCCTGTTTTATCCGTGCCTTACTGACCACCCTTAATAAACTGTTGCAGCCTCATTCATCCATCTCTTACTAGCTCGATACTTATATGCGGGTGCGGTCTTCACAGCTTCAATGCACTCTTGCATTAAACTGTTTGCTTCACGACGATGCCCAAGGCCTGCATGAGCCCGTCCCATCAAATACAAACCTTCCGGATCCGAAGGGCGATGCTCAAGAAACTGTTCAAGCGTCGTGCGCGCATCTTCAAACTGTCCGGCAGCAACATAAGTTGCCGCTACTTCACGCCAAACTTCGTGCAGTGAGTGGCCTGGGTTTCGCGCTACCACTTGCTCGAAATGCTGAATCGCTTCGGCGTAACGCTTCTCCGCCCGGGCAATGCGACCAAGTTGATAACTCGCATCGATTTCCTCAGGATCAATCTCCACCGCACGCTTGAATCTTTCTCGTGCAGCTTCAAACTCGCCACGGCTCTGGTGAATTAATCCGAGATTGTAGTGGGCCGACGCGTCAGCGGGATTCAAAGTTGCCGATTCCAGGTTTTGTCTAAAGGCTGCTTTGGAGCGCTGCTGGCCCATGAAGTCGCTGAAGTAACCACGAAGCAAGACGAAAACTAACAACAGAAGAAATGGTGAGCCCAATAAGTGTGAAAACAGCATCGACCAGATCGGCGAGATGATAAAGACGGCGAAAACAGTGCTGAAAGAAACTGCCAGTGCGCGGAGAGCCGAGATGCGAAAGACTTCTTTTACGCTTAGCACCATTCCAATCAGAAACAGCAACACTTTCGGTACGAAAGAGTGATTCGGAAATTGCAACAGGGTCGCCTAATTGCTGCGACACAACATCCCATGGAGGTGAATTCGGCAACATTGCCCGAACCTGATCAACCTGCTGAAGCATGCTGGCGATATGTGCAGCCTGGATGCCGGAGTAATGAAAGAAAGCGGCAATAGCGATCGTCGCAATATTGGTTGCTGTCAGTACATAAAACATCGTGGCTGCTAACGGCGCGTACTCTTGGGTAAGCACAACGCGAAAGCTGCCCCTGCGATCGAACATATTGGTAATCAAAGTAAGGATTGGAACAAATACGACAGCAATCAGAACGACCGTCATCGCACCCTGAAACAGTTCGCTCCACATAACACCGGCAGCACGCCACGACGCAGCTCCGGCAAATTGTTTCGCTGTAAAGGTGTAGGCAGCCTGACTGAGGAAGGCGATGACGGCGATTGGCAAAAAGCGAGCCACGATCCACGAGCCTCGCGCAAACCACGCAGCGGGGCATAAAAGATCATCAAGACTAACCGCAGCCAACCGATCATAAAAATTTGATTACCAGGGAACTATTGGGGTGAGTCATTCACCGGCATGTCCTGCACGTCAGGGTTGTAACCTGAAGGCGGCGGAACGGGCGATGAAATATTCTCATGATGAATTACGCTCGCCGCCCCAATCGGCCAGTAACGAAATAGAGCTTTGCCGTAGATATATTTCTTTGGGACTAATCCCCAGATACGCGAATCGCTGGAGTTGTCGCGATTGTCGCCCATCACAAAATAATAATTGGTCTGACGTAGACTGGCGCCGTGGTGCGATGACTAACGTTAAGGCGCGGATCCAGATAGGTCTCATCCAGATCTCTTCCATTCACTCGCACCATTCCTTCGTGCATTTCCACTCAGTGTCGCCGGGCAACCCGATGACACGCTTGATGTAACTCTTCGACGGATCGTCTGGAAACCAGAACACGACGATATCACCACGATCGAGTTTGGGTGCCCAACGATACTCGTCGTAGTAAATAAGTTTGTTTACAAAGATCCTTTCGCCATCGTGCAGACGCGGCAACATCGACGTGCCTTCGACTTTCACCGGCTGCACGACAAAGACGACCACCAATGCCGCAATCATGAGCGCGAAGATCAAATCGCGAAGCAGCAAGCGAGCTTCCGACCACAGGTCGTCGCGCGATGAGGCATCCGGTCTGTGAACCTGAATGTCTTTGTCGTCGTCGATATGCACGCCACCAAACGGTGGTGTGCTTGCGTCTTCTTATTCCAAACATAGGGGATCAACAGATATCTGGCAAACAGCTGGGGGTACAAGCTGCTAGGTCGATTTCGAGGTTAGCTTTCGTACTCTCGCTTGTCAAACGAAGAGAATTAGCCGCAGATGAGCGCGGATGACGGACAGGATCAACCGCAACGCGGTTGTATCCCGGGGCCCAGGTGGTTGCCGCTTCGAGCAATACGTAACTGAACGAAGTACAC
>ERZ1370068.10940-contig-9595_pt1 | contig 27790 bp, 47 predicted proteins | sample MGYA00561227_ERZ1370068 | MGnify/ENA primary metagenome ERZ1370068 (study PRJEB38410, sample SAMEA6850437) | metagenome | study: Metagenomic assessment of the ecological functions of the soil: analysis of the soil microbiota associated with the...
GTGCTTCGTTCAGTTGCATTATTGCTATCCTGCCGGTGCGTATTCGAATCCGTTCTTCAGTCCGGATCCGGCCCGGGTGCCGGAGCTCGAGGCCTTCATCTGGAAACTGCTCGAGCAGGGCGACTCGGTCGGCGCGCGCGTCACGGTCATCGCTTCGGGCGTACCGCCGGGACTCGGCGAGCCGATCTTCGATCGCCTGGATGCGGATATCGCGGGCGCGATGATGGGCATCAATGCAGTGAAGGAGTCGAGATCGGCGCCGGATTCCGCGCCGTGGGACAGCTCGGCAGCGAGCATCGCGACGAGCTGACGCCCGAGGGCTTTCGTTCCAATCATGCCGGTGGCGTGCTCGGCGGGATCTCATCGGGCCAGGACCTCGTGGTCAGCATCGCGCTCAAGCCCACCTCGAGCATTCGCATCCCCGGGATGACGATCGACGTCCAGGGGCAGCCGGTCGAGATTTCGACGACCGGCAGGCACGACCCGTGCGTCGGATTGCGGGCTACTCCGATCGCCGAAGCGATGCTGGCGATCGTGCTCATGGACCACTACCTGCGTCATCGGGCACAGAATGCAGACGTTGCGTCGCCCACGCCCGATATCAGCCGGCGACGCTGATCACACTCCCTGGCTCACGCGTCTCACACGCTGCCGCAATCGCGACGGGACACCTTTATCGACGGGCATTGATTCAGGTACTGTGGCGTCGGCGGTGATTCACTGCTGTTCGGTGAAGGTTGTCGATGGCTAGAGAGTGGCGCGTGGCGGTCGTGGGAGCGACCGGCCTGGTCGGCGAGACTATGATCAAGGTGCTGGAGGAGCGCAGCTTCCCGGTGAAGGAGCTGTTTCCGCTCGCCAGCAATCGCTCGCTCGGCAGGAGCGTCGAGTTCCGGGGCCGGCACTACTCAGTCGAGGAATTGGCGAACTTCGACTTCTCGCGCGCGGACATCGGGCTGTTCTCGGCGGGAGTGAGATCTCGGCAGACTTCGCCCCCAGGGCAGCAGCGGCGGGCTGCATCGTCATCGACAACACGGCGCAATTTCGCTACGACGACGACATTCCGCTGGTCGTGCCCGAGGTCAATCGGCACGCCATAGCACAGTTTCGCAAGCGCAATATCATCGCCAATCCCAATTGCTCGACGATCCAGATGGTGGTCGCGCTGAAACCGATTCACGATGTAGCCTGCATCGAACGCATCAACGTCGCGACCTACCAGTCGGTGTCGGGTGCGGGCAAGGACGCGGTGGAAGAGCTCGCCGGCCAGACGGCGGCGCTCATGAATGGCGAGCCGGTGGAAACCACGTGAGCCCCAAGCAGATCGCGTTCAACTGCGTGCCGCACATCGACAAGTTCCAGGACAACGGCTACACCAGGGAAGAGATGAAAATGCTCTGGGAGACCCGCAAGATCATGGAGGACCCGAACATCCGCGTGAACGCCACGACGGTAAGGGTGCCCGTGTTCTGCGGGCACTCCGAGGCGGTGCATATTGAGACGCGTCACAAAATCACTGCGGACGAGGCCCGCGAGCTACTGAGGAAGGCGCCGGGCGTCGAGGTGCTCGATCAGCCCCGACCAGGGGCTACCCGACGGCGGCAACGGAGGCGGCAAACCGTGACGCGGTCTACGTAGGCCGGATCCGGGAGGACATTTCCCATGAACGCGGCCTCGACCTCTGGATCGTCGCCGACAACGTGCGCAAGGGCGCGGCTACGAATAGTGTGCAGATCGCCGAGATTTTGGTTGCCGAGTACTTATAAGATATAGTCTCGCCCCAAATTACGAGACGCGTGAACTATATCTCACAAGTTGCTGTACAAAGTGGACTTACAGATCCACGTCCCGCTCTCCAGGGAGCCCTGATGACAGGGAATATTGCAGCGCCTGATCGCTCTTTTTTTTGCTGGCTTGCCCTACGGCGCTATTCGCCCTCGGTCTCGGTGACATCCGCCTCAACTCGGCGCTGAACGAGCCGTTGGATGCGGAGATCGAGCTGGTCGGTGCGGCGCCTGACGAGCTGACATCCTTGCGGGCGACTCTCGCGAACCCGGAGGCGTTCGCCCGTTATGGAAGCTCGATCGCTCGGCCTTTCTCTCGAAGATCGAGTTCAAGGTGGGACAGGGCCGCGATGGTCGCCCGGCGTTGCTGGTGCGCTCGCGTGAGTCGGTGCCCGATCCTTTCCTGACGCTGCTCGTCGATGTGAACTGGTCTCGAGGCCGGCTGCTGCGCGGAATACACCATGCTGCTCGACCCGCCGGTATACACCCCGGCGCGGAGCAAGCGGCCAGCGCGCCCGTCTCGGCACCTCAGGCGGGAGAGACCGAGAGCTCACGCAGTGGAAGCGTACAGCGTGCGCCTGAGCCGCCCGCGGAGACTGCGCCACCCAGCGGCGTGAGCCGCGCTCCGGAAGTGCCCTGCGGAGATCAGCGCCGGGTCCAGCTACACGGTCCGTAACAACGACACGTTGTGGCGCATCGCGAGCGGACTGAAACCCGGTGCGACCTCGGACGTCAACCGCATGATGATGGCGATCTATCGGTCCAATCCCGAGGCGTTCAGCGGCAACATCAACGATCTGCACGCGGGCGCGATCCTTCGCCTGCCGAACGACACCGAGTTCGAAGCGGTCGGTGGCTCCGAAGCGAGTGCCGAAGTGCGCCGCCAGTACGCGGAATGGCGCGCGAATCGAGGCGTCGCTGCATCGGAGGCGCCACCCGGAGAGCGCTTGCGGCTTGTGACACCTACGGAAGGCGGCGAAGGCGCCACGACCCAGACGGGTGCTTCCGGAGCCGAATCACAAGCACTGCGCGACAAGGTTCAGCAGCTGCAGACCCAGCTCGACGAATCGCGTCGCCTGATCCAATTGAAGGATGACGAGCTCGCGAAGCTCCAGCAGAAGGTCGGACAGCCTGCGCAGCCCGCACCGACGCCGGCGCCTGCGCCGACCGAGACCCCGACGCCGACCGAGACGCAGCCGGCACCCGCAGAAACGCCGCCCGAAGCGACGACCACACCCGCCGTCGAGCCGCAGCCAACGCCCGCGGAGCAACAGCCCAAGCCTCCGGAGACTGCGCCGCAAGCGCCCGTCGAAGGGAAGCCCTCGATTCTCGATTGGGTCATCGCGCACTGGTACTACGCACTGGCTGCCCTGCTGATCCTGATCCTGTTGTGGCTGGCCGCACGGCGCCGCCGCCACGAACCTGATTTTTCGAAGCTGGGCCGCCTCGCCGATGCCGCTCGGACCGGTGCAGCGCGCGAGCCCCGGATCGAACGGGAGCCTGTTACCACCGCCGTGCGTGCGACGCGCCCGGCCGACGATGCTTTCCTCGTCGAGGAGAGTGGCGAGCGCCAGCAGCCCAAGTTCGCGAAGGCGCCTGAACCTGCGCGTGCCGAACGCCCGAAGGCTGAGCCTGCGCGCGGCAAGAGCACCGACGATACGTTGAGTTCGGAAACCGCCATCAACCTCGACCAGGGCGATCCGCTGGCCGAGGCCGACTTCCACATGGCTTATGGTCTTTATGACCAGGCCGCCGATCTGGTGCGCATCGCGATCGAGCGCGAGCCCAAGCGCCGCGACCTCAAGCTGAAACTGCTGGAGATCTTCTTCGTCTGGGGGAACAAGGACGCGTTCCTGCAGGCCGCCCGTGAGCTGGCGCAGACCCGTGACGAAGCGGGTCCGGGCGAGTGGGAAAAGATCGCCATCATGGGCCGCCAGATCAGCCCAGAAGATCCAATGTTCACTCAGGCGCCCGGCGCAGCCGGCGCGGCTGCCGCTGCGGCTGATGTCGACCTGAATCTCGAGGGCGGCGAGAACCGCGTCGATCTCGATCTGCTTGGGCCGCCGGAAGGCGAGGCGGGCGGCGCTATCGACCTCGATCCAGGCTCCGCCGGTGGAGATGATTCGAGTGTCGACACCGGAGAATCCCCGGCTCTGAAGGACGAGGGTCTCGACTTTCCTCTCGAGGACCAGCCGACGCGCATCTCAGATGGGAGTGCTACGACGCGCGAGATGACTGCGCGCACTGCGCGCACCATGGAGACGCCGACCATCGAAACTGAGACCTATCGGTCCGGTGAGGTGCCGACGGTCGAATCTCCCAGCTGCGCGGCCGCGATTCGCCAACCATCAAGGAAAGATCGACTCGGCCCTGTTCCGCAAGGACGACAGCAGCCCGGATCAGACCGCCGAGCTTGCGTTGGACGATCTCGGGCTGGAGCTCGATGAACTGGCTGCGGCGCAATCCGACCCGCTCGAGCAGACTGATCATCCGCCGAATGCGCCGACCATGTTGGCGGGTCTCGACGAGAAATCCCGCCGCCTGCTCGCAGAAGCCAGCGCGTCGCAACAGGCTCGCGGATGAAGACGAGACCAAGATCAGTCCTACGGGCACCTGGGTGCTCGAGGACAAAGACCATGGCGGCGACGCTGGCGTTGCCAGGCGCGCCGGAGCGCGACACCTCCGGCGACGACAGCGCGTAACCGCGCACTTTCGGGCGACGGGACTGGTGATACGGCACGACGTCGCAGGATCGACAGCGATCCGACCGCGGAAATGCCGCGGTCCGGCGGCGATGAGATGGATCTGGATCTGGATCAACTCGAAGCCGCGCTCACTTCTGACACGATCACAGCAGCCACGCAAGGGCGTCGAGGAAGAGCAGTTCGCATCGGATGTGTTCGGCGCAAAGGACCTTGCGGCCACGGACCTGGATCTCGACGTGGGCGAGGTCAAGCACGATCGCGATCGGGCACCGACCGGTACGGCACGCATCCCCGCCGACAGATGGGCTTGCCGGAGCTTGAGCCAGTCACGATGAGTGAGGTCGGCACCAAGCTTGACCTGGCGCGGGCCTACATGGATATGGGTGATCCTGAGGGTGCCCGCAGCATTCTTGAAGAGGTGCTGCAGGAAGGATCCGCCACCCAGAAGCAGGAAGCGCAGCGCCTGATCGAGTCGCTCCCGGGCTGAGTTTCCGCGCCCGGCGGGCGCATCCAGAGGCGAATGTCCGAGACCACCCGGCTCGCGGTCGGCCTGGAGTACGACGGCAGTGCTTACGCCGGTTGGCAGATCCAGCCGCATTCCCCTCGATTCAGGCGGTCGCTGAAAGCGCCTTCTCGCGCATCGCCGATCACCCGTTGACGCTCACCTGTGCCGGGCGCACCGACGCTGGCGTGCACGCCATGGGACAGGTCGCGCATTTCGATACCGAGGCCGTCCGAACACCACGCGCCTGGGTTTTGGGAGCAACAGCGGCGCTTCCGAGGACGTCAGCGTGTTGTGGGCGGTAGAGGTGCCGCGCGATTTTCACGCTCGCTATTCGGCCGTTTCGCGCACTTATCGCTATGTGATCCTGAATCGTTCGACGCGGCCGGCGCTCGAGCGGCGACGCACCTACTGGATGCACGGAGCGCTCGATGCGTCCCGCATGGCTGCAGGGGCGGCGTTGCTGACAGGTGAGCACGACTTCTCGGCGTTTCGTTCCGCCGAATGCCAATCGCGCACGCCGATTCGGCGCGTGGAAGCGATCGACGTCCTGCGCCATGACGATTACCTCTTCATTGATGTGCGCGCCAATGCTTTTTGCATCACATGGTGCGCAACATTGCGGGATTGCTGATTCGCATCGGCAGCGGCGACGCCGAAGTGCCCTGGGCACGTGAAGTGCTGGAGGCGCGCGATCGCCGGCCTGGGCGCCGCCACGGCGCCGGCCGCCGGGCTCTACCTGATGAAGGTTAGCTACCCGCAGCAGTTCGGGCTGCCACCGGGTCCGGGTACGGGCGCAGCAGGTGCATCGTTTATGATGCCCCGCGGCGCGGATCGTTAGCGCCATTCCCGGAGAGCGGATGTCCTGGTTCGAGAAAATCATGCCCTCGTGGATCAAGACCGAACGGCGTACGCGTTCGGTGCCCGAAGGCGTGTGGATCAAGTGTCCGGCCTGCGACGCCGTGCTCTACCGGGCCGAGCTCGAGCGCAATATTCACGTCTGCCCGAAATGCGGCCATCACAACCGCATCGGCGCGCGCGAGCGCCTGCTGAAGTTTCTCGATCCCGGATCTGCGAGCGAGCTTGCGGCGGGCGTGGAACCGGACGATCCGCTCAAGTTCCGCGACAGCAAGCGCTATCGCGATCGATTGACCCAGGCGCAACGCTCGACTGGCGAGAAGGACGCGCTGATCGTGATGGCTGGAACGCTCAAGGGCCTGGAGGTCGTTGCAGCCGCTTTTGAATTTCGGTTTCTGGGCGGCTCGATGGGCTCGGTCGTCGGTGAGCGCTTCGTGCGCGCGGTGGACCATTGCCTCGAGCATCGCATGGGGTTGGTGTGCTTCTCCGCGAGCGGCGGCGCCCGCATGCAGGAGGCGCTCTATTCGCTGCTGCAGATGTCGAAGACCAGCGCTGCGTTGGCACGGCTCGCCAAAGCGCGCTTGCCGTTCATCTCGGTGCTTACTGATCCGACCACGGGCGGCGTGTCTGCCAGTCTCGCGATGCTGGGTGATGTAAATCTGCCGAGCCGCGGGCGCTGATCGGCTTCGCCGGGCCGCGTGTGATCCAGCAAACAGTGCGCGAGACGTTGCCGGAGGGATTTCAGCGCAGCGAATTTCTGCTCGACCACGGAGCGCTCGACATGATCGTCGATCGCCGCGACTTGCGTGACCGGATCGGCGACCTGCTGCGCTTGCTCCTCAACAAGTCCTCCAACGGCACTACTGTCGGATGGAGTGTGAGGGCCTGTGACGGCTGCCATGACAGCCATCAGCATGCGTTTTCGCACTCTTGAGGAGTGGTTGCGGTGGCAGGAGGGTCTGCATCCGCACAGCATCGACCTCGGCCTGGAGCGCGTCAGCGCAGTGGCCACCGACCTCGGCTTGGCGCGGTTCAACTGCCCGGTGGTAACGGTTGGCGGCACCAACGGTAAGGGCTCCTGCGTGGCACTTCTGGAGGCGATGCTGGTCGCCGGGGACTACCGCGTCGGAACTTTCACATCACCGCACCTGGTGCGTTACAACGAACGCATCAAGATTCGCGGTCGCCTGGCTACAGACGATGAGCTGATCGACGCATTCGCGCGCATCGATGCCGCCCGAGGCGATCGCAGCCTCACCTTTTCGAGTTCAATGCGCTGGCCGCATTGCTGTTGTTTCAGCGTGAAACGCTCGATGCCGTGCTGCTCGAAGTCGGCCTCGGCGGGCGTCTGGATGCCGTCAACATCGTAGACGCGGACGTGGCATTACTGACCTCGGTCGCGCTCGATCACTGCGAATGGCTTCGGCAACACAGTGGAGGAGATCGGGCGCGAAAAGGCCGGCATCTTCCGCGCCGGACGCCCCGCCGTGTTCGGGACTGCAGCCATGCCGCAATCAGTGTTTGCAGCAGCGCACGCCCTGGGGGCGCAACTCAGGATTCCGGGCATCGACTTTCATTTCCGCACGGCAACCGACCGCTGGGAATGGGCCGACCGCAATTGGCGCCTGCAGGACCTACCGCTGCCCGCACTGGCTGGACAGCGCCAGCCTGCCAATGCAGCGGCCGCGATCGCGTCTCTCTCTGCCTTGCGCGACCGTCTGCCCTCGAAGCGGCCGCCGTTGCACGCGGTTTGCGCGAAGTGACGCTAAGGGGGCGCTTCGAGGTCGTGCAGGGCGAACCGCAGTGGATCCTGGACGTCGCGCACAATGCGGAGGCCACGGAACTCTTGGCCACGAATCTGCGCGCGCTGCCTGCCAACGGCCGGACTCTGGCGGTCGTGGGTGTGCTCAGGGATAAAGACGCGGCCGCGCTCATCGCACCGCTGTTGCCGATCGTCGATCAGTGGATTGCCGCGGGCACCTCAGGTCCCAGAGGCATGAGCGCCACCGAACTTCGCTCGCGTGCGGCACCGAGGCTCGATAACCATTGCATCGAAGCAGCAGATATCGCCGAGGCGTGTCGCATCGCGCGCACCGAAGCGCGAGCGTGTGATCGCATAGTCGTGTTTGGTTCATTCCAGACGGTCGGGCCAGCACTCGAATGGTTGGAACGCGAGTCGAGCCCATCCGCTATACTCGCGCGCCGCGGACGGTAACCCCATGGAGACACGAGTCAAAGCGAGGCTCATCGGCGCGCTCATCCTGGTGGCGTTGATCGTGCTGCTCGTGCCGGAAATGCTGTCGGGGCCGCGTCAGAATCAGGAAATCCGCCAGAGATGGCGGTGCCGCGCAGACCTACACCATCGATCTCACCGCGCCGACTGCCCGGGTTGCGCCGAGTGTGACCGACAAGGCACCGCCAGCACCTCCTGCGCCGGCCGACGATCTCCCGACTGAGACTGTTCACGTGGAATCGACATCCGAGCCTGCAGCCTCGCAAACGGCTGAAGAGCCGGCCTCGGGCCGAAGCGAATCGCCGCCGACTGAGGGCACCGCCGATGCCCGCGACCAATCTGATTGGGTCGTGCAACTCGGCAGTTTCGCGAGTGGCGCCAATGCCGAGCGCCTTGTTGGTGAGCTCAAGTCGCGAGGCTACAAGGCCTTCGTGTCGCGGCTCGGCTCCGGTAGCCGCACTCGCTTTCGGGTTCGCGTCGGCCCCGAACAGGAACGTGCAGGCGCGGAGAATCTTGCGGAACGCCTGCGCCGCGACGGGCGCCAGGCAGTAGTTGTACCTAATTCTTGATCCTCGGGACCGGCGCCCTCATCTCGGCACTTCGGTTTCGCGGGTGAGAACCCCATCAGTGTTTGCCAGATGCGAGGGAAGCGGGTGGTCAGTTCAGTTAGAATGCGCGCCTTCTCGAGGGCGGAGAGTACTTGCGCTCTGCATGAACGGCGCTGGCTGGATCATCCTGAGCATCATTGCCATCTCCTCGCTTGTCGGCGCCTGGCGCGGCTTCATGCGTGAGGCGATCTCGCTGGGGGCATGGGTGATTGGGGTCTGGCTCGCGTGGACTTTCGCGGGTGTGCTCGAGCCACATCTGGGAGGTCTGCTGGCTCACGACCAGGTGAGGGTCTGGGTCGCGCGATTGATCATCCTGGTGGGAGTAGTGTTGCTGGGAGTCGTGGTCGGGTTCTTCGTGACCGCTTCGCCCACTACTACCGCCGTTCGGTAACACGGATCGGCTGCCTCGGCATTTTGTTCGGATTACTGCGCGGAGCAATCATCGTGGGACTGTTTGCGATCCTAGGACAGCTCGTGAAGCTCGACGAGGAGTCGTGGTGGAAACGCTCGGCGCTGATGCCTTATGCGAGCATCGTCGGCGAATGGATGCGCTCCGTTGCCGACGACGTGGAACTGCCTGAGCCCAGGTAACTTCGGGAGCAGACTGTAGTGTGCGGCATCGTCGGCATGGTCGGAACTTCGGTTGTCAACCAGCGTATCTACGACGCATTGACGGTCCTTGCAGCATCGAGGCCAGGACGCCGCAGGCATCATGACCTCCCAGGACGGAGAGCTGTTTCAGCGCAAGGGCAGTGGCCTGGTGCGCGATGTGTTCCAGCAGCGTCACATGCTGCAGCTGAAGGGAAACGCCGGGGATCGGGCATGTGCGCTATCCAACCGCGGGTTGTGACAGCGCCCAGGAGGCGCAGCCCTTCTATGTAAATGCCCTGTACGGAATCTGTCTGGCACACAACGGCAATCTCACCAACATGGCTGAGCAGCTCGCCGAGGTACTGGTGCGCGAGGATCGCCGCCACCTCAACACCGAATCCGATTCGGAAGTGCTGCTGAACGTATTCGCCTCGAGCTGCAGCGCGTCGGCACGCCACGCATCACGCCAGCCGATGTCTTCGCCGCGTTGAGCGCGGTCTATCGTCGTTGCCGCGGCGGTTACGCGGTGGTCGCGATGATCATCGGGCACGGTATCTCTCGGCTTTCGCGACCTGCATGGCATTCGCCGCTGGTGATCGGCAAGCGCGATACCAGCAAGGGCTCCGAATACATGCTCGCGTCGGAAAGCGTCGCCCTCGACATGCTGGGCTTCGAGATGGTGCGTGATGTCGCGCCGGGCGAAGTGGTGTTCATTGACGAGCAGGGCCGCTTCTACGCGCAGCAGTGCGTGACCAGCGCGCGGCACACGCCGTGCATTTTCGAGTACGTATACTTTGCGCGCCCGGACTCGATCATCGACAACATCTCGGTCTACAAGGCGCCGACTGCGCATGGGCGAGCGGCTCGCGGAGCAGATCCGGCGCGACCGTCCCGATCATGACATCGACGTGGTAATCCCCATTCCGGACACCAGCCGCACCAGCGCGGTCCAGGTCGCGCAGCTCCTCGGTGTGAAGTACCGGGAAGGATTCATCAAGAATCGCTATATCGGTCGCACCTTCATCATGCCCGGGCAGGAGCAGCGCGAGAAATCAGTGCGCAGCAAGCTCAACGCGATCGACCTGGAGTTTCGTGGCAAGAACGTACTGCTGGTCGATGATTCGATCGTGCGCGGCACGACGCTCGGCGCAGATCATCGAGATGGCACGAGAGGCGGGAGCTCGCAAGGTTTACTTCGCCTCTGCCGCGCCGCCGGTTCGGTTCCCGAACGTCTACGGCATCGACATGCCCGCGACTTCGGAACTCGTGGCGGCGGATCGAAGCGATCAAGAGGTGGCCGACATCATCGGCGCGGACTGGCTCATCTATCAGAGCCTCGATGACCTGGTGCACGCGGTGCGCCACGATAACGCCAAGATCGAAGAATTCGATACCTCCTGTTTCTCCGGCGAATACGTGACCGGGGATGTCACACCAGAGTACCTGCAGCGCCTGCAGACCGAGCGCTCCGACGAGGCCAAGTCACGCCGCCGGGCTGAGCGCCGCCGCACGCTGCGCGCCGTACGGCCGGTTTAACCGCGCCGATTCGCCCAGGCGGCGAATTCGTGCAATTCCATGAATGAGGGCACTCGCTCCTGCTCGGTATCTGGCAACAGGCGCTTGCCGCAGTGGACGGCCGCCGTCGGGTTCGCGTGAAGCGCTGACAGGCGTGCCTCCTGGCGATCCGTGGCAGATCGTCGCCGTTGGTAAGGCCGCAGCGGCGATGACACTCGGCGCGATCGACGCGCAGGCACCACTGGTCGCGCACGCGCTGGTCATTTCAAAGGCCGGCCACTTTCCCGCCGAACTCGATTCCCATGCACGCGTCGAGCAACTCGTGGCCGGCCATCCTGTACCCGACGAAGACACGCTCGCGGCGGGTGCTCGATTGCTCGATCTTCTGGCATCGCTGCCGTCGGATCGACGCCATCCTGTTTCTCATCTCCGGTGGCAGCTCGAGCCTGGTCGAAGTGTTGCCTGGGGCGCGAGCCTGCAAGAGTTGCAGCGAGTGAACGCCTGGGCGCTTGCGAGCGGACGGGACATCAAGGCGCTGAACTCGATTCTGCAAACGCTTCTCGATGCTCAAGGGTGGCCGCTTGCTGGCTCATCTGGGCGCTCGCGAAGTGCTGGCCCTGTTGATCTCCGATGTTCCAGGCGACGATCCGAACACGATCGGGTCGGGTCTCGTCGGAGAGCCAACGGTCGAGGCCCTGCCGTCGGGCCTGCCGTCCTGGCTTCGCGCACTCCTGGCAAGGACTTCTGCGGTTGGCCCCGCCGTGCTCCCATCGCAGGATCACGCGGCGGGTCGTGGCGACGCTCGACGACGCCCTGGCGCTGCAGAGCAGGCAGGACGCGCGATGGGCCTCGCGACTCGCAGAGCTCCAGCACGATTCGCCGGTGATGCCGTTGAGCTCGCCACCAGTTTTTGTCACGAAGCTCGAAGTGGGTCCGATGGGTTTGCGCATCTGGGGTGGAGAATCGACCGTGCGCCTGCCTGCGAAACCTGGTCGCGGCGGGCGCAATCAGCATCTGGCGCTCGCCGCCGCACGGCTCCTGGTATCGCACGATGAGTTAACAATGTTCGCGGCCGGCACGGACGGCACCGACGGCGTCACATCTGACGCTGGAGCGATTGTCGACAGCGAGACAGTCGAGCGCGGAACGCTCAGTGGCCTCGATGCCGACGATTGCCTCGCCAGGGCCGATTCAGGGGCCTTCTGGAGGCTTCCGGCGATCTCGTGCATTCCGGGCCGACAGGAACCAACGTGGGCGACCTCGTGCTCGGTATCAAGCGAGTGTGACGGGCATCACATTCGCGCCCCGCAATCCGATGTGATTGAATGCGCCGGGCGTTAACAGCGTGCATCCGGGTCGCAGTGCATGACGGTCAAGCTTCTGCTGATCGACGATGAAGCGGTGTTCCGCCAGCTTCTACGCCATCACATCACCATCGAGTGGCCAGACGCGGCGATCACCGAGCATGATCCCGTTGTCGACGGAAAGCTCGCGCCCGAATTCACCGCCGCAGGTTTCGAAGCAGTAGTCCTCGATCAGGATCTCGCCGCCGAGAAGGGCCTTGAATGGCTCGCGGAGCTGAGCGCACGACCGGGCTTTCCACCGATCATCTTTCTGACCCCGACGAGCGAGGACGCGGTAGTGCTGCCCGCGCTGCGTGCCGGCGCCGAAGCGTGCATCAGCAAGACCAAGATTGATCACCGGCGCTTCATCGGCGCGTTGCGCGAGGCGACGCGCAAGCGCAAGCGACAGCTCACCCTCTTGCGCGGCACTGCGCAGCAGCAGCAAGCCTATCGGTTCGGCAACGTGACCATTCGCGGCCAGCGCTACGTTCGCACCATCGCAACCGGTGCCATCGCGACCGTCTACCTGGCGGAGAGCGAGCGCGTCGGAGCGCTCGTAGTGCTGCAAGGTACTGAGCCAGGTTCCGGACGTCGTGGAGGGCAGAGGTACTTTCGATCGCTTCCTGCAGGAATACGAAGTGGTGTCAAAGGTCGAGCATCCGAACGTGGTGCGAATTTACGATCTGGGCATCGCGGACGATCATGCGTACATCGCGATGGAGTACTTTGCCGCCGGCGATCTGCGTTCGCGGATGCGGCAGAAGGTTTCTCCAGCACAAGCAATCGTGTATCTGAGGCAGATGGCGGCCGCGTTACAGGCGATTCATGGCGTCGGCGTTCTGCATCGCGACCTCAAGCCGGGCAACGTCATGCTGCGCGCCAACGGCTCGCTGGCGCTGATCGACTTCGGGCTCGCGAAGCAGCTTCAGCTGGACGCGGAGATCACTGCGACCGGCGAGATCTTTGGCACGCCGTACTACATGAGCCCGGAACAGGGTCATGGTGCCGAAGTCGATGAGCGCAGCGATATCTACAGCCTGGGCGTGCTCTTCTTCGAGATGTTGATGGGAAGGAAACCTTATCTCGCCGGTACCCCGATGGCTGTGATCTACAAGCACAGCCACCGCGCCGCTGCCACCACTCGAAGAAGAGATGGCGCACCTCGAGCCACTGGTCCACAAGCTGCTCGCTAGGGAACCGCGCGAGCGCTATCAAAGTGCCGAGGAGCTGATCCGGGCAATCGACGAGTTGCCAGTCGAGCAGGCTGAACCGGCTGCCGTCGGGGCGTGAGCGTGACATCGACGCGAGTGTCGGGTGAGGGCCCGACTCCAGACCCATTCGACCTACTGTGTGTCGCGACGCCGGCCAGCTGGATTGACGCCGCTTGTTTGCGCTGGCAGGAATTGCTGCTTGATCATGCGAACTGTGAAAAGAAGGCGGCCTCGACCGCTCTCAGCCTGATCTTTACCTATGCAGACGATCCGGCGCTCACTTCCGAGTTGTCGCGCGCTGGCGCGCGAGGAGCTGCGCCACTTCGAGCAGGTGCAGCGCATGCTGTCGAGACTGCGAGTACCGTATCGCCGCATGCAACCGGGCGCTATGCCGAAACACTCCGCCGCGCGGTGCGCACGAATGAGCCTGGGCGCCGAATGGACCTTCTGATCTGCGGGGCGCTCATCGAGGCGCGTTCCTGTGAACGCTTCGCAGCGATCGCACCGAAACTGGAGGAGCCGTTACGCGGCTTCTACACTGGCCTCGCCGAAGCCGAAGCGCGGCACTTCGAGATCTACTTGGACTTCGCGGTACGGATGGCGGCGGATGACGCCATCGGCACCCGAAAGCGCGAGTTAGCAGAGCTAGAGGCGGAATTGATTGAAACGCCGGATGCTCAGTTTCGTTTTCATTCCGGCGTGCCCGCCGGCTCCGGCTGAATGCGGTGATGCACGGTGACCCTGCGCATCGTTGACGCTGATACGACCACGCTGCCAATCGTGCATGCGTTATTCAGCGAGTACGCCGCCTGGCTCAATATCGATCTGGAGTTTCAGAACTTCAAACACGAGCTGGCGGATCTTCCCGGAGCCTATGGAGGGCCGCGCGGCGCCTTGTTGCTCGCCTGGATCGACGATGCGATCGCTGGTTGCGTTGCGATGCGGCCACTCGAGGCCGGGATCTGCGAGATGAAGCGACTGTGGGTGCGACCGGAGTTTCGTGGCCGGGGCGTTGGTGAGGCCCTGGCACGCGCGATCATGCAGCGAGCCGCGCAATCCGGCTACGTGCGTATGCGCCTCGATACACTTCCAAAGATGGCGGCAGCGCAATCGATCTACGCGGCCTTGGGCTTTCAGCCGATTGGTCCCTATTACCGCAATCCAGACGCCTGTACGGTGTATCTGGAAGCGCAACTGCTGGCGAGCGCGGAACCGGCGGGCAGAGCCGACGTCTAGTGTCGGCTCAGGCTCTGCAGGGCGAAGCCTTTTTCGTCCCAGCGCAGGACGCTCCCCTGCTCATGCCAATCGCCGAGAACGATTCGCGCCGCAGGCGAGCCGTCGAGGTCGAAGCGATGAACGTCGGGCCGGTGTGTGTGGCCATGCAGGAGCAGGTTCACACTCGGCGGCCCGCATCGCCGCCAGCACCGCCTGGGAGTTCACATCCATGATGGCGTCCATCGCCTGGGCGATATGAGCCTTGCTGCCGGCGCGCGCCTGTTCGGCGAGCATCAAGCGTTGGTCGTGGCTCAGCGCCAGGAACATTTCCTGCCAGCCCGGATCGCGCACCATGGCGCGCAGCTTCTGGTACGCGTGATCGTCCGTGCAGAGTGCGTCACCATGCATCGTCAGCACCCGCTCGCCATACAGGCTGATGATGGTCGGATCCTCGAGCAGGCGGCAGCCGCTCTCAGCGCAGAAACGCTGGCCGAGCAGAAAATCCCGGTTGCCATGCATGACGTAGCAGGGCACGCCGGCTGAAGTCAGCGCCTTCAACGCGGCGATGACGCGCTGTTTCTCTGCATCGGGATCATCATCGCCGATCCAGACTTCGAATAGATCGCCCAGGATGTAGAGCGCCGCGGCTTCGCGCGCTTCGCCCGCGAGGAACTGCAAGAACTGCCCCGTGATTTCGGGGTGCTGAGCGTCGAGGTGCAGGTCCGAGACGAACAGCGTTTTCATTTCGAGCTACTCGAGCAGCACGGCCTTGTGCAGCACAATCGGCTTCAGTGGCGCGTTCTCCTTGAACGGACCGACCGCGCCGGTCGGGGAGTTGCCGATCCGATCGACGACTTCCATGCCTTCCACCACTTCACCGAAGACGGCATAGCCCCAGCGCGTCGGCAATGGATTGAGATCCGGGTTGTCCGCCAGATCTATGAAGAACTGGCAGGTGCCGCTGTGCGGGCTCTCGGTGCGTGCCAGGCCGACTGCGCCGCGCCGATTCTGCAGACCATTGCCGGCTTCATTGAAGACGGTCCCGTGGACGGGCTTCAGCTGGTAGTTGGCATCGTAGCCCCCGGTCTGCACCAGGAAGTTGGCAATCACTCGATGAAACAACACGCCCTCATATTGTCCTTCGCGTACGTAGCGCAGAAAGTTCTCGACGGTGATCGGGGCGCGCACCGGGTCGAGCCGGATTACGAAGTTGCCCATCGAGGTTTCAATGCGCACTCGGGTCGGTTGAGCTGTTGCGGGTGTGGCGGCGGGCGCCGGTTCGGCAGGTTCCTCGCTGATCGCAGTCATGGAAAACGGGAGAAGAAGAGGCGCAACGAGATGCTTCATGGGCGAGTCCGGACCAGTGAGGGCGCCAAGTGTAACCGATTCCTTACCATAGCCGGCCATGACGCGACTCGCGGTGACACGTTTTGCGCCCAGCCCGACCGGGTCTTTGCATCTCGGTAATGCACGTGCGGCGCTTTTCAACTTCCTGCTGGCGCGACAGCTCGAGGGACAGTTCCTGCTGCGCATCGAGGACACAGATCTCGAGCGGAGCGCAGAGAAGTACCTGGCTCGAGCTGATCGATGACCTTCACTGGTTGGGTCTGGGCTGGAATGCGGGTCCGGATATCGGCGGAGCCGACGAGCCGTATCGCCAGGCACAGCGCAATGCTATCTATTCGGAATACTTCGCGCGTCTGGCAACGTCGGGCCTGGTGTATCCGTGCTACTGCACGCCACTCGAACTCGAGGTGTCGCGCCGAGCACAGCTCGCTGCCGGGAGGCCGCCGAGGTATGCGGGCACCTGCCGGGAGCTTTCTGCCGTCGAGCGGGATGCGAAGCGCGCAGAGCGGTCTCAAGCCCAGCCTTCGATTTCGGATTCCACCGGGCAGGAGCGTCGAGTTCCATGATTTCGTGCGCGGGCCGCAGCGCTTTGCCAGTGACGACATCGGAGATTTCATCGTTCGTCGTGCGGATGGCAACGCGGCGTTCTTCTTCTGCAATGCGCTGGATGATGCCCTGATGAAGGTTACGCACGTATTGCGCGGTGACGACCATCTCTCACCAATACGCCGCGCCAGATCCTGTTGCTCGAGGCTTTGGGTCTCGGCATTCCACGAGTACGGGCACGTGGCGCTCCCTGACCGGAATGGACGGCGCACCGCTGTCGAAGCGCCACGGCAGCGTGAGCGTGCGCGAGTTTCGCGAGCGCGGATTCTTGCCTGCAGGCCATCAACAATCATCTGTTCCGGCTGGTGCATACATCGGATCAGGAAGGATGGCTCGACCTCGATGAGATGCCAGCACACTTTCGGCTCGATCACCTCGGCAGAGCGCCCGCGCGATTCGATGAGTCGCAGCTGATTCATTGGCAGAAGGAAGCATTGTCGAGGGCGCCGATCGAGCTGCTGACGAGCTGGCTCAAGCCGACGATCGGCGCGAGCATCGACACCAGGCACTTGCAGGAGTTCGTGGAGCTGGTGCGACACAACGTCGTTTTGCCGGAAGATGCCTTGCCATGGATCAGCATCGTCTACGGCGAGCTGCCACCGCTCAGCGACTCGGACCGGCGCGTCGTGAGCGACGCCGGCGCTTCATTTTTCAGCGCGGCGGTGAGCGCGCTCGATCAGCACGGGCCGGATCTGAAGCGCTGGGCGCAAGCCTCAAGGCGGCCACCGGGTCGCAAGGGTCAGGAGCTGTACATGCCATTGCGAGTGGCGTTGACCGGGCGCTTGCATGGACCGGAGCTGGCGCCTCTGCTGAAGGCGTTGCCGGTGAGTACCGCGCGCCGACGCCTCGAAACGTGGTCCAAGGCGCACTGACATGCACGCTCTCAGGATCCACAACTCATTGACCGGGGCCAAAGAGGAATTCGTGCCATTGCATCCGGGGCGCATTGGCATCTACGTCTGCGGCATCACCGTCTACGACTACTGCCACGTCGGCCACGCGACGCTTGATCGTCGTGTTCGACATGGTGGTGCGCTGGCTTGCGCTCGCTCGGTTACGACGTGACCTACGTCCGCAACATCACCGACATCGATGACAAGATCATCCGGCGCGCCGCTGAGAACGACGAGCCGATCGATGCGCTGACCGGACGCTTCATTCAGCGCGATGGACGAGGATTGCGCGGCGCTCGGCATGCTGAAGCCGGACCATCGAGCCGCGTGCGACCGAGTCATCTGCGCGACATCATCAGCATGATCGAGCAGCTGGTCGAGCAAGGCTATGCGTACGTCGCTGACGATGGCGACGTGCTCTATTCCGTGAGCAGCTTTCCGGGCTACGGCAAGCTCTCCGGCAAGCGCTCGAGGATCTGCGCGCAGGCGCGCGCGTCGAAGTCGACGCAGGCGAAGCAGCGATCCGCTCGACTTCGTGCTGTGGAAGTCGGCAAAGCCGGGCGAGCCGCAGTGGGATTCGCCGCTGGGGCCGCGGACGGCCCGGCTGGCACATCGAGTGCTCAGCCATGTCGCACGCAGGTGCTCGGCGACGCCACTTCGACATCCATGGCGGCGGGATGGACCTGCAGTTCCCGCACCACGAGAACGAGATCGCGCAGTCATGCGCGGCGCTCGACACGCACGTTCGTCGAACCTACTGGATGCACAACGGCTTCGTGCAGCGTCGACGACGAGAAGATGTCGAAGTCGCTCGACAACTTCTTCACCATCCGCGACGTCGTCAAGGTCCACCACCCGGAAGCGGTGCGCTATTTCCTGCTGGCAACGCATTACCGCGCGCCGATCAATTACAGCGAGGAGAACCTGCTGCAGGCGAAGGCGGCTCTCGATCGCCTCTATACCGCGCTGCGTGGCGTAGAGCCGAGTACAGCCGCCGCAACTGGCCAGGCCCTGGAGCGGTTCCGGGCGGCGATGAGCGACGATTTCAATACGCCTGAAGCCTTTGCGGTCCTGCAGTCGATCGCCAGCGACTTGAACAAAGCGAAAGCTGACGGCCGCGCGTCCGACGCTATGGACGTTGGCAGGCGAATTGCGGCAGCTCGGTGGCGTTCTCGGGATGCTGCGCAGTGAACCGGAGGACTGGTTGAAGGGTCGCGGGCGACCACTGACTATCAGGCTGAACCTGGACAGTTGAATATTCAAGGCTCAGAGGTGGATACGCTGCTCAGTTCCTCGGACGAAGACATCGACCAGGCTCATCAAACGTCGCGACCTTGCTCGGCGCACGAAGGACTTGAAGGAATCGGATCGAATTCGCGACTCTCCTGTCTGGCGCGGGAATCGTGCTCGAAGATGGGCCAAAGGGCACAACCTGGCGAAGAAAGTAGAGGGGAGGGGCGACCGGCGAGATTGACCCTCCAGAGGGCCGTCCGTATGATTCGGCCCCCGTGCAGGGCAGTAGATCGATCGGGGCGTGGCGCAGTCTGGTAGCGCATCTGCTTTGGGAGCAGAGGGTCGGAGGTTCGAATCCTCTCGCCCCGACCATCTCTACCCGGCCGCGTGGACGCATCTGGATGCGGCGGCTATTGTGCGATCGGCTGCGCGCCCGTAGCTCAGCTGGATAGAGCATCGGCCTTCTAAGCCGAGGGTCGCAGGTTCGAATCCTGCCGGGCGCACCAGGACAGTGGTGGACGTAGCTCAGTTGGTAGAGCCCCGGATTGTGATTCCGGCCGTCGTGGGTTCGAGTCCCATCGTCCACTCCATCTTCCGCTGACGACATGTCATGATCGGTTCCGGAACTCGGAACCGATGCGGGAAGCGCTCGTCAAGAGAGAAGACGACTCTCACTGGACCACGCAACGATGACTGCCACGAGCAAGGGAATGCTCGACCTGCAGCGCCTTCGGACACGGCGCTTCCTGATCATTGCCGCGATTGTCACGGCCATTTGCATCGCGCTGATCGCGATCTCACGTCACGCATTTCTCCTGCGTCATCACAAGGAATTTGGTCGAGAAGCGTCTGTCACGCCTGCTCGGATTCGCCGTCGCGGTCGACGGTCCGATCGCGCTGCGAGTCCTACCGTGGCCGTGGGTCGACCTGCAAGGACGTCCATATGCGTGCGGCCGCGGGTGACTCGAAGTTGGAGCCACTCAATGCGAAGGACGTGAGCGTACGGCTCGACTTGTTGCCTTTGCTCTCCGGCAAGTGGTCGATCCGTCGGCTCAAAGTGACGGACGCCGAGGCTCTGCGTGTCGCTGCGGCGAGGCTCGCCGTGCGATTGGCGTCGTGCGCTTGAGGCCGATTGATGAAGTGACGACCCTGGACCAACGTTACGGTCCAGACGATTGAAGGTCTCGTGTCGCGGCGGCCTGTGCGGAAAGACACTTGACCAGAAGGTCGCGCTGATTACCGCGAGCCTCCCCGCACACAGTGCGACGAAGGTGTCGATATACGCGGAGAACAGTCGCGAACCGCTGGCTGAACTTTCGGGCGGCACATGGAGCGATTTCCGCGCAAATCGCCCATGGCGTACCAAAGCCACTCTGCAATTGAAGGGCATGCACGTGACGATGGCAGGCACGCATTCGTGAGCCAAGGAAATTGCACGTGGTGCGGGACCTCAACGTGGATGGCCGGGCGCAGCTTGGTCGCTGGCACGGTGTCTCGCTGGGAGAGCCACGTATTCGCGGACACCTGGTGGAGGGCAAGGACGGCTACCAACTCGACATCGACCGCAGCGGAAGTGGGGCACGGGGAAGGTAATTGGCAGGGTGAAGGCCGAGCGCAAGCAACGATGGACTGCAGGTCAGCTGGAACCGTGGCGGCGAAGGGCATGGATCTCGATCCCTGGATGGATAGAGCCAGCGGAAGGGCCAGGCCTCGGGCGGCTGCGTCGACGCCACCGCGACGTTTACCACAAGCGGGAATACCATCGATGAGTGGCTTGATCACCTGCAGCGGCTCGGCGCGCTTCGATGCGGGAGCCCGCTGAGTTGCCGATCGATCCAGGTGGAACGCTGGTCGAAGGGATCTGCTGAAGTTCGTATTTTCGCTGCCGGCCGAAGGTGCCGTGACTCACGTTCACTGCATCGGTGGCAGACATTCAATCTGCGTGACGGACGTGCGATTACCAATGATCTGAGAATCGAGTACCGATACAACGCGAATGCGCGGTATGGGTTCTCGCTTGGTACCCAAGGCGAGAGATGGACCTGCTCGTCAAACCGACCCTCAAGCACGGGCCGCTCAAGGACGCGCCGCTGGTCCAGGTCTCCGGCGACATTGAGCAGCCGGTGGCGCGTCTCGCGGGCGATGAGGCCAAGGCGCGAGTCGAAATCGACTGTCTTCGCGCAACTACCAGACAAGCCTCGCTGATGCCGAAGACCCCTGCCGCGTGAACCCGGCCGATCAGCTGCGGCAAAGCGCGGGTGCTTGCACTCACGGCGGGCGTGTTCCGGTAGAATGCGCGCCCTCGCGATAGATCCCGCCGAGACGGGCCATTAGCTCAATTGGTAGAGCAGCGGACTCTTAATCCGTTGGTTATAGGTTCGAGTCCTATATGGCCCACCAAATTATTCAGTAGCTTGCGCATCACCTTTATCGGGCGGAAGATCGCGTTTTTGAAGAATCTGCTACCAAACTGCTACTAGAAGCGCTGCAAAGAGATCTACGAGCTTGGACCTTGGGCTTAATGTACGCTTTCGCACAGACCAAGTTCGACAGCGCGTGTGGAGGAGGACCCGGCGAAGACTGCGACCAAGGAGCTCGCTGGAACTTCGCAGACCCAGCGAAATGAGACCTGCGCCTCCATGCGCTGTCGGCCTTGCTCACAGGGCGAGAAAGCCCCGACCGTCGCCAGCCGGTGGCGCACTATCGTACGCTGAACTCCAACACCGGGTCCTTGCGGCACACAATCACGAAAGCGGCCTGGCGAACAGACGGCGGTATGACCCTTTCGTATCTTGCAACCGTGTCAAAGTCGAAGCGCGTTCCGGCGCAGAATCGTCTGCTCGCAGCCCTGCCCAGCCCCGTTCGAAAGCGTCTGCTTGCGCGTTGCGAGCAAGTCCCACTCAGTGGTTGGCGATGTGCTGTGCGAACCAGGCGAGCGCATTCGCCACGTTTTATTCCCCATTGACGGCTTCATCTCTCTGGTCACTCCCACAGCCGGTGCCGCTGCGCTCGAACTTGGCATTGTCGGCAACGAAGGCGTGCTGGGAATTTCCCTGACGCTCGGAGTGAAAATTGCACGACTTCGGGGATTGGTGCAGGGCGCGGGCCGGGCCTGGCGAGTGCAAGGTGCGACATTCGTGCGCGAGTTCGAACGCAGTCCGGCATTACGCCGCGTGATGAACCGATATCTGTACGTAACGCTGGTCCAGCTCGCACAGTCCGCAACGTGTACCCGCTTCCACGCGATCGACGCGCGCCTCGCCCGGTGGCTGCTATTGACCCGGGATCGGGCGCACGCCAACAGCTTCGCCATCACGCATCAATTTCTTGCCTACATGCTGGGTGTACGGCGCGCCAGCATCACTCGAGCGGCGAGCTCATTGCAGCGACAAAAATACATCCGCTACAGGCGGGGCAACATCCTCATTCTGAGGGGGCGCGGCCTCGAGGCGGTAGCGTGCAGCTGCTATGCGGCCGGCAAGGGAAACGTACAAGAGTTTGATGGGCCATAGACTGTGACGTCCATGTGCCGACGGTAGTCGCGGGGTCCGATCGGTTGTCGGCTTATAAGTACGCGCTATCGTACCGAACGCGTGTGACCCAGTTTGGCGCTAGCTCCGCGAGCACGGTTTGGCTGTGCGCCGCAGCAGGGCGTTATGTACGGTACGTACATTAGGCTCAGGGAGCTGGGTTATACTTCCCTCGTACTAACGCCTTAGTTGGCATGGTGCCAGTCTCAATGCGCGAGGCTCATCATCCAGAACAAAATCACATTCTGGCTGCACTCACCACCGGCCGAGCGCGAAAGACTTTTCCCGCACCTGCAACTCGTCGCCGATGCCGCTCGGCAAGGTCCTGTACGAGTCCGGCGAACTCCTGCGCCACGTTTATTTCCCGACCGATTCCATCGTGTCGCTCCTCGTACGTGATGGAAGACGGCTCGTCGGCGGAGATCTCAGTGATCGGCAATGAGGGCGTCCTCGGCGTCGCCCTGTTCATGGGCGGTGAAACCACGCCGAGTCGCTCGATCGTGCAAAGTGCCGGTTCCGCTTACCGTCTAACGGGACAGCGGCTCAAGGAAGAGTTCAATCGTCATGGAGAGATGCTTCATCTTCTGCTGCGCTATACGCAAGCCCTGCTTACGCAGATGGCCCAGACCGCAGTCTGCAATCGGCATCACTCGAGTTGGAGCAGCAGTTGTGCCGCTGGCTGCTGCTCTCTCTCGACCGCCTGTCTTCCAACCAATTGACCATGACCCAGGAACTCATCGCCAACATGCTCGGCGTCCGCCGTGAAGGCGTCACCGAAGCGGCCGGCAAGTTGCAGAAGCTCGGCGTGATCGAGTACAGCCGCGGGCATATCACAGTGCTGGACCGATCCAAGCTGGAAGAGCTGTGTTGTGAGTGTTATGCGGTGGTCAAGACAGAAACCGATCGCCTGTTGCCCAGCCACGCGGCCCATTGAAACCGCGAACGGCGACTCGAACCTCGATTTGGGCCGAGTCACTACTTTACTGGAAAAATAAAAGCTCCCGACCGTCGCCAGCCGGGGCCTTCGAATAGCGTTCTGCGACTATCGACTCACGAGTTCGTGCTTCGACCCGATGGTGGTGCGGTGAGCAGCTCTTCGCTCCCGACACGCAAACTCCGGCCTAGGTACACGGCTAAGACCATCGAAACCAACAGAAACGCGATCACAACCGGGCCGCCAGGCATTGCGAATCGATTAAGTGACTCAGGAGCAGCACCACCAAGACCATGTTCACGACAAGGAATGCAGCTATGACCCATGCAAAGTTGCCTGCCGCGGCTCGTGAGCTTGTGTTCTGTATGTGTGGAAGCCCGCGACATGGGCCAAGCTTCTGCCGATTTGGCGGGGCAGTCTGTGCGCCACCGTACGGCACAGGCATCGCGAGGTGTCGGGGCTTTCTTGTTGGGGTGGATGATTGCAGCGAGATGAAAATTATTGCGGCCTGGGAATTTCGAAGGCCCCGAAGCCGATTCGGGTCACACCCAGGCGCGCAGCAGCGCTGTTCCAGGCGGCCTTCACGTCGGCGTAGGCGGGCATGGCCGTGAGTGTAGCGGGGTCCGATTTGCAGTTGGAGTTGCAGTTGATGCGCGGAACCGCGAAAACATGGGACGCGCGCTGTTTTCGACTTACTGCCAATTCATGCGATTACGTGCGAATCACGAGCGCGAAATGTGCGGGAACTAGCGACTCTTAATCCGTTGGTTATAGGTTCGAGTCTATATGGCCCACCAAAAACATTTAAAATACCACAGCTAGTCCCGAGCAGAGCCCGTTCGCCCTTCCCTGCGCGCCGATCGTCGCGGCTGCGCTCGCGAGTCATCTGGTTTCTTGCGGCTGTCACGGCAAAGCCGTGATCACTTCGTTGAGGCACGCCGCGGGAAATCCTCTCTCACGCCGATGTGGGCATAATCGAGCGGCCGGTCGTCAGTAGCCGGGCTGCCAACTGACGTTGGCTAGACTCTGTGGCGGCGAGTTGTGCAAGCGGTAGAATCACCGGCGGTGTTGTCAACCCGTATGTCCTCGAAGTGTTGCATCCCGCTGTCGTCATCGACTAGACGCCGTTCGGTGCGGTGTCTCGCATCGATGGATCGCTGATGCGCCGTTCACGAGCACCTGCGTCAAGCAGTTCACGCGGCTCCGTTCCGGCGACGAAGGCCCCATATATATGGGCGGCGGTATCGCCACTGTCCTGACATACATCTTCGATGTGCACGTGATCGACCGTGTTCCCTGCGCATAGAGCAACTGGCCTGGGGTCACCGCGTTGGCGGAAATGACCACGCCGAAGCGTGGTGAGTCGTGGATCCAGCTGTACGAGACTTCGTCGCCGCCACTGTTCGCAGATGTGGATTCCGGCCGCGTTACCGATGAGCTCACCGACGGTGGTGAATGACATTGTTCGAGAGTACGTTGCCACGCGCAACATCACCTTCACCGGGGTAATGCCCCTGCACGGTGATGCCATCGCCGCCTGTGTGCTCAATTAGATTGCCGCAGATGCAGTCATGATCGTTCGCGAACAACAAATACAGACCAGCGTAACTCGGCGTTGCTAATATGACTGTAAATGATGTCGACCTGCCGCGTGTTCTCCATCGTGACGAGGCCGACGCGATTAGAGGCATTTCATCTGGCGATCGAATGAGGGCACCTTGGTGCGACTCGCTGGACTGACCTGCCTCTATCCAGCCGAAGCGATACCATTCCGTGAAGTCCGTGGCGGAGAAATGTAGGTCGCGCGAAATGCAGATCGTGCACCGGCGTCGTCGGTGACGATCCACGGATCGCCAACAACGTTCTTAGCGTCGGCGCGTATGATTCCGTTGGGCGTCGTGCGTGGCCAGTAGTAGGGGGTTGCGCTACGCGTGTCGAGGAAGAATTCAGCCGGTGCATCGAGGAACGCGAGTGCGCCTTGAGGAAGTAGCGCGCACTGGCGCCGATTTCGTAGCGCGTCTCTTCGCGCAACTCGACGATGCCCATTCGCTTTGTCGATCGCTGAACCGGGACAACATCGGTGAACCATGCGCGACCACCGAACGGCCAGATGACAACCCTGAGACCTGAGAGATCGCCCAGCAGCATCTGGAGGTCGCTCAGGCGCGACGCCTGCTGAATCGGCGCGACCCGGCGAGGGGTCGTGAAGTAGGCTGCGCGACATCGGAAGCTGCGCTGACGTAATACGATTCGGATTCGGGCTTCGTCCGCTCGAGCGCCGTTCTCGTGCAGCGTGTAGAAGGTTCACCACGCGGAAGTTGCGCGGTCATGATGGAACCCGCGTGCGGGGTCAATCAGTGATGCGGTACCCGCCGAGCAGACGCGCCGAGTCCGGGCCACCGGCGGCGATACACGATCTTATAACCATTCCTGCCGGAATCCGCTTCCGTGAACACGAGCGGCTCGTCGAGCAGGTAACGCCCGCCTCGATGCAAACCACGAGATCGACCAAACATCTTGGGAGCGAGCGCCTGAACAGCTTGTCGTGCGCGTGCGATTGTGCGAAACGGGGCTGCTCTCGTGCCGCGCGCTGTATCATCGCCATCGAGCGCGACGTAGAAGGTTTGTTACGCCCCTAGCAACGCTGAGCTCAACCGCGCACTGACAACGGCGGTTCGCCACTGGATCGCTCGCATCGCAAGCGGCAAGCACCGCTAACCAGGTACAGATGCCAAGTTGGCGCAGCACGGCCTTCGACGACGATTCTGGTTGCCCGACGGTTCGATCTTGGCGTATGCCTCCTGTGAGGATGTATGGATCACCGTTATGCTCCAACTCATGGCCTAAACGCGACGAAATACCAGCAGTCAGCGTATCAGCCGCAAGGCGCGGAGTTGCAGCCCCATGGCGCCGGAATTCTTGCGTCCGCGGGCAGCTAATACTTTCTGTGTATCAGGTCGGGCTGCGGATTTGGGTGCCCATGGTGGTGGCCGGCGATACCCAACTCCGAACCGCTTCGGCACCGGAGCTGGCTCCGCTCGAAGCTCTCGCTCAGCCGGGCCTCGTCGCGCCTCCGGCGCGGTGGCGTGGACTCGCCGCCAGAACGCAAACTCGGCTCCAGTTCGTCGCGTAGGTCCCCCACCAAGAGACAAACCGCGACGGCGCAGCAAGGCCACGCGGCAGCGATGTTGGGGCCCTTGTGTTTCTGCAGCCCCGCGAGCGTTGGCTACGGTGGCTCGATCATCCGCGCAGCTTCGCAGCGGCGCAGTGCTTTCGCAGGTGATGTGGGCGACGGTGCGGCCAGGGGGACTATGCTGCCTTGAGAGCCAGTTCTGACTGGATCAAATGACTGCAAACAGCGCGCGCGACGTTTATGCGCCGAGCGCCGTATATGGCCCGCCAAACTCAGATATCCATCCCACCGGCGATCGCCGAACGTTGCGCGTCTGGAAGCGCGGCTTGCATTGGCGCCTAGGTAAAACGCCAAGGAGCGGTCTACGCACGCCGCGTTGCGACAAATCTGGTGCCATGTGGGCGATCTCGAATCGGCGAGACGTCAGGCGGCCTTAATTTGTCGACCGATGAACAGCCACAAGCGTGGCGCCTGACGAAAGCGAATGCCGAACCGCTCGCAAGCGTCGGCAGCCAGCCCAGGTGATCGATCATCATCCCGACGGCTGGAGCCAGTAGCCGGGAATATTTCCGCCCGTGTTCATGACGCCGGTTGCCGCGGATGCATGAGGGGCCTGCTGCGTCACGTCGACGCGGCCCAAGAACGGGCCCTCAATGAACAGGATGAAGCCAAAGCACAGCGACAGCATGCACACCGCTACGTATGGATTCGTTGCGTAGGCGCCGGCGTACAGGAACACGCCGACGAGAATCAGGCCCGTCATTGCGGGAAGTCGACAGCCCCAGCCCGCGCCCAAACGTCGGCACAGGGCGTCGCATGCGAGTCCGCCGACTCGCGCACATGAGTCAGCGCCCGTTGCAAACGGCAAGCATCATGCAACCAGCCACTCTCGAGCAGTGAGAACCCGCGCGATTCCACCAGATATGTGAAGAGCCAGTTCGAGAACATGTAGAACACGTAGTTCGAGCAGAAATAGCTGCACGTGAGCAGCAGCACGTCCGCTGCAAGAGGACCTTGCGCCACTCGCCATGGCGACCAGAGTCCGTAATCAGCTGGCGCGCGACCGGCATTGATCAGGTTGATCTCCTCCTTGGTGATCGCTGGATGCTCGGACGGTGTGTCGCGTCCGTACCAGTACCACCACGCGCCACAGAGAATTCCAAGCGGCGCGAGCGCGTAGAACGACTCACGCCAGCCGAACTTGATGATGAGGAACGTGACCACAGGGCCGAGCGCCGCTTGACCGAGACCGACGCCGACGCTGCTGACAGCGTTCGGGAAAGCCCAGCTTCCGGAGGAAACCAGCGTGCGATCGCTCCGGCCATGACTGGGTACAGAGGTGCATTAGTACGCCCAGCAGAAACCTCACCGCGATCAGCGAAACCATCGCACCGGCTGCGGATGCGGCCATCAGGCGCCGGTGCAAATCCAGTGAAGACGTCAGTACACCCCACGAGACGGCAATCAGCGCCATGGCGCGCCGCGGTCCGTACACCTCGCCGTGGATGCCGCCGGGAAGCTGAAACAAGGGCGTACGAGAGATTGAAGCTGC